>Ga0210110_1000829_pt1 | contig 9811 bp, 5 predicted proteins | sample China_Galinas_PW_2_FD_184865 | JGI IMG/M metagenome (GOLD analysis project Ga0210110, IMG submission 184865) | Wetland microbial communities from San Francisco Bay, California, USA, that impact long-term carbon sequestration - China_Galinas_PWB_D1... | ecosystem: Environmental > Aquatic > Marine >... | reverse complement strand
GCAGCGCTGGTACACGGCCGCATCAGCCAGGTCGGCGTCGCCGTCACCGTCGGTATCACCGAGCGCATAGCTGTATTCGACCACGTTGACCGCCTCGCCATCGTCAAACATGAAGCGCGTCGTCGCACCGAATGGGATCGGCCGATCGAGAACGACTTCTACGGTCTCCGGCGCGCCATCCTCAAGCCGGCGTGTCTTGGTGACAACGGGGACGACGCCGGCCGTGGTCTCGACGCTTACCTCGTCAATGTAGACGTAATTGGGCTTATCGAAGGTGATCGTGAAGCGATCGAGCTGCGGTGTGCGCCGCGCGTCCACAAACCCGGCCGGCGGATCAGACGACACAATTTGCTCTCCAGATTCCATCGTGCCGAAGCGCACGAAGTCCCACTCATTGATCATGTCGGGAATCTGATCGTCGAGGCATCCGCCGCTCCCACTCATCTGAAGGTAGGTGGGGACGTCACTGCGCCCTACTGATTGCCAGAGTACGTATCCATCGACGGAGAACCGGAAATGGTACCCGTCCGGGCTCTCGAAGCGGTACGTGCGAAACTCGTCGTTGGGCAGTCCCCAGACAAAATCGTCTCCGCTGAAGGAGACGACCGCGTCACCATACATGTAGACCAACTCGTTGACCTCCACATATCCAACTCGTAGTGCCGCATCGCAGGTGTACGAATACAGGGGTATGGGATGATTGGATCTGAATCTCCATTCCACCCAAAGCGACGGCGGAGGTTCCTCGCCGGGACGGGCAATCCAATACACATAACCGGCGAAGTCATCCGCCTCCGGCCAACGCAGCACGAAGTGACCGTTCTCGATCGATTCGCTACAAGGATACGTGCAGGTACTTGTGTTCAGCCACTCGGCCGAGGGATCATACGGCAACACATCGCCCTCATAGCGATAGATCAGGTCGTCGGCAAAACAAACGGGCGTTACCGCGAGCCAGCCCATTAGAATTGCCACACCAAAGCGCATCGCGAGATCCCGGCAAATCGATTATCAAATCATACCACAAGGCGGCGCCGGTTTCAGCCTTACTCGAACGGCCCAAACGGCGGAACGCCGATCCCCTCTCCCGCTGGGAGAGGGCCAGGGTGAGGGCCCGAGTCCGAACTACTTGATCCCCTTGCCCGGCCGTCCGAATCGGCTGCTCGGCGCCGGCCCGCGCATGATGTCAGCGAACGGCTCCACATCCGCGGCATCGACGCCATCCGCACCATCCTTGTCGAATACTTGGCATGGGCTCGGATGGTCGCTGCTTCCATAACAGTTCTGAAGCCATGCGGCATCGGCCAGGTCGGCATCGCCGTCACCATCGACGTCCCCGGGGGCGAACAAATACGTGACGGTGTTTTCGACGGTCCCATCGTCTATGACGAATCGAGTCCTTCGGTTCAGCGGAATCGGCCGGTCCAAGACCACTTCCACCGTGTCCGGTCCGGACTCGTCCGGTCGAACCGTGGCAACGACTGCCGGCAGGTCGGAAGCATCCGCCCCCGTCACGGTGATCTCGTTGAGATACACGTAATTGGGTTTGTCAAAGGTTACGGTGAATCGGTCACAACTGGCGCAACGTCGGGCATCGAGAAAGCCCTGGGGCGGATCAGACGCGATGACTCTTTCGCCTGTTGAGATTGTGCCGAAACGGAGATAATCCAGGGCGATCTCCGTGTTCGGCACCCAGTCAAAGTTGCAACCACCGTAGCCTCGATACTGGATTACAGTGCCAAAGTCCGTGGTCTGTGGATTACTACCGTGCTCGTAGAATACCTTGCCGTCAACTGAAAGCCGGTAGTGGTTGCCGTCAATACTCTCAAACCGCATCGTATGAAAAGCGTTGAGCTCCAGTCCGGAGACGCTGCCTCCCCCGCCCCAGTCTCCCACGAAGTCGCCACACATCTCTACAACATCATGAATGTCTTTGTACAGTATCGAAACTGCACCACCGCATGACCCACCCCCCAGACCCACCGGGTGGTTTGAACGCCGTCGCCACTCGATCCAAAGCGATTCCGGCGGCGCCTCACCCGGATTCGTTGCGTGATAATGGTAGTTCGCTCCATGGCCGTAGGTAGGCCAGCGCAGATAGAAATAGCCGCCGTCGGCGGACTCACTGCACGGCGGCGCGCACGCGTTGGCGACTATCCAACCGGACGATGGATCCGACAACACTACGTTGCCCTCGTAGCCGTAGATCACGTCGTCGGCATGGCAGGCGGGTGCGACGACGCCGGTGAAAATGACAATCAACGCTACTTGGCGCATGAGCCGCTCCAATCCGACTTGTCATATTCTAGAGCCGCATACCTCCATGCCAAAAGAAAAAAACAAAATCGGCGGCCGTAGAAGATTGCGCAAAACGCCGCACCTGAAGCCGTGAGCTCCCCCAAGGCCGTGCGCCGATCCCCTCCGCCGTGGGAGCCCCAGGACGCCGTCCGTCTCGGGAAAGTCGTGCGCCGATCCCCTCTCCCGCTGGGAGAGGGCCAGGGTGAGGGCCCGATTTCCAACTACTTGATCCCCTTGCTCGGCCGTCCGAATCGGCTGGTCGGCGCCGGCCCGCGCATGACCTCGGCGAAGGGCTCTACATCCGCGGCATCGACGCCATCCGCACCATCTTTGTCGAATACTTGGCATGGGCTGGGAGTATCACTGCTCCCATAGCAGTTCTGAAACCACGCCGCATCCGACAAGTCGGCATCGCCGTCACCATCGACATCCCCGGGGGCGAACAGATACGTCACGCTGTGCTTGACCGTCCCGTCGTCTATGACGAACCGAGTCGTACGGCCCAACGGAATCGGCCGGTCCAAGACCACTTCCACCGTGTCCGGTCCGGACTCGTCCGGTCGGACCGTGGCAACGACTGCCGGCAGGTCGGAAGCATCCGCCCCCGTCACGGTGATCTCGTTGAGATACACGTAATTGGGTTTGTCAAAGGTTACGGTGAATCGGTCACAACTGGCGCAACGTCGGGCATCGAGAAAGCCCTGGGGCGGATCAGACGCGATGACTCTTTCGCCTGTTGAGATTGTGCCGAAACGGAGATAATCCAGGGCGATCTCCTTGTCCGGCACCCAATCAGAATTGCAACCACCGTATCCCCGGTACTGAATCAGAGTACCAAAGTCTGTTGTTTGTGGATTACTGCCGTGTTTGTAGAACACCTCGCCATCGACTGAAAGCCGGTAGTGGTTGCCGTCAATACTCTCAAACCGCATCGTATGAAAAGCGTTTAGCTCCAGTCCGGCGACTGCGCCTCCTCCGCCCCAATCTGCCACGAAGTCGCCATTCATGTATATGACTTCATGAATGTCCTTGTAGAGTATCGAGACGGCACCACCGCAGGCCCCTCCGAACAGACCCACCGGGTGGTTTGAGCGACGTCGCCACTCGATCCAGAGCGACTCCGGCGGCACCTCGCCCGGGTTCGTAGCCCGATAATGGTAGTTCGCGCCACCGCCGCGAGTGGGCCAGCGCAGATAGAAATAGCCGCCGTCGGCGGACTCACTGCACGGCGGCTCGCACGCGTTGGCGACTATCCAACCGGACGATGGATCCGACATCACTACGTTGCCCTCGTAGCCGTAGATCACGTCGTCGGCGAGGCAGATCCTGCCTCCCAACGCCAAAATCAAAACGATATGACACGGGCGCACGCCTGACCCCTTTCACCCGGCTCAATAACTATTATACACCCGCGATTGCCGCGATGGAAGGCCCGGACCCATGCAATGGCCCCACGTTCAACAGAAATGAGGGCGCGGACCGTGGTCATTGAAAGTCGGGCCCGAACGCATTCGTTCCTCGACCCGCGGCCAAGGTCGCGTGCCTTACGCGTGGCCGTTGCTCGTCATGCGCGAGAGAAGGTCATCCATCGGGATGCTGGCGAAGGCCGTCGAGCTGTCGGCCACCGCGTAGGGGAAGACCAGCTCGTCGTTGTGGATGAGCCCGCCGCAGGAGTAGACCACGTTGGGCACGTAGCCGTCGCGCTCCGTCTCGTCCGGTGCGAGAATCGGCTCCGGCATGTGGTAGATGACCTTGGTCGGGTCTTCCAGGTCGAGCAGGCATGCGCCGAGCTGGTATTGCCGCATCGGCCCCACGCCGTGCGTCAGCAGCAGCCAGCCCGCCTCCGTCTCGATGGGCGAGCCGCAGTTGCCGATCTGAACGTACTCCCACGGATGCGCCGGCTCGCGCAGCAGAAACGACTCGTTCCAGAAGTGCATGTTGTCGCTGGGCAGGAGGTAGATGTTTTCGCCGTCGAGCCGCGAGACCATCCAGTATTGCCCGTTGATCTTGCGCGGAAACAGCGCCATGCCCTTGTTCTGGACGCATCGGCCGGTCAGCGTATAAATGCGAAAGTGCGCGAAGTCGCGCGTCTGGATGAACTGCGGCAAGGTCCGGAAGCCGTTGTAGGCCGTGTAGATGCCGTAGTAGGTGATGCTCCCGTCGTCCTCGACGAACTCGACGAACCGCGCGTCCTCGATGCCGCGGCTCTCGTTCTCCGTCACCGGGAAGATGACCCGCTCGCACAGCGGGATGGCCTCGTCGAAGGTCAGGTAGTAGTTGGAGTGCGCGACCCAGCGCATGTGCTGCGTCAGCTCGCGGTAGGCATCGAGAAACGCGGGCGAGGGGCGCACGTGGGCGATGGCCGCCTCGAGCTCCTCCAGCGTGAACTTCTCGTCCAGTCGTTTCAGCACGGCGTCACCCAGCGGGTTGTACACACCCAATTCCGTCAGCTTGCGGAAGAAGCGCGGCTGGTCGTACTGTTTGTCCGCCACGGGCTGCTGCGTCGTCACGTACGGCGTGATCGGATCGAGGTGGACGTCGTTGCGGGCGTCGAGCGTACCCGTGCGAAACTCGATCGACGACACGTGCCCTTCGCCGCACGCCCGCAAACTCACGATGAAGCGCAGCGACCCGTCGCTCAGACCGGACTGGTCCGGGTGCGGCACGATGGACGGATTGAACAGCGCGATCGACTCGACCGAATACTCCATCGTGAAAAACGCGCCGATGAGCTGCCGACGACTCTCGGAGACCGGCTGATCGTCCAGACGGTGCGACGCGCGGCGGAAGTTATCTGCGAAGATCTGCTCCGTATGGCGATGCCGCCCGGTGAAGTCGCGACGGAGCTGGGCGAGCACATCCTCGACCCGCTCCTCCGACATCGACAGCACCCGGTGCAGCACGGCGTCCGTCCGATCGTCGTCGCCGGGGAAGAACGGGCGGGCGATGACCCGCTTCGGGTCGGGCAGAACGCGCACGGGGCTCCGACGCACGGCCAGCGGCTTGGTCATGGTTGGCGGCATCTTTTCGAACACAACTCCGGCGAACAATCCAGTATCCAATACCTATCGGCCGACAGACCAGCCCCGATCGACCTCGAGTCACTCCTGTGATCGCTCGTGGGGATCGCGGTGGGGACGCGGTACCGGACGGCCCGATAAGCAAGGAAGCGTAGTCGCCAAACTCGGCGTCGTCCATTGGAAAACGCGCCGGGCGATCGGCGGTGCTCCCGAAAGCGGCGACCGCCCGGCCGGCGGCACGCCGTAGGGTCCGCTGAGCGGGCCGCGAGGGAAGGATGTCGGGGTGCCGATGGCGTGGGAGGGAAGGGAGCGAGGGCAAGAGTGACACAGCGACGTAGCGACGAATTGACGGAGGGACGGAGTGACGGAGTGACGGAGCGACGCACGTTCAGAGCCGTCCGCCTCAGGCGGATGAGCGAGCGGGACGGAGCGCGATTCGGCCGCCGCACGTACCGCAAAGCACTCCTCGCAGAGCAGTGGTACAAGGTATCCATGAAGAGGCTGTTCGTTGTCAAGTAGCATGATGCATTTTCTGGCCTTCCGGTTCGGCGTCAGCCCCTGAGGAGGGGATTGAAGCCGAGGGGTTTGGGGGCGAGCAGCCCCCGAGGGGTACGGCGATCACGCACCGGTCCCCAAGGCGGTATCCGTTCAGTACGAACCGCGTTCCACGTATCCATTCGGCCTCATGCACGAAGCACGGGCCCACGATGTCGCATTCGAGCGGCGGCTCACGTAGGGTCACGGCGTTGTTGCCGGGCGCGACCCCGACTCACGCCAACAAGGCTTCAGCCTGCGACGCTCGATGCCACTTCACAGTCACTACGCGGGGCGGAGGCGTCCGGCAGGGCCGGGGCCTCCACATAACGGAACGCTTGGTCTCGTATCAGCAAGGTAAACGCATCCTCCAACATTCGCCTGGCCACGGCCACGATGGCCGTCGGCTTGTTCTTCTTTTCCGCAATACGATCGAACAGGTGCTGATACACAGGCACCCGAGTCACGCTGATCCACGCGGCCTCCACGAGCACCGCACGCAGGTGTTTCGAGCCGCGATGGGTGATGCCGCCGCTGTAGTGACTCGTGTTGCTGTCCCGCACGACAGGCACCAGGCCGGCGTAGTTGGCCACGGCCGCCCGAGAACGGAACCGCTCGAGATCACCGAGCTCGGCCAGGATCGTCAGCGACGTGAGCAGGCCGACGCCGGGCATCGTCTGCAGGAGCGCCGCCTGCTTACTCCAACGCGCCCGGCGTGCCAGCGTTCGCAAGGAGGCCGTCGATTCGTCGATCGTGCGATCGATCTGGTCCACCATGTCGAGGTAGCGATCCAAGATGTCCCGCCCGCTTTCATCCACGTTCAACGAGGCCAGAAACGCCCGTCCCGCCAAGGTGAACAGTTGCTTCGGCGACAGAATCCCGCGTCGGTGCAGGGCGGCGTGAACGCGGTTCTTCAACATGGTGCGTATCCGCACAAGGTCGTTCCGGGCTCGAAGGTGCTCTCGGAGAGCGAACTCCTCGTCATCGGGCATGTAGCAAACGGGCAACTTGAGATTCGAGCCGGCCAGTTCGCAGAGCACGGCCGAGTCCAACCGGTCACATTTGCAGACGCTCTCGGCGATGATCCGAATCTTCCGGGCGTCCAGCACCTCGGCCGTCAGATCGATGCCCGCCGAGTTGCCGTATTGCGTCAGGATTCGCTGAATGGCCCGGGAATTGGTCGTGCTCTCCAACACCACCCGGACCCGCTCGCCGTGCTGGACGGCCTGCCGCTCGACGGGAGCCAGGTAGTCGGAAAGGTCCATGAGCGTGTTCTTACACCGACCTTTGCGGATGACTTCTCCCTCCGCATCCTTCGCGTGTACAAATGAGTTGCGAACGTGCACGTCCATGCCTACAGTAATCATGGCTGTCCTCCTAGTATTTGGTTGGCCCGCTACGCGAGGCCGTTGGTACGAGAATCGTTAGACACGAAAAACGTACCGGAGGACAGCCTCTTCATGGCATTAGGGTCCGCTGTGCGGACCAACGGGAGCGCCCTTGCGCTGGGCCGACAGAAGCAAGCGAGACGCATGCTTGCGCTTCGGGTTCGTGGCGGGTCGTGTATCGCCCTGGCCGGAGCGAGATACGCCTCCGCTTTGCGCAAGCATGGTACCCGATTGAGGCGTTGGACGGTCAGAGCCGCGAGCATGAGCGAGCGGGCCGAAGGCGAATACGTCTGGGTCGTCGGAATGCACACGAACCAGGCGAACCACGTTGGAGTTCTGAACATGTCGAACGTCGTCACTCGATATCGTGTCTTGCACGTGTGGATCGCGTCCGTCGCAATGATGTCCGCGACGTCGTCCAACACCCGCGCCGAAAACGTCCCGAGTCGCGAGATCACGAAACTCGGGAACTGGCCGCAATTTCGCGGGGCGTATGCCTCGGGCGTCGCGGACGGGCAGCATCTGCCGGACCAATGGGACGCCAAGTCCGGCAAGAACATCCGTTGGAAGGTGAAGGTCCCCGGACTCGCCCACGCCTCGCCGATCGTCTGGGGCGACAAGCTGTTCGTCACATCGGCGATCAGCAGCCTGGCCGACGCGAAGATCAAGCCCGGCCTCTACGGCGACGGCGACGCATCGGAGGATCACACCGACCACAAGTTCATGGTCTACTGCATCGACAAGAAGTCCGGCAAGACGATCTGGGAGCGCCTCGCCTACGAGGGTGTGCCGCGATCCAAGCGCCACATCAAGGCGACGTACAACAACTGCTCGCCGGTCACCGACGGCAAGCACGTGATCGCGCACTTCGGGGCCGAGGGGATGTACGCCTACGACATGGACGGCAAGCTTCTGTGGAAGAAGGACCTCGGCGATCTGAACGTCGGGGCGTATGACCTGCCGGAGTACGAGTGGGGCCCGGCCAGCTCGCCGATCATCTACGACGGTATGGTGATCGTGCAGTGCGACACGTCCGAGGCGGACTACGTGCTGGCCTGCGACGTCGACACCGGCAAGACGATCTGGAAGACCGAGCGGAACGAATTCCCTTCGTGGGGCACGCCGACGGTCTATCCCGGCAAGCGACCCGAGCTGATCCTCAACGCGTCGAACTTCATCATGGGCTACGACCCGAAGACGGGGAAGGAGCTGTGGCGACTGGGCGACAGCTCGAACATCACGGCCCCGACGCCGGTGTTCGACGGCGATCTGATCGCGGTGTGCAGCGGGCGCCGGCCGACGTCGCCGATCTTCGTGATTCGCGCCGGGGCGAGCGGCGACATCACCCTGCCCAAGGGCAAGGACAGCTCTGGTGCCGTCGTGTGGCACCTGACGAAGCGCGGGCCGTACATGCCCACGCCGGTGATCTACAAGAACCGGCTGTACGTGCTGCAAAACCAGGGATTTTTGTCGAGCTACGTGCTGGATACCGGCGAGAAGAAGCTGCGCGTGCGCGTGCCGCACGGCGGTTCCGGCTTCTCCGCGTCGCCGGTCGCGGCCGACGATCGCATCTATCTGGCCGGCGAGGACGGCGCGGTGTTCGTGGTGAAAGCGGCCGACGAGTTCGATCTGATTTCGCAAAACGACATGGGCGAGGTGCTCATGGCCACGCCGGCGCTCTCCGAAGGGACGATGTACATCCGCGGGGAGTATCATCTGTTCGCGGTGGGGGGGTAGCGGACTCTGACGTCGAGTATGGAGGACACAGCCGCCTTTCCGGTGGGGCGGCGGGGGTAGCCATGACGCGGCGAAACGCTCGGCTTTGCTGTGCCACTGGGCCCTGCCATTCGGTCAGTGAGGCTACTGTTGCGTAGATGGTTGCCTTGGGCTATCCTGCCAAGCTATAATACTCCCGAATTCAGGTATCTTCAGATGCAAGTCGCCACCAGCGATATCGTGCAGGAAGTCATTGAAGTAGGCATGGACGTATATGAGCCTATTCAGCTCTTCGAGCACCGTACGCGTCTCAACATGTTTTTCGAGGAGGCTCGCGCTCAACATCCGCAGATATTTCAGCGCGTGGTGTCCAGCGATACCGAGTTTCATGTCTCATGTAACTTTACGAAGCCTGGCGGTCCGAACGCCGAAGCTCGCGTATTCGTGCTAACGCAGCGCGGCCCCGTGTTTATCACACCCTTGACGGTAACAGGCATCGGTAACACGACGCTGCATGACACGTATAGAGAAGACCTTGCCTCTCTTCAGAATCTCTTCTTCCGCGCCTTTCCTGATAGGCGAACCATGAAATACGGGATCATTCGCACGGCCATCTTCGATACGGGAAAGGAGCCGTGTAACCGAATCCTCGCATCGCCCTCCCAGTTCGCAGGTGCACAACTCGTTGGCGGTAAACTCGACGTCCGATATATGGACGACAGGTGTAATATTGGAATTGCCTTTGACCCGGTGCGGTCGGCCCGTGTCACCAGAATGGCCGTTGGTGTGCAATTGAATGAGGAGACCGGATACGGCCTGCAGGTTAGGGTGGACGTCAATAGCAAGGAAGTTCGG
>Ga0210110_1000825_pt1 | contig 9855 bp, 9 predicted proteins | sample China_Galinas_PW_2_FD_184865 | JGI IMG/M metagenome (GOLD analysis project Ga0210110, IMG submission 184865) | Wetland microbial communities from San Francisco Bay, California, USA, that impact long-term carbon sequestration - China_Galinas_PWB_D1... | ecosystem: Environmental > Aquatic > Marine >... | reverse complement strand
CTATACAACCGACTTCTGGGCGATGCTGTTCATCACCGTCTTTTACGGAATATTTTACTCTCCGATCATTTCTTTCCTGGAAGCCTTTACCATGGACGTATTGGGAACAAAAAAGAAAAGCTATGGCAGGATGAGGGGATGGGGGTCGATTGCATTTATTATGACGGTTCTCTTGCTGGGCAAAGTCATCGATATTTACTCCATCGAAATCATCATTATACTCATTTTTTTCGGTTCAATGGCACAAGCACTCATTTCCATCAAAATCCCCGACATTCAGATCAAAAAACAAACCTCTTTTTCTTCAAACGCCAAAGTTCTTTTAAAACGGCCGGTAATTGTTTTCCTGTTCTGTGCCTTTTTAATGTTGGTAAGCCATGGAACATACTACGGTTTTTATTCCATCCATCTTGAAAACCTGGGTTATGGTAAGACCTTTATCGGCGTTTCATGGGCACTGGCATCCATTGCAGAAATTATCGTGATGATAAAATCCGACATCATCTTTAAACGCTTTTCCACAGATAATGTTTTATTTTTTTCTTTTATGGTGGCGGTGCTCAGATGGCTGGGCCTCTTTTTTACGACATCTCCTGCGTTCATTCTGTTTTTGCAGATTTTACATGCCGTCACGTACGGTACGTTTCATGTGTCCAGCATTCTCTATATTGATTCATTAACACCAGACGAAGGCAAAACCTTGGGGCAGGCGGTAAATAACGCTGTAACCTATGGGCTTGGGTTAATGGTCGGATTTTTCATAAACGGATATCTGTTTGAAACACTGGGAACATTTAAACTTTTTATGATCAGTAGTTTCATTGCCCTTACCGGGGGGGTGCTTTTGAAATGCTCACAGTTAATGGATCGCAGGGTCGCCAGGTAGAGCCAAACCAGAAAAGGTCACCCTACACTTTTTCCATTCATTAAATATCTTTAACAATATTAAAATGTTAAACAAATCCATTTCAAATTCTTTATACACTTAGATTGACATTTTCTTTCTCACAATGTAAAAAAAACCGATTTTATTTAAAAATTGACGATATGCATGGAACCGGTAATCATCAGGATTGGAGGAGTTTGCATTTTCGGACAAAGGGTTGTTCTATGAATATAGAGTTAACAGAGGAAGAAAAAGAAGCTCTAAAAAATGTAGCCTTAAAACTTGAGACCTTTGAAAAGCATAGAGGAAATCTAATCCCCATACTACAGATGGTCCAGAACAACCTATCCTATCTCCCCTCTGATGCCTTAAAAATAGTGGCACAGCACCTCGGTATCCTTGAAAACGAAGTTTATGGAGTTGCAACGTTTTATAACCAGTTCCGGTTTCATCCACCCGGAAAGCACCCGATTAAAGTTTGTCTAGGGACTGCATGCCACGTTAGAGCGGGTGATATCATCCTTGAAAATTTTGAACGCAAACTTGAAATTCCCGAAGGCCAAACCACACCGGACAGGGAATTCAGCATAGAGAGGGTGGCCTGTGTCGGTTGCTGCGCTCTGGCGCCTGTGGCCATCATCGATGAAACCGTACACGGACATATGGCGCCCAGCAAGGTCGAAGGGCTTATTTTGCGGATAAAATTACAAGAAGAGATCGAAGAAAGAGAAAAGAAAAAAAATGAGCCCGGACAATCATAAAAACATTGATATAAAATTCAACACCATCCAAAAAGAGGCTGAGAACCGCCGGGCGGCATTCCGGGATGCCCCGGTCCCCAAAATCCACATCGGCATGGCCACCTGCGGCATTGCTTCCGGTGCCCTTGAGACCCAAAAAGCGTTTGAAGAAGCCCTGGTTGAAAACAACATTGACGCCCGCATCCATACGGTCGGCTGCTGCGGCCATTGCTATGCAGAGCCGGTGGTTATTATCGATCATCCTGATTCCGGGTTTCCCCCGATTTTTTATCACGAGGTTACTCCTGGTAAAGCCAAAATGCTCGTTAAACTCTTTTTGGGCGGCGGCGATCCGCGGTTCGAACACGTTTACGGGGCTACCGAGGAAAACGAACTGATCCCTTCAGTGACCGACTTCTCCAGATTTAACCAGGAAACACGGATCGTTATGGAAAAATGCGGACAAATTGATCCCGAAGATATATATGACTACATTGACGCAGGCGGATATTCAACTCTTGCAAAGGCTTTAAAGCTCAATCCTGAAGAAGTGATCATAGAAGTGGAGCATTCCGGTTTAAGAGGCAGAGGTGGCGCCGGATTTCCAACCGGAATAAAATGGAAACTGGCAAGAAGTGTCGAAGACCCGGAAAAGATTGTGATCTGCAATGCAGATGAAGGTGACCCCGGCGCATACATGGACCGAACGATCCTGGAGAGCAACCCGCATCAGGTGTTGGAAGGCATGGCCATCTGTGCCTATGCCGTCGGCGCTCAAAAAGCCATGGTATATGTCAGATCGGAATATCCTTTGGCAGTCAAACTCGTCACAAATGCCATCCAACAGGCAGAGAAACTGGGGCTTTTGGGAAAAGGAATTTTGGACAGCACCTTTGATTTAAAAATTGAGGTGTTTCAGGGATCCGGGGCCTTTGTTTGCGGTGAAGAAACAGCCCTGATTCGATCCATTGAAGGGTATCGCGGCATGCCCCGGCATCGGCCGCCGTATCCGGTCCAAAAAGGTCTGTGGAACAAGCCGACGATAATCAATAATGTAAAAACCCTGGCGTCTGTTCCTCCCATACTGGATCGTAGCGCGACTTGGTACAGAGGCATCGGTACACAAAACAGCCCCGGAACCGCAATTTTTTCCATCGTGGGGAATGTTGTTCATGCAGGCTTGGTAGAAATTCCCATGGGGGTGTCGCTGCGAACCCTTATATTTGATATATGCGGCGGGATCCCGAACAACAAGAAATTCAAAGCAGTCCAGATCGGTGGGCCTTCCGGCGGATGCCTTAACGAAGATTTTCTGGATACACCCATTGATTTTGATTCTCTTACAGAAGCCGGTGCAATGATGGGGTCCGGGGGTATGGTGGTCATGGATGAAGACACCTGTATGGTGGAAGTCTCCCGTTATTTCCTCGATTTTACCCAGAAGGAGTCTTGCGGCAAGTGCACATTTTGCAGAATCGGAACCTATCATCTGCTTAAGATACTCGAACGATTGACCAAAGGAGAAGGGCTGGAAGGTGATCTGGAATTACTGGAAGCATTGAGTCAGGATATAAAAGCCGGTTCACTTTGCGGCCTGGGTAAAACCGCTCCGAATCCCGTGCTCACTTCCCTTAAATATTTCAGAGATGAATATGAGGCCCATATCAAAGAAAAGCGCTGCCCTGCCCTGATGTGCCGGGCGCTGACCGCTTTTTATTTCGATCTGGAGCTCTGTGCACGCGGCTGTGATGCCTGTGCCACCTGCTGCCCGGTTGAAGCGGTGTTTACCACCAGCAATCGAAAGAAAGGGGTTGACCAGGAACTTTGTGTAAAATGTGGTGAGTGTCTGGTCGCCTGTCCGCCGGAGTATGATGCGGTTCGGAAAGTATCACCCCCACATTTGGTTCCTCACATTGAAAAGCCGCCGGAAAAAAAGAAGAAGGACGTTAAATGATGTTAAAACTCCGGGTGGACAACCAAGAGATTGAAACGAGAGAAGGAAAGACGTTGCTTCAGGCATGCCTTGACAACGGGATTTACATTCCGAACCTGTGCTATCTGGAAGAGATGGAGAGTCCTTCGGCTTCCTGTAGAATGTGCTTTGTCGAAATTGAGGGCATAGGACAGCCGGTCCCGTCATGTACCGTTCAGGTCAGAGAGGATATGGTTGTTAAAACCGATACCCCTGCGGTTAGACAACTGCAACAAACCGCTCTTCGTCTTCTTTTGTCGGTTCACGATGTGGATTGTAAGAATTGTCACGCCAATAAAAAATGCGAACTTCAGAATATTGCTAAATTCCTGAAAGTCAGCTTAAAACCAAAGCGTCTGGAGCGATATCTTAAAGAGACACAGATCGACGAGACCCATCCTTTCTTAACCCACTATCCGAACCGATGCGTTTTGTGCGGAAAATGCGTGCATATTTGCAGGGGAAAACATGGTCAATCTGTTTTAACCTTTGCAAAAAGAGGATTTGACACGGTTATCAGCGCGTATAGCGCAACAGATGTTTCATCGCTTACAGATGGGAAGTGTAATGCCTGTGTCAAAGCTTGTCCGGTGGGTGCGTTGGCATTGAAAGAATCCAGTTAGTGTCCATCCACAAATGGTCTTTTTGTACAATCTCTGCGTTATGCTCAAAAAATAATCCTCAGAATATCAACTATATGCCTGTGGTTATTTTTTTCGCATGCCTTGATCTTGAACTGAAATCCTCATTTCTGGATGGACACTGGTATGGGCACTAATTAGGATTGGCCGATAACTCTGATAATTTTGGGTCGGTATTCATCCCTCTGGGCCAGCTTATTCCCTTTGAACCGTACGAAAAGAATGGTAAGCCCGAAAAACAAAAACCCGAAGATTGCAGACAGAAATGATGCGTCAACATTAAAATTGGGCGCCAGTTGTTGACCGACCAACGCACCGGCGATCATGGTCAGAATCGGAAACACGTAAAGCAAAAAAGTGGCTTTTAATAGCGGAGATGTGCCAAAACTCAGCATCACCTTTTGCCCCACCTGTGCCCCAGCCTGATTAATCGCTTCCACTTCCATTTCATTACTCCCGCCCATGCTGTGACAAGAACTCCTGGCAGAGCAGGATTTGCAGGCACCGCTTTTTGTGGTTTTGACCCATGCGGTGGCTGTGGATTCGATTTTTGTGACAACGCCTTCTTCAGTAGCCATGATGGTTTCTTCCTCGGGATTTAACGTCTGTTATACTTTAAAATAACACCTGTTTTTAAAAAGTCACGACCTTTAGATGAAATTTGGGAAGACATTTTGACGAATCCGATTGAGCGATTGTCGAGTTTGGCGGTCGTAAGATCCCGCCTTTCGGGGAGATGCAAGGCATGAGACATACAGCCGTAGTATGCTACTGCAAATATCTCAAAACGCTGCTCGAAGATCCCGTAATAACGGGGAGATTCGGTAAAATCAGCAATCGCTCAATTGGATTAATATTCTTTCGGCATCCTATTCAACTGATCCAGCGTAAAGACAGGACCGTCTTTGCAAACAAACTCTTTGCCGATATTGCACCGGCCGCAAATTCCGATGCCGCATTTCATGCGCATTTCAAGGGACATGATGATGTGATCATGGGCATAGTCGAGTTTGTCCAACACCGGTTGGGTAAACTTGATCATGATAGGAGGTCCGCAGACAATGGCATAGGTGTCTGCACTCCCGGGAGGGGCTTTCTGATTGGTAATGGTCGGCACGAAACCGACATTATACTTCCAGTCCGGATCATCGGTGGCATCCACCGTAATATGCATGTGAATATCATCCCGTTTTTCCCATTCCGCCAATTCGTCCCTGTACAGAAGCATTCCGGGCGTTCGTGCGCCGTATATCACGTGAATATCTTTATATTTTGGACGATTGTCCGGAGCCAGCATGTGTATGATGGACGATCGAAGGGTGGTAAAGGCAAAACCGCCGCCGATGATGACAACATTCTTTCCTTCCATGATATCCCATGGATACCAATTACCTAAAGGGCCGCGTACCCCCATAATATCTCCGGGCTTCATGTTGTGGAGATGCGATGTTACCAGCCCCACTTTGTTGACGGTAAACATTAAAAACCCTTTTTCAGTGGGCGAGGAAGCAATTCCGATGGGGATTTCTCCTTTTCCGGCAATGGAAAGTTCGGCAAACTGGCCGGCATGGTAATTGAATTTATTTTCATCATCCGGGTTTAAAAACACCAGTTTGAATGTTTTAAGATTTTTATCTTCGGTTTCGATGATGATCTCATCGATCCGAACCGGATACGGCAAATACGGATTTTGCACGTTTACTTCTCCTTTGAGGATTGGCAATTGATTCATCTTATAAAATTAGCAAAGCTTTAACTTTTTATAAATGTTACCGCTTCAAATATAATTAAATTTTTTTCTGAAAAAACTCTTAGATAAGAGCTTGTAATGAAAGAATTCGCCGAGGCCATTAATAAGGGTTTGTACTTTGATAAAATGTATTATCTTAAAATAATTCAACGGTGGTTCTTTCATAACAATCCCTAATCTACTCAAACAGTTTCCAGAATAAAATTTAATCACACTTGAAGCTCGTTTAAAACCGTGTTTGTTTTAAAGGACTAAACCGGCATTGATATTTCAGACATAAAGTCAGTCCTAAAGTTCAAAACTGTTCATCAAATCGCAAACCCTTCGAATGTCGATATTCACCGGACAAAAACGAATGCATCGACCGCATCCCACACACTGAATGCCACTGTCATATTTGTCCACATAATATTTCAGCTTGTGCATAAACCGCTGGCGGACTCTCTGGGTCTTTGTATCCCTGGGGTTATGGCCGGAACCATGAAAGGTGAAGAGCGGATACATACAACTGTCCCAGTTGCGCATGCGAATGCCGGAAAGTCCATGGGTTTCATCCTGGATATCGAAACACCAGCATGTTGGACAAACATAGGTACAAGTCCCGCAGTTGATGCAGGCAAACGCCACATCTTCCCAAAAAGACGCTTCAAAAAGGTCAGTGGTACTTTTATCTTTCAATTGATCCGTGGAAACTCGGGAGGTTATTTTTGCCTCTGCCGCTGCCTTCACAATTTCAATCCGATCACTTAGAGCATGATCGGCTTCAGTCTCCCAACCGGCTGCTGCAAGAAGCCTTTCTCCTTTTTCCGTAATGATCTTGGCCAAATAATCATCGCCGGCATCCACCAGAATTATGTCCAGTCCTTCCTCATGAAAGGGGCCGCAACCGGCGGTGGTGCAGAAACAACCGCTGCACGGCGTATTGCAGGCATGGCCTATAAAGGTGGTTGCCTCGTAAGCTTTGATCCAGTAGGGGTCCTTATATTCCGGCGCATCAAAGTTTCGTTTGACAAGCAAAAACGCCTTGGCATCGCAGGGCCTGATGCCGATGATAGCCCGGGAAGAATATTCTTTGTCAATTTCTTTTAAAATGTGATGATTTTCCCGGCTCTCATCCAGGGTATATTCAAACATTTTTTCTGACTGCGGATATATGACGGATTTAGGCGAAAGCCGGGTGTTTTGTACATCCAAATCCGGAATTTCACCGTCATCCAGCGCTTTGAAGACAAAAAACGCCTCCTGTTTTGCAGGACCGAACAATTGAAAGGTCTTGGCTAAGCGTTCAAGACCTTTGGCCCAGCTTTTCTTGTCAATCTTTATGACCTTCATTATTTATGCCTTTGTTGTTCTTTATCATTTGTCATTCGCCAACCTTTCTGTGTAAAAAACGGATAATGAATACCGTTTATTTGAGTTCTCGAGGTGTTTTTTTAGGTCGCTTCATGGATTATCCTTTTTAAACCGCGTAAGCTCGCGGCAAGGGTTCGTCTCAGGTGTGATTAAATTTTTTCTGAAAGAACTCGTGGATAAGGACTCGTAATGAAAAACCCGGTCTTATCTTTCGATAAGGATAATTTGTTTTTGGCAATACGTTCAAATGACCACAAATCGATGAAGGTTTTTTCATAACGATCCCTAATCCACTCAGACAGCTTCCAGCAAAAATTTAATCACACCCGAGACTCCTTTAACGCAATTTGTTTCAAAAATTTAGATAGTTATAAAAAAGGGTCAACCATTCCGCTAATATTCGAAGATATAGCAGAGAAACTCCCCAACCTCTCATTTATTTAGAGTCCATCCATAAATGAAGATTTTTGGTCAAGATCAAGGCATGCGAAAAAAATAACCACAGGCATATGTTTAATATTCCTAGGATTATTTTTTAAGCATAACGCAGAGATTGGACAAAAAGACCATTTATGGATGGACACTACTTTATAAACTCATCCGGATCATTGGGTCGATACGTATCCAGGGGCGGCCGTTTCTCCAATGTCATTCCCGCTTCCCAGTCAAACAGCTCCAGGCAGTCTTTCTCCAGCTTTTTTGTCAACAGTCGAACCTTGATGCCCATGGGACAGGCGCGCTCACAGGCCCCGCAATCGGTACATCGGCCGGCACAATGGTATGCTCTTAAAAAATGAAACGTCCTGATGTCTGTGGGATCCTGGCTTTTGCCCACCCACTGGGGCCGTGATTCGTCCACAAAGCAGGTGGGACAGTAGCAGAGCGGACAGGCGTTTCTACATGCATAACATCGGATACACGTCGACAAAAGGTCTTCGAAAAAATCCCACTTCTCATCGGGTGACAAGGCTTCAATATGACGAACATCTTCATACCGTTCCACATCGGTCTGCTCTTTTACCTCATCAGCCGCCAGTTCATCATAGATCACAGGGTTTCGGTGAACGCAGATGGCACAGTTTTGCTGGAGCACTTCTTTTTTATCCAGTGTTTTTTCAAAACCGTCGCCCTTGATTCGGATGGTATCATCGGTCTCTATCACTTCTTTGATTTCAGCTTCGGCCATGGCTTCAATATTGTGCCGGTCGATCATTCCCTTGCAGGGCACGCCGATTATCACCACCTGATCCCGTTTGATTTTGTTTTCGATAATATGGGTGACAATGTTTCGAGAATCACATCCTTTCGCAACAATACCGATTTTTTCCTTTCTGTTGGTCAGATAATTCGCAAGATTAATTCCGCAGTTGCTGTCCCACACCAGATAGTCAACATCCTCCACTGTTTTCACAAAACAGGGTTCATTCATCATCGGCATGGTGCCTTTTCTGAATCCGATCACCATGTCCACTTTGGCTTCTTTTAAGAGCCGGCGGGAAATTTCTTTTATTTTATCAATGTAAGATAGCATCTTAAGCGACCTTGGCTTCTTTTTTTACGAATTTTTCAAGAGGTCCCAGCGCCTTGATCACGTCAGTGATCTCATTGACCACTTCCACAAATTTTGTCGATTCTGCAGACGAGATCCAGGAAAACTGGAGGCGTTCGGGCTCAATCCCCATATATTCTATAAAGTTTTTAAACAGCGCAAATTTTCTTCGGGCATAGTAATTACCTTCCAGGTAATGGCAATCTCCCGGATGTCACCCGGACACCCAGACGCCGTCCGCGCCCTGTCTGAAGGCGGCCAGAATAAACTTCGAACTCATTCGACCGGTACAGGGAATTCGAATCACACGGATATGGGATGGATATTCCATTCTGCTGACGCCCGCAAGATCTGCGGCGCCATAACTGCACCAGTTGCATAAAAAACTGAAGATTTTGGGTTCCCAGTCTGACATATTAACATCTCCTGATTATAAAAAACAGGTAATGGGTAAGGGGCAATAGGTTATAGGTAAAGGATTTTTTTCATTATCCTATGACCCATAACCTATGACCTATTTACTATTTACTGTTTCCTGCTTTTTTATCCTGTCTTATCCAACGCAAAAATCTGTGCAAAAATCTGATCATTATCAAAGCCTTTTAGACGAATCGCACCGGATCGGCAGGATGCCACGCAAAGACCGCAGCCTTTGCAAAGTACCGGATTGATCTGCGCCTTTCCGGTAAAGGGCCCCTGTTCGATGAAACCCGGCGCCGAGTAAGGACATACAGACACACACACGCCGCAGGAACTGCAATTCAGCGGATTTGTTTCGGCAACAATTCCGCTGGTAAGAAACGCCTTTTTGGATAAAAGTGTCACAGCGCGTGACACAGCGGCCTGTGCCTGTGTAATGGATTCATCGATGGGTTTGGGGGCATGGGCCAGACCGCACACAAAAACTCCGTCCGTGGCAAAATCCACCGGACGAAGCTTCACATGGGCTTCGGCAAAAAATCCG
>Ga0210110_1000817_pt1 | contig 9915 bp, 4 predicted proteins | sample China_Galinas_PW_2_FD_184865 | JGI IMG/M metagenome (GOLD analysis project Ga0210110, IMG submission 184865) | Wetland microbial communities from San Francisco Bay, California, USA, that impact long-term carbon sequestration - China_Galinas_PWB_D1... | ecosystem: Environmental > Aquatic > Marine >... | reverse complement strand
GTCGTTACCGGTCAGCTGGCACTCGTCCGGGACGCCGTCTCCGTTGCAGTCCAGGCTGGTGCCCGAGGAGATGTCCACGTCGTCGGGGATGCCGTTGTTGTTGCAGTCCGCCTCGCACTCGTCCGGAATGCCGTTGCCGTTGACGTCGTTGCTCGTGCCTCCGCTGATGTCACACTCGTCCGGGATGCTGTTCGTGTTGCAGTCGTTCCCCACCAACTGGCAATCGTCCGGAATGCCGTCGCTGTTGCAGTCGTTACCGGTCAGCTCACACGCGTCGGGAATGCCGTCGCCGTTGCAGTCGGGGTCACACCCGCTCGTACAATAGAACGGCCCGCCCGGCGCACTGCTACCTGAATCGATTTCGCATTCATCCGGGATGCCATTGCCGTCGCAATCGGCGCTCGTGAGGTTCGCGATATCTGTCGCGTCATCGATGCCGTTGCCGTTGCAGTCCGCGGCCTGGGCCGTGCCGACCGACCAGAAGCAACACGCCAGTACCGACATCCAAAGCGTAACGCTTCGCCAGGGCCTGTTCGCCATCACCCCGCTCCTTCTCGTCAGAACGAATTCGTCGTGTATGGGAAAGCCGATCGAGGAACGTAGAACCTAGCACACCGCGCTGCGGCCGTATCGATGCGATTCTTCCCCTGCTTCCTGTCCTTGGATCGCCCGGTATCGACCCCCCCGAAGCGGGACTAGGTTATCAGACCATCGGCTCCGAACGGCTCAGGAAGCGCCTGAGAATAGCGGCAGACACCGTGCAGCGTCAAGGTAAATCACACTTCAGCACTTCACGGCGCTGACCCGCAGGGATTATGGGCGGGGCGCTGCACCGCGTTTCCAAGCGAACGTCGAGTGGTAAGCACGATGTATAAGAGCCCACTAATCGAGCGAGAATCGTAACTTTGTTCGATGCCCGTCCAGCATAGCGCCGGTAGCACGCCCGGGATCGGCACGTCGATACGACCATCGCCGGCTCCCACCACGCGCACGGTGCCAAGCGCAAACGTCCGCTATGCGGCGCCCCGCACGCATTCTCTTTCAGTCTCGCCCCGCGGCGTGCGTGAGCCCGTTATCGGGGGTGCGCGGCGCCGGGCTTTACATACCCCTTCAACCCGCCCTATCATCTCGCGGAACGCTCGCAAGCGCGCGGGTGAGTCGTTACTGGGGATACTCACCAACTTCATTGAAACGAATGTTGCCGCTTTTGCGTGGTGTATGGGGGAGGCACGCGGCTTCGAGCGTTCACAACCGAGGGCACGTGCATCGCGTGCTTAGTTTGATCGGGTCGAGGGCGACGCGTCGCCGTCTCGAATCCCATTCGGAGAGCGAAGATGATGAGAATCGGCCAAAGGTCCATGAGAGTCTCCGTCGCCCATTGTCTCCTGTGCGCAATGGTGCTCATCGCTTGCGCCACACGCACCCAGGCGTCGGATCCACCTCGCACCCAAACGGTAAGCGCGGCCCAACCCGTTCCGGTGCCGTCTGCGAAAAAGAGCGTGGCAGGCGTCCAAGTTCTCGCGACGCCCATCAACCTCGATCAGGTCGGCATCAAGCCGGCGCAAAACGGCATCGCCGGAGTCCCACCCGGATTCACGGTCTACAACAATGACATCGATGTAGCCGACCCGTTCGCGCCGGGCGCCAACATCCTCATGGCCGACGATCTCACGCTCGCCAGCGGCGCCTGCGATGTCGTGTACTACGACGTGGTCATTGGGGCGCTGCAGGGCTCGCCCGAGTTCCACGCCACGGCCGAACTATGGGACGGCAACCCGTGCGACGCCGGCTCCGCGCCCCTGCCCAACTCGGCGGCGACCAGTACGTTCACGCCCAGCGCAGGCAGCGGCTACGATGCCTGGGACTTCGAGGTCTTTCTCGACAGCGCGCCGGTCGCGGCACCCGGCACCGTCTGGCTCGCCGTCACCTTCGACTCCGACGCGGCCATCTGGCCCGTCGCACACGAGGCCGAAGTCGGCACCACCGGAAACTTCTTCGCGTACGACCACCCGGTCGATGGCTGCGGGCTATACGTTCTCACATCGGGCGCGTATTCCGGCTTCTATGCCAAGGTCAACTGTGCCCTGCCGGCCGAGCCGACCGGCGCTTGCTGCGAGGGTACGACCTGCTCCGAGTTGACACAGACAGAGTGCGACGCCGCCGCGGGCTTTTTCCGAGGACCGTTTTCGACGTGTTCCCCAGATCCTTGCACCCCCGGCGCCTGTTGCAGCGGCAAGGACTTTGGCACCTGCACCGAGACCAACGAGTCCGACTGCGCCGACGGCTACTTCACACCGAATACAACCTGCGCCGAGGCATCCTGCGGCAATAACTTCTACGGCTTCGCCAACGTATTCGACACCGGATACTTCAACGCCATCCAGCTCAACGGAGACGGCGAGCAGGTCATCTGGGCCGACGACATCACGCTCGAACCCGGCGCGACGTGCGACCTCCTCTGCTTCGACGTGTTCGTCACCGGCGGAGGCGACGGCGCCCCCGCCACCTTCAACGCCCACGTCGACCTTCGCCAGAACGTGCCCGGCGATCCGAACGTCCCGTTCTCCGATGTGCCCGGAGACGTGATCCCAGGCACATCGAAGGACTTCAACGGGATCGACTCCGACCTCCTGCCGCACCGACTGCTCACGTGCGTGCCGGCCGGGACGCAACTTCCCGATTCCTTCTGGGTCACGCTGTCCACCTCGGCGCCGACGCCCGGCGCCGAATCGTTCGCCGGCCCGCTTCTCGGTGCGGAGTTCCCGAAGGTCGGCGGCAGCGAGGACGCCGTCGCCGTGTTCAATCAGACGCCAGCGTACCCTGCCAACGAGTGGTACAACGGAATCTACTTCGGTGGCGCCGATCCCGAAGGCTGCCCCGGCGTCGATCCCTGCACGCCGGCCGGAAGCTTTCGCGCCCGCGTGTGGTGTCGCGGTGACGCGCCGACCGGGGCCTGCTGCGACGATCTGAGCGGCGGCTGCATCGACGGCGTCACCGAGCTCGAATGTCCCGGTCGCTGGAACGAAGGCGAAACGTGCGATGCCGCCACGTTCAATCCGCCCTGTGGAACCGCCGCCTGCTGCCGCCCGAGTACCATCACTCCGGGTGACTACTTCTGCCAGGACATGACACCCAGCGCGTGCGAAGCGGCCGGCGGCGCCAGTCACCCCGGCGTATACTGCCTTGACATCGGAGACGTATGCCCCACGAACACCTGCTCGCTAGGGACAAACCCCGGCGCCTTCTGCGGCTCCGACTTCGATTGCGGCGCCGGCGGCACCTGCGTCGGCTGCGAGGGCCGCGACGGCGATTGCTTCAGCGCCAACGGAACGCCCGGATGCGACGACCCGTTCTGCTGTGAAGCCGTGGGCGCCACCGACGACTTCTGCGTGTCCGGCAGCTGGGACGATGCCTGCGCCCAGACCGCCGCCCGAATCTGTGAGCGCCGTCCGCCAAACGACGATTTCGCCAACCCCACACCGATCTCCGGTGAGGGTACGTTCGACTTCGACAACACGCTGGCCACCATGGACGGCCCGCAGCACGCGAAAGGCTCGGATTACGACGTCACCACTCAGGCCAACGACGTCTACTACTGCTGGACCGCGCCGTGTTCGGCCACCGTGTTCCTCGGCACCTGTGATCAGCCGACGATCGACACGAAAGTCGCTGTCTATGAGGGCTGTTCCGCCCCGTCGGACGCCAACCTGCTCGACTGCACCGACGACAGCTGCAACCTCGATTCGCGCGTCGGGTTCGCCGCCGCCGCCGGCAACGAATACCTGATCCGAGTTGGTACGTTTCCGGGAACACCCGGCGGTACCGGCACCTTCACACTCGAGTGCAGTAGCGCCGGCGACTGCTGCGCGGCGAATCCGGGCACCGTCGGCTGCAACGAGCCGACATGCAGCGCCGCCGTGTGCGACTGCGACCCATACTGTTGTGGCCTCGACCCACAGGGCATCGGCGAGTGGGACATCAACTGTGCCACCACCGGCTTCCAGAACAGCGGCTGCGGCGCCGAGTTGCTCTGCCCGAGCCTGTGCGGCACAACAACATGCCCGGACGGACCGGTCACGTTTGTCAATCCCGTCGACGGCGAGGTCGATGCGGGCTACCCGACCAAACCGGATGATGCGTCCATCCTCCTCACGCCGGATCGCTTCACCGTGCAGGCACCGACCGGTGCGGACGCCGTGGACTGCTGGAGCCTGTGCGAGACGGCCGCCACCAACGACGGGGCGAACGCAATCAGCAACGTCGTCGATAACGGTGACGGCACCTTCGATGTCGTGCTCGCCCGCCCGATGACGCCCGGCGCCGTCACCACGCTGACCTACACGACCAACGGAGCCCGAGCGGTCTATACGTCGCACCCGGGCAACGTTAACGCCGACTCCGCCACCGGCGCCATCGATATCCTGGCCCTGATCGATTGCCTCAACAACTCGGATCCGGCGACCAACTGCCCGTGGGGCGAAGCAAGCTCCGACGTCGATCGAAGTGGCGTAACAAACGCCGCGGACATTCTCGGGGTCATCGATCTGCTCAACGGATCCAGCGAATTTGCGCCATGGCTCAACTCGCCCAAGCCCGACCCGGCCGCGTGCACGCCGTAGGTCGACCAGACGTGACAGTACGACAACTTCAACAACGCCCCCTTGCGATCACGTCGCAAGGGGGCTTTTGCTTCCGGGCGAACGGAACGGACGCGGCCTCACAGAGGGGGTGACAGAACAACAATTCGCACCGCGGGTGCCATGTTTGCGCGAAACGCAAACATGCTGTCGCTGGTCCGTGGACATCGCCCGGCACGCTTCTGCTGCCGCAGAAGCGCGGCACCCCTACGGTGTACACGGCGTCCGCGCCATGCGCGAAGCCCGCGCAATGGGCGGTTGTGTCGGTAACCGTGACCGTTTCTGTGGGCCACGATGCGCGAAATGAGCCCGCGCAGCGCGGCGACGGAGCGACACGCGGGCAAACCCAGAGCTTCGTGCATTACCGAATACGAAAAAGCCCCCTCACGGCCAGGCCGCCAGGGGGCTTCGCTCAATACTTCGCCGAAATCGGCCCGACTAGAGCAGATTCAGCTCACTCGTAGCGTTTGCGTATTGTACCCGAGCCGCGGGCTTTAGCCCGCGCGGCGTCGCGATCGCCACGATAGCTATCGAATCCGTGAAACCGCGCAAGCTGAAGCTTGCGGCTCGGGATGCCGACAACCGCTACGTTTGCACTGAGAGCGCTTTAATACCGATAGTGATCCGACTTGTACGGCCCGTTCGCGCTCACGCCGAGGTACTCCGCCTGCTCGGGCGTCAACTTGGTCAGCTTCACGCCGAGCTGATCGAGGTGCAGCCGCGCCACCTTCTCGTCCAGGTGCTTCGGCAACACATAGACCTTCTTGTCATAGTTCGACGAGTTCGTGTACAGCTCGACCTGCGCCATCACCTGGTTGGTGAAGCTGTTGCTCATCACGAAGCTCGGGTGCCCGGTCGCGCAGCCCAGGTTGACCAGCCGCCCCTCTGCGAGCACCAGAATGCAATGCCCGTCCGGGAAGATCCACTTGTCCACCTGCGGCTTGATGTTCTCTTTGACGATCCCCGGCGTCTTCGTCAGACCGGCCATGTCGATCTCATTGTCGAAGTGGCCGATGTTGCACACGATCGCCTGGTTCTTCATCTTGGCCATGTGCTTGGCCAGGATGATGTCCTTGTTGCCCGTCGTCGTCACGAAGACGTCGGCCTCGTGCACCACGTCCTCCAGCGTCGTCACCTTGTACCCTTCCATGCACGCCTGGAGCGCACAGATCGGGTCGATCTCGGTCACGATCACGCGGCAGCCCTGCGCCCGTAGACTCTGCGCACAGCCCTTGCCGACGTCGCCGTAGCCGCAGACCACCGCGACCTTGCCGCCCAGCATGACGTCCGTCGCCCGCATGATCCCGTCCACCAGCGAGTGCCGGCAGCCGTACAGGTTGTCGAACTTGCTCTTCGTCACGCTGTCGTTGACGTTGATCGCCGGAAACAGCAGCGTGCCGGCCTCCTGCCGCTGGTACAGACGCATCACGCCCGTCGTCGTCTCCTCGCTCACGCCGACGATCTGCTCGGCCGTCTTGTGCCACCGCTTCGGATCACGCTGAAGCTCGTCGCGAAGGACGCTCAAAATGCACCGCATCTCCTCGTTGCTCGCCGAGTCCGGATCGGGCATCGTCCCGTTCTTGGCGAACGCCTCCTCCGCCTCGTAGCCCAGATGGATGAGCAGCGTCGCGTCGCCGCCGTCGTCCACGATCATGTTCGGGCCCTTGCCGTCGAAGTTCAGCGCCTGATTTGTGCACCACCAGTACTCCTCAAGCGACTCGCCCTTCCACGCGAAGACCGGCGTGCCGGACTTGGCGATCGCCGCGGCCGCGTGGTCCTGCGTGCTGAAGATGTTGCAGCTACACCACCGCACGTCCGCCCCGAGATCCACCAGCGTCTCGATCAGGACGGCCGTCTGTATCGTCATGTGCAACGAACCCATCAGACGCGCCCCCTTCAGCGGCTGGCTGCCGCCGAGTTCCTTGCGTATCGCCATCAGCCCCGGCATCTCATGCTCGGCCAGGGTGATTTCGGCGCGCCCGTAGTCCGCAAGCGATAGGTCCGCTACCTTGAAATCCTCAACCGCAGTCGTCATCGTCATCTCCTATTCGGTATAACCGTTGATCCTTCGTTTCCTCGTATGGGTACGATGCCCGCCCTCAGTCGGACGGCCCTCGTGTTCCCGTAGCCACAAAAAGCGCCGGCGCGTCGGCCGTGCCGACCACCGTCCAAAGCCGTCGCGTCGCCACGTCGACGAACCCGTGGTCCGACAGCATCGAACGAAATTCGTCCGGCTCGAAACCCCACCATCGATCCTGCATCCGATCGCGGAAAGCCTCGTTGTCGTGCGCGCATTGCTCGATCAGCATGACCTTGCCGCCCGGTTTCACCACGCGCGCCAACTCCGCGAGCGCGTCGCGCGGCGTCGACACGTGATGAATGACCAGCGCCGCGATTGCCAGATCGACACGCCCCGATGCCACCGGCAACTCCGTCAGATCGCCGCGCGTTAGTTCCACGTTCTCGAGCCCCGACGCCCGCACCCGCTCGCGCGCCACGTCCAACATCCGACCGACCGGCTCGACGCCGATCACCCGCGCGAAATGACGCCCCAGCGTCGGCAACTGAAAACCCGTGCCCGACCCGACGTCCAGCACGACCCAGTCGCGCGGCAACAGACCGATGAACGCCTCCAGATGAAACTGCGAGCCAAAGCTCTCCTCGCGAAGCGCATCCCAATCCCGCCCGACACGATCGAAGAACGACCGGCTCATCGCCTCGCGCTTGGCGATCACCCGATCGAGCCGAAGCGCAATCGGCCCATCGATCGACAACCCGGTGACCCAGTCAAGCAGACGTTCCGCCAGCGCGTCGCCATTGGATTCGGTCGAATCCTCGGCCCGACCCTTCAAACGGTAGTGAACCGCATGCCCGTTGCGACGGTCGACGATCAGATCGACCTCGCGCAGCACCTTCAAATGCCGCGACACCGTCGACTGCGGCTGATTGAGCACCTCCACCAATTCACCGACGCTCAGTTCGTGCCGTCCGATAATCGACAGCACGCGCTGCCGGGTCTTGTCGGCGACCGCTCGCAACAGAGGTTCAGAGTCCATGCCCATGCTCACAAGAATCCTATCATCCGGATGATAGGATTTTCGGTACCGTCGTCAAGACTTATGAGGGAAACCACTTTCCCGGCATTTGCCGGCAGCGGTCGAGGAAATTCACTGAATCGCCCCGAGTTACCCATCTTGACGACCGAAACAGGCACGGCCAAGATGGCTCTGGTGCCCGATAACATCGGTGGTGGCCATTGTTTCTCGGACCAGCGGGGAACCTCAGAGCGTGAGCGGGCGTCCAATCAGGCAGGAAAAGCCAGAATCCGGTGGACCGGACGAGCACCCATTCGTAGACGAGGCTGAGCTCATCAGGCGAGTTCGTCAGGGCCAATCCGAGGAGTTCGGTATGCTGGTCGCGTGCTACCAGGATCGTCTCTTCAACACCTGTTGGCGGATTTGCGGCAACCTGGAGGACGCCCGAGACATCACGCAGGATGCGTTTCTCAAGGCCTACGAGCGACTGGATTCGTTCAAGGCCGAGAGCAGCTTCTACACGTGGCTCTACCGGATCGCCGTGAACCTCGCGCTGTCGTTTCGCCGCGGCAGTAGCCGCCGGCGGCACGTGTCGCTGGACGCCGTCAGCGAGGGAACCCAGGCCGCCGCCTTGACCAACCGTGCGGATTGGGAGGCTCAGCCTGATCCGGCGGCGCGCGCGTCGAGCGTCGAGACCATGCGGCAACTGGCCCGTGCGCTACACGAATTGGATGACGACTTCAGAGCGGTCGTGGTGCTTCGAGACGTGGAGGGTTTCGACTACCACGAGATCAGCGAAATCCTCGAGGTGCCGCGCGGCACGGTCAAGTCCCGACTGCACCGGGCTCGTGAGCAATTGCGGCTGGCCCTCGAGGCCGCGAAGCCGCCGACCAGACAGAGTGAACCACGATGAGCGACATGGATCGCGAACAACTGGGTCAGCTTCTTTCCGCCCACCTGGACGGTGAGCTGGACGATCGCGAACGCGCGTTCGTCGACCGGCTGCTCGAGTCGGACGACGAGGTGCGCGCGTGGTACGACTCACTGCGGCTTACGGTCACGGCCGTCGGGGCCATGCCTCGGCATGGCGCCCCCAGCGGAATGTCGGACGACGTCCGCGAGCTGGTCGAGCGCCAAGCCTTGCTCGGGGACACCGGCGCGGGAAGATCGTCACCGCGGATGCGCGTGCCGTGGCTTGGCATCACCTCGGCCGCCGCGGTGTTCGTCGCGGCCGCGCTTGTCGGAATCAGCCAGTTCGACAACTGGTTCGGCCGCACCGGCGACACGAATCAGGTTGCGCTGGCTCCGACCCAGCGCTTGGTCCCGGCGCCAGTACAAAGTCCGGCGGCGGAAGCGTCGGACAAGATGGCGGCCGACGCGTCGAAGAAGCTCGCCGCCGCCAGAAAACCCACGAAAACCGATGAAAGCCTCGAGGCAAAGCTGGAGGCCGGAGCCGATCGCGAGGCCGTGCTGACTCACCACTTTTCGCATGAGTCGGTCGTCCTGACGGTGGCGCTGGCGAACAAGGGCAGCATCGATCAGACCGCGCGCCGCGTGACCGCCTATTTGGCCCAGGCGAAGATCAGCAACGTCGCGTCGGACGCGGTGCCTGCGGCGTCACTTCGGTCGTCGCCGTTCTATGTTCAGGGTCGCTCCGGCATCAATTACGACGCCGCCGGTGAACGTCAGTTGTTGCTGCGCGTCCCCGTCGCGGTCCTCGGCAAGCTGGTGGATCAGGTCACCTCGGACCAGACCCCCGGCGAACAGGTCGCGCTCAAGGCCGGCACGCTTCGCTTCGACGGCAGCGCGGCCGTACGGGATACGTTCAAACAACTCGAGCCGAAGCCAACCACCCTGGCGGCCGGCGCGAGCCAGTCGGCGCACGCACGGGCCAGGCGACGAAAAATTCACTCGCCGAACAAGTCCGGCGAATCAAGCGCACAGGATCAGCCGTTCGTGTCCGAGGTGTTCAAAGCCCTCGGCATTGAGCCGGAAGTTCTGGCGCAGTCGAAGCACGAAACACCACTGCTCGCGAAGGCGAGCAGGTCCGCGCGTGCCGCACCGGGCGCCGCCTCAACCGCCGCTCCGGCGGATCACGACGAATCGGCCGACTATCGCACCAACGAGCCACTCGCGACGAATACGGCATCGACGGCCGAGAAGGGACACGTCGCGTCGTTCCGCCAGGCCGAACAGCCTGCGGTGCCCCTCGTGACGATCGTCACGAGGGGCACCGCAGGCTG
>Ga0210110_1000816_pt1 | contig 9917 bp, 10 predicted proteins | sample China_Galinas_PW_2_FD_184865 | JGI IMG/M metagenome (GOLD analysis project Ga0210110, IMG submission 184865) | Wetland microbial communities from San Francisco Bay, California, USA, that impact long-term carbon sequestration - China_Galinas_PWB_D1... | ecosystem: Environmental > Aquatic > Marine... | reverse complement strand
GAGAACTGGTCGCGCCCCGAGGATGAGGTAGAGGGCCTGATGAAGATGTTCGCCGAGCGGATCGACGCCGAGACGCCGGAGCTGCAGGAGGAAGGTGTTCGGATGCGCTTCATCGGGCGCCGCGATGGTGTTGCCCCGGACCTGGTCGAGCGAATGGCATGGGCCGAAGAGCGCACCCGGGCCAATGATCGCATCACCCTCTACGTCGCCTTCAACTACGGCGGCAGGGCCGAGATCGTCGATGCGGCGGGGCGCTTCGGGGGAGGCTCCGAGGAGGAGTTCCGCCGCTGCCTGTATGCGCCGGAGATGCATGACCCAGACCTCCTGATACGGACCAGCGGCGAGCGGCGGATTTCGAATTACCTGCTGTGGCAGTGCGCCTACTCCGAGCTCGTCTTCCGCGACGAGCTCTGGCCGGATTTCACGCGCGAGGCGTTCGAGGACTCCCTTCACGAGTACGCGGAGCGGGAGCGCCGCTTCGGGGCGAGGGCGCAGTGATGGTCCGGGACCTCTTCGACGACGAGATGTTCGCCGACGAGACGCCGCCCAAACCGGCGCCCCGGCCGCCGCGGCGCCGCAGGCCGCTGCAGGGGGAGACCGCGCGGAGAATCCTTGTCGCGATCCCCTGGATCGTCTTCGCGATCGCGATCACGGCCGTTGGCGGCCTGCCGTTCGCGATCGCGATGATTGCTATCGGGGCAGTCTGCCTGCGGGAGTACATGGTGATGGCGAGCGCCCTGCGACCGATCGGCGCCGCCGCCTACATCGCGCTGGCCGCGCTGGTTATCGCCGCGCACTATGGGACGTCCTTCAACGTCCTGATGATCCTTGCCGCGTCGTTTCCCCTCCTCTTTGCGTTCGGCGCCGATCGGGGGCATCGCGACGGCACCACCGTGTCGATCGGCGTCACACTGCTCGGCATCGTCTGGATCGGCGTCCCGCTCGTTCACGCCGTGCTGCTGAGGGACCTGCCGGACCACGGCTCCGGGCTGCTGATCGACGTCCTCGTTGGCACTTTCGCCGCCGATACGGGCGCCTATGCGACCGGTCGCATGTTCGGGTCCCACAAGATCGCGCCGACGCTCTCCCCCAACAAGACGCTCGAGGGCCTGGTCGGCGGGTTCGTGATCGGCACGATGGGCTTCTGGTTCGCCGGCCTCTACCAGGACTGGCTCTCGGGGGTCGACGCCCTGATCATCGGAGCCGCCGTGGCCGCCATCGCACCGGTGGGCGACCTCTTCGAGTCGATGGTCAAGCGCGACCTGGACAGGAAGGACACGGGCAGGGTCTTTGGGCCCCATGGCGGGCTCCTCGACCGCCTCGACGCCGTCCTCTTCACGGTCGTCGCCGCCTACTATCTCTCCGTCCTGCTGCTCTACTGACTCTCGCCGCCGCGGGCATCGGTCTCCCAAGCTCGGGCTGTACGGCTATGGCCAGGGCAATCGGGGCCGGGGGGCGATGCCGTTCCGTCCCTATCCTCTGTCATCGATGAGGAAGGTGCAGCGGGCATGAAGAGGGTGCTGATACTTGGGTCGACCGGCTCGATCGGGACCCAGGCGCTGGAGATAGTCGCCGGCTCTGAGGAGCTGCAGGCGGTTGGACTCGCCGCGGGCTCGAGCTGGGAGCCGCTCCTGGAGCAGGCGCGCCAGCACGGCGTGCCGGTGGTGGCGCTGGCCGATGCCGAGGCGGCCCAGCACGCGCGCTCGGCGTGGGACGGGCGGGTGCTCTCCGGCGAGGAGGGCATTCGAGAGCTGATCGCCGCCACCGATGCGGACCTGGTCCTCAACGGGATGGTCGGCGCCGCCGGCCTTGGCCCGACGGTCGTGGCTCTCGGCGAGGGGATCGATGTGGCGCTGGCCAACAAGGAGAGCCTGGTCATCGGAGGAGAGCTGACGATGGCGCTGGCCGAGGGCACGGGGGCGCGCCTGCTTCCCGTGGATTCCGAGCACTCGGCGCTCTTCCAGCTGATCAAGGCAGAGCAGCCCGGCACGCTGGAGCGGCTCGTCCTGACTGCCTCCGGCGGTCCGTTTCGGGGTCGCTCTGACCTCTCGGGCGTCGGTGTCGAGGAGGCCCTCGACCACCCGACCTGGCGGATGGGCGGGCGGATCACGATCGACTCCGCGACCCTCATGAACAAGGGCTTCGAGGCGATCGAGGCCCATCATCTCTTCGACATCCCATATGAGCGGATCGGGGTGGTCGTCCATCCGCAGTCGATCGTCCACTCGCTGATCGACCTCAATGACGGCGCCTCCCTCGCGCACCTCGGCTTCCCCGACATGCGGGTGCCGATCTCTTACGCCCTGCACTTCCCCGAGCGCGCCGATGTGAACGTGGAGCGCCTCGACCTGGCCGCGGTCGGCGAGCTTACCTTCGAGGAGCCCGACCTCGAGACGTTCTCCTGCCTGCGGCTGGCTCTGGAGGCAGGCGCGACGGGCGGGACCGCTCCGTGTGTCCTCAACGCAGCCGACGAGGTGGCCGTCGCCGCCTTCCTCGAGGGCAGGATTCCCTTCACGGGGATCGCCGCCGCGATCGAACGGGTCCTCGAGCAGATGCCGGCCCGCCAGGTGACGCACTTCGAGGACCTCTTCGCCGTCGATGTCGAGGCGCGCCGCCGGACCGAGGAACAGGTCGGGGAGTTGGCCGCGGTATGAGTTGGGTCTACGTCTTCCTCGGCTTCTCCGCGTTGATCCTCCTCCACGAGGCGGGTCACTTCTTCGCGGCCAAGGCGACGGGGATGCGGGTCGAGCGTTTCTTTCTCTTCTTCGGGCCGACCATCTTCTCGATCAAGCGCGGCGAGACCGAGTACGGGGTCAAATCGATCCCGCTCGGCGGCTACGTGAGGATCAGCGGCATGAGCCCCGACGACACGCTGCCGGCCGGCGAAGAGCACCGTGGCTACTACGAACAGCCGGTCTGGAGGCGGATCGTCGTGATCGGGGCGGGACCGGCCGTCAACATCGTTCTCGCCTTCGTCGTCCTCTTCTTCGTCTTCGCCTCGAGCGGCGAGAAGATCGCACAGACGGTTGGGCCGATCGTGCCGAAGTCCCCTGCCGCGTCGGTCCTCAAGGAAGGGGACGAGATCGTCGCGATCGACGGTAGGCGCTATCCGGGCCTGGACACCGAAGCGCGCCTGGAACGGTTCAGGGACCAGATCTCATCCCACCGCTGTGCCGGCAAGCAGGCCGATGGCTGTCGGGCCACCACCCCGGTGCGGATAACGGTGCGGCGACGCGGGAGTCTGCAGGCGATCTCCGTCCGGCCCGAATACGACCCGGCGCTGAGGCACACCCGTATCGGGTTCGAATACGGGCGCGCCCCCGCCGAATACAGCGCGGGGGAAGCCGCCGACGTGGCGCTGAACACGATGTGGAGGGTGACCAGCGGCACGGCAACCGTCTTCGCCAACCTGCTCGACGAACGGCACCGCAAGGAAGTCTCCGGCGTCGTCGGCGTCAGCGACGTGGCGCACCAGACGATCGACAGGTTCGGAGCAGCCGAGGCATTGATCCTCTTGGCGCTCGTCAGCCTCTCGCTCGGCCTGATCAACCTCTTCCCGTTCCTGCCGCTGGACGGCGGCCACATCTTCTGGAGCCTGGTGGAGAAAGTGCGCGGCAAGCGAGTGCCGTTTGCTGTGATGGCGCGGGCCGGCGCGGTCGGCTTCGTCCTGGTGATCATGCTCGCGGTCCTCGGGCTCAGCAACGACATCTCCCGGCTTACGGGCGGGGGCTTCAACGTCCGCTAGCTGGGCGCCGCCGTCCCCGGATACCCTTCGTATATGGCTTCCAAGAGGCAGATCTTCGTCGGCGGAGTGCCGATCGGCGGCGGTGCGCCGGTCGCCGTGCAGACGATGACCAAGACCGAGACCGCCAACCTGGCGGCGACGATGGAGCAGATCGGCAAGGTCGCCGAGGCCGGCGCTGACCTGGTCAGGGTCGCGGTGCCCCGCGACCGCGATGCCGAGGCGCTGAAGACGATCGTGCGGGACTCGCCGATCCCGGTGATCGCCGACATCCACTTCAACCACACGCTGGCCCTGAAGGCGATCGACGCCGGGGCCCACTGCATCAGGCTCAACCCGGGCAACATCGGCGGCCGCGAGAAGGTTGCGGAGGTGGCCGAGCGGGCCACCGCCGCCGGGGTGCCGATGCGGATCGGCGTCAACTCTGGCTCGCTGCCCAAACACCTCCATGCCCTGGAGCGCGAGAGCCCGGTGGAGGCACTGGTCGCCGCCGCTGTCGAGTTCGTCGAGCTGATGGAGGGCCTCGACTTCACCGACTTCAAGGTCTCGATCAAGTCGACGAACGTCCCCAACACGATCGCGGCCAACAGGCTGCTCTCCGAGAAGATCCCCTACCCACTGCATCTCGGTGTCACCGAGGCGGGGACGAAGTGGTCAGGCTCGCTCAAGTCGGCGGTGGGGCTCGGGACGCTTCTCGCCGACGGGATCGGCGACACGATTCGCATCAGCCTCTCGACCTTCCATGCGGAGGAGGAGGTGCGGGTCGCGTGGGAGATCCTTAAGTCGCTGCAGCTGCGCCAGCATGGCCCGGTGCTGATCGCCTGCCCGACCTGCGGGCGCCTCCAGTTCGACATGGACTCGGTGGTGGCCGAGATCGAGCAGCGGCTGGAACGCTACGAGGAGCCGATCGAGGTGGCGGTGCTGGGCTGCGCCGTGAACGGGATCGGCGAGGCCAGTCATGCCGACTTCGGCATCACCGGAGCCAAGAACGAGGGGCTGATCTTTGCCCACGGCAAGCCGCTGCGTAAGGTCCGGCAGGAAGAGCTCGTCGATGCCCTCTTCGAGGAGATCGACAAGTCGCTGGACCGCGGCAAGGTGGAGATCGACGAGGCCAAATCGGGGGAGGGCGCGGCCTGGCTGGCGAAGATCGAGGAGGAGAACGCCGGCGACCTCACACCCGAGAAGATCGCCCAGATGGAGCACGAGGCGGCGGAGAAGGGGGAGTCCGACCGCGTCCTGCTCGACGAGGAGGCCTCGCCCACCGCGGGTCGCCGCTTCACCCGGGCCTGAGACTCGCACCGAGCGTTTCCGGCGCGGCCGTCCATCGCTGCCGCAAGTGCCCCAGATAGGTTTCCCGTGTGACCCGGCTCTCCGAGACGTTCCTGCCCACGCTGAAGGACGCGCCCGCCGATGCGGAGGCGATCTCGCACAGGCTGATGGTCCGGGCCGGGCTGATCCGGCAGCTGGGCGCGGGGCTTTGGACCTACCTGCCGGCGGGTTGGCGGGTGCATCGCAAGATCGAGCAGATCCTCCGCGAGGAGATGGAGGCGATCGGCTGCCAGGAGATGCTGATGCCCGTGCTGCAGCCCGCCGAGCCCTGGAGGAAGACCGGGCGCTACGAGATCGACGAGCTTTTCAAGCTGGAGGACCGCAGGGGTGCCCAGATGGTCCTGGCGATGACGCACGAGGAGTGCCTCACCCATCATGTAGCGGGTGAGGTTCGCTCCTACCGCGACCTGCCGCTGATGCTCTTCCACATCCAGACCAAGGAGCGCGACGAGCCGCGCCCCCGGGCCGGCGTGCTCAGGACCCGCGAGTTCACGATGAAGGACGCCTACTCGTTCGACCGCGACGAGGAGGGCCTGGAGCGCTCCTATGCGCTGCAGAGCGAGGCCTACCAGCGAGTTTTCGATCGCTGCGGTCTGCGCACCTACCGGGTCGAGTCCGACGTCGGGATGATGGGCGGCTCCGGTGCGCACGAGTACATGGCGCCCTGTGCGGCGGGCGAGAACGAGGTGGCGCTGGCGGCGGGCTACGCGGCCAACGTCGAGGTCGCCTCCGCCCAGCCACAGCCGGTCGAGCTGCCGGCGTCCCTTGGTGAGCCCGAGGAGGTCTCGACTCCGGGGCTGACGACCGTGGAGCAGGTCGCGGGGGAGCTCGGAGTGCCGGCCGGGGCGCTGATCAAGGCGATGCCAATCGTCGTCGAAGGCGAGGGGCTGGCACTCGCCCTCGTTCGCGGGGACCACCGGCTCAACGAGATCAAGCTCCGCAACGCTCTCGGTGCGGACTTTCGGCCCGCGCACTCCGAGGAGATCGAGGCCGAGCTGGGGCCAGTCGGATACGTCGGTCCGGTCGGCGCCGGCGTGAGGACGATCAAGGACGCCGCGATCGACGGGGACTCCTACATCGCCGGCGCCAACCGGGCCGACGCCCACCTGCGCGGGGTGCAGCCCGGTCGTGACTTCTCCTTCGAGGAGATGGACATTCGCGCCGTCGAGGCCGGCGACACGGCTCCGGGCGGCGGAGAGATCGAGATCGAGCCGGCGATCGAGGTGGGCAACATCTTCAAGCTGGGGACCCGCTACTCCGAGCCGCTCGGGGCGACGTACCTCGACGAGAGCGGGACCGAGCGCCCGATCGTGATGGGCAGCTACGGGATCGGCCCGGCGCGGATCGCGGCGGCGGCGATCGAGCAGGGCGCCGATGAGAGCGGCATTGTCTGGCCCGCCTCGATCGCGCCATGGCGGCTTCATCTGGTCTCGCTCGCCAAGCCCGGCCAGCCGGAGCGGGAGGCGGCCGATCGCCTCTACGAGGAGCTGCGGGAGCGGCTCGGCGCCGATGTCCTCTACGACGATCGCGACGCTGGGCCCGGCGAGAAGCTGACCGACGCGGAGCTGCTCGGCTGCCCGCTGAGGCTGGTCGTGGGGCGCCGCGGCCTGGCGGAGGGGATCGTCGAGGCGACCGAGCGGGCCAGCGGCACGGAGCACCGGCTGCCGGTGGGGGACGCGGCCGAGCGGGCCGTGGAGCTCCTCCGGGCGCTCGATGGCTGAAACCGCCCCGTTCGGCCGCGGCCGCCTGCGGCGCCTCTTCGGGCTGGACCGCAGCGGACCGCCGCCGCGGCAGACCCGGGAGGGGGCGCCGCTCAATCCCTGGACCCTGCCCAATCTGGTCGGCTACGCGCGCCTTGCGGCGCTCCCGCTCTTCCTCTTTGTGGCATTCGATTCGGGCGACGGGCGCAGTGCCACCGCCGCTCTCATCTTCGCGCTGATCGCGGGGGGTGACTACCTGGACGGCTTCCTAGCGCGGGTCACCGGCCAGTACAGCCGGCTTGGCGCGGCGCTCGACCCGCTCGTCGACCGGCTCACGATCCTTGCCGGAGCCGCAGTGTGCTGGCACTTCGAGCTGCTGCCGCGCTGGGCGCTTGCCCTGCTCGTGGCCCGCGAGGTGGCGATGCTCGTCCTTGCCCAGTACGGGCTGCGCCACGGGGTGGAGATCGCCGTCAACTGGCCGGGGCGAATCTCGGTCTTCCCGATCATGGGAGGGATCTTCCTGGCGCTTCTTATCTCCGGATGGGTCCCGGTCGCGCTGCTGGTCGCCGGCATCGCCCTTGCGATCATCGCTACCGTTCTATATGCCCGCCAAGGTCTGCGAACCGTGCGGGCTGGCGCGACGCAAGGTCGCACCCAGTCCTGATAAACCTTCAACCTAGGGTTGAACCTTTGGAGCCGAGACCTATAATCGGCTACAGCGGCCAACGGAGGCCAAGGCCTCTCGATCAAGGAGCGAGATGGAGGACACCTTTCCCGATCTCGGTTCGCTCAGCGACGAAGAGCTGAAGGACCTGATTAAGAATCTGACGGAGGAGGAGAGTGAGATCTCCTACAGGCGACGGGTCCTGCACGGCAAGATCGACATCCTCCGTGCCGAGCTAGTCAACCGCCTGCGGCAAAAACGCGAAAGCGGCGACTCGCTGATCTCAGGCGATGACGTCGCCCAGCTGACAGAAATACTCGTCGGCAAAGCGCAGCAGCCGCCGCCGGACGACGACCCTGCCGCCTGAGGGCGAGGAAGCTTCGATGCCCGGACACTGCCCGGATTGCGGATTCGTCAACCCCGAGGGGGCCAACTACTGCCAGAAGTGCGGCGTCTACCTGGGCACCGGCGCCGAGGGAGGCGAGGAACCAACGACGATCACCTACACGGTCGACGACACCGGCGACATGCAGCCGATCGACATCGACGAGGTGCTCGAGAGCACTGGCGCCGCGCTGGTTATTCGCGCCGGGGGCGGTAGGGCGGGGGAGAGCTTCACGATCAGCGAGGACCGGGTCAGCATCGGGCGCAGCCCGGACGCGGGGGTTTTCCTGGACGACGTCACCGTGTCACGCAATCACGCGCTGCTCGTGCGCCGCCGCGACGGCCTCTACATCGACGATCTCGGCTCGCTCAACGGCACCTACGTCAACCGCCGTCGGATCGAGTCCCACCGGCTCGCCGACGGGGACGAGATTCAGGTCGGCAAGTACAAGCTGAGCTACCTAGAGAAATAGATGGCCATCTCCGACAAATCGACCCGTCCCCCCGACTCGGCAAGCCGGCCGCGCAAGGCGCTGACGATCGGCGCGGTCTGCAAGATCCTGCAGAACGAGTTCGACGACATCTCGATCTCCAAGATCCGCTACCTGGAGGACCAGAAGCTGCTCACGCCACGCCGCACCCCGGGCGGCTATCGCCTCTACAGCCAGTCCGACGTCGAGCGGCTGCGGACGATCCTTCGGCTGCAGCGCGATGAGTTTCTGCCGCTGCGGGTGATCCGCCAGGAGTTGGCAGCCGGAGGCGATATCTCCATCGGCGGCGGCGCTGAGGGCCGACCTGCCAGCAGCGCCGTCCGTCGGGCGATCCTGGTCAACACCTCGAGCGCCTACCTGACGCAAGAGGAAGTGATCGAGGAGACGGGCGCCCGCGGCGAGCTGATCTCCGAGCTCGAGAACTTCGGCATCGTCCAGCCCGAGACACGGGATGGGAAGACCGCCTACGACGAGACCGACCGCGAGATCGTCCGGGCGGCAAACGAGCTTGCCCGCTTCGGGGTGGCGGCGCGCAACCTGCGGGTCCTGCGCTCCTCGGCGGACCGCGAGACCAATCTGCTCGAGGCGCTGCTGGGCCCGTCGCTGCGGTCTCGAAACCCCGAACGGCGCAAGGAGGCCCTGGAGAGCCTCGAGAGCCTTGCGGCAACGGTCGGCCATCTCAAGCACCTTCTCCTGGTGCGGGACCTGCGCCGGCTAGCCGGCGAATAGAGCGCTGCAGGCTGCCCCGGATCACTCGACAGCGCACCATCTCGGCTCCAATCGAGGAGGTGTGGGAGCTGGTCTCCGATCCCTACAGCCTGCCTCGCTGGTGGCCCCGGACGACCCGGGTCGAGAACGTCGACCGCAAGCCGGACGGACGCCGCAGCCAGTGGACCAAGGTCCTGGAGACCGCCGACCGGCGCGGGGTGCGGGCGGACTACCGCTGCACGGGATCCACCCGGTGTGAGCGCTACGCGTGGGAGCAGCAGATCTCGGGGACGCCGTTTGCTCGCCACCTGCGGCGCTCGAGCCTCGAGATCTCACTGCGCGACGTCGGTGCTGGGACCGAGGTCAGCCTCGCCGGTACGCAGTCCCTGCGAGGGCTGTCGCGTTTGGGCTCGCCGATGATGCGCGGCGCCCAGGGGAAGATCCTCGACGAAGCGCTAGATGGCATCGAGTTGACAGTGGGGGCCGAGTGATCGAAGGGATGCCATGAGCGCGCCCCGCAGGGACCTGAAGTGGTGGGGTTGGGGCGACCCGGCAATCGAACCCGAGCTGGACGCGGAGGCCGTGGCGATGCTGAGCGAGCGGGTGGGAGAGCTGACAGCCTCGCCGCGGGCCTGCGAGCTCGAGGGTTTTGAGCTGCCGGATCCGCAGGCCCTGCCGGCGGCCGTGACCGACGCCGTCGAACCGGGCGGCGTCTTCACCTCCACCGAGGACCGTGTGCGCCACGCCACGGGTCGCGGCTACCCGGACCTCACACGGCTGCGGAGCGGGAGACTGCCGGCAGCCCCCGACGCGGTGCTCCTGCCCGCCGACGCCGGCGAGGTGCGGCGGGTGCTGGCTGCCTGCGCGGCCGAGGGCGTGGCGGTCGTTCCCTTCGGCGG
>Ga0210110_1000813_pt1 | contig 9924 bp, 7 predicted proteins | sample China_Galinas_PW_2_FD_184865 | JGI IMG/M metagenome (GOLD analysis project Ga0210110, IMG submission 184865) | Wetland microbial communities from San Francisco Bay, California, USA, that impact long-term carbon sequestration - China_Galinas_PWB_D1... | ecosystem: Environmental > Aquatic > Marine >... | reverse complement strand
TCCTGCACTCCGCGAGCAGCTCGGGTCCGGCCGCCCGATGGATCGCCCCGTCCACGCCGCCCCCGCCCAGCAGGGATTCGTTCGCGGCATTGACGATGGCGTCGACCCGCTGCCTGGTGATATCTCCGCGTGTGATCTCGAGATTGGCCATAAGTGTAGAGCGCGTCAGCTCTGCGGCGCGCCTCCGTGTTGTGCGTCGTCTCTGTTTCGTACCGCCATCGCCATGTTTACCAGCCCGGCGCGGCGCCGTTCGGCGTAGGCTAGAACGAGCGGGGCCGGCTCGTTGCGATGACGACGTGCGTGGCATTCCAGGAACGCCCGGCGCGGCGGCGATCCCCAGGCGCTCCAGGCGAGCTGCTCCACGATCCCGGTTGGAGCGCGGACTTCGACCTCGAGCTCCTGGTGCCGTTCGGGTCCGGGCCGGCCATGCCCCGCCGTGTCGACCTCCTTCGTGATGCCGTCCAAGAGCACGCGCCAGTCCGACTCCGAACGTTCCGTTACGCGCTCGGCGGGAAACACGTGCCCTCTAAGCGGTCGGAGCGCGCAGACGGCGATCCAGGCGCGACCCAGGCGAAGCCGGGCAAAATAAGTAGACGGCCGGCGCAACCGCCGGTCGCGTCGCGCGGCGAGCCGTCTCAGGTGCAACGCCCGGGCCTCGGCAATCGCGGTCAGCATCGGACGAAGGCGGTCGGTGGTCGCCTTGGCCGATCCGTCCTGGTGTCTGGCGGCGTCGTACTCGCGCATGAACCTCAACCGGTCCGTCGCGCCGGCGAGGGTTTGAAAGTACAAGTCGAGCTGGGCCAAAGAGGCCGCAGATCGTTTGTCGTCCAGCGGTCCAGGGCGAAAGCGCACCCAAGGAAGGTCGATCAGCGCCGCGACCGGGTCGAATGAGCCGGCACGTTGCACGACGATGTTGTTCGGGTGGCCGTCGCGGTGGATCAGGCCGCACTGATGGGCGGCCGCCATCAGTCGCGCCACGGCGCGGATCAACGCCGTCCGTTCGGCAAGCGTGCCGCCACGCTGCACCACGCCCCATGCCTGAGGGAGGGTCGACTCGCCGCACGCCTCTGCGACATAAAGCGATTGAGGCTTGCTCCCGATTCGAACGCCCGCGGCGAGCGGGCGAGCGATGGGTACACCTCTGGCTTCCGCGAGGCGCGCGTGGCGCCATTCGCGCTGGCCCGCAGCGAGACCCAATCGGCACTTGAGCCGGTCGAGCGGCCCGTGACCTTCCAACACCTTGGCGTAGACGGTGCGGCCGGGCAGATCGACACGCCAGGTCGACCGGTCATGGCCGCCCTTGGCGAGCGTCGCGCGGGCGTCCTGGGCGAGGTCGGACCAATTGGGGCGGTTCCGACCGAGCAAGGTGTCGATCATGTCGCCCCGGACCTGCCAACGGATGCCGTCGACCTCTCGGGTCGCGATCGGCGAAGATTGGCGTTTGTGCATCGTCCCGCGGGCTCCCCTGGGGGGTTCCGACCCACTGATCCTCGTTGAGCGCGGACACACCGTCACCGAATCCTTCCGCGCGCCTTGATTCTACCGCCGCGGTCGCATGCGAGCCACACGGCGACAGGCCAACCCCGGTACTCGTCAAATCTTGTCGGGCGTATGTGTGGCGCCCGCCATTTTCGCTAGTATCGTCGCTTGGCGAGAACCGATGCAACGCTAGCGTCCGCGCCCAACGCCTTCGAAGTACGGAAGATATGCTCAAGAACGCCAATCAGTTCGTCAGGCACGTCGTGACGGTTGTGATCCTTGGGGCGTGCTTGATGCCCCCGTCCGGCTGCAACCGTTACATCAAGCGCTCGACCGATGATGTGGCCTACAACGCCATCGCCCAGCGGCAGCGGCAGAGCCTCGGCTTTGCGACCGACGTGAGAATCACTGAGCCCGAAAGCAACCGCGCTGGCGAGCGGATGTACTCGTTCACGCCTCGGCCTTTGCCCGCCGATCTGCCGGAGGCCTTCAGGAAACCGCCGAAGAAAGCGCCGCAACGGAAGAAGGTGACGCCGCCGGCCGATGCCCCGCTTCCCGAAGATAGTACCACGCCCGAGGGTGCGGCCCCGCCTGAGGGTGCTGCGCCGCAGAAGCAGGTGGCACCGCCGGGGGAATCCACCGCTCCGGGCGCGGCCGCCAATCCGGCAAAGCAGGCAAACCCGCCAAAGGCGGGAAAGCCGTCGGAGGAGGCCGCCGGAGCGAGCGCGGAGCCCGGTGATGAGGCGGTCGACGACACTGGAATAGACCTGGAAGATTTTACCAAGGATCCTGGCGCCGAGGCGGAAGCCCCGGGCGCCGAAGGCGTCGTGCAAACGCCGACTTTGGCGGAAATGTTGCAGGTCGATGCGAAAGAGGGTGAGGATCCGCTTAACGCAGGCAGGGTATTCGACCTTCGCCAATGTCTCGCGTATGCCCAGCGCCACGCGCGTGATCTTCAGAATGCCAAGGAGGATCTCTACCTGGCCGCGCTGGATCTCACGCTCGAACGACACCTGTGGACACCGCAGTTTTCGGCGCAAATCAGCAGCGATTACAAGGACTACGAAGCTGACGCGACGTTCGACCAGGCGTTGACGTCCGTGGCCGAGGTTGCGGTCAGTCAGCGACTGCCGCTCGGCGGCCAGGTGGCGGCCCGGGCGATCGCGACGTTCGTCGATGACTTGAACTCGCACGTCAACGACGCCGAGTCCGGCCAGATGATCCTCGACGCGAACATCCCGCTCTTTCGCGGAGCGGGGCGTGTCGCCTACGAGTCGCGGTATGCGGCCGAGCGCGAGCTAGTCTATGCCGTCCGACGCTACGAGCGTTTTCGTCGCACGTTTCTGGTCCAGGTTGCCGGCGCCTACTTCGATGTTCAAAACCAAAAGCAGAACGTGCGAAACACCGAAAGAAGCTACGACAGCCGCCACGACGAGTGGGAGCGGGCCGAATTCATCGAACGCATGGGCCGAAGCGACACGGTCTTTGACACCTCGCGTGCTCAGTCCAGTCTGCGTCGAGCCGAGTCGGCCCTGGTCGGGGCCCAGGAGGCGTACGCGTCGCAGATGGATCAGCTCAAAATCCTGATCGGCATGCCGGTCGAGGAGCAGCTGAACGTGATCGATCAGGCGGACGACGAGGTCAGTGACTCGTTGGATCGCCTGCTCGCGGACGTGCCCTTGGACAAGGCCATTCATACCGGGCTGACATACCGCCTGGACCTGCTGAACGACGCCGATCGCGTCGACGACGCGCGACGCGGACTGACGGTCGCGAAGAACCAGATTCTGCCTGACCTCGATTTCACCGGTCAGATCGTGGGCAATTCCGATCCGGCCCACCTCTCGACCGTGACGTTCGGCCAGGATCGCACTGAGTGGAGCGCCGGCTTCCAGTTCCGCATCGACGATCGGCGGAAGGAAATCAACGCGTATCGCGAGTCTGTCGTGAGCGTGCGGCGCGCCGAACGGGCGCATGAGGAGTTTTGCGACCAGGTTCGGGCCGACGTTCGGCGCGCGGTCCGGCGGATTCAGCGAACGGCCGCCGTCCGCGAGATCGAGATCAAGAACGCGGAGGAAAACGCGGTTCGTCTCGAGGCCGCAAAGGTACAGTTCCGGCTGGGCAAGAGCACCAACCAAAACGTCGTGGACGCGGAGGACGAGTTGCTTGCCGCCCGCAACGTGGCGGCCGCGGCGGTCGCGGCCTACCGCGTTTCGATCCTGACCTACCGTCGCGACACCGGAACGCTGCGCGTGGACGAAGACGGCGCGTGGGTCGACCAGACAGCGGCGCCCGACCCCAACAAGGCCGGGCCCTAGCCGTCCGCACGATATCGGACCCTGGTGACGCGTGAAATCCGGGTACGGCTTGCGAACTGTAACATGCAGGATTCGACCACAAGTTTCGACCGGACGGACTTTATGACAATGTTGAAGCCTGTTATCCTTTACAATGACCCGCAGTGCGCGATGGAGCTCGACGATCGCCCCCTCCGCGCAGTGAATGGAATCGGCCGACGTCCAACAGAGGATTCTTCGAGGACCGCGCCATGACGACGATGACACACTCGACGCCCCGGACCGAATCTTCCACCGATGTGATCGAGTCTGCCGGCGGCGCAACATGGATTGGGAAGCTGATTCGCGCCGTGCTCTTGCTCGCGGTCGTGGTGGCGGCGGTGGGCGGTTTGTGGCGCCTGACCGGTCTCGGCCCCGGTCCGGGCAAGTCGGATATTACGATGTTCACGGTGGCGCCGCGCAATTTCGCCGTCGTGCTCAAGGAGAAGGGCGAGCTGAAGGCGGCGCACTCGGCTTCGGTGATGTCGCAGGTCGAGGGCCGCGCCACGATTATCTCGCTGGTTCCCGAAGGCACGGCCGTGAAGAAGGGGGATTTGCTCGTCGAATTGGCCAGCGACGAGATCGAAGATCGCATTCAGCAGGAGGAACTGAAAGAGGCGAACGCCATCACCGCCTACGATGCGGCGAAGACCGAGCTGGAAATCCAGAGGGACCAGAACGACAGCGACATTCGCAAGGCCAACCTCAAGATCGAACTGACCCAACTCGAGTATGACAAGTACGAGAAGGCGGATTGGTCCCAACAGCAAAAGGACGCGGAGATCGCGATCGACGAGGCGCAGATCGTGCTACAGCGAGCGAAGGAGGACTACGAGTCGTCGATCGAGCTTCGCAAGCGGAAGTTCATCACCAAGACGGCGTTCGAGCAGGACAAGTTCGATTACACGAAAGCGAAGTGGGATCTCGAAAAGGCCGAACACGCCAAGCAGGTGCTCGAGCAGTACACGCACGTCGCGGCGGGACGACAGCGACAGTCGGACGTCGAGGAGGCGCAGAAGGAGTTCGAACGCGTCAAGAAAAACGCCGAGGCGGAGGAAGCCAAGAAAGTGGCGGATGTCGAGGGCCGCAAGAAAGAGCTCAAGCTGATCCAGGACAACCTTGCGAAGCTGCGCCGCCAGAAGGAAAACTGCCGCATCTACGCGCCGACGCAGGGATTCGTGGTGTACTACACCGGCCACAGCCGGTTCTTTTCAAGTGACGATCAGATTCGCGAGGGTGCGTCGGTCCACGAGCGGCAGGTGCTACTGGAGCTTCCCGACACCAGCGAGATGCTCGTCACGGTCCGCGTGCACGAGGCGAAGACCGACAAGCTGGCCATCGGTCAGCGGGCGAACGTCACGATCGAGGGGATTCCCAACCGGGTGTTCACCGGCACGGTCTCCAAGATCGCCGTCCTGGCGGATACGCAAAACCGCTGGCTCAATCCGGACCTCAAGGAGTACGAGACCGAGATCAAGCTGGATCACACGGATGTGCCGCTCAAGCCCGGCGTGACCGCCTTTGCCGAAATCCTCGTGGAGGATGTCAACGCCAAGGCCGCGGTGCCCGTCCAGGCGGTCTACACGAAGGGCATGCAGCGCTTTGTGTTCACCGACAACCCGAAACAACCCTTCCGCAGGGTGAAGCTGGGAAGCGTCGGAACGGAGTGGGCTCAGATCACCGACGGACTGGACGTCGGGGACCGGATCATGCTGGCCTTCGGCGATCAGCAGAAGCGACTCATTCCCGACGTGCGCGAAAGCCCCGAGCAAGAGTTCAGCCAGGCCATGCGTGGCGCTCCAGGTCAGGGCGGCCCCGGCCAGAGCGGCAGAGGTGGCGGTCTGGCGGAGCATCGCGGTGGTCGGCGACGCGGGAATCGGGGGCCCGGCGGCAACCATCCTGGCGGCAAAGCGCCCAACGGTCAGGCCCAACGTGACGGGCGGCGTCCGGACGCCGGCGGTGCCAAGGGCAAGTCCGCGGACAAGGCGGCCGCACCCGCCACTACCCGGACCGATTCATAGGTAACATCGCGCGTGATCATCGCATCCGTTCAGCAACTCACCAAGGTCTACGGCAAGGCGGGCAGCCAGGTCCGCGTTCACGCACTTCGCGGAATCGACATCGACTTCGTGGAGGGCGAGTCCGTCGCGATCTGCGGAGCCAGCGGCTCGGGCAAGAGTACGCTGCTGAATCTGCTCGGTTGCCTGGATCGCCCGACCCAAGGCCGTTACTTCCTGGGCGATGTCAACGTCGCGACACTCGATGACGACCAGCTCTCGGAGATTCGCGGCCAGCGAATCGGCTTCGTCTTCCAGAACTTCAACCTCATTCCGCAACTGACCATCCAGGCGAACATCGAGGTGCCCCTCTTCTACCAGGGGATTCCACAGGCGGCTCGGCGCCAGAAATCGCACGAGCTGCTCGAGGCAGTGGGGCTGGCGGATCGTTGCCACCACCGGCCCAACGAGCTTTCCGGCGGTCAGCAGCAACGAGCGGCCATCGCCCGATCCCTGGTCAATGACCCGCTCATCCTGCTCGCCGACGAGCCGACCGGCAACCTCGACACCGCCACCGGACAGCGCATCCTCGGCGTGTTTGAGGAGCTCAAGTCGCAGGGCCGAACCATCATCCTGGTGACCCATGAGCCGGAGGTGGCCGCGCGCTGCGACCGAATGATCACCCTGCGTGACGGCCTGGTCCACGAGGACCGCTACACCAATTCGGACCATCGGACGGCCGCCGCCGCGACGGCCTAGCCGCCACACCCACTCCGCCATGCCCAATTTGCCGTGCGGGCGGCTCCGCGAGGGACCCGGAACCATCCGGTCGTGACAAGCCTTGCGCCGGCCGAAACTCGCATTCGGACCGTCCGAGATCGATTCCTCGTCCGAATACTGATCCGAGGACTCGCCGGGGGGCGTTTTTATCGGGCATTTTTCGACGCTCATGTCTGTAACTAGCCGTAAATAAAAACGTTACGATTTGACACCCAAACCATTGGTAATTTGGGATAAATGGTGAAGAATTTGAAATAGGGACGTCGAAATATTACCTAGGTTATCTAAAGCTTCCAGATAGCCAACCGTATGTTCTTCACTCGGCGGGGCGCGCCGTCGGAGGGGAGCAGTTTCAACCAGCAGGCCCAGGTTTCATTATGGAGCGAGCAAATGGCGAAGCGAGAGCTTTCGATCGAGGCGATGTGGACGAAGTACCTCAAGAGCCGGGCCGTGGAGATGCGGAATCAGATCGTGGTGTACTACAGTCACCTGGTTCACAGCCACGCGGCCAGGCTCTCGCGAAAGCTGCCGGCGCAGGTGTCTTACGACGAGATTTGCAGTGCGGCGTTCGACGGCCTGATCGAGGCCGTCGAGGCCTACGATCCGGAGCGGAAGGCCAAATTCGAGACGTTCTGCCAGCAGCGTATCTCCGGGGCCGTGATGGACTGGCTTCGCAGCCTGGACCCTCAAAGCCGCACCGTCCGGACGTTTGAGAAACGTCGCATGATGGTGCAGGAAGCGATGGGCACCGACATGGAACACACCCCGTCCCAGGCCGAACTGGCCCGCCGACTCGACATGAGCGTCTCCCGCTTCGACTATCTGTCGCGCCTGTCGCAACTGGGCAAGGAAGTGCATTTCAGCGCGATGGAGCCTTCGGGCGATCGACGCAGCCAGGGCTCTTCTCATACGTGGGACATTCGCGACGGCAAGTCGGTGGACCCCGGCGTGAAGGTGACACGCGAACTCTTGACCGAACACATCACCCGTGATCTCGCCCGCGAAGAGCGACTTGTTCTGATCCTCTATTACTTCGAAGAGATGACGATGGCCGAGATCGGCGCCGTACTGGATCTCTCGGAGTCCCGCGTGAGTCAGATCCACAAGGAAATCCTGACGCGACTTCGCCAGCGTTTCGGCGGGTCGCTGTGCGAAGAGCTGGTCGCCTAGTCGACGTGCCATTCGGCGGCACCGGCGACGACCTTCGCGCCATGCCGTTGTGACCGGTCGATGCGGGTCCGCTTGTGGCCGTGCGCCGTGCGGCGTAGCATGAACGCATGTTGCGCAGGGTTGCGATGGTGGTCGCATACGATGGGACCGAGTTCCACGGCTGGCAGCACCAGCCGGGTCTGCGGACCGTCCAGGGCGTTCTCGAGCAGTCTGCGCGGCGGGCCCTGCGGCATCAGGTGGCCCTGGTGGGCAGCGGTCGCACGGACCGGGGCGTACACGCGGCCGGTCACGTCTGCAGCTTTGACACGAGCAGCGAGCTTTCCACCTACCGAATGCGCCATGCGATGGGATCGCGTCTGCCCAAGGATGTGACGATCGTAGCCGTGCGCGATGTTCACCACACGTTTCACGCGACGCGAAGCGCGATCAGCAAGCTGTATCGCTACCGTATACACAACGCGTTGGGCCGGCCGGTGGAGCGATCCGCCCAGCCCTATTGCTATCACTTCTGGCACGACCTCGATGTGGACCGCATGCGGCTCGGCGCGCGGCATTTCGTCGGCGAGATGGACTTCACCGCCATGACGGCCACCGGCACGGTCCGCGAAACGATGGTGCGGCGCGTCATTCGCTGCGATGTCGAACGGCACCTCGACGAGATTCGTATAGACGTGGAGGGGACCGGGTTTCTCTACAAGCAGGTGCGCAACATGGTGGGCACGCTTCTTCGCGTCGGGTGCGGGCAATGGGAGCCGGACCGCGTCGCGGACATCATCGCGAGCAGGAATCGGGCGAATGCCGGGCCGACGGCGCCGGCGCGCGGGCTCTGCCTGCGATGGGTACGGTATCCGGCGTCCGTCCTGCGGCCTGATCCGGGTGGGTCCGGAGGAGCGGACGGCGTCTCGGACCGCGTGGTCGATGCGGTGGAAGATCCTCCGAACGAAGTCGAAGCCGGTCTTGCTGAAGGCGACAGCGCGTGAATTACAATTCATGAAGATCGTTCACGTTATCACACGGCTGATCATCGGGGGCGCACAGGAAAACACGGTACTGACGTGTCGTGGGTTGGTCGAGTCGGGCCACGAGGTGACACTGATCGCCGGCACCGAGACCGGACCGGAGGGCTCGCTCTGGCCGAGTGCCGAGGCGTGCGGGTGTCGCATCATCCGGTCGACGCATCTTCGTCGGGCAATCAGCCCGATTGCCGACCGGCGGGCGGTCGGCGAACTCGAACAAGCGTTTCGCACGCTCAAGCCCGACATCGTCCACACGCACAGCAGCAAGGCGGGGATTCTCGGGCGCGAGGCGGCCCGGCGGGCCGGCGTGCCGGTGATCGTCCACACCATTCACGGGATGAGCTTCAACCGCACGCAGCCGTGGTGGACGCGGGCGGCGTATCGGTACCTCGAGCGCCGGGCCGGTCGGTGTACGACCGCATTCGTCTGCGTCGCCGATGCGATGACCGATCAGGCGGTGTGGGCCGGGCTGGCGCCGCGCGAACGGTTTACGACGGTGCGGTCCGGCATGGAGCTGGAGCAGTTCGGCCCGGATGAGAAGGTTCGGGCGGAGGTGCGAAAGGCGTGGGGGGTCTGCGACGCCGATGTGGTCATCGGGACGATCGCACGGCTGTTTGCGAACAAGGGGTACGAACAAATCCTTGCGGCGATGCCGAACGCAGTTCGTCGCGTGCCGCAACTTCGCTTCGTGTGGGTGGGGGATGGCGCCCACCGGGCTGTGTATGAGCGCCGGTTGGATCAGTTGGACCTGCGGGATCGTGTTCACTTCGCGGGGCTGGTTCCGCCGGAGGCAGTGGGACGGTTGATCAAGGGGTTCGACATCGTGCTGCACGCGTCGCGGTGGGAGGGGTTGCCGCGGGCGGTCGTTCAGGGTTTGCTCACGAAGGTGCCGGCCGTCAGCTTCGACAACGACGGCGCGGGCGAGGTCGTGCTCGATGGCCAGACCGGGCGGCTCGTGCCATACGGTGACATCACAGGCCTGACGGACGCGATCGTCGAACTGGCCGAGCAGCCGGGTTTACGTCGCACGCTGGGCGATCGCGGCCGGGAGCTGTGCGTTCGTGAGTTCGACTGGCGCAAGATGGTGGCGGACCTAGAAGCGCTGTACGCGCGGCTCGCATAGGGCGCCCGTGGCGTTTCCGTTTA
>Ga0210110_1000812_pt1 | contig 9926 bp, 9 predicted proteins | sample China_Galinas_PW_2_FD_184865 | JGI IMG/M metagenome (GOLD analysis project Ga0210110, IMG submission 184865) | Wetland microbial communities from San Francisco Bay, California, USA, that impact long-term carbon sequestration - China_Galinas_PWB_D1... | ecosystem: Environmental > Aquatic > Marine >... | reverse complement strand
CGGGTGGCCGACCCCGACGGCCACACGCTCACCTTCTCCCGCCACGGAGTCGAGCACTCCAGCGGCAGCCGCATCGCCTTCACCCGCGACAGCCAGGGGCGCATCACCCGCATCACCGATCCCCTGGGCCACCCCACCCGCTGGACCTACAACGCCCATGGGCGTGTGCTGACCCAGACCGATGCGCTGGACCAGGTGGTCACCCAGGACTACGACCCGGCAGATTACCGGCTGCTCAACGTCACCAACGCCGACGACTACAGCTTCCAGCGCGAGTACGACGACGGCAATAAACTCGCCGCCCTCATCGATCCCCTGGGCCAAGCCACCCGCTACGCCTACGACCTCAACGACCGCCTCATCCGCCAGACCGATCCGCTGGGCGCGGTCACCACCTACCGCTACGACGCCAACGGCCGGAAGCTCAGCGAGACCCTCACCCGCACCGATGAGACAGGCACCCCCGTCGAGCAGACCCAGCGCTGAGTCTACGACAGCGCAGGCCAGATCATCGAGCAGATCGATGCCCTGGGCCACAGCACCCGCACCGAGTACGACAGCGAGGGTCACGAGACCGCGGAGATCGACTCGCTCGGCGGTCGTACCGAGTATGAGTACGACGCCAATGGCAACAAGATCCTCACCCGCTACACCGACGGCAGCACCGAGACCCAGACCTACGACGCCGAGAGCCACCTGATCGCCCAGACCGACGCGCTGGGTCGCACCACCGCCTACGAGTACGACGCCGATGCCGACCCGGTGAACTTCGTGGATCCGAGCGGGCGGTTTGGCATGGGGGGACTGGCCGGGCCAATGCTCAGCATTGGGCTGCAGCTGTCGTTGCGGGGGCTGCGGGTGGCCAATGTGGCGTTCACGGTGCAGGACATGGCAGAGATTCTCATGGGAAACAAGGAGTTGATCCTTGAAGATGCAGCCTGGCTCATGGTGGAGCGGATAGGGTTTGCCGCGGCCGGGCGCCTGCTGAAGTTCTCCAAGCAGTTCTTGAGCAGATGCGGCAGGAACAGCTTCATCCAGGGCACGCTGGTGCACACCGAGCAGAAACTGCGTCCGATCGAGCAGATTCGGATCGGGGACAAGGTCTGGAGCTACGACGAGGCGACGGGCGAGGCCAGCTACCAGGCGGTTACCCACCTCATCCAGGGGGAGAACGAGTACCAGCTGATCCGCGTCGAGCTGGAGGATGGCAGCAGGATTGAGGCGACCGAAGGACACGCGTTCTACGTTGGAGAAGAGTGGAAAGAGGCCAAGGATCTGACAGTTGACGAAGGAATCCGGGCCATTGATGGCCGATCTATAGCGATCACCGGAATAAGCCGCGAGACTCGCGCGCTCGCCGTTTTCAATCTTTCGATTGACGGGGGGCATACCTATTTCGTTGGTGACCAAGGCATTATGGTTCATAATTGGAACAAGGATATTTGTGATCTATTTGATCCAAAGCATTTGCCGGAACACCTTCTCCGGCTCGCCGAGCGTAACATCACTAGAAGCAATATTGCTGTGCTTGGTCAGCACGCAGGTTATATTGACAAAGCGAGATCGTCGGGGGCTAGCTATTTTTATATAGGGAAGGATGCATGGGATAAGGCGGGTGACGCAAAAGGTCGGGCAGCGAATGTCCATTCCTTAGATATTATTGCAGGCAAGAAGAACCGAGTGTTACTCTCTATCCCGACAGGCAAAATTCCGTCGGGAAGCGGGACGGCAGGCGAAGTAGACTACCTTATTAAGAACAAAGATTATCGATGGTTAGACGATTGGACACTTGTTCCTGGTGATTAGTATGAGCGAGCTCCAAGAGATTCTATCAGGCTGGCTGGGCTATTTTTTTTCTGATGGGCGTTATAGGTTGGTTGAAATAGACCCCGACGGTACGTCCGGGTACGACTTTATAGCGTGGGCTTCCGATATCTTAATTTGGCGCCTGTCTAGCCATCGATTTCAAGTTCTTCTGGAATATCGGCCGGTTACCGGAAAAGATGACGACTGGTACACTACTGATTTGCTTGTCAGGTTGATTTTTGGAAAGCGAGTGTCCTCTTCGACGTTGACGAAAGAGGTGACGGAGTGGATTGAGCAGAATCTTGTGGATATAGAAAGTAGGTTTTCTGAAGAAAGATTGAGCGCTACGATGCGCGAACTCCAAGAGTTGGAGCGGATCAGAGGCAAAGAACTGTTCGGGTAGAAAAAAAGCGAAAAAAAGGGGACAGATTTATTCTTTCCGAGGTTGCGAATAGAATTCTGAATGTTGATGATGTTGATAGGATCTTAATAGGACTGAATATGCCAAGGCTAGGAAGGGTTGTCCGGCCAAATTACGCTCACCACGTTGTGCAGCCTGGGCACAACAAGCAGGTGGTCTTTGCCGAGGAAGGTGACTTTCTCTATTACTTGAGTGCGCTGGAAGAATACCAGGAAGTGTTTGGCGTAAAGGTGTACGGATTTTGTCTGATGGCCGACCATGTCCGCCTTATTTTGCAGCCGGGAGATGCCGTTGCCGGGGTGGGGCAACTGATGAAGCGGCTGGCCGGTCGCTAAACTCGGTTTGTCAATCGGCAGGAATCTCGAACAGGAACGCTGTCGGAAAGTCGCTATCCGTCCAATCCGATTGATACGGAGTCGTATCTGCTGGCTTGCTGTCGATACGTGGAGTTGAATCCGGTGCGCGCCCGCATGGTCAGTGATCCGGCGGAGTATCCCTGGTCCAGCTATCAGCGACATGCTTGCGGAACTGATCGATTTGCCTGGATCGACATCGATCCTTGTTACGAAGCACTCGGGGCAACCAGGGAAGAGCGGGCAGCGAGATCCAAAGCCTTCGTGTCCGGTGCAATACCCGCTGGCGAGTTCCGGGTGATCCGAGAGGCGTTGCCGCGGGGCAACTCACTGGTAGCGCATGTTTTGTCGATGAAGTAGAGAAGAGTATCGGGCGACGGATGGAGCATCGAAAACAAGGCAGACCGCGGAAATCCGAGGGAGAAAAGGGGGGTATTTTTGGGGTCAGAGTAAAAACTCCATTTCAGTGCGTGTTGTGATAGTCTGATCGTGGTTTTCGATCAAGGAAGAAAGGATGGCGCGGCTTCGCAGAATAGGCCTCCCGGGAGTGCCTCAACATGTTATCCAGCGGCGTAACAACCGGGCGGTGTGCTTTGGAGGCGACGAGGACTTTGCGGCGTATGCGCATTGGCTCGACGAGTATTCGCGCGAGTACGGAGTGGCGATTCATGCTTGGGCTTTCATGACCGACCATGTCCATCTGCTGCTCACGCCTGAGGAGAATACCAGCATCTCAAGGATGATGCAGTCGCTTGGACGGCGCTACGTGCGCTACTTCAATTACTCTTACAAGCGAACAGGCACTCTTTGGGAGGGGCAGTTCAAGTCGTCCTTGGTTGACGCCGACGAGTACTTGCTCGTGTGCCAGCGATATATCGAGCTGAACCCTGTTCGGGCGGGGATGGTGGAAGTGCCGGAAGCTTACCGTTGGTCGAGCTATCGCGCCAATGGGCTTGGGCAGAGCGCGAAGTTGTGGACGCCGCACAGAAGATACCAGGAACTGGGCAAGACACCGAATGAAAGAGCCGAGGTGTACCGTGCGCTGTTCGTCGGTCATGTTGATGGGGAACTGCTGTCTCGGATTCGAAGCGCGGCGAATCAGGGGACGGCGCCGGGCAATGATCGCTTCAAGGCAAAGATAGAGGCGTTGACGCGTCGGCGTGTTCATCCATTGAAGAAGGGGCCAAAGCCAAGGGCAAAGCGACGGTGGTACACAAGCAAAGATCTTGGATCTCGGAAGAGTTTTTACTCTGACCCCAAATACACCAAATACAGACCCCAAATACACTGACCCCAAATACAGGCCAACTCCTCCCGATCGCGGCTGGGCTGAACTTTCGGGATAAGACCCGAAGCACTTCCTCAATGATTGGCTTGGAGACCAATAAGCGGTGGGCCCCGCCTACTACGCGGCGGATGGCCTGATCGGCAGTTCCCCCCGGAAAGACTAACGCCGCGACCAGAACGTTGGAGTCGAAGACGACCCTCACTGTTCCAAGTATTCTTCGAGGTCCTTCTCGGTCAGTAAAGAATTGGACATCCATCTTTTGCGGCCCCCCGAAAGCGGGGTCCAGAAGAAGCGGACACCCACCTCCTTGACACCGCGCTTCCCTTGGCTACAATAAGAGAACGAGTCAGGAACTCAGGCCAGGAAGGAGCCCCCTATGCCCAAGCCACGGAAATCGCTGATCAGTCTGGAAGCCGCCGCCTACTACCACTGCGTTTCCCGTTGCGTGCGTCGCGCCTTCCTGTGCGGCGAGGATCACCAGACCGGCCGCTCCTTCGAACACCGCCGGGGCTGGATCGAGGACCGGCTGCTGGAGCTCGGCCAGGTCTTTGCCATCGAGGTTTGCGGCTACGCCGTCATGCAGAACCACACCCATGGTGTTTTACATATAGATCAGGGGCTTGCAGATTCGTGGTCGATGCGCGAGGTGATCGAGCGCTGGCACCAGCTGTTTGCCGGTACGGCACTGTCTCAGCGCTACCTTCGAGGCGATGACCTACTGGAGGTCGAGCACCAGCGCCTGGCCGAAGACGTCGAAATCTGGCGCGAGCGCCTGAGCTCGGTGAGCTGGTTTATGCGCTGTCTCAACGAGCAGATCGCACGCAAGGCCAACAAGGAGGACGACTGCACCGGGCACTTCTGGGAGAACCGATTCAAGTCCCAGGCATTGCTCGACGACAGCGCGGTGTTGGCGTGCCTCGCCTACGTGGACCTCAACCCTGTGCGCGCCGCCATCGACAAGACGCCTGAGGAGTCCGACTACACCTCCATCCAGCGGCGCATTCGCACCTTGCAAGCCGCTTCCGAGTCTTCGGGTGATACCGAGAACACCGAGCTAGACATCCCACCAGCTCCCACCCAGCCGCCCGAGCTGTACCCCTTCATGGGCGGCGTACGCGAAGGTATGCCCGAAGGGCTACCGTTTTATCTCGCCGACTACCTGGATTTGGTCAACTGGACCGGTCGGGCGGTGCGCGACGACAAGCGCGGGGCCATCGCCGAGGATCTGCCGCCGATCTTGGAGCGGATCGGCATCACCCGAGCCGCTTGGCTGCAGCTGGCCAAAGAGTTTGAGACCACCTTCTGCATCTGGATCGGTCAAGCCGAGCATGTCGAGCGGGTTTGCCAGCGAGAGGGTCAGCGCTGGGAGCGCGGCATCCGCGCCTGCCGGCGGCTGTTTCCCAGCTGAGCGCTCTCAGCTCTCTCCCTGAAATCCCTTAATCGCACCCGATAGAGCATCGGGGGCAAGCCCGTGGCCGGTTTCCGGTCCAACCATCTCATTCCTGGCGATTGGCCCGTTTTGGCCGCCTTTTGTCCGCGTTGGAGTCGCTGTTAGCCCCAGATAGGGGGCACAAGCGGGCACGCTCGGACTCCCGCTTCCGGGGGGTCCCAACAGATGGATGTCCAGTTCTTTCGCGAGGGGATCACCCCTTGGGTGAGCACGCGTGTCGAGAAGGTGCCCGGGGTTCTCTGGGTAGTTCTGCGATCGAAGATCAAGCTGACTTTGGAAGGATGGCCCAGATCGATGTTCTCGCGGATGATCTGCTCGAACAGGTGACGCCCGTAGCGAGGCTGACTGAACACTTGGGTGCGGGAGAACTCCGCCTGCAGGATCGACAGCTGCGGTGTGTAGCCTGCCGCGTGGTCGGTGAACGGATCAGGCAGCCGTGCCAGCCATTTGCCGATCACCGCAGCGATCTTATGCTCATCGAGCTCATCGAGGATCTGCTGCAAGCGCTGGGGGTTGGTACACGAGAGCACCCCGTTGTCAAGCGCCTCGAAGGCGATCCCTTCCTTGGCCAGCTGACGCTTGGCATACTCGTGGCCGTTGAGGCAGATCCGAGCGGTGTAGGGGAAGTAAGAGGAGAACTTGATGAACAGGGGTCCGAAGTCGCTGTCGAGCAGATAGAAGTAGTACTGGTTGCACATCACCGTCCCACGGCTCAGCCACGGATAGGGCTTGCCGGTGCTGGCGCTGATCTTCTTGATGACCCGGAAGGTCGAGAACTTCTCCTGGGCGACGCCGATGTAAGACCCCTTCGCACGGCTCAAAGTCCTTCAGGCGCTCCTGGGTCACCTGATCTTTGCGCTGGAATTTGGCAAAGTGCACGATCTCAACGCCCTCGCGCTTGCCAAACGCGTGGATGGCGGCGACGTAGTCCCGGCTCATCGGTCCCATCAAGGTGGTCGAGACGACCTTGGCCGCGCGGTGGCCCTTGAAGAAAGCCGCTACCCCGCCTCCGGTCTGCAGCTTCGGCTGATAGCAGTTGAGGTAGAGCCGATCGATCCCCTCAACGTCCAACACCACCTGGTTTTGGAGCACCTCACCCACCGTCTGAGCTATCATCACTGCAGGCCCCGGTTGACATTTTGGCTTCGCGCCATCCCGCCGCTTCGAGCGGCTACCAACGGAAGCATAGCTCTCCGTCGATCAACCGGGGCCTCTCCGTGCCACCCCACGACTCGTCGGTCTGAGGCGAAGCCTCGCTAGTTCTTGACTTGTTGCACAAATATATATAGTTGTAAAGTTTGTCTTAAGCAACTCAACGAGGGTCCCCCACCTTGTGGAAAAGCTGTCAAGATAAACACCACATCATGACTGCGTCAATCATCACAAACTGCAAAGGTAAAAGGAGGAACGTTATGTCCGTAAAGAGATACTGGCTGTCCATGTTGATCGCCGCAACGTTGTCCATCGCCGTACACGCAGAGGTTGTGCAGCAGAACTTCCCGGGCATCTCTTATGTCAAGTTTGAATCGTTCGACCCAAGGACCCCGACTGAGCCGTTGACGGTCTCTGGACAGCTGAGAATTCCGACCGTTCTCAATGAGGATGGGTCTCTGAAAAAAGTTCCCGCCGTCGTCATGTTACACGGCAGCGCGGGTGTCGACAGCCGCGGACAACTCTATGCGGAGGCCTTAAACGATGCCGGCATCGCCACCTTCGAAATCGACATGTGGGGCGCGCGCGGCATCAGCGGGGGGTTTGACCGCCCGGCCCTGCCAACCCTGACCATGCCCGACGCTTTCCGCGCCCTCAAGTATCTCTCTGAGGACCCTCGCATCGATGCGGACCGCATCGGCGTGATCGGCTTCTCCTGGGGCGGGGTGATGACAATGCTTGCGGCGACCCAACAGTACACCTTTCTCTATGGGGAAGGACTGACCTTTGCCGCTTATGTGGCCCATTATCCTATCTGTTGGGCCTACAACATCGGGATTCCGGGGGCCGACTTTAACAACCTTACCGGTAACCCCCTCCTCATCGAAGTCGGGGATTCTGACGACTACGATGAAGGCGGCGGGCCATGCCAGAACCTGGTGGCCTCCCTCACCCCGGAAGAACAGGCGATCGCTTCGGTCAACGTCTACTCCAATTCGGAACACGCCTGGGACCGTTTGCAGCCGGCCATCGTTGTGCCGGATCCCTTCTCGCATCTCGGCGCCGGTGGAGACGTGTTGATCGCCCCCAACCCCGGGCAGGCTTTCAAAGCCCGCGCGAATGTTGTCGAATTCTTTAAACAAAACCTTGGGTTGGCCAACTGAGGCCTCCTCAAAGATCTAGGGAATAAGTCTTTTCCCGCGATTGATTCATCCCACGGGGCCGGCACGCTGACGGCGAGGGGTTGTCCTTCCGACCAGATCGCCGGCCCCGTGGCCTGTTTAAGCTTTTTCAAAAAGGGATAGGAATTTGCTTTCAGCCGCCGAAGACGGAGCGGAGGCCAGCGGCCCCGAAACACCGCCCCGCGCCAGCCTGCGACCACCCGTGCGGCTCGTAGGTCAGCGGGATCTGGCCGTTCGGATAAGGGGTCAGACCCCTTTTTATCCTGACCCATCGGGTGGACACCCAGCCCATGAACCATCCACCGCCTTTCACCCGCGCTCATCGCCCTCAAACCTCTACCCGCACCTTCGCAACTACCTGCCCCAGCACAACCCCATACAAATCCACCCCAATCGGCGGCGTCCTGATCGTTACCATCAAAGCATACCGGACCCGCTTCTCATAGCAACCCAGCTTCTTGGCGGTCTTCCACCACCCAAGCGCCGGATAGACCGCCAACATCCCCCGCTCCGCCAGCTCAACCGCTGGCCCGGTCCATGTGTCCGAATGCAGCGACCCCAGGTGCCGGTAGCTCGTCCCAAGACGCCAGTTGGGATCAGACCCGCCGCCAGCACCCTCCCCGCCCTCGTCCTCTCGCGCTCGAAGGTTGATCCGGTGCCGAAACTGCTCTTCGCTTTCCGTCGGACGCTTGACCTCGAACCGCAACCCATGGGACTCGTAACGGTAGCGACCTTTGATGCCACGCTCCACCACACCGGGATTGGGCTCGATGAAGTAAGAGAGGGTAACCCGCATCTCGACCTCGGTCTCGCCCAAGGACGCGAACTCTTCCCTTGGCCAGGGCAGCGGATGGACGTGCATGTCCCTGGCCGTCGGCTCCTTGGCGCCTTCCCGCTGGAAGGGCTGCAGCTCGTCCTGCACGACCAGCGTAAGGGAGTTGGAGACGATCCACAACGCTCGCTCAAGATTCGGGACTCGGAATCCGACGACCCGCAGCAACCGGGCGTAGTCTTCTTTGCGCCTTCTATGATCGAGAAAGTCAGCGCGCATCTGCTCGGTCCACTCCGCAGAATGGACGATGAGCGCACGCACGGTCTCGGGCCACAGGCCCGGGTAGACCGCCAGTATCTCCGCCGCCATCCGCGCGCACTGGGCTGATGCCGCGCTGGTAGCGTTGGTGACCGAGAAGGGCCTGTCGTCCGGGCGATGGTGCGTCGTCAGCAGACCAAGACTCGGCAGGGTACATGGGCTGATCGCGTCGCGTCCCGCGTTGCCCCCTTCGAATACCACGTCCGGCTTGTAGGGCCAGGGCGACTTGGGCCAGGTGAGCGACGTGCTACTGAATGGACTCAAGCCACCGTGGGGTGCAATGGGCCGATAACCTTCCGTGTCCGGCTCGGTAATGTTGATCTTCTCGGTGTACGCACCGACGGTGAGCGCGTTCCAGGCTTGGCCTGGATCATGGACCCCATCGGTCCGGTTCGATACCGGATAGGTCTTCCAGGCCTCGGGCTCGTCGACGTCGCCGGCGGCGAGAATGATCAGATGCGGTGTTTGTCCGTCGCCAGGGGCGTCACAGGCCAAGGCATCGATGGCGGCGGACCAGGCGGATGGACGACCGCGGTCTCGGCTGTCCTTGGCAGTGACGGCCATGCTGAATACCCTGCGGCGATATAGGGCGGTGACCTCGGGGCGGGCGACTGCCTCGATGCTCAGCTGTCCATAGGGCTCCCCTTGGTTGGCATGGTTGTGGGGCAACAGCTTGACCGACTCGAGCCGATGGCTCAGCTCAACGGGGTAAGCAGATACCAACGCCTCGGTCAGGTCGCCGTACAGGGCGATGCCAGCCATCTGAGTGCCGTGCCCTTCGCTATCCGCCTCGCCCCAAGCAGGCTCAACGCTGTGAAGATCTTCCGCGGCTAGCGCTGGGCGCAACAGAGGGTGACCCCGGTTGACTCCGGTATCGAGGATGCAGACATGGGGCGCATCGGGGTTGTGCGATCCAGCAGATCTTTAACCCATTCATGCTGATCGGCAGGGCTGAGGGCGTCGAAGAACTCAGCCGTCTCCTTGGCACGGCGGATTTCCGCGACTTCGTTCAGAAAGCGCATGGATTGAACGAATTGCCGTTTGGTCCCGCGCACTTGAACCTAGAAACCGCAGTTGGACGGCCGCCAGGGTGCGTGCGGCGTGGTGCCTGGCAAGGCACAACGAGGCGGAATAGTTCATCTATTCCAACGAGTTGTAACGCCGCCAGGGTAAATATTCGGTCAG
>Ga0210110_1000807_pt1 | contig 9952 bp, 8 predicted proteins | sample China_Galinas_PW_2_FD_184865 | JGI IMG/M metagenome (GOLD analysis project Ga0210110, IMG submission 184865) | Wetland microbial communities from San Francisco Bay, California, USA, that impact long-term carbon sequestration - China_Galinas_PWB_D1... | ecosystem: Environmental > Aquatic > Marine >... | reverse complement strand
GATCGCCGAATCGGTAGCATTGAAGCCGGGATCCACCTCGATCACTTTGGAGCCCCGATCCACGACCGTCGGAGACGCGCACTCCTGAATGCTGACGAGCGCCGGCGGGCCGATGGTGCCCAGGCCGATGTCGCCGGCCGTGTTTACACCGGAAACGAGTGTTCGAGTCGTGCCACCGAAGGAAAACGGAATGTCGACATAGCTAAATGTTCCTACGTCGGAAAGCGTCTGGAACTCAAAGTCTGCCACGTGCAGGCCGGCGGCCGTGGCGCGTGGCGCCTCGGCGGGCTGATCCTGGCCGCAGAGTATCCGCCTGAGGGCGATGAAGAAGGCGTTTCCATCATTGGCCGGAAAGCCGGGGCACGGCGCGTTGATGCTGTCGTCGTCGCAGTCGTTCGGGAACGTGGCCGAGAACCACTTGTACGTGTTGGCCGGACAGGCTGTGGCGCAGGGGTCAGTCACGGTGCACGGCTGCGTGACGCCGACAAGGCTGACCACGGCGGGATCCCACTGCAGCAACACGCTGAGACCTTCAAACTCGATGTCGAAGCCCGTGCTGGACACGGCGTAGAGCCCGAGGGTTACGTTCTGACCAGGGCCGGACGCGCCCACACTCTGCGGTCGCCACTCGAGGTGAATGCAGGGGTCTACCAACTGACAGATACCGCCCTGTTGCTGAGCGATCCCGCACGACACTTCGTCGTAGTCCAAGCTGTTCGGATTGCACAAGTTGCAATCGGTGGCGGTCGTGCACTCCTTACCGACGTCATAACCCTCTTGCCCTGAGGGATCGCCGGCCGCGCAACGCATGGGACACGACTGGCCCCACGCGGTCAACGGCACCGCGGCCACGCACAACGCACATGCAATCAGGCACCAAGTCGGTCGTCTGATGGCTCCGCCGCACCGCACCGCGCCGCTGTGGCCCGACGTCGAAGATTCTCCGTGCATCCCTTTTCCCCTTCTCATGTACATCCCAGCGCGCCTCGAAGTCCCAGGTGGCGCCATTGTCAGTTGGGTGAGGGTGGCCCTGGCATCAGCGGGCAACGAATTTCGGAAGTAGGTTCACTCGCCGGAATCCCCCGCCCCACGACAGGAAAGTGGCCAACGTTGGCCCTCCCTGCCCTCACGCTGACTCACTATACCAGCTCATAGGGACCGAACAAACTTTATTATCCGGGCCTTATATGCCCTGGCGCCCCGTCTCAGTCTAGGCATACCCCCACTCGGAATCCAGTGCTCGCGCCGTCCTGCTGGGCTCGGTCCGGGAACGTTCGATGCCCTCGGTCGCGCGCCCCAAATGAGTGCCGAGAAATCGTCCGAAGGCGGCACTGGCGGGCCGTCCAAGTCGTCCGATAAGCGGCTCGGACCGCGGGAGTTGCGCGCGGCCGGGCATCGGAGGAAACAAGATTGAATTTGCTCGTCAACTTCGCTATCCTCTTGTATTCACACTGCGGTTGTTTCCGTCAGGGAGGGGGAATACCCAGTTCCAACGAGGTTTGGCGTCCGACCGGTGGTCGGGGTGTCCGCTAGCGGGCGGATGACGCGTTCCTCGTTGCGCAGGATTGGATAGCAGGGGGTTTGTCCGGTCGGACGAAGTGGCCCGGGGGGGGATTCCACGAACGTCGACACACCGGCGATTTCGCGAATCGGGCTTGGGGAGCGAGCACATGGGGAGGACAGGGATTCGAGCGGTATTCATCGCGGCGGCGATCGCGGTGGCGTGCCCCGCGCCCGGTGCCCGAGCGTTCGACTTCAACGGCCTTCCCTCGAACACCGTCTATGGGTTGCCGGGTGACTCGCCTGGGGACGTCGTGCTTTCGGACGGTGGCGCGAAGATGTCCGTCGAGCCGTTCGTGCTCGGCTCGTCCGATTACTTCTACTTCGCGACGGTCGAGCCGGCCGGCGGTCTGGCGTTCGATACGCAATCGCTTTCGCTGGACAACATCAGCGTTCGCTTCGATTTCTCTGACGTCGGTTACAATGTCGATACCGTCACGTTGGACGTCGCGGATTTCGGTGGGTCCAGCAATTTCTCGGTCAACGACCAGTCCGTTTTCATTCTCAATCCGGTTTTCGACCTACCGGTGGATGTGGCGCCTGGCGTCACCGCGAGCGTGCTGAACAACACGATCACACTCACCGGCCCGATCCAGTCGTTTCTGGTCGGTGGGCAGGAGTTGGTGATCGACAATGTCACCGCGGTTCCGGAGCCTGCCACCGGGGTGCTGCTCCTGCTCGGCGGTCTGGCAGTTTGGCGAACGCGTCGCCGCCGACGTACCGCGTAGGTCCATCGCGGCGTGCGTCGCGATCCTTCCCCCCTTGTGCCGTCAGACCGATTTCAGTCCGACGGGTGTCCTGCGTTCACCGAGTGTCGGCGACGTCGTCGGGCTGGAGCATCCCATCGACACCGCTGTGGGAGGCTGGCCAAGCTGTACTTGAAGGCAGCGGGCCTCGCCCCACGTCGTGCTTCGAGATTCCGAGGTTTTCCAGGGAAATTGCTGGCGGGTGAATGTATCATCTGTTTACAATAGCGGCGATCAGTGAAGTGGCAAGCGTGATGTCCAAAGCGAAACTGGGAACGTTCAAGGACCTGGTCGATCTGACCGCGCCGGAGCTGCGGCCGGTGATCAAGCGTTTGCGTGAAGTGATCGTCGGGATCGATCCCGAGGCGTGCGAGGTCGTCCGGCTGGGCGATCGAGGGGCGACGTACGGCGTCGGGCCAAGAAAAATGACCGAAGGGTACGCGTACCTGATCCCCCACAAGTCGTCGATCAACCTCGGTTTCTACCAGGGCGTATCGCTGCCGGACCCGAAGTCGCTGCTGGAGGGCACGGGTGTCAAGATGCGGCACGTCAAGATCAGGACGGTGAAGGAGGCGGAGGCGGCCGGCGTTCGTGCGCTGATCAAGTCGGCGATGAAGGAGCGACGCACGGCGCTGAAGTGCTGAGGGCGCCGGGCCGATCGGTGTGGTGGCTCATTGCCTCTGCTGAGAGGCGTCCCCCATCCGGGGCGATGCAGGCGTTGGTCGTGATGTAGTCAAGTCGGTTCTCGCGGTTTGCGGCGTCGTATCACATTTCGGAGGAATGCGTCATGTTCATGGGTAAGGGCGTGGCCCTGCTGTTCGTGCTCATCGTCATCGCGGCGGCGATGATGCCGGCCAGGAAGTATTTGCCGCTGTTTGGTTTGGGCGCCATCGGGTTCGGCGTATATATGCTGGGCTCGTCGACGGCGACCGGTGTTGTGTGCATCGCGGTCGGCGCGCTGTGCATCGTGCAAGGCGGCCGGCTGCATGTGCTCGACGCACGCCAGGAGGAAGAGGACGCGCGCGCCGCCCAGGAATATGCCGAGAAGCAGAATCGACTGCGGTTTTGAGGGCCGTGCTGCCGTGTGGGAGAGTCGCGTCCACCGTGCTAAAGCACGGGGCTAGTGGCGGTTGACGTGCCCTTGGCACTACGGCGCGAGTTTGACGAGATCGTTCAGCGCGGCCGGCCGAAGTCCTGCGTCCAGTAGTTCCCCTCGTAGTAACCGATTCCGATTTCGGTGAATGCCGCGTTCATGATGTTGGCGCAGTGGCCGTCGCTTTCCATCCAGCCTTGGACCACGGCTTCCGGACTGGGATAGCCGAGGGCGATATTCTCGCCCCAGGTGCTCCAATCGTACTCGGCCGCGGCTATGCGCGTGCCCGGCCCGTTGCCGTCGGGATCGGTGTGGTCGAAGTAGCCCCGCACGGCCATGTCCATCGAATGGTTGCGCGCGGCGCACGTCAGCGCGCCGTTGACCGTGAGCGGATCGGCCGGGTCGAAGCTGCCGCTGGCGCCGCAGTTCGCCCCCTCGGCACGTCGGGCGTTGACCAGCTCAAGCACCTGCCGCTCCCATGCGACCCAGTCGGCCGGCCAGTCGGCCACCGCGTTGCAGTACTCGTTGTCGGTGAGCACGAGCGTGTCGGCGCTGCCGGTCGTTGCACCGCCCGTGTCATCGGCCGTGGCGGTGTCCGCGCCTGATTGACTGTCATCACCGGTCGACGCATTCGGATCGGTGGTCTGGTCGGCGGGGTTGGTGCCGTCAGTCGGGGTGCTTCCAGCCTGCCCATCGGTGAGGTCGACGCCGGCATCCTGCGTCGGTGGAACCGCCGGGCAGCCGCACACGAAAGGGGCGCAAAGCAGTGCCACGAGAGAAACGACATGACGTCTGCGTCCTTTTCGTACTTTCCTGGGCATCATCCGTTCCCCCAATCCTGCAAGTCCCCGCGCCAAGCGTACCATACCGCCAATGCACCGGCCGCCGCAGCTCTGTTATCAGACCCACGCTGCCGCTACCATGCGTTTTTCGTATCGACGCGGACGCCGTGCTACCGTACTGAGGTGACCATCATGGCTGGATTCGATTTTACGCGCTTTCGCGAGCAATTTCCCGCACTGAAACGAACGGTAAACGGTCGACCGGCCGTGTTCTTCGACGGGCCGGCCGGCAGCCAGGTGCCGACATGCGTGGCCGAGGCCGTTCGCGACTATCTGCTCGAAAAGAACGCAAACCACGGCGGCGCGTTCACCACCAGTCGCGAGAGCGATGCGATGCTCGACGAGGCGCATCGCGCGGTGGCCGACTTCGTGGGAACGACCGATCCGGATTGCGTCTCGTTCGGCCCGAACATGACGACGCTGACGTTCGCGCTGAGCCGGTCGCTGGCGAGGACGTGGTCGGCCGGCGACGAGGTCATCGTCACGCATCTCGATCATGACGCGAATTTCACGCCCTGGGTGCTGGCCGCCAGGGACGCCGGTGCGACGGTACGACGTTGCGGCATCGATCCGACGGACTGCACGCTCGACCTCGACGATCTGGCGAGCCAGCTATCCGAGCGCACGAAGCTGGTGGCCGTGTGCGGTGCGTCCAACGCCGTCGGGACGGTGACGCCGGTGGACGAGATCGTGCGGATGAGCCACGAGGTCGGCGCGAAGGTGTTTCTCGACGCCGTGCATTTCGCGCCGCATCGCCGGATGAAGTTTGACGCATGGGGCTGCGATTTCGCGGCGTGCTCGGCGTACAAGTTTTTCGGGCCGCACGTGGGGGTGCTCGTGGGCAAGCGGGCGCTGCTCGAGGAGCTGGAAGCCTACAAAGTGCGGCCGGCCCCCGACGATCTGCCCGGCAAGTGGATGACCGGGACGCAGAATCACGAAGGCATCGCGGGGACGCTCGCGGCGATTGAATACCTGGTGGGCATCGGCACACGGGGGGCGCCGGCCAACGCGAGCGATTTGGGACTGCGTTCGTCGCTCGATTCGTCCTTTGAGGCGATCCACGAATACGAAACGAGTCTGGCGGCGCACTTTCTCGAAGTAATCGGTCCGCTGCCGGGCGTCAAGATCTGGGGGCTGACCGACGTCGACGACCTCGACCGGCGCGTGCCCACGTTCTCCATCACGCACGATCGGATCCAACCGGCGGAGCTGGCGGCGAGGCTCGGCGAGCGTGGGATCTTCACGTGGAGCGGCAACTACTATGCGTTGCCGCTGACCACGGCCCTGGGCCTCGAGCCGGCGGGCATGTTGCGCATCGGCCTGCTGCACTACAACACGATCGAGGAGATCGATCGGCTGGCGGAAGTGTTGCGAGCGATGTAGCGCGGGCCCGGCGCGGCACGCATTGGGCGGCAAGGCTTAGTTGTCGTTGTAGCGCGGGTCCGGCGGCAGGCGCTGGGTCAGGAGGAACTCGATCACCGCCTGCTGATCGTCGTCGCTGAGCGACAGGAACGCATCGATGGAGGCATTCGCCTCGCTTCCTTCCGACTTGTGGGCCAGGATCGCGTCGCGAATGGTGAGCGCCCGCCCGTCGTGAAGGTACGGCGCGGAGTCGGCCAGGCCCCACAACGAGCGCGTCAGGAACATCCGATCGGACACCACGAGGCCGCTCACGTCCGTGCCCTGCTCGAACCCGTCGGTCGGGGAGTCCGACAGCCCCACGCCCATGTCATGCCGGCGCAGATCGCTGAACAGCGGCACGTCGATCGTGCCGTCGGGATTGGCTGGCAGCCGCGGCAACGAGAAGGACGGCGGCGTGGCGGCCGGACCAATGTTGGGCTCCAATGTCGTGAGGTTGAAGCCGTAGTCGCCCACCTTGCGGCTGCCGCCCGGACGCATCGCACTGAGCAGCAGCGCCTTGAAGCTTCCGGTCCGAGCGTCGCGCAAGGCCGAACTGCGAAGTTGTCCCTGAAGCCGCCGCCACTTCCTCATGACGGGAAGGTCAGCGGTGCTGGCCCGCTGCTGGGTCAGGCCGGACTGCCCGTCGCAGGTAAAGCGCGCGTCCACTCGATCGGGCGTAAGAATCGTGAGGTTCGGATCATAGATCTGTAGTGACGGCGTATGGCAAGAAGCGCAGGCGATCGCGGGCGGTATGAGCGGGGTGTCGGCCGGGTCGGTGGCGTGCGCCTCACCGGTAAAGATCTGGCGACCACGTTCGACGATCGCTTCTTTCCCCGGCGGGATAATCTGCTGCGGCGGGCGGATCGACACGGTGAAGGCCGTCAGGGCCGTGACGTTGCCGATGGACATCTCGTTGTCCACGCCGTCGAGGTCCGGATCGGGATCGTTGGGGCGGTGCTTCTCGACGGCCAGGATACCGAAATGAAACTCCAACGCGTCCTTGACGAAATTGCGCTCGCTCGAGGCGTTGCCCTTCCACTGCAGCGGCCGCACCACGAGGTCACAACTGACCGACTTCTGCAGTCCCCGGTAGTCGAACGTGAAGCCTTGCGGGTTGCACTCCGTCGAGCTGCACGCGTCCTGCTGATTGAAGCGCGAGCCGTCGTACGTCACGGTCAACGTGCCGAAGTCGATCCCCTTGGCGACGAGGTCGGTAGTCTGCGGCGTACCCGGGTCTGCCATCGCGAGCCGGATGAGGCTGCACCGCTTGGTGCGCAACTCGAACGTCATCTCGTCCGCGAGCCGCTGCACGTAACCCGTGCCGAAGACGTGCGGCGGGTTACGCCGAAGCAGGATCATCGGATCGGGAAGCAGGGGGTTGATAAACGCGGTGGAGGCGAAGCCGGCCGTCCCGCCCGTCACGCTCACCTTGCGCGCCAGGGCGGACGAGGTCGTGTCGGCAAGATGATCCGAGCCGATGGAATTATGGCATTCAAAACAGCTCTGGGAGTCGAGCCCGTTGAGCCGAAGGAACCGCGTCTGACTAAACGGGGGGAAGTTGAGCTTGGTCCGAAGGGTGTCGGGGGTCAGGCCCATTTCATCGGCCATACCGGCGAGGCGCGCCTCGAAGCACGCCTGCCGCGGGCCGGAAACCCAGGTGCCGTCGTCGCCCATGTGCCCTTCACCATACCCGTCCTGGGGGAGGTACGGCGTCGAGAAGAAATGGCGCCCCGCTTCGAGAACCTCACGCAGGGAATAGTCGCCTGCGAGAAGCCGGCTCTGGTCGATGTCGACTGTGTCGTTAATGGCCGGCGTCTGGGCGAGGGCCGAGGCGGACAGAACGCATACGCAAACACCAAGTCGAATCATGGACATGACGGTTATTGGACTCCTCTCACGGCCGACCCACCAACGAGGCGCGCTGCAATCCGCCCCAGAGGTGTTGTCGCGGGCCCGTCCAACCCCGATTCGCCCACGGCCGGGCCGACCGTTCGATGATACCTGGACCGAGCAGCCAATTCAATGCCAAGTGTCTGCACCGCAAGCATGTCAAGAGCGGGCCTACTCCGGGAAAAGGGATCGGTGCGGTCGCCCGCTACGTTGAAACGGCGGCCGGGTCGGCCGGCAGCCGTTCGACGCGTGTCCCGTAGTCGTGCCGGGTGATGGTGAGGTGATAGTGGGAGTCGACCGGGTGGCCCGTCGCGTCCTCGCGGTAGTGCACGCCGATGCTGTCAGCGCGGGCGAGGGCGGCCGTCGCGACCAAGTGTGCGACCGTCAACTGGTTCTGCACCTGCCAGCCGCCCACATCGTTGAACACCTTGTCGAGCACATAGTGAGCCCAGAAGGCGAGGATATCGCAGGTCTCGCGGAGCCGGCCCTCGTTGCGTGCCACGCCGACGTTGCGCCACATCACGCTGTGCATCGAATTGTGGATGTCCGAAAGGTCGAGCTCCGTGCGCGCCGAGGCCTGGTTGACGTTTTTGATGCGATGGACGGGCACGCCGTTGTTCATCTCGGACGCGACCCGCCCTGCCTCGGCACCGGCAATCGCGCCGAAGACGAGACCCTCGAGCAGGGAGTTGCTCGCGATGCGGTTGGCCCCGTGCACGCCGGAACACGCCGCTTCACCGCAGCTCCACAATCCGGGGAGCGAGCTCCGGCCGTCCAGGTCGGTATCGACGCCGCCGATCATGTAGTGCGCGCTCGGGCGGACCGGGATCCGGTCCTTCCCCGGGTCGATCTGAAATGCCTTGCACAGCGCGTCGATTTGCGGGAATCGCTCCGCGAATCCCGCGATGTGTCGCACGTCGAGAAAGACGCGGTTGGCCTCGTTCTTTTGCAGGTGGTCGCGAATCGCACGGCTGACGACGTCGCGCGGTGCGAGTTCCATGTCCGGGTGGTATTCGCCCATGAAGCGTTCGCCGGTTTGATCGACGAGGTAGGCGCCTTCCCCGCGCACGGCTTCCGAGATGAGCGCGCGGCCGGCGCCGGCGACGTAGAGCGTCGTCGGATGGAACTGCATCATCTCCATGTCGCAAAGCGTGGCACCGGCGCGGAACGCGGCCGCGTGCCCGTCGCCGGTGGCGATCGAGGGGTTCGTCGTCTCGCGCCAGACTCTGCCGCACCCGCCCGAGGCGAGAATCGTCTGCTTCGCCCAGATCAACTGGTGGCCGTATTTCTCGTGGTAGGTGACGGCGCCGGTACACGCGCCGTCGAACACGAGCAGATCGAGCAGGAAGCAGTGCTGGAACACGCGCACGCGATCGCTCGCTTCCATTCGCTCACGAAGCACGCGGACCAGCTCGCGCCCGGTCCAATCGCCGTCGGCGTGGACGATCCGGTTGACGCCGTGGCCGCCTTCGCGACCGAGTTCGAGGTGGCCGTCGACACGATCCACGTGCCAGCCCCAGTCGATAAGTTCGCGAATGCGAACGGCCGCGTCGTCGACCAACCGGCGCACGGCCGCCGGCTTGTTCAGGCCGGCGCCCACGCGCATCGTGTCGGCGTAGTGCGCGTCGGGAGTGTCGGCCGGGTCCATGGCGGCGGCGATGCCGCCCTGGGCATAGCTGGTGTTCGACTCGCCGACGTCCGTCTTGGTGAGCACGACCACGGCGCCGAACCCGGACGCCGCCAGCGCCGCGCGAGCGCCGGCCACTCCGGTTCCGATCACGAGCACATCGGTCACGATGTGACCCATGCGCGAGGAGTCAAAATCGCTCAGGTATCGGCGTCTGTCGAAAATCGACACGTTGGATTCCGGTTTCCGCGGCCTAGTCGTCTTCCTCGGGAATCGCGAGCGCCAGAATGTTCTTTTCGGCGTCCTTGCCGAATCGCTGCAGGCAATCGTCCGAGCAGAAGTACATCTTGTAGTCGCCGACGGTGAGTTCGTGTTTCTCGCTGCCGTCCATGTGCAGGCTGCAGCCGGCGCAGTGATGCACCACCTTGTCCACATTGCCGTCGAAAGCGTCGGCCTTCGCCAGCATGGCGACGACCTGGGGGTTGGCGGCGGCGGCCGAAGTATCCGGCGGCGCCGCGGGAGGCGTCGCCGTTTGAGGACGACAACCGACCACAACCAGAGTGAATGCCGCGAGCATCGTGTAGCTTATCCGCGTTCGATTCATCATAGCCGAGGCTCCTTGAAGCAGGTACGAACACCAGTCACGCCACGGTTCGGATTGTAGCACAACGCCGGAGGATGTCGCCATGACCGCGGCCGCGCGCGACGGGGCGGCATGGCCAAGCATCGGATCGTATGGACACTCGGTTACGCGAGATTCCGCTCGACGAACTCGGTGTCGATCTTGCCGCCG
>Ga0210110_1000805_pt1 | contig 9961 bp, 8 predicted proteins | sample China_Galinas_PW_2_FD_184865 | JGI IMG/M metagenome (GOLD analysis project Ga0210110, IMG submission 184865) | Wetland microbial communities from San Francisco Bay, California, USA, that impact long-term carbon sequestration - China_Galinas_PWB_D1... | ecosystem: Environmental > Aquatic > Marine >... | reverse complement strand
ACCGTGGTCGCGAGCACATCGCCCAGGCGCTGTCGGCTCGGCGTCAGAAAGACCATGAGCAGGATGGCCGGCAGGTGGAACTCGATCGGACGAACGAGATTGCGAAGCACGGCGGCCTTCAGACTGCATCGACGACCTTCCGCGACAACGACGCGGCATCCCACGATGTGCTTGCCCGGCGTGGCCCCCATCAGGTACTCGAAGAGGGTGGCGTACACGGCGAACACGGCCCCGATGATGGCATAGCCCCAGAACCAGATGAGTTGATGGGCTTCAGGCCGCAACAAGAGCTGGTCCCCGATGGTCGGCGTGTCTTTGCCTTGCGTGCCGATCCAATACAGCAGCGACACCCAGAGAGGGGCGCTGATGATCAGGTCGAGCATGAGCGCGAGCGCCCGGTTCGTTAACCGGGCGTATTGCTGGTCCTCGGCGATCGGCAGGAAGACGGCGATTTTCCCCTGGCGCCACAGGTAATACGCCGTGATCAGCGCGAGCACCACGGCGTATTGAAGCAGATGCTCCGTACTCGGGCCGACGCTCGGCAAGTGCGACGGCGACAGCGGGGCCACGATCGACGGCGATTCCACCGAGCTTCCGTCCTTTGCCGACCAGGTCGAAACGAAGAAATCGTCCGGCCCGGAAAGATACGCCACCATCAGTTGGTCGTTTGCCATGACCGGCGCGAGCGGCAACGTGAAACGGGCGGCCTCGGCCGCGTTCTCCGCAAGCGACGGACCGGACACCCAGCCGGATTTCGTCAGCTTGCTCGTCGAAAGCGTGACACCCTTCGGGGCCGCCTCCTGCACCACGACCGCGACGTCGTCGCCGACCCACGCCATCGACACCGGCCGCGACTTGCCACTCAGCTCGAGCGTCGTGGCGCCGGACCATTTCCCCTCGCCGGGCGCGCTGACGCGGTGCTCGTACTTGCCGTCTGCCTTGCCGCTTCGACTGAGTACGTGGATGGTGCCCTCCCGCGCGAGCATCCCGACGATGATGGTCGTCCCGTCCCACACGCTCGGCGCAGGTCGATCGAGTATCCACCGCAGCCCCTCGAGCCGCGCGATGCTGTAGACCGACTCGATCCTCGGCTTCGTCGGCTTGGTTGCATCGGCCGCCTCGGGCGCAGGCTTGGGCGCTGGTGTGTCGCCGCCGTCGTCGGCATCTTCGTCGCTCTTGTCGTCGAGCGAGTCGGGAACGTCGGCGGCCACGATTTCCGCCGCCTGCCCGGCCGTAATGAGAATGTAGAGCGTGCCGGTCTTGTCATCCCAACAGGCGGCCAGCGGCGGTCGATCGAGCGGAACGCGAAGGTCAAGCAGCGACTGATACGGGGGCTGCGCTTGGATCAGTCTCGGATCGGGCACAAAATGCCGATGCGACCCGTCGGCAAAAAAGACGTGGGCGCCGCGTCCAGTGACGACCGCGAGCGCCACTTCACCTCCGACGATCGGACCCGGCCAATAGCGATTCGCGGCCGGCGCTTTGTCGAGGCGATACGCGAATCGAAGAACGGCTCCGTCGCTGGATGTCTCGTCGGCGTCGCGGCGATAAAGCCAAAGCGCTTCCGGTCCGGCGGCGGCGCCGATCGTCGGCTTGGCCGCATCCGCCGCCATCACACCGGCGGGCAGGCACGTGGCCATCGCGGCAGCCCACCAGGCCGTGCGGCGCGCGATCAGCGGCGCTGTCGGGCGCGCGCGGCAAGCCGTTCTCGACGACCCGTTCCAGAGGCGTGCGTTGCTCACGGGTGATATGGCGTCCGTATTCAAGGGGAGCACTCGCGCGGCGTGGCGAATTGCGGACCGTCGGCGTGTACCTGCGGCACGAGGCGCCAACTCTTGACGTCAAACGCCAGCGACATCTCGGCTCGCGGCCACGTCGCTTCCAGGTGAAACGGCAAAACCAACGCCCCGTCCTTCAACACGCGGTAGTCGTCAAGCCGCGATTCCATCTCCACCACCCCGTCGGCGTCGCGAAACACGACGCGCCGCACAACGCGCGGTGGAAGCCGATCAATCCAATACTCCCGCTCGACCATCGAGCGGCCCGCGTTGTCGGTGCCGAGAAAAAGTAGCTGCTGGTACCGGTCGGTGACGCGTTGGACAATGTTGTGTCCCGCGGTGTCGATCGGTGCCAGTGCCAGGGCATCCGCGATCTGGTCCGGGCGGATCGCGAGCTTGTCGGGCAGGTCCGGGTCGTCGTGCCGGTCGCAGTGAAACTTGTCGTCTTCCTTGGAGTAGAGCCAGAACTCGGTCGCGTTCGAACCGAATCGAAACAGTCGGTCGCCGAGCTTCTTAACGTCGAATCGCAGGTAGAGCGGCTGGAGGAAGAACAAGATGCCGTTGGCACTGAAGCGGTGTCGCTTGCCGTTTTCGTCCACGGCCGATCCGTCCACAGGCCCCGACGCACGCAAGGTCGCGTCAATCTGACGCGTGTTGATGTTGAGCAGTTCGATCGAGGCGTCGAGCGGAATCGGCGGGAGCGGCTGAAGCGTCGGCACGGCCCGGGACGGTCCGCGACAACCGGTCAGCGGCAAAATGCAGGCCGCGACGCACGCCACGGCCGCGAGAAATCTGACGCCACGTCCAGGCAGATCGGTAGCGCTTTGCCGGAGCGGCGTTGGCGCGTCCGTTCGCTGGCCGTGGCCACTTTGCGCAACGGACCGCTCCCTCGCGGTCGCGGCTCCGATCGCTCCAGCCGTCCCCGACGTCGCTCGTGCCGTTTCCCGCAGTACCTTGTTTGAAACGGCGCTAATTGGCTTCATTGGTAGCCTCGTCGGCGGCGCCCGCGTCCTCGGGCGCCTCCGTCTCCTGGTCGGTGACCGCGCCCCACACGCCCATGTCGCCGTGCAGGATTGCGCTGATCTCCTCGCTCACGCCTTCGACCTGGTCGTCCGTCAGGCGCGGATTCACGACCTCGTGCGTCGACTGGTCCGAGGGCATCGTCATTCGCCAATACTCGACGCCCTCGCGCATTTCCGACGCGTCATATCGAAGAATCCGTTTTCGCATCAGAATCAGCGCAAGCACGAACCGAAAGCGCAGCCGAGATGCGTCCTCCTCGTCGGCCAGGCGCGTGAAGAAGTTCACCAGCACCTCGTTGTCGACCAGGAGCCGCTTCTTTTTCTCTCGAACCGGAACCCGCGTCTTGAAATGGCAATACGAGCCCTCGGGCGGGCCGTCCCAGCCGTCCAGGCTGTAGTCGGCGCGGCGAAACGACTCGCCCTCCTCGAAGAGGACGGCGTAGTATTCCTCGCCTTCGTCCAGCTCGCGACCGGTGACCACGCACCGGCCGGTCGAGTGCTCCACTTGCCAATCCTGTGCCATGATCGCTCAGGCCGCTCGTTCTGAGATTCCCCAGGGCTTCCCACCGCCTACACCAACCCGCCGCCGGTGCCGCGTGAGCATGGATCGTGGCGATTCACCGGACTTCGTCAAGCGGGCACGCCAGAATCGCATCCCGGCCCCAACGAGTGCGGCACTGCAAATTTTCAAAGTGCCATGATTCGCCGCGACGGGCGTTGCACGCTGGGAAGGATTTGTCGCGGACGCAGCCTGGGGTCACGGTGCACGCGCTCGACCGCACGCTCGCCCACGCCGTGCGCCGTACACGTTCTACAGGCATGAGGCACACCCGGATGCCAGTGGGCGCAGGCCCGCTATCGCGTTGGGCCACACAGACGCCGCGGCGCGTTCGCGCCTGTGAAAAGTCGTCTTTAGGCTTGCAACGCGCGTGGTTCGGCGTATGCTCAGGTGTGCGGCGGGCCGCCGAGCGCTCGTCGCGTGCGACGACCTTTTGGAGAAGGTGGGTCATTCCCTACACGCAAGGAGGCGCTGCCGTGTCCCGCTATCGCAATCGAGCCATACGACGTCGACGTCGCAGCCCATGGCCTTGGGTGATGGGTGTGGCCGCGCTGGCCGTGGGCGTGTGGTGGGTTTTCCCGCGCGGCGGAGCCACTCCCGAAGAGACCGATTTTCCCTCCGAGCCGAGGCCGATGTTGACCACCGCCCGACCGGAGCCCGATCCGGTCGGTCAGGCGGACCCCGATGTCCCCGAGCGCGGTACGAGCGACGTCCCCGATTCCGGATCGGCCCAGGAGCCGGCCGCCTCGTCCGCCCAGCGGGTGACGGCGTTGATCGCGGCCGGTCGCAAGGCGCTGGAGGCCGGTGATCTGATCACCGCCCGGTCGCACTTTTCGGATGCGTTGGCTACGGGCGTCGGCGAGCCAGAACGTTCCATGCTCCGCGGCGAACTGACGCGGATCGGCACGGAGACGATTTTCTCGCAGCGCATCCTGCCCAACGATCCGTTGACCGATCGCTACATCATCAAGGCCGGCGACACGCTGGGAAAAATCGCCAAGGCGAACAGTATCTCGGACGATCTGCTGGCCGAGATCAACGGCATCACCAACAAGAACCTGATCCGCGAGGGGCAGGGGCTGAAGGTGGTTCGCGGGCCGTTCAACGCCCGGGTCGACGTGAGCGACCACTCGATGGGCCTTTATCTCGGCAACACGTTCGTGCGGCAGTACCGCGTGGGCCTCGGGCTGGACAATGGCACGCCGACCGGCACGTGGAAGATCGGCACGAAGCTGAAAGACCCGACGTACTACCCGCCGCGCGGCGGCGGCCGTATCATTCCGCCACACGATCCGAAGAATCCGCTTGGCGGCTTCTGGATCGGGCTGACCGGCGTCAAGGGTGAGGCCGTCGGGCAACTTCGCTACGGCATCCACGGCACCAACGATCCGGACTCGATCGGCAAGAGCGTGTCGCTCGGCTGCATCCGCATGTACAACGAAGACGTCAAGCAGGTCTACAGCTACCTGATCGAGGAGAAGTCGCGGGTCGAGGTCGTTCCGTAATGGCGTGGATCAAGCTGGTGGGGGAGGACGCGGCGTCCGGACTTCTTGCCCGGATTTACGAAGCGGCCGTCCGGCGCGCCGGCAAGGTCTTTCAAATCCTCAAGGTCCAGAGCAACAATCCGCGTTCGCTCAAGGCGTCGATGGATTTGTACGGCGCGACGATGTTCGGCGATTCGCCGCTTTCGCGCGTGCAGCGGGAGATGCTGGCCGTCGTCGTTTCCCGTGCCAATGAGTGTCACTACTGAACGCATGCCCATGCGGCCGACCTCCGGGCCGAGGTCGAACAGGACGATGCCTCGTTTGCGGCGGCCGCGAGCGACTCCCATGCCGGGTCGGTCGATCCGGACACCTGGGTATCGCACATCGCGGACGACTACACAAAAGCGCCGCTGAGCCGCGTCGATCGAGCCTTGTGCGACTTCGCGCTAAAGCTCACGAAGACGCCCGCGGGGATGGCCGAGTCGGACGTCGCCGCCTTGCGTGACGCCGGCCTCGACGACGTCGCGATCAACGACGCCGTGCAGGTCATCGCGTACTTCAACTACATCAACCGCATCGCCGACGGCCTGGGCATCGACCTCGAGCCGGGAATGCCCGAGGCGCCTTCGTAGCATCGGGGGCGCATCGCATGGTGCCACTGCTCACAGAGCAGTGGTACAAGGCTTACTCACTGCTCACAGAGCAGTGGTACAGATATGCGCGCGTGGGGCGAGGGAACAGAAAAAGGGCCGAGCGCCTTAGCGCCCGGCCCCTTGGGATTGACAAGATACTTCGCTCGCTGACGTAGCTCGTTCGTCGACGTCACTCGCTCATCGTGCGAGCCACTTGTCGACTAATGGCAGGTCTGATGCCCGGGTCGACCCTTGCAACTGTCGGAGCAGCACTGGGAGTTACTGGTGCAGGGATCACCGGCCGGCAAGCCGCCCGGATTGATGCAACCGCCGCTCTGGCAGGCCGGATCGGAAGTGCAATCCTCGTTGCCGCCGTTGGTGTCGGCGCAGTCCACGAGCCCGTCACAGTCGTTGTCGATGCCGTCGCTGCAGCTCGCCGTCGTCGGCGTGCAGCCGCCGGCCGGATCCAGGTACTGCTGGATGTTGCTGAAGTAGTAGGCGAACGCGCCGTCCACCGTTGCGTTCGAGGCGGAATCGCAAACGTTGCCGCAGTTGTAGCCGCAGCAACCGCTGAGCTGCCCGACGATCTCACCGTTGGCGTTCACCACCGGCGAACCACTGCTGCCGCCCTCGGTCGCGCCGAACACGTCGTCGCTGTAGATGCGCTCGCCGCGCGGCCAGCCCTGGCAGGTGCCGGCGCTGGTGTCCACCTGATGCTCCGAGTACGCCTGCGGCGCACCCGAGGGATGCGAGATGCGGTACAGGCTGGCACCGTTCGTGTTGGCGATGGGCGTGCTGTTCCAGCCGAGGTACGTACTGCCGCTGGGCGGCGACTGCTTCAGTTGCAGCAGCGTGTAGTCGCCGCCGCGGTTGCTGGACACGATCGATGCGCCGACCGTCTTGGGTGCCGGCGGCGGATCGAACTCTCCGGCGGGGCAGGACGCATTGCAAGCGACGCTGTACTGGAAGTACGCCTCGAGGTTCTTGGCGTCGTTGCCCTTGCTGATGCAGTGGTTGGCCGTCAGGAAGTACGGAATTTCGGTCGAGTTGTCGGTGTCAGCGATCAGACCGCCGCTGCAAATGTAGATGCAGCAGCCCGAGACCCACAGCATCTTGGCTACGGCGCCCTCAGCGGCCGCGGCCGGTCCCGTGGATTGGCAGTTGGCATTGTAAATGCACGAGGCGTTGAACGGGCAGAACGAAGCGATGCCGCCGTCGAGGTTGGCCTGCGCACCGGGAAACCCGCGGGTGATGTGGCCCACGGCGCTGATCGTCAACGATGTGCCGCGAAGATCGCTGGCGCCGTTCGGACCGAAGTCGCGGACCAGGATGACCGCCTGGTCGGACATGACGGACGGGAGCCAGATCTCGCCGTCGGTGTCGAGGGTGCGATGATCGATCGGGCCGTACGCCTCGCCCTTCATGTTGAAGACGTACAGATCGGCGTCGCGTGGCAGCGACACGTCCGTCAGCTTGACGCGCAGCGCAACGGCACCGGTGGAGACCACCGAGGTGGCCCAGACGAAGCCGCCGTCGTCCGTCATCTCAAGGGAGTCGGTGATTCCAGCCTTGCTCGTCTTTGCGCTCGAGCTAGCGGTGCGACCGTCCTGGGTCCGCGTGGCAACCGCGTTGCGGAACGATACGACCACCGGCTCAGCGAACTGGTGAACAACGCCCACCTTCATCGGACCGGGATCGCCGGCGTCGGCGGCGTCGACCTGCGAGAGTTCATCATTGGTGACGACGACCGAAACCGGATTGTCCAGGGCGCGACCGGGGAGTTCCGAGAGCAGCCAGTTGCTCAGCGAGGCCTCGTTGTCCAGGTACTCCTGCGCCGTCTGGCCTTGCACCGCCACCTGAGGCGACATCCGCTTGGCGACCGTCTGGCGGCCGATACGCGTGACATCCTGCGCGCGCACCGTGTTGAAGGTGGCCATCGTCACGACGGCCGACAGTGTCAGAATCAAAGAACCGCTCACTACTCGTTGGCTCATCAGCATACCTCCTCGGTTGAGTGGTCGGCCACGGGGATGACGCATCCGGCGCAGTATCGACCAGCTTGCTAGTACAGCCCGACCAGTTGTTCTTTCGAGAACGCTCGCAACACGATGGACGGCGGGATGATCCGCTTGTGGCCCAGCCGCACGGGGCGGTCGATCAATGACCGATTCTGCAAACGGCGCTTCCCAGAAAGCGCCGTTCCATCGACAGCGAAAGCCAACGTAGGGACTTCGGCCGCCCATTTCAATGTTTTTTTTGGACGTTTCAAGAAAATGGGTCGGCAGATATTGCTGTCGGACCGCCTTAGTGCGTTTGCGTTATGTGCTGGAGGTTCGGAATGCGGCAATGTCCGGAACGCTAGCTTCCTATCTTGGCAAGCCCGAATGATATTTCAGGAGTGTAACACCAGCCCCCGCGGCACAGACCGGGTGCACTGCGACGAGCGATCCAAATCAGTACAGGTTCAGCGTGATGTCACCCGTGGTGCGTCGGCCGAGGGAGTCGGTCAGAAGGACGGTGATCGTGTGCGAACCCGACGCGTAGCCGTTGCTCGGCCAGAGGTAGGTGATATCCGTTTGCGTTCCTGAGACCGCGGTCGTCCAGACGGACATGCCGTCCACCAGCACCTCTACGGTGGCCAGCCCGGATTCGGCGCTCAACGTCGCGTTGATGGTGACATCGCCTGACACGGTGGATCCGTCGCTCGGTGAGGAAAAGGTCACCTTGCCGGCCGGTGTCGTGCTACCGGTTCCGAACACCACGTCGATCGCGAACGGAGCGGAGGCGTTGCCGACCACATCCGTCGCGACGAAGCCGAGCACGTGCTGCCCCGCGTCGTAGCGGCTCGGGTCCAGCACGATGCGGTAGGGCGCTCGCGAGTCGACGGCCACCGCGACACCATCCACCAGCAGCGTCACATCGGCCACGCCGCTTTCATCCTCGGCGTCGATGTTGACCAGCGTGCGTCTGGTCAGGCTGTCGCCATCTGCCGGCGCGTCGACCCGCACGGTTGGCGCGGCGGTGTCGTCGGTGGCGGCCGTGTTCGTCGCCGCGAGCACGGTGGCGGCGGCGTCGACCAGCCCGTGGCCGTACTCGTTGTCCTTGCCCTCCGTGCCTTCATCGACGGCGTGATCAATGAGCAGTTGCATGATGGTGGCCGGGCGAAAGTTTGGGTTGACTGACCAGGCCAGCGCCGCGATGCCCGAGACGATCGGCGCGGAAAACGAGGTGCCGTTGGTCAGATCATAGACGTCGCCGACGGCCGTGGTCTCGATCGCCGAGCCGGGCGCCGCCAGGTCCACGAACACGCCCCGGTCGGAAAACGCCGCCACCGCGCCCTCGCTGTTGACCGCTCCGACGAACAGTGCTTCGGGGTAGCCGCGGTTCATCGTCATGCCGCCGGCGTTGCCCGCGCTGATCACGACGAGCGAGCCGCGGTGCCACGCGACCTGAGCGGCCGAGCGCACGACCTTGTTCGCCCAGAGCGGGGCGTAGCTCACGTTGATCACCTTGGCGCCGTGGCTCGCGGCCCACAGGATGCCGGCCGCGATGTCGCGCGAAGTTGTCATTCCATTGTCGTCGGCGATGCGAACCGCGAGAATCCGGCTGCCCCATGCCACACCGGTGACACCGATTCCGTTGTTGGAGTCGGCGGCCGCCACGCCGGACACCAGCGTACCGTGCCCGTAGACATCGCCGTAGTTGTCGTCGTCGTCGAGCACGTTCCACCCGCCGATCACCTTGTTGGACAGGTCGGTGTGGTCGACGTAGACGCCCGAGTCCAGCACCGCGATGATCAGATCGGGGTCGCCGGTCGTGACGTCCCACGCCTCGGGCAGGCGCACGAGTTCGAGATAATCCTGGCGGTCGAAGAGCGTGTCGTCGGGGATGGCCTGGGCCTGGAACTCGTAGTTCTTGTGGACGCCTTCGATGACGCCGTCTTCGACCAGCTTTGTCGCGGCCGCGGCGAGATCGCCGGCGTCCACGCGAAGGACGGTCAGGTCGAGTACGGGCATCGTTTCGACGACGGTGGCGCCGGCGCGGGAGACCGCGTCATTGACCTCGGCCGGTTCCACGCCGGGAAAGGGCTGTACGAGCAATTCGTTCCGGGTGTAGTCGAGTGCGGCGACGGCCGGCTCCGCGTCCTCGGGAAAGACGTCACCAATGAAGTCGGCCGTCTGGCTGTCGAGCGTGGGCGGGGCGGTGTCGCAACCGGCGAGCAGACCGACGAGCAGCGCGGACGCGGCGATCGTAGCCGCCACGCGCGGCCAACTCGGCGAACGGCCCGTTCTCTCCTCCGCGCCAGGCGGACGGCTCTGATCGGTCGGACGCTTTCTCATCTTCTGCCGCCATCCCTCGATCGTTGCCCTTGCGGGTAGGGCGGGTTCCACCCGCCGAACGCCGATTGGCCGCTTGTGTAGGCGGGTGGAACCCGCCCTACACCAGTCGCTCGTAGGGTCCGCTGTGCGGACCGGCAGGAGCGACT
>Ga0210110_1000804_pt1 | contig 9983 bp, 17 predicted proteins | sample China_Galinas_PW_2_FD_184865 | JGI IMG/M metagenome (GOLD analysis project Ga0210110, IMG submission 184865) | Wetland microbial communities from San Francisco Bay, California, USA, that impact long-term carbon sequestration - China_Galinas_PWB_D1... | ecosystem: Environmental > Aquatic > Marine... | reverse complement strand
CATCGGCATGGACCACTTCGCCCGCCCTGACGACGAGCTGGCGGTGGCCCAGCGCGACGGAACCCTCTATCGAAACTTCCAGGGCTACTCGACCCATGCCGACTGCGACTTGATCGGCGTGGGGGTGACCTCCATCGGGATGGTTGGCCCCACCTACGCCCAGAACGTGAAGAGCCTGGAGGAGTATTACGGGCGAATCGATGCGGGCGAGCTGCCCGTCTTCCGCGGGCTCACGCTGACCCGGGACGACGAGATCCGTCGCGACGTCATCACACGACTAATCTGCCACTTCACGCTGAGGTACGAGGACGTCGGGGACCGTTGGGGCCTGGACTTCCGGGACAAATTTGCCGCCGAGATCGACAGGCTCGGCGAAATGGAGGCGGACGGTCTTGTGCGGGTGGGCGAGCAGGGCATAGACGTCCTGCCCAAGGGGCGTCTGCTGATCCGCAACATCTGTATGGTGTTCGATGCCTACCTGAGCGCCGCCCAGGAGACGAAGCGTTTCTCCCGAGTCATCTAGCTGATGGGCGGCTCCTCGGGCGGCATCCGGTCCGATTCGGGTCCCACCTCGATCTGGAACTGCTCCACCACCTCGGCGGCTGTGTCGGGCTCGCCGAATCGGGCGATGTGGTAGAGGGCCTCGCCTTCGTTGACCAGCGGCATGTTGACCCTTCCGATCACTACCCCCGAGACCGGCGTGGTCACCGGGGCCTCGCTCTCGCCCAAGGGGTCGGCGATCAGCCCGATCAGCTCGTTCTTGCTCACCCGGGCCCCGAGGGGGCGGATCGCCCTCAGGATGCCGCTCTGGGGGGCGCGGACCCATTGGCTCGAGCGTGCCACCATGGGATCGGGGCGCCGGGGCTCGGCCGGTCCGCGCTTGGCTCGGAGCATGCCCAGGTTGCGCATGACGCCTATGATCCCACGCACGCCCGCCCGTATCGCCAGCTCGTCGAAGCGCAGGGCCTCGCCGCCTTCGTAGACGATTACCGGGACGCCCAGGTCGCAGGCCGCCTCGCGCAGAGAGCCGTCGCGCATCGTGGAGTTGAGGATCACGGGGCTGCCGAAGGCCTTGGCCATGCGCTCGATCTCGCCGGCCCGGTCGAAGTCGCCGCGGATCTGCGGCAGGTTTTCTCGGTGTACCGCTCCTGCGTGCAGGTCAATGCCGTGGGTGGCCTTGGCCACGACCTCTTCGAGAAAGGCATTGGCCAGGCGAGCGGCGAGGGAGCCCTTGTCCGAGCCGGGGAATGAGCGGTTGAGGTCACGGCGGTCCGGCAGATAGCGTGACTGGCGCACGAAGCCGTAGACGTTCACCACGGGCACTGCGATCAGCGCGCCCCGAAGGTATCTCAGGGCCGGGGTGTGGATCAGCCGTCGGATGATCTCGACCCCGTTGATCTCATCGCCGTGCACCGCGGCGCTGACGAACAGGCGAGGGCCGTCGTGGCGGCCGCGTACCGTATGCACCGACAGGACCACGGGGGTGTGGGTATAGAGCAGCGGCAGCCTGACCTCCAGGGTCTGGCGGCTGCCGGGTCTGATCTGCTCCCCCGCGACGATCAAGGGAGTGGCCAAAACTAGCCCTGCCCGCGGGTGCGGGTCTTGCCCAGGGCGGCGTTTCGCTCGATAAACTCGATCATCATGCTGGCTATATCCCTGTCGGTGGCCTTCTCGATGCCCTCGAGGCCGGGTGAGGAGTTGACCTCCATGACCACTGGCCCGTGGTTGGAGCGCAGTATATCCACTCCGGCTACGTTCAGACCCATGGTCCGGGCCGCCCGCGTTGCAGTGGATCGCTCCTCCGGGGTGATGCGGATGAGGCTGGCGGAGCCGCCTCGGTGCAGGTTGGAGCGGAATTCTCCCGGCTTGGCCTGGCGTTTCATAGCCGCCACCACCTTGTCGCCTATGACGAAGCAGCGGATATCAGCGCCGCCAGCCTCTTGGATGTACTCCTGCACCAGGATGTTGACCCGCAAGCCCAGGAAGGCCTCGACGACACTTTCGGCGGCCTTCTCGGTCTCCGCCAGCACCACGCCTATGCCCTGGGTCCCTTCCAGCAGCTTGATCACCAGGGGCGCGCCGCCCACCATCTTGATCAGGTCCTGGATGTCATCGGGGGCGTGGGCGAAGCCGGTGACGGGCAGCCCTATGCCCTTGCGCGACAGCAGCTGCAGCGAGCGCAACTTGTCCCGGGCGCGGGTGATCGCCACCGACTCGTTCAACGGATAGGTCCCCATCATCTCGAACTGGCGCAGCACTGCAGTGCCGTAGAAGGTGACCGAGGCGCCGATGCGCGGGATCACTGCATCGAAGCCGCTCAGCTCTTCGCCCTTGTAGTGGATGCCGGGACGATGGGAGGTGATGTTCATATAGGAGCGCAGGACGTCGATGACCTTGACTTGGTGGCCGCGGGCCACCGCCGCCTGGGCCAAACGAGCGGTGGAGTAGAGCTTGGGGTTGCGTGAGAGAATCGCGATCTTCATGGGTTCGCTTCAGTAGTGGTCGGACGGCTCCGGGTAGAGACGCCCGAGGTCTGGCCTGGACCCCGCCAGATAAGATGCCCGAGGGTCCACCAGCGCGCGTCCGCCCAGGGCGGTACGGCCCAGCAGCATCCGAAACAACATCGAGTCCCGGTCGGTCAGGGTCAGCTCCAACGGCCATTCTTCTTCTCCGAGCCGCAGGTGGGTGTCGATCACCCAGCGCTGCTCCCGGTGGCCACCCGAGTCCCTCACCGTGCGCTGGTCGAGCAGCTCTGCCGTGCAGCTCAGCGCTAGGTCGCGGCGGCGCTGTAGCGGATGGACGCCGAAGCGCACGTAGCTCTTACCCTTGCGACGGAACCGCTCGGTGAAAAAGGCATGCAGGGCCGAGGTTCGCGCGCCCGTGTCCACCTTGGCCTTGATGGCGGGAATGCCCAGGTCCGGCAGCGACAGCCACTCGCGCCAGCCCACCAGAATCTTGCCGCTCTGTGCGGTCCTTGTGCCCATTGTGTCATCGGACCTTTGACGATCGCTGGCGCCCAGCGATGCCCCCTGGGTGGAATGGCTAGCCTACCATCTTATGGAGGAGGAAGGGTCGACGGGGGGCTCGGAGCAGAAAAGCGCGATTGGCGACGAGTGCTTTAGCGCCTTGCCGGGTCGGGGGGCCTTGTTGAACGGCAAGCCGCTGTCGGGAGAGCCGGTGCTCGAGGTGGCATTACGGGCGCGCTCGGCGGTGGCGGCGTTGGACCCGGTCCTGTTCCGGGAATGGACCGGTTGGCTGGGGATTGATACCTTTAGACTGAGGCGACCGGGCCGAGACCCATCTTCGTAAGGAGGGGCGATGACTGTCAAATTCGATTCCGTCGAGACGGCCTTCCTGATTCTGGCCGATCCCCAGAGTCCTGATTGGGGAGATGCCTTCCGGTTTCTCTCGGATCATCCCCGTACCGGCCAGGTGATGCTCGACACCTTTCGGGATACCCTGGAGCAGATGGGTATCGAGCCCACCGACAGGGACCCGATCACCGGTGAGCCGGCCTTCAGCCTCAAGGATGTGGCGCGGGCCATGGGAGTGCCCGCCGAAGAGCTTGACCTCTCCGTGGAAGCCGCAAAGACTGAGAAGGACTGAGGTAGGGATCGACCGATCGCCCCCCAAGACGATCCGTCTCGGGGGGCGATGCACATCGGCGCTCTGACTCCGGGCTCTTTGGCGCAGCCGTTACTCGATGTGCTCAGGGGGCCGCGCCGGGTGGCTCGGCTCGGTCGTGATGATCTGGACCCTCGGGCTCCCCCAGCCGTATCCGGGATAGCCGTAAGGGCCATAGCCCCAGCCACCGTAGCCCCATCCCCGGTTTCCGCCCCACCCATAATACCCCGGATAGCCGCCGTACCAGGGGCCGCCGCGCCAGCGGTCGTAGTGGTCATTGTTGTTCCACCAGCCACTGGCGAAGGCGGGAGCCCAGGCAGTGGTCGCTCCAACAACAACTGCAGCCAAGGTCGTGGTTGTCGCTCTCATCGTAGTTTCCTCTCCAGCGATCAAGTTGTCGGGGACGAATCTTCTGGGCGGGTGTCGTTCGCGCTCGAGCGACGGACCTGCCCGAGGGGTTGCTGACCAATTATAGGTACAGGTGGCGTGATTGATAAGCGACTCGGGAGGGAGTCTCGCCCCGATCGCCTTACGACTCCAGCTCGCCTCAATACCCGTCGTGCGCGGCTTCTCGCGAGAAACGGCACATGGCCGCAGTAATTGCGGAGCGGGGAATGCGAAGCGAGCCCAGGGGGTGACGGCCGGCAATAGCCGGTCTTATGGGCCGAGCCTCAGAGCCGCAATCGGCTGCGAGATGCGTGAGTCGCGACCGTTAGCCCATGTGCGACGGGCAAATACTCTAAGTGGGGTGTCCATCTGAGTGCGGTAACCGCTACCGGTTGTGGTTCTAGACCAGGATCTTCACTGGATACGCCGCTCGTTCTCGTACGACAGCACTCAAATGTATACCGCTCATACTTTACTTAGGCTTACTCAGACTTTGGCGGTCCGCTGCACGACGACGAACGTTGGGGAGGGCCTCCGGTGGGAGGCGCGGGGTCTCGCGAAAGACGCCGCCAAGGGGCGGACAGATGCGATATCAAGGTGCTCGAAATGAGTGATATCCCCGCAAAGCTTGGACCGAAGGAGATGGCCGAGGAAGACATCCATTCTGCCAGGCGCGATCGCGAGCTGATCAAGGCGTTGCGCAGACGCCGTTGCCAGTCGCGGGTCGAGTGGGTGCCGGGGGCGCCGACCTCGCAGGCCGCCGAGGGTCCGCGGCGGCGCTGAATCGGCGGGAGACCCGCCGACGCCCCAGGGAGTCTGCTCAGATCATCGGGCGTGGCTTGCCAGCAAGTGGAGCTTGCTCAGGCACGCCACGACCATCAGTGCCGTGCCCACCAGCAAAAGGGTTCCCGTGCCGAAGCCGGCCAGCTCGTAGTGGCCTGCCAGACGGAACAGCCCCGCCGCCGCGCAGGTCGCTATTCCGAGGATGCCCGCGACGTTCCCTACTAGATTGATCAGGTTGGTCATCTGAATGCACAGCCTCTTGTGTGTCGTGCAAGGTAATCGGCTCGCCGAGGGCGTCCGTCTATTCCAGGAAAGAGAAACCGATCCGGGTCAGCCCCGAATCGCTCGGCTTCTTCCACGCGACCTCGGCGAGGACAGGTGCCAGGTGGCCTATCTTGACCCGACATTGATCGCCGACGTCCAGGCTGTCGGGGACATGAGCGATGAGGCTGCAGCCCGAGACCGGCGACTCCTCCACGATCAGAGCGACAAGATCGGGCTTGAAGTCTCCGGCTCCACCCAGGGCCACCTGGGCGTATTCAAGGGGATCGGGCTTGAACCGCAAATGCCTGCGCGGATGCTCTGAAGTCATTTCCCGGGCTCCTGGGTGAGTGTGGGCGCCAAGGCCAATTCTAAACCGCATTTCGCTCGCGTTGCTTAGCCTTCGAGGGCCCGTCGGGTCTCCAGGCCCTTGCGGATCAAGTTGCGGGTCACTGGGGCCCGGATGTCTGCCTTGACGAAGATGGTGGCAATCACGCGTGCGAAAGACCCGTCGACCGAGCTCTCCGGCTCGCTCTCGAAGCATTCCGCATAGGCCTTGGCGAGCAGCGCGACCAGCAAGCGCAAAGCGGTGATATCCGTGTAGGCGAGCCTGGGGGGGGATTGCTCGGCCGCACAGGCGGCGGCCAGCCGTCCGAGCTCTGTCGACAAGATGGCGAAGTAGTCTTCACCATAGCCATGGCCCAGGCGACCCTGGGACGTCATGCGGGACTGCACGGCCATGCTCTCGTCCGGCTCCAGCCCAGCCAGGCTGGCCCGCAGTGCCTCGGCGTTGTGCTCCAGCTGTCGAAGCCTGGGGCTCTGGGTCCGCTCGGGCGCTTGCTCCCTTTCGGCAAGCGCCTGTCGGATCTCAGGCAACAGCCCTTCGAGCTCGTAGCCCAGGGCGAGCAGGAAGATACGGCGTCCCTCGGCATCGCCCAGCGCCAGCTGCTCCAAGGCCTCGTGAATGATGCGGCGCCCCTCTTCATCGAGGCCCGCTGCTCGTTCTTGGCTCGCCATGTCAGGCGCCATCTTCTTCTAAGTTCTTGGGTTGTCGACCACCACCCAGGGTCAGACGACAATCCGCAGGGTTCGCTCGCCGAATCCGGTCCCAGAGGCGGTCCAGCCGTTGGGCGCTCTCCTGAGGGCTCAGGCGGCTGGCGAAAAAGGCAATGAGGCGGTCCGGATACTTGGGCCCGAGCCTGGCGTAGCTGCTGGCTTGTGCCGGCGATGGGTCGTTGAAGGCGATGGCCTTGACTGGTTTCACTGGATCTCACCCGATGCCGGGCAGCGGGGTCTTGCCGTTATTTGAACAGGGACTCGGCGGCTTTCAGAAGGCCGTCATCCTCCGGGCGTGCAGGGTCGCGGCGTGGGGTCAACTCCGGCTCGAAGAGTTCGCAGAAGTTGGCGCGCGTCTTGTCGAGCACTCGCTCGGCCATTGGCTCGACACAGTCGTTCGGCCGCCCGGGCGCGTAATGGCGGCAGTTGCGGCAGACCCGGGTGGGTTTGCCGCAGCCGGGACAGGTCTGCTCCCGTCCATAGTCTGCGGCCGTGAGATTCCGGGCGCAGGTCCAGCAACGGCCGATGGCGGTCGGCTCGCCCATGCTTCTAGCTCACTCCCTTGGCGAGCAGAAAGGCCCCCAGAGGCACGTCCTTCTCCCTGACGTGGATCAGGATCCAGTCGTCCGACGCGTCCATGTCGTCTTCGAAGCGCGGGTGGCAGCCGTCGTGCAGTGCGTTGCGCAGGCAGGCCAGACGCGCAAGCAGCTCGTCGTGCTCGGCCTTATGGGAAAGGTAGTCCGGGAAACCGTGGGTCTGCATCAAGGCCTCTTCATATTCGAAATGTGCCCGTGTGCTGTGGATCAGCTCTTTGAGCAGGGCATCGACCCGCTCTTCCGGCCCTCCACTCTGGCAGGCATGGTGCAATCGTTGGGCGATCTCGAGGAGGGCGGCATGGTGCCGGTCTATCTCTGCAATGCCCGTCTTGTCTTGTTGGGTCAGGCCGATCACGCTCATGGGCTACTCCGAATCGACCCCGCGCCCGGAGCCGACCTCTACGTGGCTTTCCCGCTCGTGTTAAGCATGCCACAAGCGGAAAGCTTTTGCCGGGACCCTTGTTGGGAAGGTTTTCGGGTTCCGCGCGTGAGCGACTCGCCCAGGCTATCCGAGCACCAGTCTCGGGCCGAAGACGGCGAGACGGTGGGCGAAAGATGGTTTGAGTAGTCGCTCTGGAGCTCTCTGGGCTAGGCGCACGCCCATGCCCGGATCAGCGTTTGGGCTTCTGCAGCACCACCAGGCGAGTCCCGGAGAGGCGGTCGTGCCATGCCAGGTGGTCCGGATCCATCAAAACCCAGAGATGGCCGAGGCCCAGGGGCAGCCAGGATACGAGGGCGGACAGGAGCCGCAGCAGGGCTGCCCTGTAGTCGAGTGGAGCACCGGTATCAGTGACGAGGCGCAGGCGCCAGGCCCGCATGCCGAGGGTCTGGCCGCCGTGGGTCCAGAACCAGAGGAAGAACAGGGCGATGGCAAGGAGCAGGGTGGCCCGAAACACCAGGTTGTCCGACGGTATCGCCTCCCCGCCGTTCATCGCGACCCCGATGCCGCCCAGAATGAACAGGATCGCGATCAGCAGCAGGCTGTCGTAGAAGATGGACGCCAGGCGCCTGAGCAGCCCAGGGGGCGCGGCCTTCCACATGTCGATTTCGAGAGGAGCGCTCATCTCGGTCGCAGCCCTGGCCCGAGGAGAAGGCGGTGTCGACCCGATGGCCGAAAATCCGATCCAGATCACCTTTGGCCGCGGATCATACTAGTTGGAATAGGTGATCCTACGGATGGCAATCTATGGACGACATGGGCGATAATCGCTGTTCCTGCAAAAGCTTGCCTCGTGCAGGGCGCCTGGGTAGGCGCAAACCACTGACAACCGCAAGCATATTACAACAATAGCGTCCCGCCGGTCGAGCCTCCGCTCCGTAGACGGACGAGGTCCATCGGCTATCGCAACATGAGGATGGAGAGATGGAACATAGATGCAATCGGCGCCAAGCCGTCTCACTGGATGCCAACCTCCAGTGTCGCCGACTCGGGCGCATGGTCGGGCGAATACGAAACATCGGGCTCGGCGGTCTCTTCATAGAGACCGGCTGGAGACGCCCCGCCCTCAATACGATCGTCGAGCTGTTTTTCAGTATTCCCCTAAACGGCGAGCTTTGTCCCTGTCGGATGCGCGCCCTGGTGGTGCATCGGTCCGAGCGTGGGGTCGGACTCATATTCGAAGAGCTGGGCCCCCAGATGCGGTCGTTGCTGAATCGTCTGATGGAGCACGCCCCCGTGGCCTCGCGCCACAATCTGCCGGTCTACGCAGGACGCAGTGCCGTGGCGGGCTGAGCACGCTGTCTCGGAGGCTTCCCGCTGAGAGCCGCCAGCTGGCGGCTTTTTCTTGGGCCCGCCATAATCCTAGATACGGCAGTTGACCGCTCCCAGTCGCTTGTAAGCAACGCGCATGGGCCTAGAAAAAGCAGTTAGCCATTAGCTGTTAGCGATTAGCTTAGCCAAAATCGCGAGTTAGCTCGCTCGGAGTCCGCCGTCAAACTCCATACTTTGCTGGACCTGCGGGGCAACATCCCGACGTTCATCCGCATCTCTGGCGGCAAACTGCACGATGTCAATGTGCTCGATATCCTGATACCCGAGCCTGGGGCCTTTTACGTCATGGCGGGCGCCACTTGTGCCACCGACTACCCACAACCTCTGCGACGTAGCAAGTATCACGATGCCAACACCGACAAGACTTTCAACTTCCTGACCAACAGCTTCGCCTTCCCGGCGCAAACGGTGGCGGATCTCTATCGCTACCGCTGGCAGGTGGAGCTATTCTTCAAATGGATCAATCAGCACCTGCGTATGAAGTCATTTTTCGGAACCTCGGAAAACGCTGTTAAGGCCCAGATCTGGATCGCCGTTTCCGTGCACGTATTGGTCGCCATCGTCAAGAAGCGATAAGGTATTTCGCCGCATTTCAGGCCATGTGGGCGGATTTCGGGCGCAGTACGGCCATACGTTTCAAATTCGACGCGAGGCAGACCCGCGTCCATTCGTGCCGGGCAGCCTCCAGAAGCGATGCCCGATTCTAACCGCAGAACGCCGAAAGTCCGACAGGCTGCTAGGATAATGCAACGCGGCTCCATGGCCCGCATGGCGATCCGGATCCCTTGATGGTAATTTCCAGACGTATGAGGCTGCGCGACTGGCTGCGTCGAATACCGATGGCCGCTCTGGCGGTGATCATCGGCGGCGTCTGTGGCCTCGGCGTATGGCTGGTGGTGGACCGTTTTCAGACCCAGGCTATCAAAGGCGTCTTCAACAAGGATGTCAGTCGTCGCCTGGATCGCTGGGCGGTCGCCAATCTGCTCGCGTTCAACAATTACAGCGAGAGCTACACCTCTATCACGCGCCTCTTAGCCAGCCATCGCCGCATGGCCTCCTACTTGGATCAGGTGCTGTGGACCGAGGGCGACAAGGTCATGCCGCGCGTCTACACCAGCGTTCCCCCGGCCTGGCTACCCCGGGCGGCGCGCTGGGACGAGGTCGTGCAGCCCAGCCATCTGCTGCTGATCGATACCACGGGCAGGACCCGGGAGGTCTATCAGCTCAGGGATCTGCCTTTGCCACCCGAGCTGCTGCAAATGGACGAGGTCTTGCGCGGCGAGACCCAGGTCCAGGCGTTGCTCACCGCCTTCGACGGACGGCCCTATCTGCTGGTGTCCGACCAGGTGGAGGACTTTTCGGGGACAGTGCTCGGCCTGCTGACCATGGTGGTGCCGATCGACGATGCCTTTCTCAGTGCCACTCAGAACGGCTACGCCGGCAGCGACACACTCACGGCGGTGCTCTCCGAAGATCTGACCCGGGTGCTGGCCAGCAGTCACCCG
>Ga0210110_1000801_pt1 | contig 10008 bp, 12 predicted proteins | sample China_Galinas_PW_2_FD_184865 | JGI IMG/M metagenome (GOLD analysis project Ga0210110, IMG submission 184865) | Wetland microbial communities from San Francisco Bay, California, USA, that impact long-term carbon sequestration - China_Galinas_PWB_D1... | ecosystem: Environmental > Aquatic > Marine... | reverse complement strand
CACGTGCTGGCACAGGCTCTGGCCCCAGGTGTGCAGCACGCCGGTCATGCCAAGCTGTCCACCCAGTCGCTTGGCGTCATGGCCAAACGCATCGAGCGTGCCCCAGGCGGCCTGGAACAAGGCCCGGTCGATCACCTCGGGATGGGACTGCACCCAGGGGTTGAGCCGATGGGGCAGGGTGAACACCCGATGGAAGTAAGGCACCGGGAACTGGTTGGCGCGCTGGCGCTCGCACCACTCCTCGGTGGCCCGACCCTGGCACTGCGGGCAGTGGGGGTCGCCACAGCTCCGATAGCGCGGCTTGCTCGACCCCGCACCGCATGGAACGAGCTGCCCGAGCCGCGCTGGTCCCACATAGGCCACGACGAAGTGGTGCTCCAGCTCCCCGTTGTAGTACCGGAAAAGTGGCCGCTCGGCACCTTCCGGTCCCCCGTGCAGAGCCACAACAGGACCGGCAATCGACGGTCCACGCCGCGTGTCAGTAGAAAGTGCTTCACATCGTCAACCGCGAGATACTAATCAGCGATCCTTCATCAGGTCTTGCGCTCGGGGGTGGAATCGCCAGACAGGCACGCCGCCGCGCGGGCATACAACAGCGCCCGTTCCCGGGCGTTGCGAGCGAGGTCGGCGGCGTGTTCGAACTCGGCACGCGCCTCCTCGATACGGTCGAGCTTGGCGAGCAGGTCACCACGCACGCTGGGGAGCAGGTGGTAATCTTTCAGTGCCGGTTCTTGGCACAGTACATCGACCAGCTCCAGCGCCGTGGCAGGTCCGAAGGCCATCCCCACCGCCACGGCGCGGTTGAGTGCGACCACCGGCGATGACGCGATGGCGGCCAGGGCATCGTAGAGGGCCACGATGCGTTGCCAGTCGGTAGCATCGGCGGTGGTGGCCCGAGCGTGGCAAGCAGCGATCGCGGCCTGCAAGGTGTAAGAACCGAATGCCGCAGGCAAGGCTTCGGCGCGCGCCAGTGCGGCGAGCCCGCGGCGGATCAACACTCGATCCCAACGGGTACGGTCCTGATCGAGCAACAGGATGGGCTCACCGTTGGCGTCGACGCGCGCCGCCAGCCGCGAGGCCTGGATATCCAGCAGCGCCGCGAGGCCCTGGACCTCCGTCTCGTCGGGCATGAGTCTCGCCAATACCTGACCCAGGCGCAGTGCCTCCTCACACATGGCGGGCCGGGTCCATTCGTCACCGGCGGTAGCGGCGTAGCCCTCGTTGAAGATCAGGTAGATGACCTCAAGCACCGACGCAAGCCGCCCGGCGCGTTCGCCGCCGCGCGGCACCTCGAAGGGGACACGCGCGCCGGCCAATGTGCGCTTGGCACGCACGATACGCTGAGCGATGGTCGGCTCAGGCTTGAGATAGGCTCGCGCGATCTCTCCCGTACTCAGGCCGCCGATGACCTTGAGCGTGAGCGCACAGCTGGCCTCCCGCGACAACAGCGGGTGGCAGGCAGTGAAGATCAGTCGCAGTATGTCATCGCCAATGTCGTCATCGATGGCGGCGTCGATCCGGCCGGCCACTTCCACTTCACGCGCGGCATGCGCTGCGTCCAGATCCGATGCCAATTCGGCGTGCTTGGGCGCGGCCATGCGCTCATGGCGCAGGCGGTCGAGCGCGCGATGCTTGGCGGTGGTCATCAGCCAGGCACCGGGTTTGTCGGGGATACCCGACTCGGGCCAGGTCTCCAGTGCCGCGACCAGGGCGTCCTGGGCGAAGTCCTCGGCCAGGCCGAGATCGCCCGTCAGGCGGGTGACGGCCGCGACGACCTTCGCCGATTCGATGCGCCAGATGGCCTCAATAGCTTTGGCGACTTGCTGGACGGCGTCTTCCAATGCTTCGCAGCCCCTGTTTAACCACTACTTACCCCACGTAACAGGGTGCACATTCACGCACTTCGACGGTGGCGAAACGCGCAGCCGGACATTGCGTGGCGATGGTGACGGCCTCGTCCCGGTCGGCGCAATCGATGAGGTAGAAACCGCCGATCATCTCTTTGGCCTCGGCGAAGGGGCCATCGCGCAGTATTGGTTTGCGGCCGTCCTGTTTGACGCGCACACCATGCTTGTCAGGCCGTAATGATCGACTGGCCAGCAGCTGGCCTCGTTCTGCGAGTCCATCGCCGAAACGGACCATTTCGTCATACAGAGCCCGACCGTCGTACTCGCTGCGGGATTCACGGGCCCCGCGAGGCTCGACAATGATCAGCAAATACTCCATAGCGTTCCTCCGTCTGTGGTCCGGTTCAGTGTATTGGAGGCTGTCGGCTGCGCGCCATGACGTTTTCCTAGCGTTGCTGCTGCTCACCGACCCCGATCTCGCGCATGCGCTCAACGGCCTTGGAAGGTCCAAAGTCCTCAAGCTCGAACATTTGGCGGACTTCGATCTCGGCCTGACCGCCGTCCACCGCGGGGTTGGGAAACCGGCGCGCCCATTCCCGCGCCTCTTCGCGGCTCCGGACCTGAATCAGCGTGTAGCCGGCGATCAGCTCCTTGGTCTCCGCGAACGGACCGTCGATGAAGGTGCGTTTCTCGCCGTCGTAGCGGATGCGCCAGCCGTCGCGGCTCGGCTTCAGGCCCGAACCGTCGAGCAGCACGCCGGCTTTGGCGAGCTCCTCGTGATAGGCGCCCATGCGGGCGAGCAATTCCTCGCTTGGCATCACGCCTGCCTCGGAATCTCTGGTTGCCTTGACAATGATCATGTAGCGCATGTTGGTCTCCTTTCGGGGTTACTCGTTGACGATCAGCATCCAGACCACACCGAATCGGTCGGTGACCATGCCGAAGTAAGGCGCGAAGAAGGTCTTGCCCAGCGGCATCTGCACCATGCCGCCATCGGCCAGTGCGCCGAAGCAGCGTGTGGCTGTTTGCGCATCGGGCAGTTCGACCGAGAGTGCGAAACCCCGGAAGGCCGGCGCCTCGGGGCCGCAGCCGTCGGAGGCCATCAGCACCGTATCGCCAACCGAGAGCGAGGCATGCAACACCTTGTCTTCCCAACCGGACGGCAGGGGCATGGGTGGCGGTTCGGGGCTCTCCTTGTGACGCATCAGAAAATTCTGTTTGGCACCGAGCACCTGTTGATAGAAGCCGAGGGCTTCTTCACAACGGCCGTTGAAAAACAAGTAAGGTTCGACCTTCATGGGATCTCCTTCATCATAAGGCAGTGGAGAGGCAGACCTGTCTGGGTCAATCCTCATTCGCAGGCGCGTTCGAGGGCATCGATGTCGATCTTCGTCATCGTCAGCATCGCCTGCATGGCCGGCCCCGCGGTCGCCGGGTCGGAGAGCCATTCGATCAGACGCTCCGGCACGATCTGCCACGACAGGCCATAGCGGTCGGCGAGCCAGCCGCACTGCTGGGCCTCGGGTGGTCCGCCCGCGGACAACCGGTCCCAGTAGTGATCGACCTCGACCTGCGTCGCGCAGTGCACGACGAAGGACACGGCGGGCGTGAACCGGAAATGTGGTCCGCCGTTCAACGCCGTGAAGCGCTGCCCGTCAAGTTCGAAGTTAACAGTCATGACAGACCCCGGAATCTGGCCGTGCCGATCCTCACCGGCTTCGTCATAGCGTTGAATCCCAAGGATTCTCGAGTCAGCGAAGATCGACACGTAGAACTCGGCGGCGGCCTGAGCCTGACCGTCGAACCACAGAAAGGGCGTAATACGTGGCATGGTTTCGTCCTCGGCAACGTGAGTCGGGATCGGCTCTGTTCATGTCTACGACGCATGAGCCGGACCGAAATCGACAACCGACGTGGATTCTCTTGGGACGAATATTACGACCGGTAAGGAGGCTTGGTGGAGGCTGGCCATCCCTGGAACGGTGGGTCTCGATCCTTGAATGATCAATAACTTAGCACCGGTTTTCCGCGGGGTCCAGGCTGGGTCAGGTGCCAGCGGGGGCGGGGAGATCGGAAAAGTTTCACGCTATCCGGCAACGGGTTGCGTTGCGCTGGGGTGTAGGCCATCGATCCCCGGTTCGGGCTCCTTGTCCACGAGACAACCGGGAGGCCTCAGCAGACCTGACGCAGAGTCCTGGCAGGTCGGCGCATACCGACCACCGCCAGGCGACCCTCAAATCAACCAGCCCGGTCGCCTCGTCGTTACCGCCCCTCGGTGGCAGGTTGTTATCCTTGGGAAAGACTGTGGCCATGCCGGTGGGACACCCAAAGTTCGAAAACTCCAGCCGGAGTGGTGGAAGGGCAGCCGGTCGAGCATTCGGCCACGGCAATGGCCGGAATCTTTTCTGCGAGGTAGTGGGAGGTGGTAATGAAACACTGGTGGCCAGCCGCCTTCCTGGGGAGCTGCATCCCGTTTTTCGCCCAGGCTGGCAACCCATGCCTTGACGACTATCCGCAGCGAGCGGGCGATGTCGTCGTGGCGAATGGAGGCCGCGTGGCGAAGATAGAGCCGGTGGAATGGTTGGAAGACGGTGTCTTCCGGATCACAACGGCGAGCGGCGGGACCATCATGTCTAGGCCGCTCGGGCTGCCCATGCCGCCAATCGGGGCTCGGCTCGAGCTACGCATCTACTCCGTGGACAAGGATGCCGTGCCTTTCGGCGGCTGTTACTGCCAAGTGGGGACGAATCTGTGCGTGGAGGAATATTCCTACCCTTGACGGACCCGAGACGAGCGCCCCCGTGAGCCGCCGAGAGCGCAAGCAACGACAGACCCCTCCCCCCTCCCCCCTGACCCCTCCCCCTTGCCGAGTCCCGCTTTGGCCGCCATCTCTCTGCATTGGAGTCGCTCTTAGCCCCAGATAGAGGCACGAGCGAGCACGCTCGGTTTGCCGCGTTCGGGAGGGCCCAAAACATGGATGTCCAGTTCTTTTCCAGTTCTTTTTCCCCCAGTGGAGGTAGCGCTGGGTGGTGCGCAGGCTGGTGTGCCCGAGCAGCACCGGTCCCACAACATGGATGTCCAATTCTTTGCCAATTCTTTGTCACCAATTTTGCCGTGTGCCAGGCCCGGGGCCTTCGGGGCCTTCGGGGCCACGCGACTGGAGGAGGCCTTCGAGCAGCGGGTCTTGGAGGCACTCACGCCGCCGGGCATGGCGGCCATGCTCGAGGCCGAAACGGCGTATCGGCAGGCCGATGAAAAGCCACGCACCCTGGAACAGCCGTTGAGCACGGAGGAGAAGGCGCGCCTGCGTCGATTTGCCGAGAACCTGCCAAGGCTTTGGCGCGCCCCGACCACCCGGGTGCAAGATAAGAAACGGCTCATCCGTTGCCTCGTCGAGCAGATGGTGGTGCGTGTCCCGGACGATGAGGCCCCCCTGCAGGCGCCGGTCCATTGGGTCGGTGGTGCAGTGACGCCCATCACGGTCCCCAAAGGCCGCGTTGGCGTCCACCGCGATGCGACCGATCCGGAAATCGTCGATTGGGTTCGCCAGCTGAGCGACGAATTTTCCGACGAACAGATCGCGCGTATCCTCCATCGCAAGGGCCTCAAGACCAGCAAAGGATTGGCCTTTACCACCCATCGCGTGACCCATCTGCGCTATGCCCACAAGATACCCGGACACACCCGTGCCAAGCTCCAAGAGGCGCATATCCATACCGTTGAGCAGGCGGCCGAACGTTTGGGCATCAGCCGGCGCACCGGGGTCCACTGGATCGAGCTCGGGCTGTTGAAGGGTTCGCAGATCACACCTGGGGCACCGTGGCGAGTCGCGCTGACCGACGAGGACTGCCGGCGCCTCACGGCCGGCGACGCCCCCGCAGGATGGCTGACCCTGAAAGCTGCGGCCCAAGCCTTGGGGGTCAGCCAACAGACCGTGGTCAAGAAGCTCAACACCGGCGAACTCGAAGGCATCCGGGTACAGGCGGGGGCCCGTACTGCCTGGAGAATACGCTTTGATTCAATCGGTTACGACAGACAGCAGACCTTATTTGATTGACACCGACCGACCATTCTATGAGGTGACTTAGTATGCGACGCACATCCCCCACTGTGGGGGCGACATGCGCTTCTTGTCGGTGATCAAGGAGCCCTTGGTGATCGAGCACATCCTGCGCCACTTGAGACTTTGGGACCTCCGTCCCCCCAGCCAAGCCCCGCCTGACGACGATGACTGGCCAGTCAACGGCCAGGTCCCGCTCGCTGTGCCCTCCATCGCCCGATCCTCATCTTAGCCTTGACGTGAGGCCGGAGGGGGCTAAAATCGGCCGGAAGTCAAGGAACTTGTGCACATCGCCGCCAGGCAGGGCCTTTTCAGGCTCTCGGCGGCCTCGCTACGGGGGATTGAGGATGGTTTCGTGCAGCACGGGTGGTCGCGGAACGGCGCGGGGCGCTGTTTCGGGGCCGCTGACCTCTGCTCTGCCTTCGGCGGCTGCAAGCAAATTCCTATCCCTAGCCTGGGCCTGCTTTGCTCCGCTGGCATCGCGGCTTTCTGGCTAGCAAGAATTCCGAACTTGTGGGAAATTGGTTTCTGTTCCTACTCCCATTAACCTGCTGTATTGTCTACTGGGTTATCCTAACAAATTGAGGAGGCTGTGAAGATGCACATTTTTCGTTGTCGGGTGGGTTCTCTGGCGTTTGCGTTTGGCGTGGTACTTGCCCTGAGCACGGCCCTGCCGGCCTCGGCTCAGCGAATTGCGGACGAGGATGTCGTCGTAATGATATGTAAACAACAAGGACACACCCTTGTTGTGAAAAGCATGTCACCTCCCGATAACGAAATGGAAGGTCAGGAGTGTTCCGGGGCGTTGTCCACGCTCTTCCTCGAGGGGATGCAACTCCGATCGACGACCGGGTCGGGGGGAAACGGAACCGTCTACACGTTACAGGTGCCACGCTTTGCGTTCGATGAACTGGGATTAACCTATCCGTTGGAGGCAAGAGGGTGTAATTGCGGTGATGCCTTGCCCATTTCGGGTTTCGACTGCACATCGTGCACGGAGTATGAGAACGGGTGTGGCTGCCTTTTCAAGAAGAAAATCGCCACGCCCTAGGGAGACGCTGATCGAGCTGATCGAGAGCAGGGTCAATTCTCGCCTTTTAGCATTGCGTGGCGGGTCAGTTCCAGCAGGTTCGTCCTTGTCGGCCAGAATGCCCTTGAACCGGCCCTGGAACAGATGGCCGGTGGGATAACAAGAGGACAGGCATCAATCGGTGCTTCAATCGGTGCTACGCATCGACCAGCTCTGACGTCAGGCGCGGGCGCCAGGTCTCGGCCAAGCCCTCCCAGTTGTGTCTCCTCCACTTCGAGCAGTTCGTCCTCTCGCAGATACCGCTCCGACAGGATCGTACCGGCGATCAGGTGATGCCAGCGTTCTATCACTTCGCGGGTCGAGCAAGACTCGGCCAGTGCCTGGTTCACGCGCGGCACGAGGTGGGTATGTTATGCGGTGTTCCGGATTGGTGTGGATGGCGTCGAAAAGTGCGCCTAGTCGGTGAATAGCGCGGATTGTCGCAAGTGAGGGTGGCGAATATCGGTTGGTGGAAGGGAGGCATGCCGGAAGTGTGTTGGGAGGCGTGCGGCGAGTCGCGGGGGTGACAAGCGGAGCACAATCGGCTAAATCGTCAGGGCGGTTGAGAAAGGCGCGATACCGGCCTTGACCGCCACAGTCCACCGGATGCCGCGCCCCCAAACCGTGCGGTGCACGCCCCACCGGAGAGTATCGCTCCGGAAAAGGCTATGACAGGGGTCAGAGCCCTTTAAAACAGGACGAAAACATAAAGGGCGCTGACGCCTTTTTCGGACCCCTTTTTCGTTTTTTTTCGACCCCTTTTTCGCTGGCATTCGGGATCGTAGGTTCAGCGACGGACAGCGCCACATACCAAGACGATCGGTGCTGGCGATGTGGACGCCTTGAGTGAGGAGGTCAGGCGGAGCGGACCAACAAGTAGGTGTCCAGTTGTTTCTCCCATGTCGAGCGCCGTGAGCAGAGCGCTCTTGTCGCCCGGCGCAACCTCTAACAGCGCGAGGCGGGCAGGCAATCCCAAAACGAAAAGCCGATCGAGCGCTGGCGAGCAATCGCTCGTAGGACCAGGTTGGTGTCTGTCTGGACGACCGGGAGAGTCGCCGGCTCTGAGAACACTTGCTCGGCCTGCTCCAGGGGAAGCGGTGTATCCAGCTTCCTCGTGACCATGACAAAAAACTCTTGCAGCACCTGCGCGCTCAAGAGCATTTCTCCACTGAGTGTCAGCTCGGTGAAACAGGCCAATGCCTGCTTCTTCTTCGCGCGGACATCGGCATCGAAAAGGTAGACAAGCACGTTGGTATCGACGAAAGTGATCATCGCTCATGCAACTCGTCGCGAGTCCAACTTCGGTCGCCGCGACGAGCCGTGCTCGCCATAGCCAAGCCGACAACTCGGCGAACACACTCTTCGCGCAAACTGTGGACGCCCGCGTACTGCTCCAGGAAATGTCTGATCACGGCATTCACCGAAGTGCCTTGCTCAATGGCATGCAGCCGCGCCTTTTTCAGTAAATCGTCTTCGACGGAGATTGTGAGGTTGGCCATGGTTGCGCACCCTGTGTTACACAGAATCAGTGTAACACGGCCTGGTCGGGACTTTTCAGCAGGTTCTTCACGAGGCGCTTGAGGCGAAGAAGCAGGACGGTTATCGGTCGGCAGTGGCTGGGGTCATGGGCCGTTGACCGAGCTAACGGGGTGGGACCATCCTAATCCATGAGGCGATGGGGTAGATTTGAGCGAAGTGTTCGGCCCATTGTACCGGATCGCCGGATAGCTTGGCGCGGATCCGCAAGGTCCTTGCCGCGCCAGAGCCCGAGCCGGAGCCCGAGCAAGACCACGAGTCCGAGCCGGGCTCGCCCTGTCCGGTGTGCCGGCGTGGGCGCATGCGCCCAGTGCGCAAGATTTCGCCGCGTCGCGCGGCGCTGGGCTGCGCACCCTATCGCTCACGAGCCGCCGACGCCGCGCTCGCTGAGTCTGCCCACTGAGTGAGCCCGGGCCGAGCCGTTGCCCCACAGCGCCCACGCGGCGCTGCCGTCCCGCTCGTGCAAACAGAGGATTTTTGGCTACAATCGGTCTAAACCGGCACCAAAACGGAGGCCAGAAGGAAGCAGATGACGCCGCAGACAGCCAGCACCACCCCTTCACCGGCCGTTTCGGCCGACTTCAAGCCGTCCCGACGACGGGGGCCGCGGTACTTTTCCCTTTAGACTAAGGTGTCGGGCTTCGGAGTGTTGAAGCGGCTTAGCTCAACAGACATTTAGATGCCGCGCCGGGCCTCCGAGCTTCGCCTGCTAGACCAGAGTGCGCGGCGTATAAATGCTTATCTGTTAGCGTCTATGAATAGAAAAGATGTTCTCACAAAGGCAATAGCCGCATTGACCATCATTGGCGGCATATGTCTTTCGATCGTCTTTGTTTCAGCTCTCGGCCCTCGTGCAAAAGCAAGGTCAAATGTAATCAATGTAAGCCTTTCAAGTATTACGCCAGGCCAGGTGGTGCTAGTAGGAACAAATTTGCCGGTATATATAGTTTCACCGACGAATGAAATGTTGAGTGATTTAGATTATTTAACTGATCACGTTCGGCAAAGAAGGATCTCAACAGAATACAGAGCTTCAAACGGGGATACGTACTTCATTTTTTATGGGGTACGAAATGATTTCCCAAGTTGTCTGCCAAAGCTCTATAGAAAAGACGAGCCGAACACCTATCGTAGTGATAATGCGACGTGGCTTGGTGGATTTTGGGATGTGTGTAGGGACATAAGCTATGACTATGCGGGAAGAGTAATCAAGGACATACAGTATGCTTATATCAACTTTTCGGCTAATGTATCGAACCTGCTGCCCGTTACAGATGCGAGCGACGACGGAGAACACCTATTTATCCAAGGGGAAGGGATCAGTTCTCGTCTTGTAGCATGCTACAAGGCGAGAACTGATTCCTTCCCCCGAATATTACGACCGGTAAGGAGGCTTGGTGGAGGCTGGCCATCCCTGGAACGGTGGGTCTCGATCCTTGAATGATCAATAACTTAGCACCGGTTTTCCGCGGGGTCCAGGCTGGGTCAGGTGCCAG
>Ga0210110_1000800_pt1 | contig 10015 bp, 8 predicted proteins | sample China_Galinas_PW_2_FD_184865 | JGI IMG/M metagenome (GOLD analysis project Ga0210110, IMG submission 184865) | Wetland microbial communities from San Francisco Bay, California, USA, that impact long-term carbon sequestration - China_Galinas_PWB_D1... | ecosystem: Environmental > Aquatic > Marine... | reverse complement strand
TTTCAACAGTCAATAGGATTCTTGGTTTGTCAGTAGCCATAATCAATTATTTATACATAACGAAATGAAAAACACAATAGAAATATATATTGACAACCATCAGTATAGTTAATATATTATATATATATTATATCACCCATATCACAGAACATGAAAACAAATACAAACATAGCGCTTGAAGGAACTCATAATCGTGAGGTTATGGGCGGTTTCTGTGAACCGGGGAAAACCTTTAGGCGCTTTGATTTAAAGTGAGGTGCAATCATGGCATGTATTGCAAAAAGGCGTAACCGATGGGTCATAGATTTTTATGACAACCAAGGTAAAAGACGCTGGCAAACCTTGCCGAAAGGCGCAACAAAGGCAAAGGCAAAAGAGGCAATGAGGGAAAATGAAGATCAGCTTTCAAAGGGTATTTATCTCCCTGATAAAAAGATTCCAATATTTTCCGAGGTTGCTAATGATTGGCTTGAATACAAAAAGCCGAATTTAAGAGAGTCAACATGGTCTGTTTATGAGTGACATACGCGTAATCACTTCCATGATCTTGACGATTTGAAAATCAATCGAATCACTACTGCAAGAATTGAAAAGTTTATTGTTGATCGCCAAAATCAGGGGATGAACATTTCAACCATTAAAAAGATTCTTGTAACCTTGGGTCAAATAATGGCCTATGCCGTTAGACATAAGTATATTGACTACAATCCTGCAAGAGATGCGGAAAAGCCCAGAAAAGGCAATACCAAAAAACAGAAAATAAGAGTTTTAACACCTGATGAAATCAATGCGTTAATAGATGCAGAATCAGACTTAAAATATAAAATACTTTTCCAACTTGCAATCTTTAGCGGAGCGAGACAAGGTGAACTTTTAGGGCTTAAGTGGTCAGACGTTGATTGGGAAAACAGCCAGATTCACATCCAACGAACTTTCAACAATGATGCATGGTACTACACAAAGACCGATACTTCAGACCGTAAAATTGATTTAGGTCCGGCAATGATGACCGCTCTTAAAAAATGGAAACTGGCATGTCCGACAAGTAAGCTAAATTTAGTATTCCCGAATAAAGCTGAAAATCCGATTAACCATAACAATCTGGTAAACAGGCATTTCAATCCTGCCTTGAAAGCCGCAGGAATCCCTAAAATCAGATTTCACGACCTCAGACATACCTATGATAGTCTTTTGATTGAGCAGGGAGAAAACATCAAATACATTCAAAGTCAACTTGGTCATTCAAGCCCCTCTGTGACATTGAACATTTATGCGCATTTGATGAAATCAGTCAATCAGGAAGCAGCTTGCAGGCTGGAAAATACCATTTTTGAAACATCTGGTAGCAAAATGGTAGCAGAAAAGAAAAAAGAGGTTTTGGCATGAACCGTAACCTCTTGAATTTACTGGTAGGCACGATTGGATTTGAACCAACGACCTCTACCGTGTCAAGGTAGCGCTCTCCCCCTGAGCTACGTGCCTCTATTTTCGGAAATCTGTTAACACCTCTTTTTAAACCTGTCAAGAAAAATGCCCGGGAAAAGCAGGTCCATTCCCACCTCTCAAAAGGCTTACTCTAGCCGAATGAATCAAGGTAATAAATTGAGCCATAGCGGAGTTTTTCTTCTAAATCCCTGAATATTAGCCTCCGGTTCCGCTTCCAGCCCGTAGGGCTTACAGGCCGGAGGGTAGAACCTACACCTCGGAGAGCGGAATGGATGATCTTTTTTAAAATCGGATGCTGTTTGAGTGGCTTAGGAATCGTTAGAAAGAACAGGCGTATGCCGAAATCGTATCTTTAAAAGAAATATAAAATATTGCATCCAACCTATTGATATTGCAAAGATAGTTTCCTGTTCTTTATTTACGATACCTTGCCACGAGTTCATGCGGTTTAAAAAAAGATTATCCATGCAGCGATGCATTTAGAAAAACACCACGAGGGCTCAATAAATTAAACACATAAAACACTTTTCCCATTTTGTTTTCAATCATTAAGGAGCGTATCATTTCTGTGGCCGACCGCCACACATGGATTAGCTCGCTCAGGAAAAACCTTTTGAAGATCCCGATTTACAGCTTTCGCCACCCGACGAGCCTAGAAAGCAGCTTGAGCTTAAAAGTCGCTTTACTTGGCTATGGCCGCATTGAGGACAGTCTGCCGTTTCCTCGTCACTCCTGAAAACAAGCACCTCAAAACAATGGCAGCACTTTTCACATTGATATTCGTATATGGGCATTTAAAACCTCCTGAAGTTTATTGGACCTAAACTGGGCGTTTCAAATTTTTGAAATGGTTAATTTAACAATATTTTTTCTGGGACGGCAAACTTGAAAATCGCTCAATTTAGGTTGGGCTTTTTTATTGTCTCAAATACCGAGTCAACCTTTCTCTCATCTTTGCCGGAACCTCAATGGATCTGTCTTTTTCGTAATCATAGCAAACCTGGATCGATTTCCCGGTGGCATATACCATCGCTTCATCGGAGAAGTCGACCAGACGGTATTCAAAAGAAAAACTCTTGGTTCCGATATTCTTAACCCACATCTGAAGGATGACATGGTCATTAAACTGTATCGGTCTTATAAAATCGCATTGGATATGGGCCATGATGAACTTGAAATCCGAAACGTCTGAAATCTCGAACTCTTTTTTGGAAAAATATTTTCGGCCCTCTTCAAAATAAGTAAAAAAAACCGCATTGTTCACATGTCCCATTGCGTCAAGATCACGGAACCGGATTTCAATGTTTGTGGAGAATAGCTTGTCCGAGTGCATCAATTACTCCTGAATCGAATGATTTTCATAAAACATAATGATCAGATATCCCTCCTGTCAAGTTTTATCGAGATTTTCATTATAAACCTGAACTGAGGCTCTGTGAAACCTAAATTGAGCGATTGTCGAGTTTGCTGGAGATGCAAGGCATGAGACATGTAGCCGTAGTCTGCTACTGCAAATGTCTCATAACGAAGCAGATTCGGCAAACTCGGCAAGCTCGAAGGGTTTCAAAGGGTGATAATTTTTCGCTTAAATTAATCTACCGATTAGATGAGAAACATTAGCGACGTTAATAATTTGTATTCATTTATAATTATTACTTTTTTATAGCCCTGTCACTATTTGAAACGCTCAGTTTAGGTGAAAATATATTGGACATATTCTGCCTCCTATGGCAAATTGAAAGTCTAACAAGGAGGTGTTCGACATGAAGGTGAGAAAATCTATTTTTTCAGGAAGTTGGTATCCGGGAAACGCTTCTGAGTGTGAAAAAGAAATTAAAGGTTTTCTGAAAGAATACCGTACAGAAACCATTTCGGACAGACCCTTAACCGGAGGCATCGTGCCACACGCCGGATGGTATTTTTCAGGCAGCATCGCATGCAACGTCATTCATTGTCTTGCAAAAGAAAAATCTCCGGATGTCTTCGTGATTTTCGGTATGCATCTTCACAGCGGCTCGCCGGCTTATATTATGACTGAGGGGGCATGGGAAACCCCTTTTGGCAATTTAGACATCGAAACAGCTCTCGCCGAGGAACTGAACGAAAAATTTACATTTCAGATTGAAACTGCTGATCGCTTTACTCAGGATAACACCATCGAACTTCAACTCCCTTTTATAAAATACTTTTTCAAAGACGCAAAGATAGTTCCCATCGGCGCACCGCCAACAAAAATTTCCCTTGAAATTGGAAAGACTGTTGCCGCTCTATCAAAGCGCCTTGGTCTTCAGGTCAAAGTGATCGGCTCGACGGATCTGACCCATTACGGCCCTAATTATGGGTTTATGTCCCATGGCAGGGGATCTTCAGCAGTGGACTGGGTCCGAAATGACAACGACCGGCGGGTGATTGATGCCATGCTAACCATGGATCCCGAAAAGGTCATTAAAGAAGCCACGGCAAACCAGAATGCCTGCTGCTGCGGTGCGGCCGCAACCGCAATTGCTGCCGCCAAGGCGCTTGGCGCCAAACAAGCCGAAACCATTGCGTACGCCACCAGCCATGACAAAAGTCCCGGAGACAGTTTTGTGGGGTATGTGGGGATTGTATTTTAACTCAGGGGTCGGGGTATTTTTCAAAACGGTCCCTGAATGAATAATCCTTTTTTTAAACCGCATGAACTCGCGGCAAGGTATCGTAAAGAAAGAACAGAAATCTATCTTTGAGACATCAATAGGTTCGCTGCATTACTTCAAAATTTCTTTAAGGATACGGTTTCGACATGCGCCTATTCTTTCTAACGATTCTTAAACCACTCAAACAGCATCCGATTTAAAAAAAAGATTACCCATTCCACTGATATAAAAGGTTTGCGATAAAAACACTCCAACTCCCTGTTCTAACTAGTGTTCATCCATAACAGAGGATTTTTGTTCAAGATCAAGGCATGCGAAAAAAATAACCACAGGCATATGGTTGATATTCCGAGGATTATTTTTTGAGCATAACGCAGAGATTGGACAAAAAGACCATTTATGGATGGACACTAAAAAGGGGTTATGAATCATATTCACAACCCCTTGCTGTTTTGTGGCTGAGGGACCAGGATTCGAACCTGGATTAACGGGGCCAGAACCCGTCGTCCTGCCGTTAGACGATCCCTCAATTGATAAAACATATCAGTTACAAAAAAGTAAGATATGAGTCAAGATAAAACTGAACATTCACTCTTTCATTAAAAAAACCGTTTGAAAAACACTTGACAATCATTTTTGTTTAAATTACTAGAAGTGCAAACGATACCTTAGTCATTGCAATATAGATTATTCTTATTAATTTCAAATTGTTATATCAACATATTACTTGTTTTGATCCTAAAGCATTATAAATACAAGTCAAATCTTGGTAAAAGACAGGCTCGCAGAAAAGCTGCAATTTTGGGTCTAATCAGTCGTCCTCATTATGTTTTTTTATGTCTCCCGCATTACGTATGCCTTGATAACAGCTGCATTGTGTCTGCAAACGAGCAATACAAAAGGATGATTATATGACAGAATCTACAAGCGAAAAAAAACCTGTACTCAAAGGACTGGATACCGAATCGAGACAGATGATCATCGATACCGTCCGACAGATGAGAAACCGTCTTTTTACCCGTGAAAAAATCCTTGAATACGACAAAAACGAAATTTTTCCCGAAGAGACCATCCGCGAAGTTCTGGGGCCTGATATTGGGTTGCAGCTACTTTTCATCCCTGAATCCTACGGCGGGATGGGCGGCGGTGCCAGAGACTGCTGCGAAGTCATTCTTGAAATGTGTAAAATATGCCTCGGAATCGGAACAGGTTTTTTTGCAATCCAGCTGGGTTCCGAACCTATCATTGTAGGCGGTACCGAGGAGCAAAAATCAAAATGGCTTGGCCGAGTTGCAGAAGGAAATTCACTGGTGGCCTATGCAGTTACAGAAGCGGGTGCCGGCAGCAATCTTGCAGCCTTGAAAACCCACGCCGAACCGGTAAAAAACGATGCCGGTGAAGTCACAGGATATGTCATTAACGGCACTAAGCAATTTATCTCTACTGGAGGATACGCAGACTTTATTACCCTTTTAGCCAAAACTCCTGAAGGACCTTCCTTTTTTGTAATTGAAAAGGGAACACCGGGGTTTGTTCAGGGCAAGGGGGAAGAAAAACACGGCATCCGGGCTTCGAATACCTCCCCGCTATCTTTCACGGATGTTTTTGTTCCGGTAGAGAATCTCGTCGGGGGCGTGCCGGGCATGGGGATGAAACATGCGGGTAAGGTTTTTGGTTATACCCGGCTAATGGTGGCCGCCATGGGGTTAGGCGCCGGCGAAGCGGCAATTGATATTGTCATCCCGTACGCCAAAGAACGCTTGCAATTCGGTTCTCCACTTTCGGAGAAACAGGGTTACACCCACAAACTGGTTGTGCCTCATGCCGTAAGATTTGCAGCCGCAATGGCATATATTGACGAAATTGCCCTTAGAATTGATTCGGGGGAATCTGATCTTCATGTGGAAGGCTCCATTGCCAAGCTGTTTGCTACTGAATCTGCTGACAAGGCTGCTAATGATGCGATCCAGGCCCTTGGCGGTTACGGATATATCACCGAGTTTGAGGTGGAGAAGATCAAGCGCGATATCAAGATCACCTGTATCTATGAAGGTACGAGCGAAATCCAACAGAGCATCATCAGCACGTTTCGATGGAAAGAAACGCGCAAGTCAAAAGGCAATTATTATCACGCCATTTTGAAGGAAATGGAAACGCTGGATAGCGCAATAGACGACGCCGGATGTCGGCTCTACGGTCTTGCAGCGAAAGTTTTAAATGATACCATTATGTTGGTACATGACAACCGGTTGACCCGAAAACAACATATCATGTTTTTACTGGCTGATATGATGACATATGTAGAAGTTGGTGCAAGCTTGGCGCGCAAAACCGTCACCCTTTCAAAAAACGGCAGCCCGGAAACCAAAAAGTTCAAAGCCATATCGAGAATCTTTGCCGACGAAGTCGCGCAACTTGTTTCCCAGAACGCGCTTAAAATACTGATGGGCTGTGGTGTTTTTGATCAAAAGGCGGCCCTTGATTTTATGGAAACCCATTCCTATAACCAACTGGTTTGCAGCAGTCTAAATGTCATAAATGATATGGATCTGGTTGCGGACATACTGTTTGCGAGGTAATCATGACTGAACAAAAAGAGCGTATCGTCGTCGTTACAGGAGGTTCGAGAGGTATTGGCAGGGCTATTTGCATCGCATTGGCAGCACCGGGTACCAGCATTTATTTTAATTATTTTTCTCCAAGCGATCCTGATGGTGAAGCTGCCGCTGCTGCCGAAACCGAAAAACTTGTTGCCGATGCACAAGGTTTTGCAGCAAGCAAAAGTGTTAACATTGCAAACCAAAATGAGGTTGTAAACTTTTTTCAAGAAATTATCGACAAATCCGGACGAATTGATGTTCTGGTAAACAATGCCGGTATCACCAAAGACGGACTGCTGGTCCGCATGAAAGAACAGGACTGGGATGCTGTCTTAAATATTAATTTAAAAGGTGCATTCACTTGCACCAGAATCGCTGCCAAAGTCATGATGCAGCAGCGTTACGGCCGTATTATTAATATGGCGTCGGTTGTGGGAGTCACCGGCAATGCGGGACAGGCGAATTATTCGGCGTCGAAGGCGGGCTTAATCGGGCTCACAAAAACAGCCGCAAAAGAGCTTGCATCCCGAGGCATTACGGTAAATGCAATTGCCCCGGGTTTCATAGAAACAGACATGACGGCGTCGCTTTCGGAAAAGGCAAGGAATGCAATGCTGAGCCAGGTTCCACTTGGGCGTGCAGGGTATCCCGAAGATATTGCTGCAGCGGTTGCTTTCCTGGCTTCTGAAAGCGCATCTTACATCACAGGCCAGGTGATTCATGTTAGTGGTGGAATGTACATATGATATTTATTAAAGGAGGTAAGCTGAATGTCAATTGAAGATAAAGTAAAGAAGATAATTGCGGAAAAGTTAAGTGTTGATCTTGAAGAGATTGTACCGGAAGCATCTTTTGTGGATGATTTAGGTGCAGATTCACTAGACCTTGTTGAGTTGATCATGTCCATGGAAGAAGAGTTTGATATTGATATTCCTGACGAAGAAGCGGAAAAACTTATAACGGTTAAAGACGCCTTCGATTATATTGCCAAGCACTAATATCGTCGTTTAAGATCAGACCGTTATAAAACCGGCATCAACCTGCCGGTTGTTTAGGAGGCCTATTGAGTAGACGGGTGGTTATCACGGGTCTTGGGTTAGTAACGCCCTTGGGTATCGGTGTGGATGAAACATGGACGGCCCTGTGTAAAGGTCAATCGGGGATATCAGAGATCACTCGGTTCGATGCTTCTGGCTTTGACACAAAAATTGCCGGAGAAGTAAAGAATTTTCATTCAAAGGATTTTCTTTCTAAAAAAGAGGCCAACCGTACCCAGCTATTCATTGCCTATGCTGTTGCAGCATCCCGTATGGCCCTGGAAGACTCCGGGTTAACCATAGATAAAACCAATGAAAACAGGGTCGGTGTTCTAACAGGATGCGGTCTGGGCGGGCTGCATTTGCTGGAACAAACCACTGTCGTCCTGCAAGAGAAAGGTCCCCAACGGGTAACACCGTTTTTCATTCCGATGATTATCGGCAATATGGCGCCTGGGATGATTTCAATTTATCTGGGTGCCAAGGGACCCAATTCTTCCATTGCCACAGCATGCGCTTCGGGAACCCATGCTGTTGGCGACGCGTTCAAAATCATCAAAAGAGGTGATGCAGATGCCATGATCACCGGCGGTGTGGAGTCTGTAATCACGCCCACATGCATTGCGGGTTTCAATGCCATGAAAGCGCTGTCCACCCGGAACGACGACCCTGAAAAGGCGTCCCGGCCATTTGATCGCGACCGGGACGGTTTTGTCATCGGTGAAGGATGCGGGATTCTGGTCTTGGAAACACTCGATTCCGCATTGGGAAGAGGCGCCCGTATTTATTCGGAAATATGCGGGTATGGCATGAGCGGAGACGCATTTCATATGGCGGCGCCGGCGCCCGAAGGAGAAGGCGCAGCCCGGTGTATGGCCGCCGCCATTGCGGATGCACAAATGACCGGCGACGAGATCGATTACATCAATGCCCACGGTACATCAACGCAACTTAATGATGTCTACGAAACCAAAGCCATCAAGTCCGTATTTAAGGAAAAAGCATCGTCCATAGCCGTAAGCTCCACCAAATCCATGACAGGCCACCTCCTGGGCGGTTCCGGGGGAATCGAAACGGTATTCACAGCACTGACCATTTCTGACGGAATCATTCCACCTACAATCAATCTTGATCATCCGGATGAAGAATGCGACCTCGACTATGTACCGAACAAAGCACGAAAGATGGATGTGGAAAGTGCGATGACCAATTCATTTGGGTTCGGCGGTACAAATGCAACACTGATTCTTAAAAAGTATCTGAATTGATTGCGGCCAAAAAAGTGAATGTCATTAATTGGCTGGGTATTGCTGTTAGGACTTGATATATCATTAAAAAATATTGTATAGAACCTCTCAGGTTTGGAATACTTAAATTCATAAATTTTTTATGAAAAAGATTATGTGAGAATTCTAACTAGTGGCCAGTTATGGACTTTGCAGCAAGAATTACGGGAACTGGATCTGCCTTCCCCAAAAAACGAGTTACTAACAACAGTATCGTTAAAAGACTTTCAACATTAGGCATTACAACCAGCGATGAATGGATACGCGAGAGGACCGGGATTTGTGAGCGCCGGATCTCAGATGTTGAAAAACCTGAGGAACATAACTCTTCTCTCGGTTTTTCAGCAGCACGGAAAGCCCTGGAGATGGCGGGGAAATCAGCGCAAAGCATCGATCAGATTATTTATGCCACCTGCTCGCCCGACACGCCGCTTCCATCCACCTCCTGCTGGCTGCAGCATAAGATAGGCGCCGATAATGCTTGGGCCATGGATATTAACGCAGCCTGTTCTGGATTTATTTATGGACTGGTGACGGCTGAAAAGTTCATCCGGTCCGGACAAGTCAAAATAGCATTGGTTGTGGGTGGCGAAGTTCTGAGCCCTATTCTCAACTGGGAGGACCGAAATTCCTGCATTCTATTTGGAGACGGTGCCGGTGCGGCTGTTGTCGAACAGGTACCTTCAGATTCCAGCCGTCGAATTCTTCGCAGCCATCTTCGCTCAGATGGAAATCTGTGGGATCTTCTTTGTGTTCCTGCCGGCGGCTCGAATATGGAGGTAACACCTGAGAGATACCATCAGAAACTTCATAAATTAACCATGAAAGGAAAAGAAATTTTCAAGGTTGCTGTAAAAACAATGGCCGATTTTGCCCTTATTACCTTGAAAAAGAATAAAATGACCACTGACGAACTCGATTGGTTTGTTCCGCACCAGGCCAACCTTCGAATTATAGAAGCAGTGGCCAAACGTCTCAAATTTCCCATGGAAAAAGTTCTTGTGAACGTT
>Ga0210110_1000799_pt1 | contig 10017 bp, 8 predicted proteins | sample China_Galinas_PW_2_FD_184865 | JGI IMG/M metagenome (GOLD analysis project Ga0210110, IMG submission 184865) | Wetland microbial communities from San Francisco Bay, California, USA, that impact long-term carbon sequestration - China_Galinas_PWB_D1... | ecosystem: Environmental > Aquatic > Marine... | reverse complement strand
GATGGGATAGGCCGAGAACAACTCGTCGGCGGTCTCGGGTGACGGGTCGACCTCGAGGTACACGGCGTTCCACCCGGCATCCAGCGAATAGCTTCGCTCGACCCACTGGGCGTGCGCGACGTCGGCAACGCACAGCGTCAACCCGACGGCCGCGACGGCCCCCATCCTCTTATGAACCTTCATGATGTTTGGCCCCAAACGGGAGTTTCGGTGCGGGCGTCGGCCCTCGCTGCGCCCGAACCGCAATCCGGCTACCGATTCAGAAAGACTCTCGCTGCGACCCGCGGCGCGCGAAGTTCCGGGATATCTCGGTGCGACAGGATGGATCGAAGACGGCCAGGGGTTCCCCATCCTTGGTCGCGCGAATGACAACCCGGCGCCGTGTGCGGCGACCTCGAGCAAGGGTGGGGAAAGGGCGCGGGATGGGCATCCGACGGGTGTGGCCTGCGCAAAGTCGTTGGGCCGTGACGGGTAGGCCGGGCATCAGTTGCGTGTGGCATGGGTCCGCCTCAAGCGGATTTGCCCGGAACGGGAGGCTTGGGTTCCTCCGCACCGGGCGCCCCATCTTCGCCCGGATAGTGCAGCACGGACAACCATAGTGGGGAGATCCGACCGATGGGGAACACGCACACAACGCCGCACGCGTTGATGGCGTGCCACAACCCTCTCCTCAGGAGGGGCTGGGGGAGGGCGAAAAGGGAATCCATAAAGCCGAGTACTGGCACTACACGGTGGCTGACATCACGCGGCTGGTGGGAGCGTGATCTTCTTTGCCCTCCGATCGCGATCGCGCCCCTTCGGTCGACGGCTGTTTATCGGCCTCTGCTGCCCTGGAAGTCTCAGGTGGCGGCTCGGCCGCCCTGAGTGCCAGGGTCGTCAATCCCTACCCCCTTCGTGCCAAGACGAAGGGGATAATCGGGATGGAAGGGGATTGCGATCCTCACTGATTCCCGCTAAACTACCTTGCTCCTTCCCCGCGTCTTAAGTCTTAAGCAGTCGGCATGCGGCGTTCTGGCTGGACCGCATCCAAGTAAGACGCGATTTATTGGTGCCGCGTTCGGTTCGGCAAGCGCCGCACCCAGCCTGTTCTTGTTTTCACCGAGTTTTTGATCATGAATCGATGCGCGCTGACGCACGCGCGGTTCATTGTTGCTGCATGATGCGCGGTCCCCGCGCATACAAGCGGCACTCAATCAACGAACCCGCCGACTTACGCTGTGCGGCTGCGTCATCGGTGCTGTGCAGGGGATCAGTTAGAGATCTTGGCATCAAGCCTGGTCAATTGTACGAGGAACTTCGAATAAGAACACGAGCAAGACAGATGTCGGTCGAGGTCACGGTAGCGCTTCTGGGGCTGCTGTGCAGCGGATGCGGGCAAGGTGTCCTGCTCAGCGGCGAGGGCGGCAGGTATCTGGGCGAATGACAACATCCCACAAACGGTCGCTGTGGTCTGGCATTTTGAACGATCGGGAGAAAGAAAGGAAGAAGAACATGTTGAAGGCCGTCGGTTACTGCGCAATCGGAATCTGTCTGCTGGGCTGGCTCTGCCCGGCGTGGGGGGCGACGCCCCTGGCCAGCGGTTTCACGTATCAGGGCCAGATCAAGTTAGACGGTAGCCCGGTCAACGACACGGCGGACTTCGAGTTCACGCTCTGGGACGCTGAGACCGATGGCACTATGATCGGCTCGGTTGTCACGCTCAACAACATCACCGTCGTCAATGGCCTGTTCGCCGTTGAGTTGAACTTCGGATTGGAGGTGTTCAACAGCGATGCCCGATGGCTTGCCGTGGCAATACGGTCTCCTCATGACCCCACTGACACCGAGTCGTTCAGTACACTCACACCACGGCAGCCGTTAACGGCCACACCCTACGCGCTCCAAACTCGGGGCCTGTTCGTGGATGACACCGGCCACGTCGGGATCGGCACGGACTCGCCAAACGTCTCGCTCGATGTGGAGAGCGATGGCGTCACGGCTGTTCGGGCGACGGTCCATACCAACGGTTCGTCGGCCCTACGCGGCGAGACCACCGGTGACGCTGGCTTGTCGATCGGCGTTTTTGGATTCGCCTCAGCCCAGACCGGAGGGGGCGCGGGCGTGCAAGGCGCCAGCGCGAGCCCCGACGGATATGGGGGGATCTTCAAAGGTAGATTCCGTATCGAACACAACAGCATCACCCAGCACGCGTGGCCGGTGACCATCGACAATCGAGGCCAGGATCGTGACTTTCTGGTGGGCATGCGACTGTCGGACGATGGGTTCTTTGACGTCACCAACAATGCGGCGAGCGAAAGTACTCCCAACTTCGCTCGTTTGAACAACACGGGAAACTGGACGGCCGTCAGCGACCGCCGCTTGAAACGCGACATTCAGCCACTCGCCGGAACGCTGGACAAGGCTCTGGCACTCAAGCCGGTCAGTTTTCGCTTCAAGAACGACGATTCCGATTTGAACGATAAGCAGATGGGGTTCATCGCTCAGGACGTGCGAAAACAGTTTCCGACGCTGGTGACGGACGGCGACGTGCTCACGCTCAACTACGCCGGGTTAAGCGTGGTGGCGATCGGGGCTCTGCAAGAGTTGCATCAGGTCGTTGAGGAGAAGGAGGCGAGGATAGCCGATTTGACGACGCGTCTGGAGCGCCTGGAGGCCGTAATAGAGAAACACCTTGCTGCGAATGAGGAGAACAATTGATGCAACGACTTCTACTTTGCACGCTTGCGTTTGGTGTACTGATGCTTTCGAGCGGCCCGACGGCCCGCGCGCAGACGCCGCTCGGCAGCCAATGGACTTACCAGGGCCAACTGAAGCTGAGCGGCAGCCCACTGGACGACACCGCAGACTTCGAGTTCACGCTCTGGGACGCCGAGACCGATGGCACCGTGGTCGGTTCGCTGGTCGCGCTCAACAACATCACCGTCGTCAACGGTCTTTTCACGGTGGCACTCGACTTTGGCGTTACCGACTTCGATGGCGACGCACGTTGGCTGGAGACTGCCGTCCGCAGTCCACACGATGGGACGGACACCGAACCCTTCACGACGCTTAGCCCGCGCCAGTCGATCACCGCGACGCCCTACGCACTCCAGACCCGCGGCCTGTTCGTGGATGACGCCGGCCATGTGGGCGTCGGAACGGATGCGCCTGCCGCAGCACTTCACGTTGACGGCGAAATGGCTTTCTCGCAGGGGCAGGCGGACATGCGTATTCAGGAGGTCGATCCTAACGATCCGCGTTTCTTGGGCATGATCAATCTGTTCGGTATCGGGATCGGTTCCAACACCGGCGGAAACCGGCAGATGATGATGGTCACGGATGGGTTCGGTCCGAATCCGATCTTCACGGTCGCCTCGAGCCTGGACAGTGGAGAGAACTGGATGCCGCGACTGGCGGTGACCCAAGCGGGCAACGTCGGAATCGGGACCAGTACGCCGGCGCAGCCGCTTACCGTGGAAGGCAGCGGCCAAAGCAATATCTTCACCCGAAACAGCTCCGGCAATGGCATTCGGGGCGAGACCGCAGACCCCGCAAGTGCCGGCGTTCTCGGGCTCAACCTCAGTACAGGTGCCGGCGTGCTCGGCCAGTCCGACAGCGCCGGTGTCAAGGGCCAGAGTTTCAGCAACTTCGGCCGCGGCGTGTATGGAATGGCCAACTCCGATAGCGGACAGAACTACGGCGTCTACGGAGAGACCAAGAGCCCGGACGGATATGCCGGCTACTTCGAGGGCGGTCGAAACTACTTCCAAGGCCACGTCGGAATTGGCATGGATTCGCCTGAATACCCTCTCCATATTGAGAGCAGCGGCGAACGTGGGGTTTTTTCGACAACCAACGCGACAAACGGTGCCGGTGTTTTCGGAGAAGCCACCGACTCCAACGGAACGACATATGGAGTGTTCGGCCAGAGTATGAGCACCAATGGCCAAGGTGTGCGCGGCTACGCTCGCGCCACATCGGGCGAAAACTCCGGTGTTTATGGTCAAAGCGATAGCGTCGCCGGCATGGGCGTATACGGTGTTGCTTCGGCCGTAACGGGTGATACCTATGGTGTTCGAGGCGAGAGTTCAAGCAATAGTGGTCAGGGCGTACTTGGTCATGCCACTTCCCTATCCGGCAACACTAATGGCGTTTTCGGCCTGAACCAGAGCGCTGAAGGCCGGGGTGTATTCGGTCATGCGATTCACACTACGGGAACAAACTACGGCGTGTACGGCAAGACCGATAGCTCAAACGGGTATGCGGGCTACTTCGAGGGTGGACGCAACTACTTCGAAGGTAAGGTCGGTATTGGCACCACCTCTCCAGCTTCAGAGTTTCATTTGTCGTACACCAATCCAACCGCCACAGATCGCTGGGCCATGCTCATCGACAACACTGGATTAGCCGCGCGGTGGAGAGGTGGATTGCGACTCAGCGACGAGGGATTTCTGGATGTGACCAACAAGGCGCAACTTGCATCTCCCAACTTCGCTCGATTGGATAGTACGGGAAACTGGACGGCCGTCAGCGACCGCCGCTTGAAACGTAATATTCAGCCGCTGTCCGGCATGCTGGACAAGGCCATGGCACTCAAGCCGGTCAGCTTTCGTTTTAAGAACAATGACGCTACCTCGGACGAGAAGCAAATCGGTTTCATTGCCCAGGACGTGCAAACACAGTTCCCATCGCTGGTGACCGATGGCGACGTCCTTACGCTCAACTACGCCGGATTGAGCGTGGTGGCGATCTGTGCCCTCCAAGAGCTACATCAGGACATTCAACAGAAGGACACAAAACTGCATCGGGCCGTCGAGGAAAGGGATCGTGCGATTGCCGCACAGCGACGGCAGATTACCGCCCTGTCCGCCCGGCTGGAACGGCTGGAGGCGATGATTGAGAAACAGAACGACAGGAATAAGGAGACCAAGTAATGCGGCGACAGCTTGTATGCACGCTTACGCTGGGAGTACTGATGCTATCGATCTGTCCGACCGCCCCGGCCCAGACGCCATTGGGTAGCGAGTGGACCTACCAGGGCCAACTGAAGCTGAGCGGCAGCCCACTGGACGACACCGCAGACTTCGAGTTCACGCTCTGGGACGCCGAGACCGATGGCACCGTGGTCGGTTCGCTGGTCGCGCTCAACAACATCACCGTCGTCAACGGTCTTTTCACGGTGGCACTCGACTTTGGCGTCACCGACTTCAATGGCGACGCACGTTGGCTGGAGACTGCCGTTCGTAGCCCGCACGATGGGACGGACACCGAACCCTTCACGACGCTTAGCCCGCGCCAGTCGCTCACCGCGACGCCCTACGCACTGCAGACCCGCGGCATGTTCGTGGATGACGCCGGAAACGTTCGCGTGGGCACGGATACGGCGTCCTTCGATAGTCGGCTCCATGTGGAAACCGACGCGTCCGTTGCGATACACGGTACGACCAGTTCCATTGGCGGATTTGCGGTGTTGGGCCGGGCTACCGCTGACAGCGGACCGGGCTTCGGCGTGATCGGAGAATCCGCAAGCACCGGCGGCTTCGGTGTGTTGGGCAATGCAACCGCCAGCAGCGGCACGGCATACGGGGTACAGGGCGTAAGTTACAGCACCGGCGGTCGGGGCGTGTCGGGCCGTGCCGCCGCCCTAACGGGCGAGACCAACGGCGTTTGGGGCGAGAGCGACAGCACCGGCGGTCGGGGCGTGTACGGGCTTGCCAGTTCGCTCTCGGGCCAGACCTTCGGTGTTTGGGGCGAGAATCTGAGCGCCGACGGCCGAGGCGTGTTTGGTAGGGCCACTGCCACGTCGGGCGAAACCACAGGCGTTTTCGGCCTGAGCTTTAGCACGTCGGGCAAGGGCGTGACCGGCCTTGTCACTGCCCCGTCGGGTGAGAACTACGGTGTTTGGAGTCGAACCCTCAGCACCTCGGGCCGCGGCGCCTACGCTGATGCCACCGCCTTAACGGGCACGACCTACGGTGTCTGGGGCCAGAGCGCCAGCACCTCAGGCCGTGGCGTGTTAGGTTTGGCCGATGCCACAACGGGCTCCACCCTTGGTGTTCTTGGCCGGAGTGACAGTAGTTCAGGCAACGGCGTATACGGTAAGGCCACCGCCATATCGGGCGAAGCCTACGGTGTGGTGGGCGAGAGCGCAAGCACGTCGGGTCGGGGTGTGTACGGTGTGGCCGGTGCCGCATCCGGCTTCACGTACGGTGTTCGGGGCGAGTGCGCTAGCACGAACGGCCACGGTGTGCACGCTGATGCCACTGCCTCATCAGGCATCAGCTACGGTGTTTGGAGCGAGAACGCAAGCAACTCCGGCCGGGGCGTGTTAGGAAAAGTCACGGCCACATCGGGAACGACCTACGGCGTCTGGGGTCAGAGCGTTAGCACCTCAGGCCACGGCGTGTTCGGTCAAGCCACGGCCACATCCGGTACGAACTACGGCGTTCGGGGCAAGACACAGAGCCCCGACGGCTACGCGGGCTACTTCGAGGGTGGGCGCAACTACTTCCAGGGTAATGTCGGCATCGGCACCGCCTCGCCGGACACGCAACTACATATTCTGTACTCTACCCCCGGTAGTACAGACAGCTGGCCCGTGCTAATCGATAACTTGGAATTAGCGGGGAGGTGGCAGGGCGGAATACGCCTTAGCGATGAGGGCTTTCTGGATATGACCAACAAGGCGCAACTTGCATCTCCCAACTTCGCTCGATTGGATAGTACGGGAAACTGGACGGCCGTCAGCGACCGCCGCCTGAAACGCGATATTCAGCCACTATCCGGTGTTTTGGATAAGGCCATGGCGCTTGAACCGGTCAGCTTTCGCTATAAGAACAATGATGCCACCTCGGACGAGAAGCAAATCGGTTTCATCGCCCAGGACGTGCAAACACAGTTCCCATCGCTGGTGACCGAGGGTGATCTGCTCACACTCAACTACTCCGGCCTGAGTGTCGTGGCGATTGCGGCGATTCAAGAGCAACATCGCCTCATTCAGCAGTTGGCCAAAGATAACGCCGAAAGACAGGCCGAAATCGGGGAGCTTCGGAATCGTCTCGAGCGACTGGAGAGCCTCCTGTCTGCAAGTCAGGAGGATGACCGATGAAACGCGCAACGTTTGAAATGCAGGTGGTGCTTGGCATGCTCACGGGCATGGCCGCATTGGCATCAGCCGTGGAGCCGGATTTTGAGATCTCCCGTTCAACTGTCGACGGCGGCGGCACCAACAACAGTACCGGGGGTGCATTCGAGTTGTCAGGCACGATTGGCCAGCCGGACGCGGGTCCTGTGATGACCGGCGACGACTTCACCCTAACCGGCGGATTCTGGTTCGCTCTCGAGCCGGGTGACTGCAACACCGACGGCGGTGTGAATCTGTTTGATTACCGTGATTTCGAAGCGTGTCTGTCCGGACCTGACGGTATGATATCGCCATCCGACTGCGGCTGTTTTGATCTGGACGGTGACACCGACGTCGACCTCGACGATGTCGGCGCGTTGCAAGTGGTCTACGCACCATGATCGAGGCGCTTGGACGTGCTTCTGGGGTCGTGAACGCCTTGCGCCTGATCGTCGGGCGCGCAGCCGTGGGGCGATGCGGCGTATTGTGATCGATCGGGCTCCCGCCAGGGGCGCACATGCACCCGCCGAGGCGCGTCCCACAACCCCCCTCCCGTTGGGAGGGGCTGGGGGAGGGTCAAGAGACATCCTGGATGCCACGTACTGGCACTACGGGCTCCGCGCTGTCACGCGGCCGGTGGCAGCGTGATCTTCTTCACGTTCGGATGGCGATCGCGTCGCGGTGGTCGGCGGGTGTTGGTCGGCCTCGGCCGCACGGGATCTGGCTGATGGCGCCCCGGTGACGCCTGGGACTCCACTGGCGGACTATGATGCCGTGGGGCTTGATCGCCAGCCACGAGCTCGGTTGAAGGAGCCTTGCGGATGTTTTTCTCGATCGACGTGGTTGTCGTGCTACTGTCACCCCCGCTGCCGAAGAAGTAGTACCCGCCGGCCCCGAGCACGAGCACCGCTAACACAATCGACCACATCGCATGTTTCTTGTCGTTCATGGGTCTCTCCTCGCTTCATTTCGGCCGTGGACTTGTGAACCTGCGCGCACCGATCGCGCGGTGCGCACAACAAAGGGAACATCCGCCCGACGCGTCCCGTACCGGTGGCATTCACCCGACGAGCCTCGGCTCGTCAGAAATCGGCACACATCCGACGCTTCGCGAATACGTCAATGCATTAGACGCGTGCGCGCGGCTCGGGTTCCCGGTGACGTTGAATTCCTACTTCCTGGTGATTTGAAAGGGGCAATAGGGCGGGCTCCACCCGCCGTGATGATCGGCGGATGACCTTCGATGTAGCGTCTATCCCCCACCGTGGGTCGAAATGACGTCGCACGGCAACGGAAGTCAATCGCTCGACCCACGATGGGGCACCCTGTGCGCGATGCCCCATGAGAGCGTGTGCTGCAAACGCCCCTCCCCTCGGGAGGGGCTGGGGGAGGGCCGAAGCTAATCCTCAATGCCAGGTCCTGGCACTATCGCCTTGACGGACCAGTCGAATCACCGACCTCACCCTAACCGTCTCCCAGGGGGGCGAGGAGATATGGCGGGTGGAACCCGCCCTACAAGCGGCGTGCGCGGCACTGCTCGGAATTCTCATCATTACGAATTGACGGGTGTCGAGGGTTCAGGACTTATCCGACAGCGCCGCCCACGCTTTCTCGAAAAGCGCCGACCATTCCGGCGGCGACACGGACGCGAGGTCCATCAGAATCGGATCGAGCTCCTCGGCCGACCGCGAGCTGATGTTCTCGCGAAACATCGCCAGCCCCGTCCCGACGGAGAAGAAATACCCGACCATCGCCCTCAGCGTCGCGTCGCGCGTGTCCGCCCGCATGGCCGAGGTCTTGCCGATTTGCTTCAGCGACTTGAGCGCATCCAGCGTGATGCCGGCCTCGGCTCGATCCGCCGTCGCCGACGCGAGCAGACCCAGCGGGTCGTCCGACAGCACGCCACGAAGCCACTTCGCTCCATCCTCCTCGGCCAGTCGATCCAGCAGGCGATCCACCGGCCGTGCCGGCCCGCGCAGCCCCACCCGCAGCAGTCGCGAAGCCTGATCCGCCTCGACCGGACCGTCAGGGTGACTCGATTTCGCGTCCGCGCTCATGATTCCACCGCCTCGAGTAGTTCGCGAATTTCGTCGTCCACCTCGGCCTCGCCGGCCCCATCCGAGACCAACTGCTGCCGCAGCGCTTTTTGAAAATGCCGCGACGCCGTTCGTGCCATCACCGCGGCACGGGCGGCCGTCACCCCGAAGTCCGGCGCCAGTTCCGCATACGGCACGTCGTCGCGCGTGTGCCGGATGAACACCGCCCAATGATCGTCAAGCTGCTGCGCCTGGCACGACTCGGCCGCCACCCGAAGCGCCTCGGCCACGATCGACTCGCCGAACGCCCGGTCCGCCATCCGCTGGGGCGACGGCCCCGGCGTCGGGACGTCCGGTACATCGCCCGACATGCGGTTGTCGCGCTGGCGCTTCCGGCGTAACTCCGACAAGTAAAACGAGAAGGCGTTCATCAGCCAGCGGCGCAGACGCATCCCGCCGCGCCGCCACTCGGTGAGAAAGCTGTCGCGCCCCAGCCGATCGGCAAAGAACCCGGCCACCACCTCGTCCGGATCGCCCAGCCATCGCGAGCCCGTGCCGAGGTAGTAAACGCGCAGCGGGTGCGCGTACACCGCCATGATATGGCGGTTGAGCGCCTGTCGATCCTCGTTCGACCCGTCCAGCGCCAGGTCGATCCAGGTTCGTTTCGTCGTGGGAAAGACGTCGCGTTTCACCGGCTCGTGCTTCTTGGCAGACAGCAACATGTCACCTTCCGACCGCCCAACCCGGAGCCGCGCGGTCCGCTCCACTATAACTCACCACCCGCAAGAGAGACACGAAAACCGCGGGGCGGCGCGCCGAATTGAGAAGGGCATCCGACCGGCGGACACCGGCTGTAGGGCAGGCTCAGTCCCTCTTGCG
>Ga0210110_1000798_pt1 | contig 10024 bp, 11 predicted proteins | sample China_Galinas_PW_2_FD_184865 | JGI IMG/M metagenome (GOLD analysis project Ga0210110, IMG submission 184865) | Wetland microbial communities from San Francisco Bay, California, USA, that impact long-term carbon sequestration - China_Galinas_PWB_D1... | ecosystem: Environmental > Aquatic > Marine... | reverse complement strand
CGGTGCACAGCATCGTGTCGTTCGACTTCGCCGTCGGCATCGTCCCCGGCTGGCACTCAACCATCTTCCCGCCGTTTTTCGTGGCCGGAGCCATTTATTCCGGATTCGCCATGGTCCTGACGATCGCGATTCCGCTTCGACGTGCGTTCAGGCTGAAGGACATCATCACGACGCGCCATCTGGACAACATGGCGAAGGTCATGCTGACGTCGGGTCTGATCGTGGCGTATGGATATCTCATGGAGGCATTCACGAGCTGGTACAGCGCCGAGACACCGGACCGCTATCTGCTCATGAACCGCGCGACCGGGTTCTACGCGCCCGAATACTGGGCCATGATCGGCTGCAACGTCTTGATCGGCCAGTTGCTCTGGTTCCGCACCGTGCGCCGCAACCCCATCCTGCTGTTCATCGCCGCGCTGCTGATCAACACCGGCATGTGGCTCGAGCGCTTCGTGATCATCGTGACGAGCCTTCATCGCGACTTCATGCCGTCGGCATGGGGCCTTTATATCCCGACATTCTGGGATTGGTCGTTGCTGGCCGGCACGCTCGGCATCTTCGCGGCGCTCATGCTGCTGTTCATTCGCTACGTGCCGATGATATCCATCTTCGAGATGAAAGAGCTGGTTCATCACAAGTTCATTTCGCGCAATGAGCTACGCCCGGCCGACGCGCACGAGCGCGGCGCCGGACGCGAGCGCCCCGCACCGCCCACGCCCGCGTTTGATGGGCCGATACCGGAGAAAGCGCTGTACGGCGTGGTCGCGGAATTCGACTCCCCGGAGGAATTGACGCGCGCGGCCGACGCGGCAAGAGCCAAGGGATATACGCGGGCGGATGCCTACACGCCGTTTCCGGTCCACGGATTGCCCGAGGCGCTGGGGACCGGTGGGTCCAGGATCTGGACGTTCGTACTCGGTGGCGCGGTGGTCGGCGGCATCGGTGCTTATTTCATGCAGTGGTACGCGGCCGTCATCAGCTATCCCATCGACGTGGGCGGGCGACCGTTGCACAGTTGGCCGTCGTTCATTCCGTTGACGTTCGAGCTGGCCGTACTCGGCGGGGCCTTCTTCGGTGCGATCGGCCTGCTTGTGCTCAACCGTCTTCCGCGCCCGTACCACCCGATCTTCAACGCTCCCGGATTTGAACGGGCCTCGCGCAACAGCTTCTTTCTCGGAATCCCGACGGACGACCCGGCGTTCGATCGATCGAAGACACGTGACTTCCTGCAAGAGCAAAGCGCGGTACGCGTGAGCGAGGTGCCACGATGATGGCCCGAATGAACATGCGCAAATGCGCTGCAGGGCGCGGCGGCCCAATGGTAGGCGCCATCGTGTGCGCGTGCCTGATGGCAGGCTGTAACAATCGGGCCGACATGGTCGACCAGCCGCGCGTGGAGGCGGATGAGCCTTCGCCGTTTTTCGAGGACGGCGCGTCGGCTCGCCCCTACGTGGCGGGAACGGTGCCGCGGACCGACGACCCCATGCAACCCGTGTTCTCAAAAACGCCACCGCCTCAGCCGCCCCTGAGCACGGCATTGCTTGCCCGTGGCCAGGAACGTTTTGACATCTACTGTTCGATGTGTCACGGCCGGGACGGCTATGGCCATGGCATGGTGGTCCAACGCGGCTTCCCGCAAGCCGCTTCCTATCATACCGATCGCTTGCGGTCGGTTTCGGACCGACACATCTACGACGTTATTACCAACGGGTACAAGAACATGCCGGCCTACGGCTTCAAGGTGCCGCCGAAGGATCGCTGGGCGATCATCGCGTATGTACGCGCATTGCAACTGAGCCAGCACGCGCGTCTCGCCGATTTGCCCGCGCAGGATCGACAGGCGGTCGCCGCCCGGGCGGAGGCATCGAAGGATCAATGATGCACGCACTTGCCGACAACTGGAAGATGCGTCCCGGCGCAACCGCGCTTCGCGTCGGCAGTGCGCTTTTGGCGCTGACCGTGTTGATCGGCCTTCTCTCGCCCGGGGCGTTTTTTGCGGGTTATCTGTCGGCCGTTGTCTTGTGGATCGGGGTGCCGCTCGGGGCCGGGGCGTTTCTCCTGCTGCACCATCTGGTCGGTGGTCGTTGGGGCTGGCCGTTGCGTCCCTTGCTGATCGACATGGTGCGTACCGCGCCACTGATCGCCCTGTTGTTTCTCCCCGTCCTTGTGGGTCTATCGTGGCTCTATCCGTGGGCACGGTCCGGGGCGTTGCCCGAGATGGTGGCGGCCAAGGTCTCGTACCTCAACGAGCCGTTCTTCGTAGTCCGCACGCTCGGGTATCTCCTGCTCTGGTGCATCGGCGCGCTTGCCATCGCGCGCGCCTCGCGCGTCGGCGGCACGGACCGCGAGTCTGCCGCGAACTTCGCGCCGCGCCTCGGCGCGATCGGGTTGATCCTCTATGTTCTGACGATGAGCTTCGCCGGCATCGACTGGGTTGGCTCGCTCGAGCCGGTGTGGTTTTCGAGCATCTTCGGGTTGTACGTCGTGATCGGGCAACCCGTTGCCGCGCTCAGCGTCGTCATCATCCTCCAGCGATTCTATGCGAATCCTGCGGAAGTGGAGCAGGATCAGCCCGGCGCGCTCCACGACGCGGGAAATCTGCTGCTCGCGGCCATCGTGCTGCACGCCTACTTTGCGCTGTCGCAGTTCCTGATCATCTGGAACGGCAACCTCCCGCACGAGATTGGGTGGTTCGCCCCTCGAATCCGGGGATGGTGGGGCCTGGTGGCGCTCGGGCTGGTTCTTTTTCACTTTTTCATCCCGTTCGCGGCCTTGCTCTCACGGCAGGTCAAGCGAACGGAGCAGGCGCTCGTGCGCGTGGCCGAGGTGCTTCTGTTTGCGTGTCTCGTGGACACGGTGTGGATGGTCCTGCCCTCGTACGGTGGGTCGGCGTTGCTGGCACTATTTCTCGCCGTGACTGCGACGGCCGGCGTGGGCGGAATCTGGTATTGGTTGTTCGATCGGTTTCACGGAGCCCCGGCGGGCCGACCGGTCGCCGAGGAGCTGGGACCGTAGCCTGAAACCTGGTTGATTCATGAGCGTTGATCCGAACAACGAAAAGTCTCCTACGACGCCGCCGAGCGGTGACTCCGGCACGGTCCACGAGCCGAATACGCTGAGCCTGAAGGTAGTCGCGCTGTTCGTGATCATTCTGCTTGCGCTCATCGTCGGGGCGCAACCGGTCGTGGCGTGGCTGCTGCGTTCGCAAGGGGGCAAGGCGTCGGTGTCCATCCCGCTCACCTCGTTTGATCCGGGGTCAGCACGAGCGTGGAACCACCCGGAGGCGGACCTGGCCGCACTACGCAAGGAAGAAAACAAACATCTGGCGGAGTATGCCTGGATCGATCGAAAGCACGGCGTGGTTCGCATCCCGATCACCAGAGCGATGAAGCTGTTGGTCGAACGAGGCCGGGCGAAGCAGCCTGAGGGCACCGGGCCGCCACCGCACGGGACAACGAAAGGTTCAACCGATGAACACCACTAGCACCTGGAGCGTCCGACATCCTGGAGTTCGATCATTCATTCTGGCGTTTTTTGTGGCGTCGGCCGCATCGTCGCTCTACGCCCAGACCGCATCCGACAACGTCCTGAACTCGGTGCGACTGGATCAGCGACTCGGTGAGACGGTACCGCACGACGTCCATTTTCGAGACGAGAAGGGTCACACCGTGGCACTTGGTGACTTTCTCGGCGATCGGCCGGTCGTGCTCGTGCCCGTGTTCTATCGCTGCAAGATGCTATGCACCCAGATTCTCAGCGCGTTGGTTCGCAACACGGCCGGGCAAACGCTCAACCCGGGCAAGGATTTCAACGTCGTGGCGTTCAGCATCGATCCGCGCGAGACGCCGGAACTCGCCTTGGAGAACAAGCTACGGTACCTGAAGGAACTGCCGCGCCCCGCTGCCAGGCACGGCTGGCACTTTCTGGTCGGCTCGCAGGACTCGATCCAGCGGCTGACCGACGCCATCGGATATCGGTATTCGTACGACAAGAAGCTCGACCAGTTCGCGCACCCGGCCGCGATCGTGGTGCTGACGCCGGACGGCGTCGTGTCGCGCTACCTCGTCGGGCTGGACTACAAGCCCAAGGACCTTCACCTCTCGCTCGTGGAAGCGTCCAACGGCTCGGTGGGTAGCTTTGTCGATCATGTGCTGCTGCGATGCTACTGCTACAACCCGGAAACCGGCCGGTACGGGTTCGCCATCATGTCCGCGCTGCGCCTGGGCGGGGCACTGACCGTGGCGGCGCTCGCCGGCGGGATCTACCTGATGATGCGGCGTCGTCGCGCGCGCGAGAAGGAGTGGGCGGCCGCCGCCGGATAGACTATGGATCGAATCACCACCATTGCCATGCTCGCACAGGGCGGAGGGTTTCACCTGTGGCCCGAGACGGCGTCGACCACGGCGCACCAGGTGGACCAGGTCTACTTTGGACTGCTCGGCCTGATGCTGTTTTTCGTCGTGCTGATCGGCGCCCTCGCACTCGGCTACGGCGTCAAATACCGCGCGGGTACCGATGCGTTTCGCGACGACCCGATTCGACGCCGCTATCTCGTGGAGATCACCTGGATTGCCGTGCCGACGCTGATGACGCTGGCGATCTTCGTTTGGGGCGCGAGCGTCTTCGTTCGCGCGGAAACGCCGCCCGCGAACGCTCGAACGATCTACGTCGTCGCGAAGCAATGGATGTGGAAGATCCAGCATCCCGGCGGCCGGCGTGAGATCAACGAGCTGCACGTACCGGTGGGGGAGCCGATTCGGCTCGTCATGACATCCCAGGACGTCATTCACAGCTTCTTTGTCCCCGCGTTTCGCGTGAAGCAGGATGTGCTGCCCGATCGATACACGACGCTCTGGTTTCAGGCCACGAAAACGGGCGACTTCCGTTTGCAGTGTGCCGAGTACTGCGGCGCGGACCACGCCCGCATGCGCGGGCGCGTCGTGGTCATGCCGCAGGCGAAGTTCCAGAAGTGGCTGGAAGCTCTTCCTCCGCGAACCACCGGCTTTACCAACACCGTCGCGACCTGGGACGACACCGCGACCACCATCGACGCCCCGCCCGTGTTTACCCGGCTCGGCTGCGGCCAGTGTCATCAGGATCGACTCAAGGTTGACGTGCCGAAGCTCGCCGGGCTCTACGGGCATCGCGTCAGCCTGCGAGACGGCCGCACCGTGTTGGCGGACGAGAACTACATCCGTCGCGCGATTCTCGACCCCAACGCGGAGGTGCCGACCGGCTACAACGCGCCGTCCGTCATGCCCAGCTACAAGGGGCAGGTCAACCCCGACGAGATGGTCGAGCTGATCGAAACCATCAAAGCGATGAAACCAAACGCCGCGACGGAGGTGTCACCGTGACGACGATCGATGCCCTGGAACCTCTCAAGGCGGATTATCTGACGACGCGCTGGTCGATTCGCTCGTGGCTGCTCTCGGTGGACCACAAGCGCATTGCGATGCTGTATCTCATTTCGATTACGGGTTACTTCTTCATCGGCGGCTCGAACTCGTCACACCCGCGTCCGATCTTGTCGCCAGCGACGTCTACAACCGGCTGTTCACGATGCACGGCGTGGTGATGGTCTGGTTCTTTCTCGTTCCGTCGATACCGGCCGTACTGGGCAACTTCCTGATTCCGCTGATGATCGGTGCGCGCGACGTCGCGTTTCCGCGGCTGAATCTTCTGAGCTGGTATTTGTTCATGATCGGCGGAATCATGGCGGTCGCCGCGATCGTTGCCGGCGGCGTGGACACCGGGTGGACCTTCTATACGCCGTACAGCACGACCTACGCCAACTCCGCCGTGGTGCCCATGGTGGCCGGCATCTTTATCGCCGGCTTCTCCTCCATCCTGACCGGCATCAACTTCATCGTCACGGTGCACACGATGCGCACGCGGGGGATGACCTGGTTCCGCATGCCACTGTTCGTGTGGGCCATGTATGCCACAAGCCTGGTCATGGTGCTGGCCACGCCGGTGCTGGCGATCACCCTGTCGCTGGTCGCCGTCGAGCGTCTTTGGGGCGTCGGAATCTTCGATCCGGCCCTCGGGGGCGATCCGATCCTGTTTCAGCACCTGTTCTGGTTCTACTCGCACCCGGCCGTGTACATCATGATCCTGCCGTCCATGGGCGTGATCAGCGAGCTGGTGACGTGTTTCTCCCGCAATCAGATCTTCGGCTACAAGTTCATCGCCTTCTCCAGCCTGGCGATCGCGGCCCTGGGGTTTCTGGTATGGGGGCACCACATGTTCGTCTCGGGCCAGAGCATCTACGCCTCCTTGGTCTTTTCGATGTTGAGCTTCATGGTGGCGATTCCCTCCGGCGTGAAGGTCTTCAACTGGATTGTGACCCTGCGCAATGGGACCATCTCCTACAAAACGCCCATGTTGTATGCGCTCGGTTTCGTCGGGCTGTTCACGGTGGGTGGGCTAACGGGCCTCTTTCTCGCTTCGTTGGCTGTCGATATTCATGTCCATGACACCTACTTTGTGGTGGCGCATTTTCATTACATCATGGTGGGCAGTGCGGTGATGGCCTATCTGGGAGGGATCCACTACTGGTGGCCGAAGATGACCGGAAGGACGTATCCGGAGAAATGGGGAGTCTTCAGTGCCGTGCTGTTGTTTCTCGGATTCAACCTGACCTTCTTCCCGCAGTTCGTGCTGGGGTACATGGGGATGGTGCGCCGCGTGGCGGAGTATCCACCGGAGTTTCAGGTGCTGAACGTGCTCTCGTCGGCCGGGGCGTCGATTCTCGGAGTGGCCTATCTGATTCCGTTGATCTACCTGACGCACTCGCTCCTGATGCCGCGCACGGCCGGGCCCAATCCCTGGAACGCCAAAGGGCTCGAATGGACGACCGCGTCGCCGCCGCCCGAGCACAACTTCGACGAGCCGCCGACGGTGACCGAGCCGCCCTACAACTATGAGCAGGAGGCGGTCGCCGTTGCGTTGTCAGCAGGTCCGCCGGAGGAGGGCCCGGATCATGGTCGTACTGGACAGGAGAACGCATGACCGAGTTGCCATGCGACAACCTGAACGTGCCTCATCACTTTGACGACGCGGGTCAACACTATGACGCCGTATCGTTGGGGATGTGGATCTTCCTCGCCACGGAGGTGATGTTCTTCGGCGGCTTGTTCACCGCCTACATCATCTATCGGATGCGAAATCCGGAGGCTTTCGCCGCGGCGGGGCATCATCTGTACATGTGGCTCGGTGCGGTCAACACGGCCATCTTGCTGACGAGTAGCTGGACGATGGCCCTCGCCGTCCACGCGGCGAAGCACGATGATCGCCGGGCCGCGGTGCGGAAGCTTCTGCTAACGGCCGGTCTCGGTGCGTTGTTCCTGTTGATCAAGGCGGTGGAATACTACCTCGACGCGCACGAGCACCTCGTGCCCGGCGCCACGTTTCGCGCCAGCTGGTCCCAGCCCACGGCGAATGTGCAACTGTTTTTCTTTCTTTACTTCGTGATGACGGGCTTGCACGCGGTGCACATGCTCGTGGGCGTCGGCGTCATGCTCACGCTCGCGGCGCGGGCCAGCATGTCGCGCAAACCGATGCGATCGCTTGCCAACGCCGTCGACATGGCCGGGCTCTACTGGCACTTCGTGGACATCGTGTGGATCTTCCTGTTTCCTCTGCTTTATCTGGTGGCTTGACCGATGCCTCAGGATATGACGAATCCGAACGCCAAGGCACTCTCGATCTACAGAAACGTGGCCGCGCTACTCGGACTGCTGCTGATCGCCACAATCGTCGCGCGGTGGATGCCACTCGGACGCCTGAATCTGATCGTGGCGCTCGCCATCGCCTGCGCCAAGGCCACGCTCGTGGCCGTGTACTTCATGCATCTTCGCCAGGCGAGCCGCGTGAATCGTGTTTTTGCCACCGTCGGCATCTTGTGGCTGGCCATTCTCATCGCCCTGACCCTGGTCGATTACGCACAGCGCGGCTGACGCCGCGATCGGCACGGAGCCTGGCCTGAGGTGTCCTGCGCCCCGGGCAGACACGGCCCCGGCGCGCCTACGCGCTATGGCACCCACTCTGACACGCCCAGCATGATCAGCCCGACGACCACACACAGGGCGCCGATCACAAACAGCGTGACGGCCGAGTCATGTGTCAACGTGGCGGGGGCTCTGCCGGCCGCCGCGGTCATGGTCTGATCGTGGAGGCCTGCATAGCCGATCAGGCCCGCCCCGGTGATCGCGACCAAGGCCGACACCAGGCTGGTTATCGCCCTGGTGGCTTTCATTTCCTTGCCTCTTGAACGAGTCGCATTGGTCGAGCCCGCGATGAGATGCCTCAAATTGGCGGCCCACCCGCAGATACTGAAGGTACCGTCCATCACTGACGGTGGGCTTACGGAGGCATAAAAAGCTTGTCAGGGCGCGAGCCTCACGCTTCGACGAGCGGGATGGTGACGACGAACTCGCAGCCGGGGTTGACGTTGCGAACGGCCACGGAGCCGCCGTGCAGCTTGGCTACGGATTGCACGATGGCCAGGCCCAGCCCGGCCGACCCCGCACGCTTGTGGGCGGAATCAGCGACCTGACGACACCGATCGAAGACATAGCCGATCTCATCCTCGGGGATGCCAGGCCCGTAGTCACGTATGGTGACGGTGGACTCCTCCCATGTCGACGAGACGCGAACCTCAATTCGCTGATCGGTAGGGGAATGGCGGATCGCGTTTTGCAGCAGGTTGTCGAACAGTGCTCGAAGCAGGTCGGCGTCCCCGGCCACTTGCGGCTCCACCGATACGTCGGCGCCGTCGAACGTTGGGGTGATCCGAATGCGCTTATTCCGAGCCATCGCATGACATCCCTGGACGGAGGCCAGCACCACGTCCTCGAGCGACGTCGGAGCGGCAGCACACACGCGTGTGTTGGACTCCGCCCGGGCCAGGATGAGAAACGCATCGATGGTTCGCAGCAACTTGCGACACTCCTGCTCGACGGTGAGGGTGAAACTCTCGTCGCCGCCCTTGCGGCGCTCTCGCGCTTCCCCTAGAAGGACGAGCAGCGGTGTCTTGAGCTCGTGAGAGATGTTCGCGACGGAACGCTCGAGTCCGCGAAACTCGGTCTCGAGCCGTTCGAGCATCGCGTTGGCGGCGTCGATGGCCACGCCGATCTCGTCCCGCCCGTGCGAGATCGTGCTGCGTTCCTGGAGCGTCGTGGCGTTGATGCGTCGCAGGGTCCGCGCCAGTGCCTTGAGTGGCGCGAGCGTACGCCCCGTGACGAACCAGGCCGTCACAGCCGCCAGCACCAGACTCACCACGCCAAAGAGGATGAGCATCCGCCGGCTGCCCTGGATGGCCTGGAGCGTCGGCTCGAGCGTGGTGGCCACCTGGAGGTAGGTCGGCTCGTGATCTGGGCCGAGGTGGCTCAACGTGGCGAGCCGAAACTTGCTGTTGCCTTCGACGCCCGGCTCGTTAATCGGGCTGAGGATGGTATCCAACTCGGGCTTGGCGCCATGCGCCGCCGTCCGGCGGGGCGCAGGCGTAAAGGGCAGCTCGCGATCGGCGAGAACGGGAGAGCGGTAGAGACAACCGCCGTCGGCGTCGCGAAGCTCGAAGTAGAATCCCGGCGCCTCGAACGGACGGAGTGCCGCGGACACGTGCTGCACGTATGCGTCACGTGTCTGAGCCGGCTCACCGTGCTCGAGCACGCCCAGCATATCCTCGGCGCGCACGATGAGCTGTTGATCGATTTCACTTAGCACCTGGCTCGTTCGGGCGCGATCGGCGATCAACCACAGGCACGCCTGGGCTGCGCCGAAGACGGCCACGAAGAGCAAGGTCAGTTGGACGCGCATGGACTGCTTGAGCATAGTCGGTCCATCCGCTCACATGCGGGGTTTGTCGGCGCTCAGCATGTAACCGGTGCCGACCACCGTGTGAATCAACTGTTTGTCGAAATCCTTGTCCACTTTGCGGCGAAGTCGGGAGACGTAGACTTCGATCACGTTGCTCTCCTCTTCGAAGAGAAGCCCCCACACGTGCTCGCCGATGTTG
>Ga0210110_1000793_pt1 | contig 10082 bp, 7 predicted proteins | sample China_Galinas_PW_2_FD_184865 | JGI IMG/M metagenome (GOLD analysis project Ga0210110, IMG submission 184865) | Wetland microbial communities from San Francisco Bay, California, USA, that impact long-term carbon sequestration - China_Galinas_PWB_D1... | ecosystem: Environmental > Aquatic > Marine... | reverse complement strand
CAACTTCCTCAACCCGCTGATCGCCTCGGTGTGGCCCGCCGGCACCGACCGGCCACCGCGGCTGAACATGGGCTACACCTCGCTGATCGCGGCCCACACCATGTTCACCATGGCGCTGGTCATCGTCATCGTCCGGGCGCGCATCGCCGGCATGGACCGCACGCTCATCGAAGCCTCGGCCGATCTCTACGCCACGCCGATGCGCACCTTCCGGCAGGTCACGCTGCCGCAGATCTTCCCGGCGATCCTGGCCGGGTTCCTGCTCGCCTTCACCTTCAGCTTCGACGACTTCATCATCGCCTTCTTCGTCGCCGGCTCCGAGACGACGCTGCCGATCTATGTCTTCTCGTCGATCCGGCGCGGCGTGACGCCTGAAATCAATGCCATCGGCACGATGGTGCTGGGCATGTCGCTGACCTTGCTGGTTGTCGCGCAGTTCCTGCTCCGCGGGCGCGGCGGGACGGCGCGCCGCAGGGCGGCAGGGTGAAATCGACGGGAACGGGGGGCGCATCAATGATCTTGAACGGCAGAGTCGCCATCGTCACTGGCGCCGGATCGGGCATCGGGCGCGCCTGTGCGCGCATCCTGGCACGCGAAGGTGCCCTCGTGGTCGTCTCCGACATCGACGGCGCCACCGCCGAGATGACGGCGCAGCTCATTGGCGCCGACGGCGGCGTCGCCCGCGCGCGCACCGCCAACGTCACCGACGAGAACGCCGCGCACCGGCTGATCGACGGCGCGGCGCGCGAGTTCGGCCGGCTCGATATCCTCCACTCCCACCCCGGCATTCAAATCGAGGGGTCGCTGGAGCAGGTGGACCCGGCCGGGATGGATGCCTCGTGGCAGGTGAATGTGCGCGCGCATTTCACCCTGGCGCGGCTCGCCGTCCCCCATATGCGGCGCCAGGGCGGCGGCTCGATCATCGTCACCGCCTCCAACTCGGGCGTGCTCTACGACCGCGAGATGATCGCCTATGCGACCACGAAACACGCCGCGGTCGCGATGGTGCGGCAGATCGCGCTGGACTATGCGCGCGACAACATCCGGGTCAATGCGCTGTGCCCGGGATGGGTGGACACCCCGTTCAACGACCCGTTCATGCGCCAGATGGGCGGGCGCGAGGCGCTGGAGCGCCATGTCAGCGAGAAGATCCCGATGGGGCGCTGGGCCAGCGTCGACGAGATCGCCGAGGCGCTGCTGTTCCTGGCCTCGGACCGCTCGTCGTTCATGACCGGCCAGGCGCTGGTCATCGACGGCGGCGAATGCCTCGGCTGAGCCGCCGATGGAATGTCGTCCGGGGCCGCCTAAGTCGTTCGGTGCAACGGGCCGTCCGGCGCCGGTCGACGCCGTCGCCGATCGGGCATAAGCCGGAGGGCAGCGCCGGCGGCACGAACCTGGGAAGGAGAGCCAGCAGATGAGGAACACCGAACCGCTGTGGGAACTGGTCGATGCCCGGAAGGACGCCTTCATCGGGCTCGCCGACCGGGTCTTCGACACGCCCGAGACGCTCTACCGCGAGTTCCGCTCGGTCGCCGAGCACCGCAGGGCGCTGGCCGAGCAGGGGTTCCGCATCACCGACAGCGCCGCCGGCATCCCCACCGCGGTGGTCGGCGAGGCCGGCGAGGGCGGCCCGGTGATCGCCATCCTCGGCGAATACGACGCCTTGCCCGGCCTCAGCCAGGAGCCCGGCGTCGCCGAGCACCGGCCGATCGAGGATGGCGGCGACGGCCATGGCTGCGGCCACAACCTGTTGGGCGCCGCGGCGCTCTCGGCGGCCACCGCGGTAAAGGACTGGCTGGCCGCGAACGGCATCGCGGCCCGCGTGCGCTATTACGGCTGCCCGGCCGAGGAGGGCGGGGCTGCCAAGACCTACATGGTGCGCGAGGGCCTGTTCGACGATGTCGACGCGGCGATCTCGTGGCATCCGGCCAGCTTCACCGGGGTGAACGAGGCGAAGTCGCTGGCCAATGCCCGGATCGACTTCACCTTCCACGGCAAGGCCGCCCACGCCGCCGGCGCGCCCGAGCTCGGCCGCAGCGCCCTCGACGCCGTCGAGCTGATGAATGTCGGCATCAACTACCTGCGCGAGCACATGCCCGACGATGCGCGGGTGCATTATGCCTATCTCGACGCCGGCGGCATCGCGCCCAATGTGGTGCAGGCGCGGGCGTCGGTGCGCCAGCTCATTCGAGCGCGCGACCTCGAGGGGCTACGCTCGCTGGTCGCACGGGTGCGCAACATCGCCGACGGCGCCGCGCTGATGACCGAGACCCGGGTCGAGACCAGGGTGTTCTCCGGGGTCTCCAACCTGCTCGCCAACCGGCCGCTTGAGCAGGCGATGCAGGTGCAGCTCGACCGGCTGGGCCCGGTGCCGTTCGACGAGCCCGACCGCGCCTTCGCCCGCGAGATCCAGAAGACCCTGACCGGCGAGGACATCGCCGCGACGTTTCGCCGGATCGGCGCGGCGCCGGACCCGGACATGGCGCTCTGCGACTTCGTCGCGCCGCTCGACCGGCGCGGTGAGGGCGGCGAGGGCTCGACCGATGTGGGCGACGTCAGCTGGGCGGTGCCGACCGTGCAGGCCCGGGTCGCAACCTGCGCCATGGGCACGCCGTTCCACACCTGGCAGACGGTAGCCCAGGGCAAGACCCCGGCGGCGCACAAGGGGATGGTCCATGCGGCCAAGGTCATGGCGGCGACGGCGGCGGCGCTGATCGGCGACCCTACTCTGGTGGCGGCGGCAAAGGCGGACCACGCCGCGCGGCTGGCTGCCTCGCCGTACCAGTGCCCGATCCCGCCCGAGGTCTCGCCGCCGATCGTCAGCGCGCCCGGGTAGCTGAAATTCCCATGTGATTTCTGCAATCTCTTTCTGGAACAAACGGCGCGGAGGTGGCATCAATCCGGTATCCGCGCAGGCGCAACGGATCGAGGACACCATGAACGAGATCAAGAAGACCGACACCATCACCGCGAGGCAACACTGTGTGGGCACCAGCCCGGTGCGCCCCGACGGGGTGCCGAAGGTCACCGGAACCGCCCGCTACGGCAGCGACTACAAGGCGCCCGGAATGCTCGTCGGCAAGATGCTGCGCAGCCCGCACCCCCATGCGCGCATCCTGTCGATCGACACCTCCAGGGCCGAGGCCTATCCGGGCGTTCATGCCGTCGTCACTGGCGCCGATTTCCCGCTGCTCCCCTTCCGCTATGTCGGGCCGGACCGCATTGAACGGAACGCTTGGCACGACAGCCGCAACGTGATGGCGCGCGAGAAGGTCCTCTACCACGGTCACGCCCTCGCCGCGGTGGCGGCAAAGGACGAGGCGACGGCCAAACATGCGCTCGGCCTGATCGACGTCGACTACGAGGTGCTGCCCTTCACCGTCGAGATCGCGGACGCCGCGGCCGAGGACGCGCCGCTGCTGTTCGAGGACATGATCACCCGCAACGTCGACCCGGTGCCTGAGAAGCCCTCGAACATCTCGCGGCGCTGGGCCGACACGATCGGCGATCTGGAAGCCGGCTTTGCCGAAGCGGACGAGATCGTCGAGGGCACCTACAGCAACGATCCCGCGCATCAGGGCTATATCGAGCCCCATGCCTGCGTCGCCGAGTACCACAAGGACGGGCAGGCGCAGCTCTGGGTCTCCAGCCAGGGCCATTTCCAGATGCGCGACCAGACCGCCGCCTATGCCGGCATCCCGAACGGCGACATCCAGGTCACTCCGGCCGAGATCGGCGGCGGCTTCGGCGGCAAGACCAAGGTCTATCTCGAGCCGGTCGCGATGATGCTGTCGAAAAAGGCCGGCCGGCCGGTGAAGATGGTGATGACCCGCGAGGAGGTGTTCCGCGCCTCGGGCCCGGCCGCCGGCACCCGGACCTGGGTCCGGATCGGCGCCAGGAAGGACGGCACGATCACCGCCGCCGATCTGGAGACCTGGTACCAGTCCGGCGCCTTCCCCGGCGGCCCGTTCGTCAATGGCTGTCTGTGCGCCTTCTCGTGCTATGGCATCCCGAACCAGCGCTCGGTGGGCTACGAGGTGGTGTCGAACCGGCCGATGGTGGCGGCCTATCGCGCCCCCGGCGCGCCGCAGACCAATTTTGCCGTGGAGAGCGCGCTCGACATCCTGGCCAAGAAGCTGGGCATGGACCCGATCGATTTGCGCATCAAGAACGCGATCCATATCGGCGACCCGATGGTCGGCGCCCGCAAGATGACCCATGAAGGGTTCTCCGAGATCCTTCAGACCCTGAAGGCGCATCCCGCCTACCAGCGCAAGCTGGGCCCGAACCAGGGGCGGGGCTTCGCGGCCGGGTTCTGGCACAATGCCGGCGGCGATTCCGGGGCGACCGCCTTCGTCAATCCCGACGGCACGGTGACCGTGGCGACCGGCAGCCCGGATATCGGCGGCAGCCGCGCGTCGATGGCGCTGATGGCGGCGGACACCTTCGGCATCCCCTATGACAAGGTGCGCGCGCTGGTGAACGACACCACCTCGGTGCCGTACACCTTCGTCACCGGCGGCTCGCGGGTGACCTTCGCCACCGGCAAGGCGGTGATCGGGGCCTGCGAGAAGGTCATCCGGCAGCTCAAGGAGCGCGCGGCGAAGATCTGGAAGGTCGAGGTCGACGCGGTCGACTGGGTCGACGGCGAGGCCCGGCCCTCGTCGTCCAATGTCGGCGAGTTCGAGCCGCTGACCCTGAAGGAGCTGGCCCAGTCGGCCTCGGCCACCGGCGGCCATTTCGGCAGCTCGCATGCCGAGTTCATGACCGGCCATGCTCCGGGCTTCAGCGCCATGTTCATCGACGTCGAGGTCGATCCCGAGACCGGCCGGACGACGATGCTGAGCGCGGTGGCGGCGCAGGATGCCGGCCGCGCCATCCATCCGGCCTATGTCGAGGGCCAGATCCAGGGCGCGGTGGCCCAGGGCGTCGGCTGGGCGCTGAACGAGGGTTATATCTACGGCCCCGACGGCGTCTTGCAGAATGCGAGCTGGCTCGATTACCGGATGCCGGTCGCCTCGGACCTGCCGATGATCGAGGCGGTCATCGTCGAGGTGCCCAACCCCTACCATCCGTTCGGGGTGAAGGGCGTGGCCGAGGCGGGGATGGTCTCGGCGCCGGCCTGCGTCGCCAATGCGGTCGCGGCGGCAACCGGGCGACGCATGGCATCGCTGCCGATCTCGCCGCCGAAGCTGTTGGAGGCCATAGACACGCGCGACGGCTCCGAGCTCTGAGCGGCTGCCGAAGTCAGAGGGCGTAGAGCTCGGCGTATTTTGCCTCGAGATAGGCGATCAGCGGCCCCGTCGACGGGGCCGCGCCGGTCGCCGCCCGCACGATCTCGTGGGGTGTCTTCACCCGCCCGTGCCGGTGCACCTTGTCGACCAGCCACGCCCGGGCGGGCGCGAGCTCGCCGCGGCTGAGGTACTCGTCCAGATCGGGCAGCTCGCGGCGCATCGCCGCCGCGATGGCGGCGCCGTAGATATTGCCCAGCGCATAGGTGGGGAAATAGCCGAACAGCCCCACCGACCAGTGCACGTCCTGCAGGACCCCGCGCGCCGCATCCGGCGGCTCGATGCCGAAGGCCTGCCCGAAGCGGCGCTGCCATTCGGCCTCTAGGTCCGGCGCATCCAGGTCGCCGGCGATCAGCGCCCGCTCCAACTCGAGCCGCAGCAGGATGTGCAGGTTGTAATGCACCTCGTCCGCCTCGGTGCGGATGAAGCCGGTCGCGACGCGATTGACCGAGGCATAGAGCGCGTCCGGATCGGTCGGCCCGCCACCACCCCGCGCCACCTCGGGCGCCAGCCAGGTGCAGAAGGCGCGGCTGCGGCCGATCTGGTTCTCCCACAGCCGCGACTGCGACTCGTCGATCCCCATCGACGCCGACCGGCCGGCCGGCGCAAACGCGAGTGCCCGGTCGATCCCCTGATCGTAGATCGCGTGGCCGATCTCGTGCATCGTCGCATAGAGGCAGTCCCACGGGGCGTCCGCGCGGACCCGGTTGGTGATGCGGACGTCCCCGGGCCCGATCGACAGCGAGAACGGATGCTCCGACCGGTCGAGCCGCCCGCTCTCCCAGCCATAGCCCGAAACCGCGCAGAGGCGTCGGGCGAGATCGCTCTGGGCGGCCTCGGACATCGGCGCCGGAGCGGGCGCATCGCCCCACCGCGCCACCTGCTCGGCGATGCGCTCGCGCAGCGCGGCCAAGCGGGGCCGCAGGCTGGCGAGCAGGGCGGCCAGCTCGGGCACATGGGCGCCCGGCTCATAGTCGTCGAGCAGCGCATCATAGAGCGCGTCTGCACCCGCATCGGCCCCGGCAAGACAGCGGGCCTCGTTCCGCTTCAGATCGAGGATCTCGGCGAGGGTCGGCGCGAAATCCGCATAGCGGTTCGCCCGGCGCGCCTGCGCCCACACCACCTGGCCGCGCGAGGTCGCATGGGCGATGGTCGAGGCCAGGCTCTCCGGAATCCGTGTGGCGCGGTCGTGGATCCGGCGCGCCTCGCGCAGATTGGCCCGCGCGACCGGGTCGAGGCTGGCCGCTTCGGCCTGAAGCGTGCCGGTCCACTCGGCCACCCGTCCGTCCGTGCGCAGGCGATGCGCCGCCGCCTCGATCGCCGCATTGTGCTCGGCCCGGGCGGCGGCACCGTTCGCCGGCATCATCGTCTCCTGGTCCCAGGAGAGCAGCTCGCGCACCCGCTCGAGCGCGCCGAGCTGGCGCATATGCGCGCTCAGCGCTTCATAGGCCGTCCGGACGGCTGTCGGCAGGTCAGGCATCTTCTGGGCGTCGTCCATATCTCGCTCACGTTCTCGGGCATGCGGTTGCGGGGACGCCCGATAGATTGATGCCGCCCCGGGGCCGGGTTCAAGCGCGATTCCGGGCGGTGCCTCCCCCGCTGCAATCGCCGGCCCTAGCCGGCCGCGAATCCCTCGCCGATCTCTTCCTCGGCGCGCTGCCAGATCTCGAAGGCGATCGGGTTTTGCGATTCCTCGAGGATATGGCCCACTAGCCCGATCGCGCGCGCCATCACGCCGATGCCGCGCACGATGTGCGATGGCAGGGCCAGCTCGCAGCAGATCGCGCCGATCGCCCCGGTGGCGTTGATCGGAAGCTGCTTGCCCGACGCCGCCTCGGCCTCCTTCTCGATTACCTGCATGAGCGCGACATACCGGCCCGACAACCCGTTCTCGGCGGCAATCTGGAACAGCCGCGGCGTGCGCGGGTCGATCGGCTTGTGCACCGGATGGCCCAGCCCCGGTATGATCGTCCTGCGGGCCCGGTAATCGGCGACCGTCTGGCGTGCGAGGGCTTCCAGATCGACCGGCTCCGGGCGGTCGGTCAGCGCCGCTTCCAGCATCCGCGCGGCGCCCTCCATGCTGCCGACAAAAACCGTCCCCAGCCCGCACAGCCCGGCTGCGACCGCCGCCTGCAACGCCTCGGGCGCGCCGATATAGGTCATGCGCGCGGCGATCGCCGATGGGGTGAGGCCGTGCTCGACCAGGGTGATGACGATGGCATTGAACACCGCCGACTCCTGCGGCGTCGGCCGCCGTCCGGTCAGCTGCAGGAACGCCAGATCGCCGAGGTTGAGGTGCCCGAGGATCTCGTTCGGCAGATCGAGCCCGCGCACGGTGATGGTCTCGCGGGTGCTGTGGGCGATATCGGAGGTGATCCTGGCCACACGTTTCGGCATCGTGGTACTCCCTTTCAGTTGTCGGCCCCGGGTTCAGTTGTCGGCCCCGGGTTCAGTTGTCGGCCTTGGCCGCGGCCCGTCACACCGGGTCCCAGGAGAACACATCCGCCGTGACGTCGAGCCGATGGAAACTCGCGGCCAGCGCAGGCATGGCATGCTCGGCGATCGCCTGCGCTGTCCAGCCGCCGTCGCGATGGACCGAGCGCACCGGGCGGGGCTGGCTGATGACGAAGATCTCGTTGTTGCGGATCGCGAGGATCTGGCCGGTCACCGCCTCGGCGGCATCGCTGGCAAGGTAGACCGCCAGCGGCGCCACCTTGGCCGGCTCCATCCGCTTCAGCTTCTCGACCCGCGCCTCCTGCTCCGGGCTGTCGACCTTGATCGACGAGATCATGCGGCTCCAGGCAAAGGGCGAGATGCAGTTCGAGCGCACCCCGAAGCGGCGCATGTCCAGCGCGATCGACTTCGACAGCGCGACGATCCCCAGCTTGGCGGCCGAGTAGTTCGCCTGCGCATAATTGCCGATCAGCCCGGAGGTCGAGGTCATGTGCACATAGGCGCCCGACTGCTGCTGCTTGAAGTGCTCGGCGGCGGCCCGGCTGACATGGAAGCTGCCGTAGAGATGGACCTTGAGGACCGCGTCCCAGTCCTCTTCGCTCATCTTGTGGAAGAAGCCGTCGCGCAGGATGCCGGCATTGTTCACCACCGCATCGATGCGCCCGAAGCTGTCGACGGCGCATTCGACGATGCGGCGCGCCGCGGCGGCGTCGCTGACGCTGTCGCGGTTCGCCACCGCCTCGCCGCCGAAGGCCCGAATCTCGTCGACCACCGCCTGGGCGCGGCCCTCGTCGTTGCCCTCGCCCTGCAGGCTGGCGCCGATGTCGTTGACCACCACCCGCGCGCCTTCCCGCGCCGCCGCAAGGGCGATGTCGCGGCCGATCCCGCCGCCGGCCCCGGTGACCACGACGGTCTTGCCTTCCAGCATCTGCCCGGACGTCATCCCTTCTCCTCCTTCAGATCGCCGGCGGGCGCGAACACCGGCAGCGGGCGGCCGGCCACCGTCTCGATGTGGCCGCTGACCCGTGCGCCGATGGCCGCCTCGCCGCGCAGATGCGCCATGACGCGCGGTCCCTCGTCGAGATCGACAAGGGCGATGCAGTAGGGGGCGATGGCCGCGAAAGCCTCGTCCGGTGCCCGGTGCACAACCGTCGCGGTGAAGATGCGGCCACGCCCGGTCGCCTCGACCGGCTCGGGTCTTGGGGCGCCGCAATGCGGGCAGCGTGGCCGCCGCAGCGCCCAGCGCCGGTCGCACCGGTGGCACCGCTGGATATGGATGCCGCTGCTCATCGTTCGCGCTCCAGGATCAGACTGACATGCGAAGAGATCACGCCGCCGTCGCCGTGGTAGAGGGCGAGCCCGGGCGTTCCCGGGATCTGGCGCGCGCCGCCGCGCCCGGTCATCTGCCGCACCGCCTCGACCAGATGGGCCATTGCGCCAGCCACGCCGCAATGGCCATACGAGAGCAGCCCGCCATGGGTGTTGAGCGGCAGCGGCCCCGCGCGCCCGAACCGCCCGGCACGCGCGTCGCGGCCGGCCTGGCCGGCGCCGCTGATGCTGATCGCCTCCAGCAGCAGCGCCAGCGTCACGGTGAAGCTGTCATAGATCGCCAGATAGCCGATATCCGCCAGCCCGACCCCGGTGCGCTCCATCACCCGCTGCGACGCGATCCGCGCGCCGCAGGCGATGTCGTCCGGGGCTTCGCTGATATGCTGGTGGGTGTGCGCCTGCGCTGCCCCCAGCACCCGCACGGCGGGCCCCTCCGGCGGCTCGGCCGAGAGGATGATCGCCGCCGCCCCGTCCGAGATCGGGCAGCAGTCGAGCAGCTTCAGCGGCGTCGCGATCGGCTTCGACGCCATCACCTCGGCGACCGAGATCGGCGCGGTCAGATGGGCGCCTTCGGTGTCGGCCGCATGGGCGCGCATGAGCACGGCGAGCTCGGCCAGCTCCGCCTCGGCGGCGCCGGTCGCGTAGAGGTAGCGGGCCGCGGCCAGGGCGTAATAGGCAGGGATGGTCGCGCCCAGCGGCACCTCGCCCTCGGGGTGCCCGACCTGGGCCAGCGTCTGGATCGAGGCGGTGCGGCTTTGCCCGCTTGCCCGGTTCTCGCCGGCCACCACCAGGACGTTGCGCGCCTCGCCCATGCGCACCAGCATGTCCCCCAGCATCAGCATTGCCGCCCCGGTGGCGCCGCCAAGCTGCAGCGAATGGGCGTAGGCGGGGCGCAGGCCGAACTCCTCGGCGAACACCGTCGAGAGCATCAGATGCGGCATGGTCGTCGCGTAGCCGGTGATCAGCCCGTCGATCTCGGCCCGTTCCAGCCCGGCCTCATTCAGCGCC
>Ga0210110_1000792_pt1 | contig 10086 bp, 8 predicted proteins | sample China_Galinas_PW_2_FD_184865 | JGI IMG/M metagenome (GOLD analysis project Ga0210110, IMG submission 184865) | Wetland microbial communities from San Francisco Bay, California, USA, that impact long-term carbon sequestration - China_Galinas_PWB_D1... | ecosystem: Environmental > Aquatic > Marine... | reverse complement strand
CTACGTCGACCGGCTCTAGGGACCGGACGTGCAGTTGGCCATGAAGATGACCGGGACGACGGCCATGCTGGTCGTGCCGCGACTGCTCCGCATGTTCCTCGACTCGATCGAGCACAAGGCGGATGCCTCCGGCGTGATCGTGCGCACGCTGTTCGGCTTGATGCGCCGCGCGTCGAACGTCAGCGGCTATCGCCTCGGGCGCGTGCTCTTTCGCCGCATCCACCGTGAGTTTGGCGGCCGGCTTCGCATGTTCGTCAGCGGCGGCTCGCGGCTCGACCCTGAGTTGTACGACGCGTTTTCGTGTCTAGGATTCAACGTCTACGAGGGCTACGGCCTGACCGAAACCGCTCCCGTGCTGACGGTAAACCCGCCAGGAAAGAGCGTGCGCGGCAGCGTCGGCCCGCCGCTGTCCAACGTGGAGCTGCAGATCAGAAACCCGAACCTGGAACGCGTCGGCGAGGTCTGGGTCAAGGGCCCGAACGTCATGTCGGGCTACTTGGACAATCCCGAGGCGACGTCGGAGGTGCTGGTGGACGGTTGGTTCCGCACCGGTGACCTCGGCCGGGTCGACGAGGACGGCTGGCTCTACCTCACGGGGCGCAGCAAAGACCTGATCGTCACCAGCGCCGGAAAAAACGTCTACCCGGACGAGGTGGAGGCGCGCTACCGAGACCTGCCGTTCGTCAAGGAGGTTTGCGTCTTCGGCATGACCGCGCCGGACGGGCTCGGCGACGCCGTCCACGCCGTCGTCGTCGTCGACCCCGATCGCGACCCGGAACTCGATCGCGCGTCCGTCGAGCGCGAGATTCGCACGGCGGCCGAAGCCATCGCCGCGGAGTTGCCGCAGCATCAGCACATCTCGCAGTTTCACTTCTGGCAGCGGGATTTGCCGCGAACGTCGACACTCAAGGCGAAGCGCGGGCTGATTCGCGATATCGTGGCGTCCGAGCGGTCCGGCAACGACGTGGTGCCATCGCTTGACACGCCCCAGCCGGACGACGTGTCCGAGGTGTGCTCCGCCAACGAGGATGCGACCCGGGCCGTGCTGTCGATCGTCTCGCACGCCTCGAAGCGAAGCGTGGCCGACATCGCACCGCCGATGCACCTGCACCTCGAACTCGGCATCGACAGCATCGGCCGCATCGACCTGCTCGGGGCGCTGGAGTCGACGTTCAACATGCACATCGACAACGAGGCTGGGGCCAAGGCCGTGCGCGTCATCGACCTGATCCGCCTGGTGGGCGATCGCCATCCGACCGGCAGTGCCGTCAAGCGGGCGGACGTGTGGGAGCGCCGCCTCAAGCGCGATGCCGCCCACGCCGAGTCGAACGGCACTCTGCCGACGGCGCTGAAGCCGCTCCGGTGGATGGTACGCGGCACGCTCGGCGCGTTCATGAACACCTACGTACGCGTCCGCGTGAAGGGCCGCGAACACATCCCGGAGACCGGGCCGTTTATCTTGGCGCCCAACCACAGCTCGCACCTGGACTCACCGTCGGTGATCGCCGCGATTGGCGGCAAGCGCCGCGTGTGGGTCGCCGGCGCCGAGGACTACTTCTTCAACACGCGCCTCAAGCGACTGGTCTTCGGCAAGATGCTCGACACGATCGCCTTCGATCGGCATGCGGACGGCGTGTCGGGCCTCAGGCGGTGCGGCGCCGCCTTCGATCGCGGCGACGGCCTGCTGATGTTCCCGGAGGGCACGCGCAGCGTCACCGGCGAAATGCAGGCGTTCAAGATCGGCGTGGCCGTGCTGGCCATTGAACGCGGCGTGCCGATCGTGCCGGTACACATCGCCAGCGCCTACGACCTGTGGCCGAAAGGCCAGCGCTTCGTCCGCCCGGGCACGATCGTCGTGACCTTCGGCAAGCCGGTGATGCCCCCGTCTCGTGACGAAATCGCCGACCACTACGCCGCCTTTCAATCAGTCACCAAGGACGTCGAGCGCGCCGTTCGCGCGATGGCGGCCGGTTCTACGGCGTGACGAAGCACCAGGCCAATCCCCCGGCGACGTCCGCGGCGTTTTTCGACGTGGACGGCACGCTGCTTCGATCGACGATCGTACACTACTACGTGTACTTTCGGCGACGACAGTTAGGCCCGCTCGTCGGCCGCGCCTGGTTCGCCGCGTACCTGGTCAAGTGTCTGTACTTGCTGGTGCTGGACAAATTCAGCCGGGCGCGATGCAACATCGTGTTCTACCGGAGCTACCGCGGCCGGAGCGTCGCCGAGATCAAGGCCATGGTCGACGATTGCTATCGCGACGCCATGAAGCCGCGAATGTTCACGCAGGCACAAGGCTGCATCGCCGCCCACAAGCACGCGGGGCGCAAAATCGTCCTCGTCACCGGTTCGATCGATTGGATCATGAAACCCCTGGCTGACGCGCTCGGCGTGGATCACGTCATCGCGCCATCGCTGGTGGAGGAAAACGGATGTTTCACCGGGGCGCTCGACGGTCCGCCGGTCGGCGAGGAGGAAAAAGCGGTTCGTATGCGCGCGTATGCCGAAACGCACGGCATCGACCTGGCGGAATCGTTCGCCTACGGCGACAGCTACGCCGACCTGCCGATGCTGGAGGCGGTTGGCCGCCCCCAGGTCGTCAATCCACAGCGGTCGCTGATGCTTCGCGCGCTGGCGCAGGGCTGGCCGATTCACCGATGGACGTTGCCGAAGTAGAGTGTGCTCATGAAGGCTCTGGTCTATCGAAAGAGCGTGCCGCGTTATCTGCTGCTTCGATACCTCGGGCCGCGGATTCGCGGGCTGTACACGTCGAGTGCCGCGCCGCTGTCACTGTGCGACGTGCCCGAGCCGGCGCTGCCGGGCGAAAGGTGGGCGCGGGTCGCGCCGGCGCTGGCGGGAATTTGCGGCTCCGATCTGGCCACGCTGTGCGCCAAGGGTAGTCCCTATTTGGCGCCGATCACGTCCATGCCGTTTGTCATGGGACACGAGCTGGTCGGGCACGTGACTGAGGTCGGCGGCAAGGTCGATCGCGTCCGCGTCGGCGACCGCGTCGTGCTCCACCCAGCTTTGGGTTGCCGGGTGCGCGGCATCGACCCGCCGTGCAGCGCCTGTCGCGACGGGCGTGACGCGCTGTGTGCCAACGTGATGTCCGGCGACATCGCCCCCGGTATTCAAACCGGCTTTTGCCGCGACACCGGCGGCGGGTTCGGGCAGTTGCTCGTCGCCCACGAGTCGCAGCTCTACGTCGTTCCCGACGACCTGCCCGACAACTCGGCCGTCCTCATCGAACCGTTCTCCTGCGCGCTGCACGGCGCGCTTCGTGCGCCGTTGAACGATACGGACACGGCGCTCGTCATCGGCGCCGGGTCGATCGGGCTCTTGACCGTGGCCGCGATTCGAGCGATTGGCAGCAAGGCTCGCATTGTGGTCGCAGCCAAGTATGATCATCAGCGAGAACACGCGCGAGCGCTTGGTGCTGACGGGTTGCTGCCGTCTTCCGGCACGGTGGACGCGCGCTACCGCGCCTGGGCTGACGCGCTCGGCGCCGAAGTGTTGAAGCCGGAGCTGGGCAAGCCGACGGTGATCGGCGGGGCTGACGTCGTGTTCGATTGCGTGGCCTCTTCCTCGTCGATCGACGACGGGATGCGCTTCACGCGAAGCGGCGGCACGTTCGTGCTCGTGGGCATGCCGGGCGTGCCGCGCGGCGTCGACTGGACCCCCCTGTGGTTCAAGGAGTTGACGCTGCACGCGGCCTACGCCTATGGTCCCGAACGGCGCGGCGACGGTGTGTGTGACACCTTCGAGTTGGCCATCGCCCTGATGAAGACATGGGGCGCGAAGCTCGGCGCCCTGGTCGGCGCGCCGTTTGCGTTGAATGACTTTCGTGCCGCCTTCGCCTCGGCGCTGTCGACCGGGCAGAGCCGCACGGTGAAGACGGTGTTGACTATCTCGCAGGACCATCCGGCATGATCGATACGAACACTAGGCCGAATCTGCACACGGTGACGGACGACGACCCGCCGTTTCTGTTTCATCGCGGCGAGGGCTATGAGCGCTACCGCTTGCCCGTCGGTGCGAAGGTCGTCTATCCGAATCCGCCGCTGACGCCGATTGCGGATCGCCGCGCGGCCATTCGCCACGCCATCGATCACCCCGAAGGAACCGATCCGCTCGACGCGCACCTGAAGCCCGGCATGACGGTAACGATTGCGTTTGACGACATTTCACTGCCGCTGCCGCGCATGATGAAGCCGGACATCCGCCAGGATATCATCGAGGTCGTACTCGAGCGGCTCGACAGGGCCGGCGTTACCGACATCGAGCTGATCTGTGCGATCTGCCTGCACCGCCGCTGCACGCCGGCGGAGATCAAGCATTTCGTCGGCCCGCAGGTGTTCAAGCGCTTCTGGCCCAAGCGACTCTACAACCACGACGCGGAAGACCCCAGCGGCATCACGCACCTGGGCAAGACGACGACGGGCGAAGACGTCGAGCTCAACCGCCGGGCGGTCGAGTCGGACCTGCTGATCTACGTCAACATCAACCTCGTGGCGATGGATGGCGGGCACAAGTCCGTCCCGGTCGGACTGGCGACCTACAAGTCCGTGCGGCACCACCACAACGCGCCGACCATGTTGCACGATTCGAGCTACATGGACCCGCCCAACAGCGACTTTCACCGGTCGTGCGAGCGCATGGGCGACGTCGTCCGCAAGCACATGAAGATCTTCACCATCGAGACGACGCTCAACAGCGATACGTTTCATCCGCTGCTTGCGTTCATGCAGAAGCGCGAGCACGATTGGAACATCATTGATCGGTTGCAGTTTGAAAGCAGCCGCATCGCCCTCAAGATGTTGCCCGGCCCATTGCGGCGCAAGGCGTACAGCCTGTTGCCCGCGCCCTACGGATTGACCGGGGTGCATGCCGGCTGCACCGACGAGGTTCATACCAAGACCCTCGCCAACATCCATCGGCAACAGCTCATCGCGATCGACGAGCCGGCCGACATCGTCGTGCTCGGCATGCCGTCGATCGGGCCGTACAACGTGAATTCGATCCTGAATCCGATCCTCGTGCAGTGCCTGGGGCTCGGATACTTCTTCAACTTCTACCGCAACCGGCCGTACCTGAAAAAGGGCGGGGTGATGATCATCCTGCACCCGATTGAGAACAAGTTCCACATGGTGCATCATCCGTCGTACTTCGACTTCTGGGAGCAGGTGATTCCGCAAACGCGCGACCCGCACGAGATGGAGCACAAGTACGAAAAGTCGTTCGCCGAGAACGAGCGGTACATCGATCTGTATCGACACTCCTATGCGTACCATGGCGTGCACCCGTTCTACATGTGGTATTGGGGCGCGCACGGGGCGGCGCACGTCGGCAAGGTGATCGCGGTGAATCCGGTGAGCCAACTCGCGACCGATCGCTTGGGCTATGACACGGCCCCGACACTGTCGACGGCCATCGGACAGGCGAAGGACTTCGCGGGCCGGGACGCGAAGATTTTGTACTTCCACTGCCCGCCGATCTTCATGTGCGACGTGCCGGTGTGACGAGTTGGACTGATTGCATGTTGCGGGTGCTGTCCCCGAAGCGTTGTACCCGAGCCGCGGGCTTGAGCCCGCGCGGTGATGCCGGAACCGTATGATGTCGAGGACTGAGTGCTATGGCTCACGCTTGCATGACCATGCAGTTTCGAGCGTAGCGCATGGTCGTTGGTGCGCGTGCTGTATTTCCCCCCTCTGTTGAGGGGGGACTGAGAGGGGTTCTTTCGGAAACAGAACCACCCCCGAAGCGTTGGACCCGAGCCGCGGGCTTGAGTCCGCGCGGCGATGCCGAAGTCGGATGACGCCCGTGATTCCTCTGACGCGATGCGCTGCGAACCATGAATAACGACGACGCCATCCTCGTGATCGCCAACCCGACTTCGGGCAAGGGGCGCGGGCGTCGACTGTGCGACGACGTGGCGACTGCGCTGCGGTCGCGCGGCCTGGCCGTCTCCGTCGAGTTCACGCAGGCCGCGGGCGATGCCGGGCGAATCGCAGCCGAGGCACTTCGGCGTGATGCGAACCGACCGGGCTGCATCCTCGCGTGCGGCGGCGATGGCACGCTGCAACAGGTCGCCCACGAACTGGCCGTGTTTCGCGCCGAGGGAAACGATCGCTGCCCTGACTTCGCGGTCGCGCCGGGCGGGAGATGCAACGACTTCGCCCGGGCGCTCGGCATACCGCACGACGCAGGCGAGATCGCGCGGATTGTCGCGGAGTGTCCGGCCCGGCCGATGGACCTCGGCAACGCCAACGGCCGGCACTTCTGCACCGTGGCCACGGTAGGGATCGACGCGGACATCTCGCGCTACGTCGACCGGATGCGCATGCCGTTAATTGGCACACCCGCGTATCTGTACGGGGCGTTTCGCGTGCTGCTTCGATACGCTCCCCGGCCGCTGACGATCGAAGGCGACTTCGGCCGCATTGAAGAGCCGATCTTTCTCGCGTCGAGTGCCAATACGTCGTCCTACGGTGGGGCCGTGCCGATCGCACCGGGGGCCGACCCGACGGACGGCACGCTCGATCTGTGCATCATTCGTCATTCGTCGATGTGGCGGGCGCTGCGCCTCGTGCCGGCGATCCTGCGCGGTACGCACACGAAGCGCGCGGGCGTGACATTCCAACGAGTCACACGCCTCACGATCGACGGCCCCGAACCCACCGAGCTCTGGGCCGACGGCGAGCACATCGCCGATACCCCGGCCACGATCGAGGTCGTGCCCAAGGCGATCAAAATGCGCGTGCAGTAGGTCGCGGCGTTTTGGAGCATTCATTCCGCTATACTACTCGGCTGCGGGATCAAACTCACTCACGTCGACGCCTAATGCGGCGGCAATCTTCTCAAGCGTATATCTCGACGGGCTATGCTTTCCGGTTTCCAATCGGCTTATGTGGCTTTGTGGCAGCCCGGTACGTTCCTCTAGCTCCGATTGCGTCAGCCCTGCGGCACTTCGCAAATCGTGTATTCGCTTACTAACCCACGATAGCCAGTTTTCCAGCTTGGGCACTCGCGTTATGTCGCCTTCGGTCTTGAGCGGCTGTCGCCGAACAAAGACAGGCTCTTGCTCAAGGATTTCCAGGATCGCCTCGTCGGCCGCTACCCGATCTTCTTCTGACTCTGCTTCGCAATATTCCCGTACGAGTCCGAAGAGTTCATCAACGTCCTCTGCGGATAGCTTCTGAATGCGATCGAGCAGAATGCCGAGCGCGAGCATCATCCGCTGCTGCTCGACATCCAATTGACTAAGGCTCTTTTTTAGGGCGTCGGCGCTCATGGCTTTGCTCCGCGCGACGGCGATACGTCTATCTATCCCTGTTCCGCGTAGTCGCCGCGATAGTACTTACGTGCTCGTCGCGAAATCTTCCTAACGACAGCTCGCGGTGTAGCTCCATCTACCTCCTTCTTGTAATGACCAAGCAGCACGATTTCACGTTGCTCCTGCTGAACGATGAAAAACACGCGCAAGTTGATTCTCCCAAGAGGGCCGCCCTTCTCTTTCAGCTCGAAGAAATCGGCAAACTTCTCCACATTCTGCGTGGATGGGTGCGTCGGGTCGGTGTGTCGAGCAAGGTCCCTGATCTGATCAACAACGTGATCGTATTGATGCTGATGCTGCAGAATTCTGCGAGCTTCATTCTCCGCGATCGTCAGGTACTTCACAGACCAGAGGTAGCCTGGCTCCGGCCCGCCTCCTCGATGGACCCCCACTTTGACTTCTCGTTTGGTCACGACACAATCCTTTTCTTTGTGCTCCCTCACTGCGGTGTGTCGCGAACTGCCGGGTACCAAACAGTATACAACACGCGCCACGCGAGTCAACACATATTTTGTATATTCGTCGGTTTTGGCGTCCCGCATCGAAACAGAATTACCATAAGACATTGAAAATAAACAACTTACACAACAAGTCCCACCGTGTCGGCGTGTCCGAATACGGGCCTGATTCTAGGTTGGGACTGCAGTCTGCGCTACTTGGACGTGAAGGCCGGTTATGTGCCCGAACCGGCTCGCCGCTCAAGTCGCGGCGGTTCTTCGTCCGTGTGTCGTTCCGCGCGGCGGCGGAGGACGTGCGGCTCGAGGTGGCGATATTCGTCCGCGACGCTGCGATCGGGCATGAGCCGCAGGATGTCCCGGCCGACGCTGAGCGCGCCGTCGAAATCCCGGCCGCGCACGCACGCGCGAAACCGCAGGCGAAGCGCCTCCTCCGTGCGGCGGGCCAGCGCCTCGATCTGCTCGCCGAGCTCAACGACCACGCGCGGCTCCACCGTGTCCACTAAAATGGCATACATCGCCCGGCACGTGGCGTAGTCCCCGCTATTCAGCGCGTCCTGCCACGTGTGCAGCGGGTTGTGCTCGCGCGACGCGGCGACGTCCGACACCTCGCCCACGTAGGGCGTTCCCATCACCTCCGGCAGGTCGGCGCGATCGCCCGATGCCGACTCAGTCTCAGCATGCGGCTGGTCGTCTATGGCGGCTGCCAGTCGCGGATACGTCGTGCGCCGCAACGTCGCGGCCGTGATCAGCGATGGGTCGCCATGCGCGTTGCGCGCCAGGTCGATCACCTGTCTCTGGGCCCCGGCCTCGCCCGCGCTGAGCCCGAGCGACTGCACCCCTTGCAGATGGCTGAGATGCTGCCGCACCTCGTCGAGGTGCTCGCCCATCGCCGACACGCGAAGGCCGACCTTGGTAAGCGTGCGAAACAGCGTGGCCGCGAACAGCGCGCCACTGATAATCACGAAGCCGACGACGGTGCCCATCAGGTTGCCGCTCATCGCCGTGAAGATGGCCAGCAGCAGGCCGATGGTGACGTAGGTGCCGGCCACGAAATACAGCGTCTTGCGCGTATCGCGGACCGAGTCGAGCAAACGATAATGTAGTGACAACGTTGAAACGCCCCGGGTTTCGGAGTCGGCAGCGACTCCGTCAAATGAAAATCCTGGCGGCACCATTCCGTGCCGCAAACACCGATGCCATTATGTGATCACTCGCGCCGATGAGCAAGTCGACGCCGCCCGGGCCGTGCTGGTGCCTGTTCCAAGAGAGAAAGAGAGTGCGATTCTTCACTCCCCTCCTTTGTCAAGGAAAGGCAGGGGGAGGTTCTTCCTCGAACAGCTACCCCTCCATCCCCCCTTAACCAAGAGGGGAAAGATGTGTCGCGACCTTTCCGGGAAACGACGCTAGGTCTTATCTTTCGGCATGTTGACCTGAATGAATCCACCGCGATGGTCGGGAATCATCAGCTCCTCGCGCGAGGGACGGTCGAACTCGGCGAGTGAACTCGCGATCGGCAGTGAGACCTCCAGCCACAGGCTGCTGTCGGTCGTGCGCACGCGCCCGTGTTTCATCCCGGCCGGCAACACCACCGTGTCGCCCACCTTGAACGGAATCGGCTTGCGAAGGCCGTCGCACGTCAGTTCGCCGCTGCCCTCCAGCACCATCCAGATCACCATTTCGGCATACGGCAACTCCTGATCGACGCCGTCCACCATGCGCACGCGCTCGATCACGAAAGACTCGCACCGCACCAGGCTCGTCACCTGTGTCCACACGCTCGCCACGTGGTTTCGCGCCTCGTACTTCGCTGGCACCGGCTCGAGCGACACGCACTCCATCGCCTGCTCGAGGTGCAGCTCGCGCGGTTGGCCCGTCTTCGCGTCGACGCGGTTCCAGTCGTAGACCCGATACGTAATGTCCGACGGCGTCTGAACTTCCGCCACGGTGACGCCCGCCCCAAGCGCGTGAATCGTCCCGCTGGGTAGGTAGTAGCATTGCCCTTGACGAACGGCGATGCGATTCAAGACGGACTCGACATCTTGCTGTTCGATTGCATTTCGCAGCGACGCTTTGTCCACGCCCGGCTTCACGCCGCGATAGATGAAGCCGGTGTCCTCGGCGTCGAGGACGTACCACGCTTCGTTCTTGATGCGCACCCGGCCGCCGAGCCGCTTGGCCATCGCCTCGAGCTGCTCCCGGTCGAGTCCGAGGCTGTCCGTCGGCTGGCGCTCGAGCGCCGCGGTCAACCCGTCGATCGCACCCAGCCACGCGTCGGTGCTGGTGCGTAACTTG
>Ga0210110_1000790_pt1 | contig 10108 bp, 10 predicted proteins | sample China_Galinas_PW_2_FD_184865 | JGI IMG/M metagenome (GOLD analysis project Ga0210110, IMG submission 184865) | Wetland microbial communities from San Francisco Bay, California, USA, that impact long-term carbon sequestration - China_Galinas_PWB_D1... | ecosystem: Environmental > Aquatic > Marine... | reverse complement strand
GCGCCTCGCCGAGGGCGCGGAGATCCTCACCGTCCTTGCCGGCGAGGGCGCACCGCTCGCGCTTGCCGAGATCGACCTGCACGTTCCCGACGGCGTCGAGGTCGAAAAGCACGAAGGCGGTCAGCCGAGCTGGTGGTGGCTGCTCGCGGCCCAGTAATCCGCGCTTTCGCCGGCGCTTCGAGGCTGACCGAGGCGCAGCTTCGCGATGCCCCTATCCACTGGCCGCGGCCGAGCATTCTGGATACATCGCTTGCGGCGCTCGAGGTCGTCGGTCCCAAGCTTGCCGTGGTCGCCGAGGAAGCAGGCATCGTGACGGTCGGCGACCTCCTGCTCCGCGTGCCGCACAGCCACCGGGATCGCACCGTCGTCCCGGTTGCAAGGTTGGATCACGGAAAGCCGGCGACGATTCTCGTCGAGGTCATCGGCGCCCCGCCTCGCCCCTTCCGCCGCCGCGGCCTCTCGATCGTCTCGGCAAAGGTCGGCGACGACTCCGGCTCGGTCAGGGCGACCTGGTTCAACCAGCCGTGGATGGCGAAGCGATTGCAACCGGGTGTGAGGCTGCTCCTCACCGGGACCAGGGACCAGCGCGGGTTCAAGGTCACCGAGTACGAGCAGCTCGCGGGTGCCGGGGAGGGCGCCGCAGGGCCCGGTCCGGCACCGGCGGCGAAGCTCGTTCCCGTTCACCCGGCGACCGAGAAACTGAAAGCGCAGCGGCTGCGCGAGTGGAGCGAGCGCGCGTGCGAGTGGGCGGCGAACGCGATCGAGCCCCTCCCCGCGGAGCTGCGCGTGCGGGATCGCCTCGCCGGAGTTGGAGACGCGCTGCGGGCGATTCACTTTCCCGAGATCAAGGAGGACGTCGAACAGGCCCGCGAGCGGCTGGTGTTCGAAGAGCTCTTCCTCTACCAGGTGATCCTGGCGATGCGCCGGCGCACCCAGCGGCTGGCGCGCCCCGCGGTGCGGCTCGGGCAGCCGGGGGAGCTCGTGGCCCAGTGGATCGAGTCGCTGCCCTTCGAGCCGACCGGCGATCAGCAGACCGCGTTTCGGGACATCGACGGCGACCTCGACTCGGGCGAGCCGATGCAGCGCCTGCTGATGGGCGAGGTTGGATCGGGGAAGACGGTTGTGGCCCTCTACACGATGTTGCGCGCTTTGGAGTCCGGCCACCAGGCGGTGCTGATGGCGCCGACCGAGACCCTGGCCGAGCAGCACGCGGCGACCCTCGATCGCCTGCTCGTGCACAGGCCGATCCCGTTCGGGTTGCTGACGGGGGCCACCCCTGCGGCGCAGCGGCGGGAGGCGCAGGAGCGCCTCGCAACGGGCGAGCTGCAGCTCGCCGTCGGCACACATGCCCTGATCGAGCCGGCGGTGAAATTCGCTCGGCTCGGCGTCTGCGTCGTCGACGAGCAGCACCGTTTCGGGGTCGAGCAGCGGCGGGCGCTTGACGCGAAGGGGGTGCGGGGGATGGCCCCGCACGTCCTCCACATGACCGCGACGCCGATCCCGCGCACCCTCTCGCTGACCGTGTTCGGCGAGCTCGACACGACCGCCCTGCGGGAGGTCCCGGCCGGGCGGGGGCCGGTCGAGACGCGTCTCGTCGAAGAGGACGAGAGGCCGGCCGCCTACGAGTTCATCCGCGAGCGGCTGCGGGAAGGCAGGCAGGCATTTGTCGTGTGCCCGCTCGTGAGCGAGTCGGAGAAGCTCGAGGGCAAGGCGGCCGAGGCGGAGGCGCAGCGGCTCGCGGAGGGCGAGCTGCGGGGCTTCAAGCTCGGCGTCATACACGGGCAGATGCCATCGGCCCGCAAGGCCGAGGCGATGGAGGGGTTCGCGGGCGGCGAGCTCGATGTGCTGGTGGCGACGACGGTGATCGAGGTGGGCATCGACGTCCCGAACGCGACCGTGATGCTGATCGAGGGCGCCGAGCGCTACGGCGTCTCGCAGCTGCACCAGCTGCGCGGGAGGGTGGGGAGGGGCGAGCATGCCTCCCACTGCCTGCTCTTTGCCGAGGACGCAGGCGAGCTGGCGCGCAAGCGCCTTGGCGCAATCGTCCGCGAGCGGGACGGCTTCAAGCTGGCGGAGGCCGATCTCGGCCTGCGCGGCGCGGGCGAACCCCTTGGGACGCGCCAGCATGGGCTTCCCCGGTTCGCGGTGGCCGATCTGCCCGACGACACGCCGATCTTGATCTCCGCTCGCAACGAGGTGCTGGCCCTGTTGAAGCGGCATGGGTCACTCGACGCCCCCGACCTCGGCCCGCTCATGGACGCCGCCCACCGCCGCTTCGGGGCCGGCTCGCGCGACCCCATTCCCCTCTGAGAGGGCCGGGTTGTGTGAGGGTGGTGGTCCGATGCGGGTGATCGCCGGAGAGCTCAAGGGCCAGCGCCTCGTGGCGCCGCGTGGCTGGACGGTGCGGCCGACGCCGGATCGTGTCCGCGAGGCGATCTTCTCGGCACTGGGCGAGATCGACGGAGCGCGGGTCCTGGACCTCTACTGCGGCACCGGGGCCCTCGCGATCGAGGCGCTCTCGCGGGGCGCGGCCCGCGCGGTCCTGGTCGACAGGGACACCCGGCCGGCCCTCGGAAATGTCGAGCGGCTGGGCCTCCGCGAGCGCGCCGAGCTGGTCCGCTCCGACATCCCCCGGTGGCTCGCCGCAAGCGACGGGGGCGCAGCCGCCGGTCGCTTCGACCTCGTCTTCGTCGATGCCCCCTATAGACTCGCCGACCGCGTGGGGCAGGAACTGGAAACACATCTGCCGCCCCTTCTCACCACCGGGGGCCGGGCCATCGTCGAGAGCGCGGCGCGCCGCCCGCTGCGCATCGAGTCGCTGGAGCGGCTTCGCGGCAAGCGCTACGGGGCCGTCGACGTAGCCTTCTACTGTGAGTCGCCCTGATGGCCGCTCGCGACGGCGTCGTTGTCTGCCCCGGCAGCTATGACCCGGTCACCAACGGGCACCTCGACATCATCACTCGCACCTCTCACGTCTTCGAGCGCGTCGTCGTCGGCGTCGTCAACAACCCGCTCCGCAAGGAGAAGACGCTCTTCTCGGCGGAGGAGAGAAAAGCCCTCATCGACGAGGCGACGGTAGACCTTGGCAACGTCGAGACGCAGATCTTCTCGAACCTGCTGGTCGAGTTCGCCCGCGAACTGGGTGCCAAGGCGATCGTCAAGGGACTGCGGGCGATCTCGGACTTCGAGTACGAGTTCGAGATGGCGCAGCTCAACCGCAAGCTCGACCCCGAGATCGAGAGCATCTACATGATCGCCTCGCCCGAGTACAGCTTTCTCTCCTCCACCGGAGTCCGGGAAATGGCGACGTTCGGGGGCGACGTTTCCGACCTCGTTCCGACCCCGGTTGCCGCCGCCATGACGAAGCGCCTGGGTGACAGGTAGGCTTCGCCGCCAGATGGTGGTGTGGGCGAGAGTTTGCAAAAACGCGAGGAAATAGCCGTTTCTTCGCCGAACATGCCCCTTACACGTAGGCTTACGAGCTGCTGATGGACGTTCTGGTCCTCATAGACAAGCTGGACGATGTGGTCCACAACGCCAGGCCCGTGCCACTCACGGACCAGGTGCGTGTGGATCGCGAGGAGATCTATGACCTCCTCGATCAGATGCGCGCCACGATCCCCGAGGAGATCAAGCAGGCACGCTGGATCGTCAAGGAGCGCCAGGAGATGCTGGCGGAGGCCAAACGCGAGGCGGAGCGAATCGTCCGCGAGGCGCGCGAGCAGCAGGCTCGCCTGATCTCCGACGAGGAGGTCACCAAGCAGGCCGAGCGCGCGGCCGATGAGATCGTCGAGGACGCCCGCACGCGCGAGCGCGAGATCCGGCTCGGCGCCGAGGACTACGCCGACGAGATCCTCAACACGCTCGAGGTCAACCTTCAGAAGTTCCTTGCCGCCGTGCAGCGCGGGCGCGACAGGCTCGCCGGCCGCGACGACGAAGAGCAGCCGGTGGCCGAGCTCGACGAGCAGCAGCAGTAGCGACCTCTCGATTCAGGTTCAGTAGGTAGCCCGGACCACCGCGAGCTCGTCGGCCTGCCAGGTGACCTCGCCGCCGGACCACTCGATCAGGTCCTCGAGCTGGCTGCCCTCGAACACGTCGCCGATGACGAGCGAGCGGGAGTGGTCCTTGACGCGGCGCAGGAGCGCCCGCCTCTGGTCGTCGTCGAGGTCGCTGACCGAGAGGACCGAGATGACCAGGTCCCAGGGGCCGTCGGGCAGCGGGTCCTCCATGCGGGCGAGCTGGACGTCGTCGTAGGTCTGGCGGGCCCGGAAGACCATGTCGGGGCTCGCGTCGAGCCCCACCACCCAGGAGTCTGGATAGGCCTCGATCAGCCGCCGCGTTGTTTCGCCCGTCCCCATTCCCAGCTCCAGCACCCGCTCCGGCGGGAAGGGAATTGCCGCCACCGCCTGCTCCTGCAGCTCGTCATAGCGGGGCACCTTGGCGCGGATCCGCTCCAGGTACTCGTCCGGTGTCCAGTCGAATGGGCTCATCTCGTAACCTCGTGCGAGGTGCCATCGTAAGAGTCTCCGGCAAGTTGCGTGCGAACGGCGGAGGAGCGACCCATGGCCAGCGGGCCCACGACGATCATTGACCTTGGACGGCTTTCCCTCGCCTACGGGGAGGGGACGCGGTTGGACTGCCCGGTCCGGCTCGGCCCGTTGGAGCTCGGCGGGCAGGCCTACGTGGCGAGCCCGGAGTCCTTTGACGCGCGGCTCGACGTCTCGCGCCCGGCCAACGGCTTCGCGTTCCGCCTCCGCTTTCCGCTGCAGTTCGAGGGACCGTGCGTGCGCTGCCTGGAGGGTGCCGCGCTGGAGACTGAGGTGGATGTGCGCGAGGTCGACCAGCCCGGCGTCGACGACGAGGAGCTGCGCAGCCCCTATGTGGTCGACAACCAACTCGAGGTCGGCCGCTGGGCCCACGATGCGGCGGTCCTGGCGATGCCGGCACGGGTGCTCTGCCGAGCGGACTGCGCGGGCCTCTGCCCGGTCTGCGGCGAGTCCCTCAACGACGCGGACCCCGCCGAGCACCGGCACGACACCGGAGGCGATCCCCGCTGGGCAAAGCTGCGCGAGCTCAACTCCGAGTAGCCGGGCCGGCAGCGGTGCCGCTACCATGCTGCGACTCATGGCTGTCCCCAAGAAGCGAACCTCGAGCACCCGCCGCGACAAGCGGCGCGCAACCCACAAGGCGCCGAAGGCGCGCCTCAATCGCTGCCCGCGCTGTCATAGCCCGCGCCTGCCGCACAGGGTCTGCCCCACGTGCGGCACGTATGCCGGGCGCGAGGTGATCAGCAGGTCGATCGCCGAGCCCGAGGCCAGCGCACCCGACACCGAGTAGAGATGCCGGCCAGCGGCGTGACGGTCGCTCTGGACGGCTTTGGTGCAGAGCGGGGCGCCGGCGTGATCGCGGCAGGCGCGCGAATGGCGGCAGCGGATGGAATCCGCCTCCGCGTGCATGGCCCCGCCGCAGAGCTCGATCTCGGCGGCGTGGAGGGGGTGGAGGTCGTTCCGGCGGAGGAGTGGATCGCCAACACCGAGGACCCGGTGCCCGCCGTCCGGGCAAAGGGCGAGGCGTCCGTTGTCAGGGCGGCCCGCGACGTTGCCGAGGGCCGGGCGGCGGCGATGGCGAGCTCGGGATCGACCGGGGCGACGATGGCGGCCGCGACCTTCGGCATCCGTCGTCTGCAGGGCGTGCAGCGGCCGGCCCTCGCCGCGCAGCTGCCGGTCCCCGGCAAGCCCGTGCTCTTCCTCGATGTCGGCGCAAACGTGGAGGTCCGCGCCCAGCACCTCGTCCAGTTCGCCTTTCTCGGCGCGGCCTTCAGCGAGGCGGTGCTCGGCGTCGAGCGCCCCCGGGTCGGCCTGCTCTCGGTTGGCGAGGAGGCCGGCAAGGGGACCGAGCAGGTCATCGCCGCCCACGCGATCCTGGCCGAGGCCGGCGGGATCGAGTTCGTCGGCAACGTCGAGGGCAACGACCTCACCGCCGGTGCCGCGGACGTGGTGGTCACCGACGGCTTCACCGGAAACGTCTCGCTGAAGCTGATGGAGGGGACGGCGCGGGCGGTCACCGGCGCCATTCGGGGCGCGGCCCGCTCGAACCCCCTGGCCGCCCTCGGTGGGCTGTTGATGCGTCCGGCGCTGGGAGGCCTGCGCCGCGACCTACACCCGGACACGACCGGCGGCGCGATCCTGCTCGGCCTGAGAGGCATCGCGGTGGTCGGCCACGGCAGCGCCGGGCCGGAGGGAATAGCCAACGCGGTGCGGCTGGCGGCGCGCTGCGCGACTGTGGATGCGGTGGGTCGAACCGCGGCGCTGCTCAAGGAGGGCGGTGCGACTCGCGGCTCCCTGACGGACCGCACGGCCGAGAGCGGCGCGTGATAGGAAGGCAGCCGTGAAGCGCGACGAAGTCTTCAACCTGGTTCGCGACCATCTGGCGGAGGAGCTGGAGGTCGATGCCGGCCAGATCGAGGAGCAGACCCGCTTCAAAGAGGACCTCGACGCGGACTCGCTTGACCTCTACGAGCTCGTGATGGAGTTGGAGGACCGCTACGGGATATCGGTCTCCGAGCAGCAGGCTGCGGAGATCGGGACGGTCGGCGACGCCGTCTCATTCGTCATGGAGCACGCTCCAGCGTGAGCGTCGAGGGGCTTACCGCCCTTGTCGGGGACCTTCCCGGCGATCTGCGGCGCCGGGCCCTCACTCACTCCTCCTGGACGGGCAACGGGTCCGAGTCCTACGAGCGCCTCGCCTACCTGGGGGACAGCGTGCTCTCGCTCTCGGTCGCGGCCGACCTCGAGGAGCGCTTTCCCGAGATCGACGCCGGGGGCCTGACGAAGATCCACAACCAGGCGGTCAGCGGCGTCTCCTGCGCCGAGGTCGGTCGGGAACTTGGGGTCCCGGCGATGATGGAAGAGGCCGAGCCGGACGACGACGAGGCGATACCCGCGACGCTGCTGCTCTCGGAGGGCTCGCGGCCTCTCCCGGAGGCGACGGAGGCGCTGATCGGCGCCTGTTTCGTCGCCTTTGGCTTCGAGCCCACGGCGGCCGCGGTCAGCGCCGCCTTCAGGTCTCGCATCGAGCACGCCGCCGAGAACCGCACCGACTTCAAGTCCGCCCTCCAGGAGCTCTTGGCCCAGCGCCGAGCCCGCGTAACCTACGAGGTGATCGACGAATCGGGAGCCGCTCACGAGCGGACCTTCGAGGTGGCCGCGATTGTGGACTCCAAGCAGGTCGGCACAGGCGTGGGGAGAAGCAAGAAGGCCGCCGAGCAGGCCGCCGCGGAGCAGGCGCTGGAGCAGCTCGGTGACTAGATCGCTCCTTCGCGTCCGACTCAGGCGAGAGCCTTAGCGGCCCGGGATCCCGGACCACACCCACCATGTATCTGAGATCGATAGAGATGAAGGGGTTCAAGTCGTTCCCCGAGCGCGCCAAGCTCGAGTTCTCCCCTGGCGTCAGCGTGATCGTCGGGCCGAACGGCTCCGGCAAGTCGAACATCACCGACGCGGTGCTCTGGGCGCTTGGCGAGCAGAGCCCCGGCGCGATACGCGGCGCCTCGATGCAGGACGTGATCTCCGCGGGCGGGAAGGGAGTCGGCCAGCGGCGCGCCGCGGAGGTCGAGGTCGTGATCGACAACTCCGAGGGCCGCGCGGCTACAGAGCTCTCGGAAATCTCCGTCCAGCGCCGTCTCGACCGCTCCGGGGATGGCACCTACCGGCTGAACGGAGCCCGCTGCCGCCTGGTCGACATCGTCGAGGTCCTCTCTGACACGAACCTCGGTCGCGAGATGCACTCCGTGATCAGCCAGGGACGCGTCGAGTCGATCGTTCACTCCAAACCTCGCGACCGAAGGCTCCTGATAGAGGAGGCAGCCGGGCTGGGCAAGCACCGCAAGCGCCGTCGGCGCTCCGAGCTGAAGCTGCGCTCCGCCCGGGACAACCTCGACCGCGCCCTCGACCTGGAGCGCGAGGCGCGGGCCCGTCTGCGCCCCCTGAAGCGGCAGGCGCAGGCGGCCGAGCTCGGCGCTCGCATCGAGCGCGAGGAGTTGCAGCTGCGCGGCAGGTTGGTGGCCGAGGAGCTGCGCTCCGGGGCCGACAGCGCGCAGGCGGCGGAGAAGGCCGCAGAGCAGGCCCGGTCGCAGCGTGCGGTGGTCGAGGAGCGCCTGGCGGAGGTCAGCGAGAAGCGCCGTGCCGCAGAGGAGCGGTTCGCCGCTCGCGACCGCGAGCGCACCGAGGCCTGGGGCCTGCTCACGAAACTGCGCGGCGACCAGCAGCGAATCGCGGTCCGGGCGGCGGCGATCGCCGATCGGGAGGCCGAGCTGTCCGCCGGTCTGGAGAGCCTGCGGGCCGAGTTTGGGCCGCTGACGCTCGATGTGGGGCCCGGCACGGGAGCGCCGGGTGAGCGAGCCCGCAAGCTGGAGGAGGAGTTCGGCGAGATAGAGGCCGGTCTCTCCGGCGCCGCCGACGGGCTGGCACGAGCCCGTTCCGCCGATGCCGCGGAGTCCGACCGCGAGGCGGCGCTGGGCGCCGTGCAAAGCGGGGCCGAGCGGGCGTCGCGGCACGCGCGCCGCGCCGAGGGCCTGCTCGGGGAGCGCCACCGCGAGGCCCTGCGCCAGCGCGTCGCGCAGGGGGAGGAGCTGCTTGACGACACCCGCTCGGTGGTGGCGGCGACGGCGGCTGCGGAGGCTGCGGTCAGGGCCCGGGTGGAGCGGATCGAAGCTAGGGTCGTCGGCGAGGAGGGCGACGGGGACGCGATCGCCGAGGAGATGCGCTCCTGCTCGCAGCGCGAGTACGAGTTGCAGGCGGAGATGAAGGCCGCCTCGGACAGGCTGACGGAGGCGGAGGTCGAGGCGACCCAGCTGGGCGACCGCCGCGCCGAGGCCGAGCGGGAGCTGGCGACGATCTCCGAGCGTCTCGGTGAGGAGGTCGCGGCCGGGGAGCAGGAGCTGGGCGAGGAGGAGCGAGCCGAAATCGACCGCCGGCTTGAGCGGTTGGAGCGCCGCCGCGCCCAGATCGGCCCCGTCAATCCGCTCGCCGAGCGCGAGTACGAAGAGGCCCGCGAGCACGTCGAGTCCCTGCAGGTCCAGCGTGAGGACACCGAGCGGGGGATGCGCGAGCTCGAGGCGCTCATCCGCGACATCGACCGCGAGATCGAGCGCGCCTTCGAGCAGACCTTCGAGGCGACCGCCAAGAACTTCGGCGAGATGGTCGAGCACCTCTTCCCGGGCGGCCGCGGCCAGCTGCGGCGTGTCAGCCTGCGTCCCGCGCAGGAGCCCGAGCCGGCCGCCTCCGAGGACCTCGAGGAGGACGAGGAGGGGGAGGACGAGCGGCAGGACCTGGGCGTCGAGATCGAGGTCACACCGGCCGGCAAGTCGACCCGCAAGCTCTCGCTTCTCTCCGGCGGCGAGAAGTCGTTGGTCGCCCTGGCATTCGTCTTTGCCGTCTTTCTCGCCCGGCCCTGCCCCTTCTACATCCTCGACGAGGTCGAGGCGGCCCTCGACGACGCGAACATCGACCGCTTCCTACAGCTGATCCGGCGCTTCTCCAGCCGGGCCCAATTCGTCATCGTCACCCACCAGAAACGGACGATGGACGCTGCCGACGTTCTCTATGGGGTCACGATGGGTGGCGACGGCGTCACCAAGGTCATCTCCCGGCGCCTGCCTCGGGAGGCTGGGGAGGGCGAGGATGGCGAGCTTGGGCCCAGGCCCTTTGCCGGCATTGCAGCCGCGGAGGAGGCGTCCGCCCCAGCGCTCGGCGAGAAGCCTCCGGGCGAGCGTCCCAGCCAGGGCGACTCCTCGGCCGCCGCGGCGTAGAGCCGATGGCCACCTCGTGGCAGGAGATGCTGGACCTCGGCGCGCGCCGCGCTGGGGGGCCCGAGCCGGAGCCCGAGGCCGAAGAGCAGCGCCGCGGGGTCTTCCGCCAGCTTCGCGAGAGCCTCTCGAGGAGCCGTCGGGCCCTGGTCGAGGAGATCTCGGCGAGCCTCTTCGACCAGATCGACGACGCAACCTGGGAACGGCTGGAGGAGGCGCTGATCCTCGCCGATGCCGGCGCCCCGACGACGGCGGCCGTCGTCGAGCGGCTGGAGCAGGAGGTCGAGGCGGGGACCGTCCCCG
>Ga0210110_1000789_pt1 | contig 10113 bp, 10 predicted proteins | sample China_Galinas_PW_2_FD_184865 | JGI IMG/M metagenome (GOLD analysis project Ga0210110, IMG submission 184865) | Wetland microbial communities from San Francisco Bay, California, USA, that impact long-term carbon sequestration - China_Galinas_PWB_D1... | ecosystem: Environmental > Aquatic > Marine... | reverse complement strand
GGGCAACCGGACGGCGCCCAGTTGTCGACGGCGCAGGTGGATCTGCGGCTGCTGGATTACAGGGACCTGAATCTGCCGGCACCGGACCCGGCGTTCACCGCCCGGGTCCGGGAGCTGCTGGGAGAGGATGCCGATCGCTACGGCATCGCCGTTCTGGATCTGAGCGATCCGGAAAAGCCCCACTACGCCGAGTACCGCGGCCGCTACAAGCAGAACATCAGCAGCGTCGGCAAGCTGGTGGTGGCACTGGGCCTGTTCCAGGCGTTGGCCGACGCCTGGCCGGACGACCTGGACAAACGTCGCCAGATCCTCAAGGACACCATCGTGACCGCGGACGATTTCAGCCACTCGGATCACCACAAGATCCGCCTCTTCGATGTGCAGAGCCGCACCCTCACCCGCCGCTCCCTGCGCGATGGGGACAAGGGCTCGCTGTGGGAGTACCTCGACTGGATGCTGTCGGCCAGCTCCAACTCCGCCGCCGCCATGACCATGCGCGAAGCCATGCTGCTCAAGCACTTCGGCAAGGACTACCCGCCCTCGGAGGAGGAGATCAAGCGCTTCTTCTCGCAGACCCCCAAGCACGATCTGACCGAGCTGTTCAAGCGCACCTTCTTCGACCCGGTCACCCGCAACGGTCTGGACCTGGAGCAGCTGCGCCAGGGCAGCTTTTTCACCCACCAAGGCAAGAGAAACGTGCCCGGAGGTGGCAGCAGCTACGGCACCGCCCGGGAGCTGATGAGATACGTGCTGCGCATGGAGCAGGGGCGGCTGGTCGACGACTTCTCCAGCCGCACCATCAAGCGCCTGCTGTACATGACCGAGCGGCGCATTCGTTATGCCTCATCGCCTGCACTGCGCGACTCGGCCGTTTACTTCAAGTCCGGCTCCCTCTACCAGTGTCGACAAGAGGAGGACTTTAGCTGCGGCAAGTACATGGGCAATGTGAAGAACTACATGAACTCTGTGGCCATAGTGGAGACAACCACCGGCGGACGTCACCTCGACTACATGGTGACCCTCATCTCCGACGTGCTGCGCAAGAACTCCGCGGTGGACCACCAGACCCTGGCCACCCGCATCCACCGTCTGATCGAGCGAGCCCACCCGGCGGCGGCGACGTCCGAAGGCACGCCGCCGGAGACCGGCGCAGACCAACCTTGATCCTAGCCCGAAGAATACACCGCAGAGGCGCAGAGAACGCAGAGAACGCAGAGTATTGAAAATGATCGCAGCTCTAGAATCGGGACGACTTCGGCGCATCCAAAAATGGTTGTTCACGATGTCCCGCAACCCATTGTTGTCTCAGCGTCCTCTGCGCCTCTGCGGTTCATTCGTGAAAAATCCGGGCTAGAAACGGCAATTGGAACCGCCGAGGCGCGGAGGACGCGAAGGCAGACACGTACCGAAAGCGAAAGAACCTCCTTCACCCAACGCCTGATGCCCGCTTCCAGGAGACTTCCTTTACGAACTTGGCGATCTTGGCGTCTTGGCGGCTCAAATGCTCCTTCGAGAAGGTGAGGCCCATCCGATGCGTCGCGCGCTGATCCTGGCCTTCGTCCTGAACCTGGGCCTCGCCTTGGCGGCGCTGGCTGTGTCACCCCCGAAAGTGGCCATCCATTTCGGCACGGGCGGCATGCCAGACGGCTGGGCCCCCGCCTATGCCAACGCCCTCTTGATGGCCGGCCTCGATGCGCTGATCCTGCTGCTGTTCCTCTTCGCCCCGCGGATGATTCGCAGAACCCCCGCTCGATGGATCAACCTACCGAACAAGACCTACTGGCTACGTGAAGAGAATCGGAACAGGATGGAGCTGATCCTTGCCCGACGTCTGGACCAGTTCGGAGCAGTGACCTTCCTGCTCCTGTTCCTGCTCGGCCTGCTCGTCCTCCAGGCGAACCTCTCCAACCCCGTGCATCTGCGTGAAGACATCCTCTGGTGGGGGATGGGCGCCTACGTGATCTACTCGGTCGGCTGGACGCTCAGACTGAAGAGAGACTTTCGCGTCCCGAAAACCGCCCGCTGACCTGGCGGAACGCGCTCGGATGCGTGGCCCCGCGGGTTGACGGTGGACTGGCCGGCAAGACGCCCGATGAGAAAGCACCCCGGGGCCGCGGCCTGTTCGAAGAGCTGTTCACGGCCTCGGCCGTCATCAAAGATGACCGTCGAGTCTTTCGCCTGCTCCTCCCCCACGCATGAGGGAGGCCGGGAGTCGGTTGCTCCTCCCCCACGCGTGGGGGAGGCCGGGAGGGGGAGCAGCCCTTGCATTTCCGTCCCCAGCGCGCCATGATTTCCCCGTCCACCTCGACGGATGACGAAGGATCATGGGGACAAACAGCCGACCACCACCTTTCTGGGAACGTGCGAGCCAGCAGCTAGCCGTCGTCGGGCGGCTCCCGCTTAGGCGTATCCGCGTTCCTCGAAGCCGCCCGCTCCCGCACCGCCCCAGGATTCAGCCTGAGTGTCGCACCCAGAGGGCTCCGTACCGCCTGTCTCTGCAGAGGCACGATCAACTCATCGGTCAGCGTCACGACCCGATCCTTGTCACCTTTGCCGTTGCGCACCACCACGGCCCTGTGGACGAAGTCCAGGTCCTTGACCCGCACCCGCAGGCTTTGCTTCAGACGAAGCCCCGAGCCGTACTGCAGGCAGCCCAACAGCCAATACCACCTTTCAACCGTTTGAGTACCTCGCAGACTTCCCGCTGCGAAGGCACTAAGGGCAGGCGCTTCGGATTCTTGGCTCTCACGACCCCTCCAATCGTCTCCAGCGGTCGCTCCAAGACTACCTTGTAGAGAAAGACAGTTGCGTTAAGCGCCTGATTCTGGGTGCTCGCTGCCACGTTGCATTGCGTCGCGAGATGCGACAGGAACGCCGCCCCCTCGACCTCCCCCATCTTTTCTGGCCGGCGCTTTTTGTGGAACAAGATCAACCGTTTGATCCAGCGGACGTAGGCATCCTAGCCCGCATTTCTCACCAGGGTCCGTCGCGAGGCGTCCGGGGTGCCCGTGGATGCAAGGCACGCGACCGACCGGGCGCACAGGCGTACTTGACAGTACGTCGAGAACCCGGGCCGAGCGCAACGCGGCAGGCGCGGGCAGATAGGGCGCCGCAGCAGGAGCACCATGAGAAATGCCGGCTGGGTCCGGATCCTGTAGTGGCGGACCCTGATCGCCTCTCGAACGCGGTCCAGGAAGGGGGAGCAAGAAGGCCCTATGCTCACGAAGCTCCCCTTTCGTTGCCATGTGCTCAGCGCTTAGACCACCCAGGACGAACGTGCACGCCAGTGCGGGATAGCGAGCGATGTGCACGATATCCCGCAGCCGTGAGAGGTCCGATTTCGTCTGGACCGGTCCGGCCATTCGTGCTAAGTTGTTGAAAAATCGAAAGCCAGCGACCAGGAGATCAACGGATGGCAGAGCCCCAGTGTTGCTTCCACACCACAGATAGACCTTTTCCTCCACGTTTTGCCTCAATATGCGGGGATAGCGAGCGATGTGCGCGATATCCCGCGGATTTGAGCGATATCACGCGATTCGCACGGTTTGGCCCGTAATAGGCGGGATATCGGGAAGATCGCTCGCTAATCGATGTTAGGTGACAAAATGCCTGATGAAAAAATACCCGTCGTCCCACAACCGCAACCAGAACGTAGGGATCAAGCTAGTGTACCGCCCAGAAAAAGGCCACGATAGCAGATATCAATGGACTGGATAGTGCGATCAGTCGGCACCTGTCTAACCATGCCGCTACGCGGTGATTCCTGGCGGCAGCGTCACTTATGCGTGCTTGGATATTATTTATTTCAACCTCTCTGATCTGCTCCAACGTGAACTCCTTTTGAAATAGATTTCTCGGCTCATTCGTCGGTACTTGCAAATCTGATGTAAGCATACAAAAAAATACCAACATGAAGCCATCTATCATTAGCACCATGGATATTGTCACAGATCCAACCACATCAGGAGTGGCAGGAACGGCTGCAAAGATTTTCATGCCATATGCCAAGGACCCGGCTATACCCGCCAATATAATGGTAAGTGTGGTTGCCGCTTCTTTCGCCAAAGTCTCCGCGTTCTGCAGGCGAAAACGGAGATTTTCTAATGCAGATTCTTCTACCCATTCCGCTAACGTTGTCATGTCTTTCCCCGCGCTCTTGGCTGCAATACCCATTAAGACTACCATCAACGCACCTAACCATGCCATCAAGCCGACGCTGAACAACGCGCGGCTTATGGCTATCGTTATGCGGATCCCATGCCAACCCGAAGCTGGAGCCATGTTCGGGGCACATACGCAAATGAACGGAGGCCGACATGGGCGAAATCGATGAAGTCAAAGAGTTCATCGGCTATCTAAAGATCATCTTCGCGCTCATTCTTGCCACCTTGATCGGCTTAATCGGGTGGCTCGTTCAGAATTACACGAAGGCCGAACCTCTTTTGGTGTACGTAGATGTACTCCTAATTCTGTCGTTGTTTGTGGTCCTGTTTCTCGTACACAGAAAGATCCTTTCTGACATCAAGAGACTGAGAGGGCTTTGAAATGGAAATTTTAATTGTCGTATTAGCCGTTATGCTCGTGGCACTAATCGCCTATATCTCCGCACAGGCGATGCGTCATTAGGCATCAATGGCATAACATTCGGCTCCAGGCGACGCCGGAAACCTCGGCGGCGCTTCGCGGTGAGGTTTGTGGCAGCGCGCCTGAGCCGGGCGTTAGGCTTTCACAACACAGCACTGAAATGATGATTTGTTGGATTTGTAACAAAAATGAAGCTAACAGCCGAGAACATATAATAAAGAGATCGGATATAAAGCGGGTCTACGGTCGCGGCTCTTGATAGAGGTGATCATGCTCCTGTTCATGTAAAAAATGGTGTCGTAAAAAACATTCAAGGGGCCGATCCACAGATCCTTAAGTACAATGAGAGCTTGTGCAGTGAATGTAATAATAATTATACGCAACCATTTGATTCCGCGTACGAACAATTTATTGAGTACGTATTTGGAAATGAAGAATTAGTGTTGCATAAGAGATTCATTGATTTTTTTGATATATACGGTAATGAGTTTGAGGTTGGTCAAAATAATCTATACAAATATTGCGCTAAGTCATTCGGATGCAGGCTCGTCGACGCAGGAGCAATAGTTCCCGACGACGTTCGAGAACTGCTCGGAAAAAAGTCATTTCAAACCGGGCTAAGAATTAATCTATCAGTTAACGAAGATGTGTTTATTTTGCCACATGAAGACAGGGATGGTTTCATTGGAAAAGGCGATATGCTTGCATGGATGGATAAAAGCGACCATGCCATGGTGAATGGTTATGAATGGAATGAACATGTTTCGTGGCTAACCATTTCATATTGGTACAACACGTATCCTGACGGAAATCTTGGCTCCACATGGGTGGCAGATAGTAGATTCATATATCTCGGGAGTGTGCGCCCATTGAACGATGAGCAACGGGAATATGCGCATAAGAAAGTCAATGAAAAGCCTAACAAGGCAAAATAACTCGGACCGCAAAAAGCGCCGCTGCGCTCTGCCTTTTGCGTCCGGTTATTTGCAGCGTTAGGGCAAAGAATTGAGTGCGCCGCATGAAGATATTTATAAGTTGGTCGGGAGAATTCAGTCAGGCGGCTGCCTCCCTTCTCAAGAAATATATTCCGGCAATACTTCAGGGTGTTGAACCTTTCATGTCAGCTCACGACATTAAATCCGGAACACGTTGGGCTCCGAAACTTGCTGAGGAGCTTGAAGCAACGCATTATGGAATTCTTTGCCTCACGCCAACGAACCTTGAGTCCTCGTGGCTGATTTTCGAAGCAGGCGCACTGTCCAAGTTTGAAGACAGCGCAGCATGTGGGCTCCTTTTCGGGCAGTTAAAGCCTACCGACGTTAAAAATCCTCTTTCCCAGTTCCAGCATCGAAGGTTCGAGAGAGATGATTTCCAAACACTTCTTCAAGATATCAATGCCCGGACAGAAAGACCTCTTAAATCCGAGCAATTCAAACTTCTATTCGACACACTGTGGCCAAAAATCGAAGCCGATTATGCCAGCCTTCTGAAAGTTCACTCGGCTTCAAGTAACTCAACCCACTCAAAGCGTACCGAGCTTGATCTTCTAGAAGAAATTCTGTTTCGTCTGCGCGGGATTGAAAGGAATCCTTCTCCTACAGTTTCTGCTATCGAGTTGTCTCCGGAACAGCTTCTTGACTCTCGGTTAAGTGCTGAGAGCGTTCGAGCTTATACTCAATGGAAGTTTCCTGGTATGGGCATCTCTGAGGTATGGCAGAGCCAGTTGCTCAATGATATCCGCATTCAAGATTACCCTACGGTCCGTCACCTTGATAGTGCGGTAGGCCGAGCATTGCCAGCTGTTCATGCGTTCAAAGAGAAGCATCCGGATCTTTTCCCAACAGGCACAGATTATATAACCAAGGCGCTTGGCTTCGCCGACAAGAATTTCCGCACGGCCCATTCCTGGGCACTGGTTACCAGTGAAGCCTTCGCTGAGTATGCACACCTGATCAAGGAGCCCTAACAATTGAATAAAGCCGACCTAAAAACCGCGCTCCGAGCTATGAGCAATGCTTTATGTTTGTGCCAGCGCGGTTTTTAGGTCGGCTTATTCTTAACGTTAGAAATCACCATGCCCCATCACCACGAGAAAGACGACTACTTAGAAGCCGGGAAACCAGTTCACCGGCTATCTTACTGCGCATTTTTGGATGTTCTTGGATTTTCTGAGCGCATTCGTTCAAGCTACAAAGACAAGACGGCGAACAAGCTCCTTCAAGAATTCCATGCAATTTTCGACAGACGGATAAACCGCCTAAAGTCTGAGGTCGACGAGTCCCTGCTTTACTTTAAATCATTCTCGGACAACGTTCTTCTAGCTCACCCTCGTTTCAGCGAAGACATGGAATCCGAGCTTGGATTCATCCTGTGGTCGATCAGTGAATATCAGTTTGAGATGGCATCAAAGGGTTTCTTTATCCGCGGTGGCCTTTCAGTTGGCCCGCTTTTCGTTGATGACAATAGCGTGTATGGGGAGGCTTTGATTGATGCCTATGAGCTAGAAAGCAAGGTTGCGGTTAACCCAATAGTCATCTTGTGCAAAAACACAATGAAGTTAGTCGATAAACATATCGGTTACTACCACGGAGAAGTAGCACCGCAAGTAAGGCATGTTCTTGTGAATGCAGATGGTCGTTATTTCATCAACTATCTTTCAGAGTGCATCGTAGAAACCGACGATGGAGAAGAACTTGATTCGAAGTCCCTAAAGAAGCACAAAGAGCAAATTGAACATGCCCTCATCCAATACGCCGCGCAGCCTGCGGTTTTCGCTAAATTCTCTTGGCTAGCTACATACCACAACTATTTCTGTGATTCCGTTTCGTCGTATCCGGGATACTCCGACAAGCTGCGAGTAAAGAGCGAGCTTGCCACCGTAAAGTTCAATACGCTCATCAAAAAGTGATTTCTAACCCTACATTCAACTCGGCCGCCCTACAGCAAGCTTTGCTTGCTTCCGGTCGCCGGTTAATTTCACGTTAGTAATGGTGCAAAAACAAGTTAAACATCTTTATGACATTCCATTCGCATCGATCACGTAGTTCCACTGCCCGAGAACGTCATCATGACGAATGAAACGATCTTTGATATCGCGAAAAGCGTCGGAGCATTTGCGGCCGATATCATAGGCCGTGTCGAGGATGCGCGCGGTGACACGTAAACCGGTTTTCGTGCGGGTGTTCTCGACCGTTTTCAATGCGGTCTCGGGAGAATCGAGCATCACTCCGCTCCACGCGCGCTCGACTTGGCTGAAGAGGCGGTGTTCGATGGGATTCCACTTCGAGGTATAGGGCGGATAGTGCGCGATACGCACACGCAGTCCGAGACGCCGGGCCAGTTCGATCAGGTCCTCCTTGAAGCGCAGGGAGCGGGCGGCGTTGGCACCGCCGCTGTCGCACAGCAGGATCACCTCGGTGGCATCGGGGTACATCGTGCTGAAGAGAACCTCCCAAGCCAGGGCGACGGCATCGCAGACGAAGGCGCTGGTTTCCCGCGAAGTGCCGAGCGTGATGAAGCCAACATTCTCTTGCACATCGTAGACGCCGTGAGGCACCAGGCGGCCGTCGGCAAGGTGACTGAAATCATGATCGAACACGGCTTGTGGCGCGGTACTGTAGCATTGCCCCGGCCGGTGCAGGGTGCCGAGCGGCTCCTTTTTCTTGGTGTCGATGGACAACACCGGGATACCGCGTTGACACGCCAAGCGGCGCAGGGCGGCGATGAGGCGAAACTGGCGATCGCGCTCTTGCGGGTCGACCTGTCCGGTGATCAGTTGCTTACACAGCGCGCGGCGACGAAAGCCGGCCCGATCGAGCAAGTCGGCGGCGGTATTGCGACTGACTTCAATGCCTTGCTCAAGCAGTCGCTGCGCCAGCTGCAATGGCTTGAGGTCTGTCCAGCGCACGCGCTCATCGGTCGGGCTGCCAGCGCTGTGCACCTCCAGAACCTCCTGCAGAACCGAGTTCAACAGCGGCTTACGCTCGGTGATCGGCGGTCGACCACCGCCCGGCCGGCGCACGCGCGAGGGATCTCCGCTCGGGCGTTGCGGGTTCTGCGGATCGTCCTTGCCCATTTGCTCCAACTCGCGTATCCCTGTGTAGATCGTACGACGACTCATGCTCAGCACCCGTGCAATATAGGCCACGCCACCGTAACCAATCTTCAACGCCTCGATCGCACCATAGCGGCGCCGATGATCTTCTGGCAATGAGCGGCTGTACAACCGCATCGCTTCCTCGTGGACTGCGTCGTAACCCTCGAATTCGTTCATGGCATCGCGCTTCCAATCAGATGATTGGCTTAGATGCTCGCAGCAATGCGTTGCTTTTTCAATATCGTGGTGCGTCTTTCCGCGAAATCAGATGAGAAAAGTTGCTTTACTTGTTAGTGAACCGTTACTTAGCTGCTGAAAGAACCCCTACAATAGCGAAGTATTATGGCAACACGACGGAAGGAATCCAGAGCAAGCGTTATTAATGCCGTCCAAACGCCGCTTGGATTCTTCACCCTTTGTACCTTAGTTATGGAAGGTGGTTTGGGGGTTGTTGCCGTAGGGCTTGACAACGCAAATCAGGCGTATGCGCTATGGGGGATGTTGGGTTGCATCTTTTTACTCATTGTAGTCGTAGCGGTAATCGGACTACGACGCCCTCATGTACTTACTCAACCGGCTCTTGGATTTGACATTGCCGAAGATCCAGCGCTTTCGGGCTTAATTGAGGTTATAACGACTTTACGAAGGGAGAGGGATAATTCCGTCGAGATCCGCCAGTACGACAACAAGTTAGTAATGCAAGGAGATTTTCTGAAAATAATTTCAACACCTCTGGAGGAAATAACCGCAATAATCGTTCCTGTCAGCGCTAATAGAGACTTAGAAAATCTATGGGCGTATCAATGTCTTGTCAAGTTAACAGAAGTGCCGCCCAGAGAAACTAAGCGTTATGTATGGCTGCTGCATGACGATGTATCGGCAAATACCGATACGGCCTATCACATTACTGGGTTGCTGCAGAGTAGATTTAATAGCGAAAGCCTTAGGATATTACCAAAGTACATAGAACACATAGACGATGTAAAAGAAGTATACAACACGATACTTCGAATCGCCGAGGAGTTGCCGGACCATAGACTGAGGCCCGAGGATATTTTTGTGACAACACAGCAGGTACTAAGGCTATCTCAAGCAGTATGACGCTAGCGTGCTTAGGCCGTATGCGTTTGGTATGGTGGCCACACTCGAATGAAAACATGTATCAAGAAATTGATCTTCAACATTTGCGACAATACGTGTTCTTGGAGAGGAGGTTAGCCAAAGGTTGAAAGCTATGCCACAGAGTTTGGCTAGTAAATGGCCCGCTATCGCGTGAGCGATAGTAGTAAACCGGGTGAATTGCCGGAATCTCCAGAGGTGGACAACCGGCATCCAAGACTAGAACGGCGAACTAATCAGTTCAAGGGTCTAGTAAGGTTCAGAGACTAGGGGTCGCGCGAAAGCAGTAATACCCCCACGAGCGCCCGGCATCT
>Ga0210110_1000787_pt1 | contig 10150 bp, 7 predicted proteins | sample China_Galinas_PW_2_FD_184865 | JGI IMG/M metagenome (GOLD analysis project Ga0210110, IMG submission 184865) | Wetland microbial communities from San Francisco Bay, California, USA, that impact long-term carbon sequestration - China_Galinas_PWB_D1... | ecosystem: Environmental > Aquatic > Marine... | reverse complement strand
CAGGCCCGGATCACCCGTCCCGGTTATGCCATAGAGTATGATTTCTTCGACCCCCGGGACCTCCGAAGCTCCCTCGAGACTCGATTTATCGAGGGTCTCTTCTTTGCCGGCCAGATAAACGGGACCACGGGCTATGAAGAGGCCGCCGCCCAAGGCCTGCTCGCCGGGTTGAATGCGGTGCTCAAGCTACGCGGCCAGGCGCCCTGGTGCCCCCGCCGGGACCAGGCCTACCTCGGCGTGCTGGTGGACGACCTGATCACCCGTGGCACCCTGGAGCCTTATCGGATGTTTACCTCTCGGGCCGAGTACCGTCTGATGCTGCGCGAGGACAACGCGGACCTGCGCCTGACACCCAAGGCCCGGGAGCTGGGTCTGGTGGACGATGAGTGCTGGCGGGTCTTCGAGGCCAAGCGGGAGGCGGTCGAGACCGAGCGAGCGCGACTGCGCGGCCTTCTGTTGCGACCGGGCGAGCTGGGCCCGGACCGGGCCGAGCGTGTGCTCGGCGGACCGCTCGGACGCGAGGCCCGTGCCCTCGAGCTGCTGGCTCGACCCAAGGTGAGCTACTCCGAGCTGATGTCCCTGCCCGGGGTGGGCCCGGGGGTCACCGACGCCAGGGTTGCCGAGCAGGTGGAGATACAGGTCAAGTATGCCGGGTATATCGATCGTCAGCAGGCCGAGATAGAGCGTCAGCGCAGAAACGAGACCCTGCGCCTAGCCGAAGGACTGGACTATGCCCAGGTGCGAGGCCTGTCCTCCGAGGTACGCGAGAAGCTGCAGCGCCACCGACCCGAGACGCTCGCCCAGGCGGCCCGCATCCCGGGGATTACCCCGGCGGCTATCTCCTTGCTGCTGATCCATTTGAAGAAATCCTCTTCCTGGGACTCGATACCAGTTGGGCAGGAGACAAAGGCGGTCGGACCTGTGCCGGGGACGGAAGAGGACGCTCTAGACGCCCGGATGGATAAGCGCAGCGGCACCGATAATCCTAGACACGGCCGTTGAGCGGCCGCCAGGTTTCGTGCCTTGGTGGTCGTCGCGGCCCTCACCGAAAAGGCCCGTCTCAAGTAGACACTCATTATCCACCCCAACCCGGAGGCAGGGGCTTGAACGACCTGGAGATAGTCGGTATCGCAGTGCTGGCGGGGTTTGCGGTGGCACGCCTCTCAGGCGTGCTCAAGGTCCCCGCCGTGGCCGCCTATGTGTTGGTCGGCGTGGTACTGGGCCCATCCGTCACCGAGGCATTCGGTCAGGTCTCCCTGGAAAGGCTGGACGTGATCGCCGATCTGGCCCTGGGGGTCATCGCGATCATCATCGGCGGCGAGCTGCGATGGGCCAACATCCGCAAGATCGCCCGCACCGTATTTCCCATCGCGCTGCTCGAGTCTCTGGGTGCGATGGTCGCAGTGTCAACAGCGGTCTATCTGTTGCTCGGCGACCTGCCTCTCGCCCTCATTCTGGGGGCCATCTCGTCGGCTACGGCACCGGCCGCCACCGTTATGGTTATCCGAGAGACCCGTGCCAGCGGCCAGCTGACCTCCACCCTGCTCGCGGTGGTCGGCATAGACGATGCCATCGGATTGACCCTGTTCGCAATCGCCTCCGCCGCGGCCAAGGCCCTGCTGATCGGCGGTGCCGATTTCACCCTCGTCCAGGTGAGCTGGGAGGCCGGCTACGAGATCTTGCTGCTGGGCTCAGCGACCGGGCTTCTGTGCGGTCCCTGGGTGCGCCGCATCGAGGCGCGCGACGCGGTGTTCTCTCTGGCGATCGGCATGGTCATCTTCAATGCGGGGCTCGCCACCCATCTGCACCTATCGGCCCTGCTCACCAACATGGCCTTTGGTGCGATGATTACCAACATCACGCCCATCTCCAGTCGGCGCCTGTTCGAGCAGGTGGGGGTGTTCGCGGCGCCCCTGTTCATCGCTTTCTTCGTGATCGCAGGCGCCCACCTGCGGGTGGAGCTGCTGGCTGGGCTGGGGCTTCTGGGTCTGGTCTATCTGGCGGCACGCATGGGCGGCAAGGTCGGCGGGGCCTACCTGGGAGCGCTGGCCGCACGGGCACCAGCCCAGGTGCGCAACAACATTGGCTTCGGTCTGCTGTCGCAGGTCGGGGTGGCCATCGGGTTGTCGCTGGTGGTGGCCAAAGAGTTCGGAGCGATGGATGGGGAAGGCGCGGAGCTAGCTGTCACCGTCATCAACATCCTGCTCGGGACGACATTCGTCACAGAGATCCTGGGGCCGGCGTTGGCCCGTTATGGGCTGCAGCGGGCGGGAGAAACAGGCCGCGCCACGACCGCGGGGGAGGGCAGCAGATGAACGTCCAAGTGGTGGTGAATCTGCACGAGACCGAGTTCCTCGAGGAGACCCTGACGGCCCTGGCCGAGGCGGGTGTGCGCGACTGCGTGGTCCGAGAGGTGGAAGGCCTGCCCAGCCACCACACCGCGGGACAGCTGGAGCCAGCGGTCCTGGGCTCCATTACCAACTTGTTCAGATGCGATCGCAACATGAACTACCTGATCCTGGCAGTCGCGGAGGCGGCGGCCATGGGCCGCATCGCCGACCGACTCAAGCATCTGCGTAAGGAGGACCGCTACGCCGCCTCCTTCTGGTTCGCTCCCATCCAGGGCTACGTCTACCACAAGCCTGGTGCCGACTAAGAGGCCTGAGACTCGGGCCTAACGGCGTGCCCCGAAACCTATTCACTGCCGCGCTCGCGGGGCTCCGGTCGGTCGGTACTTGACTGGAGCGGCGAGGCGCGCGATAAAGGCGCAGCTTTTTGCGCGGCCCATCCCGCAGCCACCCGGCTCGGTCTATTCGTACTCCCCAGGCGCGCCCTCTTTTCGGACCTTCGAAGGAACACGACTTCCATGCCCGAGCTCCAGCACAAGAAACGCAACACGGCAGCCCTGATCGCAGGCACTCTCTGCCTTGGTCTTGCAGGCGGTGCCTCCGCTGTCTCCAATCTGAGCGGCCCCGGCGACTTCGCCCAGATCGCCAAGCATGGCTTCGGTCTCACCGTCGATGGGGCCTTCTACGTCGACGCCGCCAAGACCCTATTTCCCAACCTGCAGCCCAACCTGGGCTCCCGCCACAACAACTATTCCTGGTCCATGGAGTGGTTCAACGGGCTCTGGGTCGGCACCAACCGGGACGTGACCATCACGGGGCTTGCCGGTCGCGATCCGGCGGAGATCTGGCGCTACACGCCCAGCAGCAATGACGAGGCGGGTGTCAACGGCCTCAGCGGTACCTGGAAACGCATGCATACCTCCGGTAGGATCAAGCCGCTCTTTGCCCTGGTAGGCGGAGACCAGGTCCCCTTCGACCTGCCGCGGGATATCGGCTACCGCAGCATGACTGTCTGTAATGCGGGCGACCAGATAGATCGGCTCTACGTCACGAGCTTCGGACTCCCCGGAGGCGTGCTCTATTACGACGGCCAGCATTTCCGCGACACCTCGAACAAAGGCCTGTTCAACAACATCCGCTCGCTGCTGACCCCCGAGCAGATTCGCGGGATCATCCAGGGCTTCACCAATCCGTCAATGGGTCTCTCGGACATCCCCATAGACCTGGGCTACAGGGGATCGGCATGCTTCAAGGGACGCCTGGTGGTCGCTCCCGCCGGACAGATCAGCGATGTCGACATCCCGGCCAATCCGGTGGTCCACATCAACGCCGACCCGGCCCACGGTGCCCCCTGGCAGATCCTGGTGAACCTGGCCGACCCGTCGGACCCCGACAACCTGGGCAACCTGGGCGCCTTCCAGATCGAGACGGTGGGTGATCACTACATCTACCTCGCCGTGGTCAACCGGACCACGGGCATGCAGCTCTGGCGGGGTGACGGCAACGACTGCCTGGAGCCCTGGGTCGGCGACGGACACTGCAACATCACTTGGGCGAAGATCATCGACCACGGCGCAGGCAGGCCGCCGGATCTGCCCTTGGTCAGTCCCGAGATCGACAACGCCGGCGCGACCCTGGGGGTGTACGGCAACGATCTGTACGTCGGTGCGGCGGAGTCCGGCTTCGTCGGCATCACCAGCGCCGAGCTGATTCGGGTTCCCAACGCCGGCGGTCCGAATCCACCCAACACCTGGCAGCTGATCGCCGGCTGGCCCCGGTTGGATTTCGACCAGCCGGGCAAGCGCCGTGACGGGCTCGAGAACCTGGACTGCACCAGTGTGGGTGACGTGCCCAACGATTATGACCACCTGTCGCCCACCGTGCAGGCCGTATGGGATGGCTTTGCCGCAAGTGTCGAGGCCCAGACCGGGGTGGCCGGGGTGGAGCCCGTCGGTCTGGACGACGACCTGGCCGACGACGACTGTCTGCCCGCCTCGGGGGCGGGGCCAGGCTTGCCGAGCGGGGCCATCAAGGACCCCCTGACCATAGGCAATGCCTCTTACCTCTGGCGCATGGCCCAACATCAGGGCGACCTGTTCATCGCCATCCTCGATTACGCCAGCGGCAACGGCTTCGATCTGATCAAATCCAGCAACGGGGTGGATTTCTCCACCGTCTTCGACAACGGTCTGGGCAATCCGAACAACGTGGGCGGGCGCACCCTGCTCTCCACGCCCATAGGGCTGGCGGTGGGCACCGCCAACATCAATGTCGCCACAGCTCTCGCAGGTGTGGGGGGCTCCGCGAGCGACGGCACCGAGGTCTTCATCGGCACCACTGCCCCCGGGGCTATGGCCGCCCCCAAGGCGGATGCCGGACCCGATCGGCGGGTGTTCGGGTCTGACAGCCCTGACTGCAACTATGTCCCGCCAGGCTCGTTCTGCGTCAAGCTGGATGCCAGCGCGAGCACCGACAGCTTCGGAGGCGGGGGTCTGGCGGCCGATCCCTATGAGTGGTTCACCGGGGCTGTGGCCGCCGACTGCGCCACCCTGAACAGCAGCGACGCCTTCTCCACGCAAGCCGACCCGAGCCTTGCTCTCAGCTCCATGGACGGGCCGAGCGACATGGTCGCCCACACCTTCACGCTGCGGGTCAGGGACGTGGACGGCAAGGTCGGGTGCGATGAGGTCACGGTGACCGCGAGCTATGACCAGCCGCCCACCGTCGAGGTGCACACCAGCGTCCCCTACGACTCGGGCCTGGAGATCATCCAGCCTGGCTACCCCGGCTTCCCCACGGTCAAGATGATCGACTTCGACGGTGACAACCAGGAGAGCTACGACGTCGAAGCTCGGTGCATGGACGATCAGGCAAAGCTGACCCGTTGCGAGCTGGTGTTGATCTTGCCTCCGAGTGGCCAATTACCCGTCAACCATCTGTCCGAGCTCAGCGACACGTCCACCGACCCGTCGTTGTGCGCAGGTCTGGCCGACTGCCCGGTCCATGCCCGAGTGACCACACCCTATGTTGAGATCCAGGCCGCATCTGCTCGTGGCTTCGACCGACCCGGGATGTTCCTGGTCGCTGAGGACGAGAACGGCTACCAGGCTACCTTCCGCTGGAACAGCCTCACCCAGCCGATCGTCGACACCGACGGCAACGACGCTCCCGTGTGCCGGAATGCGGACCTGGCCATGACCGCCGGGGTCGACGCCTCGATCCAGACCGACCCGGCGGCCGGCCAGCCCCCCATCTGCGTCGATCCGGACGGCGATCCCCTCACCTATGGTCCCAAAGGAACAGGGCCGAGCCTGGGCACCGCCGGCTTCAACGGCGTCATCACCTACACCCCGGACGACTTCACCCTGCCTGCGGTCGACCAATTCAGCTTCTTTGCCGAGGACCCCGCCGGGGCATCTTCCGCTGAGGCGGCCCTGCGGGTTACCGTCGCAGACGACCCCCTACCGCCCAAGGTCACCATCGACTTCCCCTCCGACGGGGGGGCCTACTTACTGCCCGGGTACCTGCGAGGTTGCAGTCACGCCGACATCTGCGGCACCGCATTCGACGCCGGCATCGGGCTGGCCGGGGTCGAGGTGGCCATCCAGCGGGATGACGGCGGAGCCTGGTGGAACGGAGCTGCCTTCGTGCAGTCCCCTGATCCCATCTGGCATGCCGCAGAGGGCACGGCGACCTGGACCTTTAACGGGTTCATTCCCAGCGCGGGAGGTGACTACCGGGTGTTGGCCCGGGCGACGGATACGGTCGGAAACGCCGCTACTGCCACCCATGGCTTCTCCTACTCCCTGACACTGCTCCAACGCCTTCTTGGCTGGCTGAGGGGTTAGCCGACCTCGGGCCCTGGCCGCTGACTGTGGCCGGGGCCCCATCACGTCCCGAAGCGACAGCGTTCCGTACGTTTACTGTGAGGAAGTGTCCTGCTCCGAGTCTGATAATCTTAGAGACGTCGAGATGTGCCCTGCTAGCTCAGGTATCCGGAAATGGACTACTACTCACACGTCCAACCGCGCCGGCGCGACCCGACGCGAGTTCAGGTATCGGCTGCGCCGGCGGTCCTCCGAGAGCTGGTATCCCAGGCCGGCATAGCCTTTGATGGCGACCACCCGTGGGACATCCGGGTCAATAACCCGGATCTGTACCGGCGCGTGCTCAGCCGCGGCGCCCTCGGTTTCGGGGAGGCTTATGTCGACGGGCTCTGGGACGCCGAGCAGCTCGACGAGACCTTCCATCGACTCCTGGCCGCGCACATAGATCGCAGGCTGGACAAGCTCACCCGCCTGCGGCTCCTAGGCGCATTGCTGAGAAACCGACTGCTCAACCGGCAATCCCACCGACACTCATGCGAGGTTGGCGAGCGTCACTACGACGTAGGCAACGCCGTCTTCCAGGCCATGCTCGATTCGACCATGTCCTACAGCTGTGGCTATTGGCAAGAGGCCGATACCCTGGAGGAGGCCCAGCGGGCGAAGCTGGCGCTGATTTGCCGCAAGCTCGAGCTGGGCCGGCGCCAGCGTCTGCTCGATATCGGCTGCGGCTGGGGCGGACTGGCGTGCTACGCCGCGCGGGAATACGGTGCGGAGGTCTTGGGTATCACCATCTCGAAGGAGCAGCTGGTCCTGGCCCGCGAGCGTTGTCGGTACCTGCCCGAGCTCGTCGAGCTGATGGACTATCGGGAGCTGCAAAGTCGCTTTGACAAGGTGGTGTCGGTGGGCATGTTCGAGCACGTCGGTCCCAAGAACTATCCCCGTTTCTTCCGCATCGTCCATCGGGTGCTGGAGGACGACGGGTTGTTCCTGCTGCATACCATCGGCACCCACGCCAGCTCGGAAAAGACCGATGCCTGAATCGACAAGCACATCTTTCCCAACGGCATACTGCCGACTGCCGACTGCCGACTGCCGACTGCCGACTGCCGGCCAGCTGGCCAGGGCCATCGAGCCCTGTTTCGTCCTCGAGGACTGGCACAGCTTCGGGCCGGATTACGATCGCACCCTCATGGCCTGGTGGCGCAATTTCGACGCCGCCTGGCCGCAGCTGCGAGGCGAAGGATACGACCAGCGGTTTTATCGGATGTGGAAGTACTACCTGCATAGCTGTGCCGGCTTTTCCGGTCCCGACACGGGCAGCTGTGGCAGCTGGTCCTGAGCAAGCGGGGCCGGTTCGGCGTCTATCGCTCGGTACGCTGAGCGTCGACCCCGGCCAGCGTGGGTACTACTCTTATTCAGCCCGGCTCTTGCCTCCAAGGGTGATGTCGCGGCCCGGTCTCCCGATCAGCAGGTCCCGCCCGGGCAGCCCGATCAGGATGTCGCTCCCGGAGACACCGGCGGCGATAGGAAGCCCCCCTGCATCTCGGTGATGTTCTATACTTGCCTTCTAATCTTTAATAAGCATAATCTAAGTGCCTATGCCTCATTAAGGATGTATTGAACATGATCACAGCCGCCCAAATCCGGGCCGCGCGCGCGCTGCTCGGTATGGACCAGCGCCGTCTGGCCGAGGCGGCGGGCCTCTCGCTGCCCACGATCCAGCGCATGGAGGCCAGCGCCGGACAGGTGCGCGGCAATGTGGAGTCCCTGGTCAAGGTCGTGGAGGCCTTGGAGAAGGCCGGGATCGAGCTGATCGGCGAAGGCTCGGTGAGCGCCGCCGGCGGGCGCGGCGTGCGCCTCAAGCCCTTGGTCCCGCCTGGGGAGACCGGCTCACCGTGAACGCGGCGCTGATACTGGCCGCGCTTGCGGTAGCGCTTGCGCTCGCCTCGGCCGCAAGCTCGCTGCTCGCGGTGCGCCGGCGCCGGGCGCTACGCCTGCTGGCGTTGCCCTTGTTCGGCCTGGCCGGACTGGCGGCCCTTGCAGCCGGACTGGCCGCTCTGCTCACCGGGGAGGTCGGCACGGCGACCCTGCCGCTTGGTCTCCCCTGGCTGCCCTCTCGGGTCCGTCTGGATGCGCTGGCCGGCTTCTTCCTTGCCGTCATCGGAGTGGTCAGCCTGGCGGTGGGGCTCTATGGCCCAGCGTATGTGCGCGGCTTCGAGCGCGCCCGGGAGTCGCTTGCGGCGTTGGGCGGCTTCTCCGGGCTGTTCCTCACCGGCATGCTGCTGGTGGTGCTTGCCGACGACGCCTTCCTATTCATGGTGGCCTGGGAGGTGATGTCCCTGTCCTCCTATTTCCTCGTGGCTTTCCAGCACGAGCATGCGGCCAACCGCCGCGCGGCTTTCCTCTATCTGCTCATGGCCCATATCGGCGGCTTGGCCATTCTGCTCGGCTACGGGGTGCTGGCCTCCTTCGGTGGCGGTTTCGGCTTCGACGCCATGCGCGCCGCCTCGTGCCCGCCGGAATGGGCGAGCGTGGCTTTCGCGCTCGCGTTCCTGGGCTTCGGCATGAAGGCGGGCCTGGCTCCTTTGCACGCCTGGCTGCCGGAGGCCCATCCCGTCGCGCCGTCGCACATCTCGGCGCTGATGTCCGGTGTCATGCTGAAGGTGGCGGTCTACGGCTTCGTCCGCTTCGTGCTCGATCTCCTCCACCAGGTCCATTGGCAGTGGGGCGTAGCGGTACTGGTGATCGGCTGCCTGTCGGCACTTCTGGGGGTGCTGTACGCCCTGATGCAGCATGACCTCAAACGCCTTCTGGCGTATCACTCGGTGGAGAACATCGGCATCATCTTCATCGGACTGGGCTTGGCGCTGCTGTTCGTCGCGACAGGCCATGCCCTGCTGGGGGCGCTCGCCTTGGTCGCCGCGCTCTACCACACGATCAATCATGCGCTGTTCAAGGGTCTGCTGTTTCTCGGGGCAGGGGCAATTCTGCACAGCACGCATGAGCGAGACTTGGAGCAGATGGGCGGCCTGCTCAGGCGCATGCCCTGGACCGGCCTTTTCTTCCTCGTGGGCTGCATTTCCATCTCCGCGCTCCCGCCGTTTAACGGCTTCGTCTCCGAATGGCTGACCTTCCAGGCGGCGCTGCAGGCCTGGCAACTCGAAAGCGGCGTGCTGCGCACCCTCGTCCCGATCGCCTCGGCGGTCCTGGCATTGACCGGCGCGCTGGCGGCAGCATGCTTCGTCAAGGTCTATGGCGTAGCCTTCCTCGGACAGGCGCGCAGTCGCCACGTTCGCCGGGCTCGGCCGGTGCCTCTGGGCATGCGCGCTGCCCAGGGTCTGCTGGCGGCGTTGTGCTTGGTGCTCGGCGTGCTGCCCACCTGGGTGATCGGCGCGATCAATGCGGTACCGCGACAGCTGCTCGGCGCAGGCTTGCCCCATGCCACCGCCCACGGCTGGCTCTGGCTCACACCGGTGTCGGCGCAGACGGCGAGCTACAGCGCGCCGCTGGTGGTCGTCCTGCTTGCGGCGATGGCGGGTCTGTCGGTCTGGGGATTGCGCCGCGGCGCGGTACGCAGGATACGCCGGTGCGATGCCTGGGACTGCGGCTTCGCGCCGCCGAGCCCGCGGATGCAGTACACGGCCACGGCCTTCTCCCAACCCATCCGGCGCGTGTTCGCCCTGCTGTTCCACATCGAGGAGTCCGTCTCGCCGCGCCAGAATGCCCCGGCACGTTACCACCTCCGCGTGACCGATCGCGCATGGGGCCTGCTCTACACGCCTGTGGCGCGTTTGGTGGAGTCTGCGGCCCGCCGGGTGGTGCGACTCCAGTCTGGTAGCCTGCGGGTCTACCTCGGCTGGACGCTTGCCACACTGCTGGTGCTGCTATGGACCGTCTCATGACCGCTGCGCCCTGGGGAGCGGCCCTGCTGCAGGCGTTGCTCTATGCTGCGCTGGCACCGTTGCTGGTCGGCTG
>Ga0210110_1000786_pt1 | contig 10156 bp, 5 predicted proteins | sample China_Galinas_PW_2_FD_184865 | JGI IMG/M metagenome (GOLD analysis project Ga0210110, IMG submission 184865) | Wetland microbial communities from San Francisco Bay, California, USA, that impact long-term carbon sequestration - China_Galinas_PWB_D1... | ecosystem: Environmental > Aquatic > Marine... | reverse complement strand
CCGCCTCGTCTTCAGCACGGTCCGGCCGAGGGTCAGCCGATTCGCGGCATGGTTCAGCGCAACATCATAGGAAAGGGAAACGTCGTTCTCACGAATGGCGCCGCCCGCCTGGTTCACGCTTAGCGCGGGCACGCCGGCCGTGCCCTTGAACGACGTCGCCTGATCCGTGAGCGCTACGCTGGTCTCAAACGAGAGGCTGCCGCCGAGGTCCGCCGGTTGCTCCTTATTGAAGAACCGAGCATACAGATCCATCATCCGTGAGAGTTCGGCGTTGCCGGTGATTGCGGCGGCGAGCGAACCATCGGTGAGGGAATAATGCACGTCCCGCGCCTTCACTTGACCGACGCTGGATGCCATCGCGACTTCTGCGGCCGCAGCTTTCGAGAAGTCCGGCGAAAGGCTCCCGCCGGACCATTGAACCGTCGTTCGCCCATCAAGGAGCGGGCGCCGATCGACTGAAGCGCCATCCAGCGTGGCCGAACCGTCCGCGCGCCAAGGCGCATCGCCGCCTTGCCGCGACATGTCCATCGTCGTTGCCACATGCCCGCCGTATGGATCGAGCCCCTCGATGCCTAACGCCCGCAGCATGACGGCCAGTCGCGCGAGATCGGTGTCGGCTACCTCTACATGTCCTGTCGCCGCCTCCGTCCGAACGTCGTACGTCCCGTGGCCCCGGACGGTGAGCACGTCGCCGACCTGGAGCGTTGACTCGGCGAGATCGACGCGGGCCGGGCGATTCTGCTCCAACGAGACCTGGGCACGCTGTGACAGGTGCACGTCCCCCAACGAATACGTCTTGGTGCCGTCCCCGTAGACCAAACGCTGCCCGGTGAGCTCCGCGGTCACGGCGAGTTGATTCGTGTCCAGCCGCGTGATGCCGATCGTGGCGTCGGCCGTCCCAGCCGGCGTGATCGTTCCGAAGTCCACGACCGCACCGATCTGGTGGGCGGCCGAAGCCAGATCTCCTTGTACGTGCAGCGTCAGCTTCTCGAGGTTTCCGCTCGCGTCGATCGAGCCGAATCCCGTCTTGACCAACGCGCGATCCACCTGAAGTCCCCGGTCCTGCACCAGCTTGGCCTCGGCATCCAGCGTGATCGGTTCGACCGGCGATGGCTCACCCTCTCGCGCCATCACCAGATCCGTCAGCGTGAGGTTCGCCTTGACCGTCGGCGGGCCCTTCGTCGACAGGTGAAGCGATGATACCTGTAACGAGCCGGAGGTAATGTTTCGCCCGTCGCCGAGGACGAGCAAACCAGGCACGGCGCGGTCGAGTGCGGCAAGATCGACGTTGCCGTCCAGCGCCAGCGACAGCGAGGGCCATGCCTTCGAGGCTCCGCTCACCATGGCCGCCACCACCTGATCGGCCGTGACCGAAGGAAACCCGCCCGATAGGTCGACCCGCGCGACCGCGTGCAGCGATGCGGGCGTCCCGACGAGTCGCGTGTCGACGTCGAGTACGTCGTTCGCCAAGCCGGCCGTGCCGTTCGCCTCCGCGTCCAACGGCTGGATCGCGCTGTCGCTCAGCGCCTTCATGCTGAAGGAAGCTAGTTTCACCGAATAGTCGGCCCGCGCGTGGCCCGGTTCGATCGTCGCATCGAGATCGACCGACGCCGTTCCGGTGACTTCTAGCTCCGGCAGCACGAGCTTCGCGAGGCGTGCGAGCTTCGCAGGCCGGCCCACGTTCAGGGAGACTTTCCCCGTCGCTTTGGAAATATTCAGGTGGCCGTCAGGCGCCGCCCCCGCCACTTGGGCGTGGACCTTCACCGGCGACTCGTCGAGTAAGGTGAAGTCTCCGTCCACCTGGAGCTGATTGAGCGTTTGAATCGTGACATCCGCGTTGAGGTCGGCCGCCGCCACCGCCTCCGCATTTCCGCGAACCAGCTTGACGGCGCCGTTCGTGACCTTGATCGAGCCACTCAGCGCCGGCAGCTGGTTGTCAACGCCAGGGGCTGCGGCGTTCGTACCGGCCGGCTCGGCCGCGACCGGGTCGAGCGCATCGCCGAGCGAGGGCACGCCGTCGGCGCCGATGGCGAGCGTCACCTGTGGCGCATCGATCGTGATGGTGTTCAACGTATACGGATCGGTGAGCAGTTTCCACAAGCTTGACGAGGACTTGATGGAGCCGACCTTCGCGACAGGTCGCTTTTGGGAGTCGCGAATGACGATCCCACGCAGGCGGGCCGGTGAGAACCAGCCGATCGAGAGATCCTCGACCGCCATGTCGCCGCGGATCGAACTGCTCGCGTACGACATGAGATATCGCGTGACGAAGCCGGTCGACGCAATCATCGGGCCGCACGCTACGAGGACGATCGCAAGGGCGATCAGGAGCAGCGACGTCCGTATCAGCCGGCGTCGCCAGCGACGAGCCTTCGACGGTACAGGGCTGACATCGCCAGGTGCCCTTATCGCACCGTCCCCCCCGGCGGTGTGTTCGTCGTTCGGCGTCTCTTCCACCATACCCCTGACCATCCTTGTAGCTGCGGGACCCGCCTCCATCGCGCGCTTACGACAAGTGCTGCGTGCGGGCACATTATACACGCGATGGGCAAAGGGGTGCTCGCCCCGGCGTCGCTAACGGAGGCGCCCCGTAGCGCGCCGCCGACGAGGGATGCCGGGGATCAAGATGCGATGGTCACGCTGCCAGTTCTCACGGCCCCACGCGTTTGCCGGCAATGAACACGTGCTCGATCTGATGCGGACGAATGGTGTAAAGTAAGGCTGACACCTGCTGCTCGACCGGCAACTCAGCTATCCAGGGCTCCGGGCGGACGACCAGACAGTCCGCATCGAGCCCGGGCTCGATGGCTCCGATTCGATCGGACCAGCCCAGCGCCTCCGCCCCGCCTCTGGTGGCGAGCCACCAGGCCTCGGCCGGCGATGGCACGGCGTGCGTCTGCCGCGGGAGGGCGTGGACCTTAAGCACCTTGGCCGTTTGCAAGCACGCGACGGCGACCTTCGGTATGAAGGGCTCGTACCCGGCCGCGATGCTGCTGCCGAGCGCGACTTTGACCCCGGCCTTGCGGTGCGCGACGTAATCCATCAGGCCGCTCTCAAGAAACAGGTTGGCGGTCGGGCAGTGCACGACACTCGTCCTCGATTCCGCGACGCGCTGACGCATCGACCCGGTGAGGCAGACGCCGTGTCCGAGAAGCGTGCGAGGTGTCAGCATCCCCATCTCGGCGAAGACGTCGACGTCGTCTAGTTGATCGGGGAAGCGCTCGCGCACGGCGGACTCCTCGTCGAACGACTCGGCCACGTGTGTCTGAATGTGGCACTGGGCGACCTCGGCCAGCGCCGCGACGCCGCGCATCATCTTCTCACTGCACGACGTGGCCATGCGCGGGCTGAAGGCGTAGCGCAACAATCCGTCGTGCGCGTTGTGCCACTTGGCGGCGAGTGCCCGCGATTCGTCGAGGGCTTCGTCGGCCGGGGTGCAGAGCGCGTCCGGGCAGTTGACGTCATTAAGCATCATCCCGTACATGGCGCGAAAGCCACGACGATCAAGGACCTGAAACGCGCGATCGACGGCCTTGGCAAAGGGGCTGCCGAACGCGGCCGCCGTCGTGGTGCCGTTGGCGATCAGGCCGGTGACGAACGCCTCGGCGACGCGCTCGGTGAGATCGAGGTCCTTCATCCGGGCCTCGGCCGGGTAGACCACCTGCTCGAGCCAGTCGAACAGCGAGAGCCCGTCGATCCCGCGCCGATCCCACTGCGGAAGGTGCAGGTGCGCGTCGACGAAGCCGGGGAGAATCCAACAGCCCTCCCCGCCGACCACGTCGTTCGAGGTCGTCGCACCCCGGGCCACGTCGGCGAACCGTCCGTCCGCGTCGATCCGAGCGATGCTGCCGGGAAGAATTTCACAGAGATCGGGCGATTCGGGATTGAGAATGGTTCCGGCAAGCGTGTGCATCGTCAAGACTCCGGTTTCAAGACGTAGGGTGACCGACCGCGCTCCTACAACCGGCTGGCAAGCCGCGCGCCAGAGGTCGCCCCGTTCACGCGGACGCGAAGAGATTTATTGACGGCACGCCACGTGCAGGATACCTTCCGTTTGGCCCGGACTGCCGGAGAGAGGAATGACTCCAGACTGGAGGCTTCCCTTGGGCTACCATAGCATCGTTTGCGTCAAGCAAGTGCCCGACACGGCGAACGTCGGCGGTGACGCCATGAAGGCGGACGGCACGTTAAACCGTGCCGCGCTAACCGCCATCTTCAACCCCGAAGATCTGCACGCGCTAGAGGCCGCACTCTCCGTCCGCGACGCGTACGGCGGAAGCGTGACGGCCGTCACGATGGGTCCGCTCGGCGCCGCCGAGGTGCTGCGTCAATGCTTGTTTCGCGGCGCAGATCGAGGGGTGCTGATCAACGACCGCCGTGCCGCCGGCAGCGACACGCTGGCGACGAGCTACATCCTCAGCCGGGCGGTGCGTCACGTCGGCGCGTTCGACTTCGTCTTTTGCGGGCGGCAGGCGATCGACGGGGATACGGCGCAGGTCGGTCCGCAACTCGCCGAGAAGCTCGGCATCGTGCAGGTCACCTACTTCGAGAGAGTGGAGTCGTTTGACGCGCGGACCGTGCGGCTTCGTCGCAACATCGGCAACGGCTGGGAGATCGTCGAGGCCGAGTTGCCGATCCTGGTGACGGTGCTCGACACCGCCAACGTGCCGCGCCCGTGCGGCGCCCGGCGCGTGATGCACTACAAACGCGCCCGCACAAACGGCGAACTCGGACAGGAAGTCGCCGCGGCCATGAAGGACGCCGACGACGAAGCCCGCGCCTGCGAAGTCGCGAACCGGATCGAGCGGCTTCGCGCCCAGCGTCTGCTCATGGATCAATGGGATCTCGACGACATCGACGCCGACCTCGCCTGGTGCGGCATCGCCGGCTCGCCCACCAAGGTGCACCGGGTGCAGTCGATCGTTCTGACCAAGGAAGGGTACGTTGAAATCCCGCCGTCGGAGGACGGCGTCCGGCGACTCGTTCATGAATTGATCGTGGATCACACGCTCAGCTAGGCGAATGGTATGATCGAACCGAATCGAAAAGGCGAAGTCTGGGTCTTTGCGGAGCAGGAGGACGGACATCTCAGCGATGTGTCGCTCGAGCTCTGCGGCAAGGCCCGCGAACTGGCCGACCAACTGTACGTCCCGATGGCCGCCGTGCTCCCCGGGTGGAACGTGCGTGAGCTGTCCTACCGCCTGATCGCGCACGGCGCGGACCGGGTGTACCACCTGCACGACACGCGGCTGGAGCACTACCGCACGCAGCCTTACGCGCGCGTCATGTGCCACCTCATCGACAAGCACAAGCCGCAGATCGTGATGTACGGGGCCACGCCGATCGGGCGAGACCTCGCGCCGCGCGTCGCTTCGGCGGCCAAGGCGGGCTTGACGGCCGACTGCACCGATCTGGCCATCGGCGACTACCTCGACAAGAAGACGAACGTCACACACGACAACCTGCTGCTCCAGATCCGCCCGGCGTTCGGCGGGAACATCATCGCGACGATCATCAACTACGACCGGTGGCCCCAGATGGCCACGGTCCGCGAAGGCGTGATGCGCCTCGGCGAGGGCGACCCCGGGCGCAGCGGCACGATCGTGGACGAGACCGTCGAGTTCGACGACTTCGATCTGGCCGTCAAGCTGATCGAGCGACACCGTACGGAGCGCACCGTCAACCTCAAGGGCGCGCGGACGATCGTCGCCGGCGGTGCGGGCGTCGGCAACAAGGACAACTTCCAGTTGATCCACGACCTGGCCGGGGCGCTCGGCGGCGCGGTCGGCGCGTCGCGGGCGGCCGTCGACGGACGCTTCATCGGCAAGGAACACCAGATTGGGCAGACGGGTACCACGGTGCGACCGGCGCTGTACGTCGCCTGCGGCATCAGCGGAGCCGTGCAGCACCGCGCCGGCATGGAGGAATCGGCCAAGATCATCGCGATCAACTGGGACAAGGAGGCCCCCATCTTCTCCGTCGCGCATTACGGCATCGTCGGCGACCTCACCAAAGTGATTCCGATGATGATCAAAGCGATCAAGGAACGGGCTTAACCATCATGGCAAACTTTTTCCACGACAACGACGACCTGCAGTTCCTGTTTGACCATCTCGATCTGACCTCGCTCGCGACCGAGCAGGAGGACGGGTTTGCGAACGAGTCGATCGATCGATGCGACTACGCCCCGCGCGACGCAGAGGAGACCTTGGACAACTACCGGCGCATCCTTTCCATCACGGGCGAAGTCGCCGCGGACTGCATCGCACCGCGCGCGGCCGACGTCGACGTCGAAGGCAACACGCTCAACGACAACGGCACGGTCACCCTGCACCCGCACGTTCGAGACAACCTGAAGGCGCTCGCCCAGGCGGACTTGATGGGCTTCACCCTGCCCTATCGCTACGGCGGTCTCAACTGCCCCACGACGATCTACTCCATGGCCATTGAGATCGTCAGCCGGGCGGACGCGTCGCTGATGAACTTGTTCGGGTTGCAGGGTATCGGCGAGACAATCAACGCGTTTGCCGACGATCCGATCAAGGACGAATACTTGCCGCGCTTTGCGCGCGGTGAAGTCACCGGTGCCATGGCGCTCACCGAGCCGGACGCCGGCAGCGATCTTCAGGCGGTCGCGCTTCGGGCGTGGCAGGACGACGACGGGCAGTGGCGGCTCACCGGCATCAAACGATTCATCACCAACGGTTGCGGGGACGTACTTCTGACACTGGCGCGAAGCGAGCCGGAATTGAAGGACGGCCGCGGGCTCAGCCTCTTTCTTGCGGAGCCCGGGCCTAGACTGACCGTGCGACACCTGGAGGACAAGCTCGGAATTCACGGCTCGCCCACGTGCGAGATCGTCTACGACGACGCGCCCGTGAAGTTGATCGGCGAGCGGCAAATGGGATTGATTCGCTACGTCATGAGCTTGATGAACGGCGCCCGCCTCGGCATCGCGTGCCAGTCGCTGGGCATCGCTGAGGCGGCGTTTCGCGTGGCGCGGACGTACGCCCACACACGGAAGCAGTTCGGCGGACCGATCGAGCGGCTGCCGGCCGTCGCTGAAATGCTGACGGACATGAAAGTGGCCATCGAGGCGACGCGCACGCTCGTCTACGAGACCAGCATGCTATGCGACCATGAGATCAACAACCAGCGGGTGCTGGAAACCGCCCCGCCAAGCGACCCGGCCGAACTCAAGGAGCGGAAGCTCCGCGCGAGAAACTACAAGCGCCTCAACGGCCTGATGACGCCGCTGAGCAAGTACTACGCATCCGAAATGTGCGTCCGCGTGGCGAACGACGCGTTGCAGGTGCTCGGCGGCTCGGGGTACATGAAGGATTATCCGGTCGAGCGGCTGTTGCGCGATGCGCGCATCACGACGATTTACGAGGGCACGAGCCAGATGCAGGTGGTCGCGGCGGTGCGCGGCGTCTGCGGCGGTGCGTTCGAGAAGCAGCTCGAGCCGTATGAGACCACGGCCGGTCTCGATGACGAGCTCCAGGCGCTGCACGCGCAGCTCCAGGCCGGCAAGGCCCGAGTGTTGGAGGCCGTCGCCGGGGTCAAGAAACGAGGCACGACCTACATGGATCTTCAGGGCCGTCGTCTGGTCGATTGCGCCGCGGCGATCATCATCGGCCACTTGCTACTCCGCCAGGCGGCGCAGAACGAACGCAAGCGGCTCGTGACCAGGCGGTTCCTCACGAACGCCCTGGCCACCGTGGAGCGCGACGTCCGGCTCATACTCGATGGCGATACCACGCCGCTCGATTCGTTCGAGACCCTTGCCGGGCCGGCACCGAACGCGGCGTAGGGCCGATTCGGACCTCGCACCGCACCCGCGCCAGCCCGCAGCGGGTTGCTGTCAGCGCTGCTCGATCAATCGCTGGAACATGGCCATGTCGTGCAGGTCCACGTCGTCGTCCCAATCCTGATCGCAGCAGAGGCATCCGATACTGTCCGTGGTGCCCGGACCACTCATGCACGCGTGAATCTGGCGGAAATCCTCGAGGTTGACGAGTCCGTTGCCGCTGGCATCTCCGGCATGATCGCACAAGGTGACGGGGAGCACCTGGCCCCAGTTGTTGTTCTCGTTGCTCTCGGCCACAGTAAACGTGTCATCGGCGGCGACGGCGATGTAGTAGGTTTGTCCGGGCGTGTTGTACGGAGGAACGTCCGGCCAGGCCACCGAACCGCTGATCTCGACACCGTAGCCGTTCGGCATACAGCAGCTGATCTCGACAAAAACCCAGTACGGATCGGACAGATTCACGTTGCTGTCGAGCGACACATACCACGTGACGTCGAAGGCGGCGTTCGCGGGCCCCGTACCCAGGTTGACCGCGAAGGTGTACAGCTTGCGCGCGTACACGCCAATCTCTTCCGTCACGGGCGTCACCGAGGACGAGTCGATCAGCAGGTCGGGCGCGCCGCCACCGCCGCAATCGACGTCGTCGAATTGGCAGCCGCAGTCACAGGAGCCGTCGCCGTTCCACGCGGGATCACACGCGTTTTCAAAATCCGTGCCGATCCAGCAATACTCGCAGTTGGGGTCAGGGCACAGGTTGCTGCAATCGATGTTGTCGACGAACTGGCACCCACAATCGCAGGTTCCGTCCGTATACCAGCTCGGATCGCAGTTGTTCTCGTTCGACGTACCATACCAGCAATAGTCGCATTCGCTGCCGCACTCCGGGGTGCCGCAGTCGTACGAGTCAGAAAACTGGCAGCCGCAGTCGCAGTAGCCGTCGTCCTCCCATTCCGGGAGGCAGTCGTTCTCGAACGGCGTGCCGTACCAGCACGCGTCACATTGCGGGCCGCAGCCCGCGATGCCTCCGGCGAGGGCGGACGTCCTGCCCCCGACAATCAACGGGGCATGCGACGGCCACGTCTGGACACTCTCGATGGGAACGCGCTTGATCGGCACGTTCCCGTTGGGTTCGGCGGCCATCGCCGCTGCACTCGTCGCGACCATCAGACCCAATCCCACCATATACTGTTGCACTAAAGACATGCTGAACTCCCTCACTTTGAGACAACGCAAGGAGCCGTCCGGCACAGGCGTCGTGGCAAGATGCCCCATGCGCGGGCCGGCACCAGTAACGATTTGACGTACGACGAAGGCGCATCGCGCCTCCCGAACGCCATGACCAACCGACGGCATGTCGTGAAACGACGCCGAGTCGACCGCGACGACCCGCAGCGTGCAGGCACCTTCGCGGCAGCACTCAGCACGGTGGCAGGGAACCGATGTGCCGCGCCGCCATCCTACCAATTCCGCATCATAATTTCTAGGGCAAAACACGCTTGGAACGGTTTCCTCCGTCGCTTGCCACCTTTGGCACTGCATACCCGAGGGTCGTGCGTCAGAAATTTCACCTAAAAAACACGAATATCAAATCGGAATCGTGGCTGTGGGCTGCCCGGACAGCCAGGCAACCGACCGTCCCGGCCCGCTTGGGCGGCCAACACCCCGGAAACGGCGGTGGTCGTGCTCTGGGCCTTCCCGTGGTACGCTCTCTGGGTTTCGCACGAAGCACCGATCCACGGTACAGTCTGGACGAGACACGGTCGGGTGCGTGCGGGTTCGTACGATAAGGAGAACGAAGGATGGGCCAAACGCCGGTCAGATCAGGGGGAAACGTGGCGTATTCATCTCGAATCGGAGGTTTGGGCGTGTCGGCGACCCTGATGGTCGTCGGTTTGGCGTTTTCCGCCCTCGCCACGCTGGGCGGGTGCACGATGACGGGTCCCGACCAGGGCGGCAATGGCAACGGCACGGGTACCAACCCGGACACGAACCCGCCGCTTGAGGGCACGCCGGACATGGTCTTCGCCGTCATCGGTGACTACGGCGATGACGACGACGACACCCGCGCCGTGGCGAACATGATCAAGACCTGGGAACCCGACTTCATCATCACCGCCGGCGACAACGACTACAGCGACGGGGCGTACCGCGGCACGTTCACCGGGCTGGAGCAAGGCGTCGGGCAGTACTTCCACGCGTACATCGGCAACTACCAGGGCACGGAGGGGCCGGGATCCGACGTCAATCGGTTCTTCCCGATTCCGGGCGACCACGACTGGGGCGACACGTGCGATGACCCGCACGGTCTGGACGATTACCTCGCCTACTTCACGCTGCCCGACCAGA
>Ga0210110_1000784_pt1 | contig 10172 bp, 8 predicted proteins | sample China_Galinas_PW_2_FD_184865 | JGI IMG/M metagenome (GOLD analysis project Ga0210110, IMG submission 184865) | Wetland microbial communities from San Francisco Bay, California, USA, that impact long-term carbon sequestration - China_Galinas_PWB_D1... | ecosystem: Environmental > Aquatic > Marine... | reverse complement strand
GAGGCCGACATCGGCGCCCGCGACATCGTCCTCAGCGCCAGCGGCGCCGAGTTCACGGTGACCCAACCGCCCGCCGGCCGGCTTCCCGGGGGCGCGCCGCTCGGCTCGCCTGCGGGTGTGGTGCGGACGAGGCTGCCTGGGCACTTCAACGTCGCCAATGCAATCGCGGCGCTTGCCGCAGCCATGGCGTTGGGGGTCGAGCCCGATGCGGCGGCGGCCGGACTCGCCCGGGCGGCGCCCCCGCCAGGCCGCTTCGAGCCGATCGAAGAGGGGCAGCCGTTTGCCGTGGTGGTCGACTATGCGCACACGCCCGACTCGCTGGAGAACCTGCTGCGAGCGGCGCGGCGCCTTACCGAGGGAAGGGTGATCGCCGTCTTCGGGGCGGGCGGCGATCGCGACCGGGGCAAGCGGCCGCTGATGGGGAAGGCGGGGGCCGAGGGGTCAGACCTGGCGATCGTCACCTCGGACAATCCCCGCTCGGAGGACCCCGAGGCGATCGTCGAGGAGGTCCTCGCCGGGGTGGGGGAGCGGGAGGGGGTCGAAGCACAGCCGGACCGCCGAGCCGCGATCGCCCTCGCCGTTGGGCGGGCGCAGCCCGGCGACGTGGTCGTAATCGCCGGCAAGGGGCACGAGCAGGGGCAGGAGTTCGAGAACGGCCGCCGGGTTCCATTCGACGATCGCGAGGTGGCGCGGGAGGAGCTGCGGAGGCTGTGAACCTCGAGCCGGAGCGGATCGCGGCAGTGATCGGGGCCGAGGTCGTTTCCCGCGGTGGCGCGGACGCCCCCCTGCGCGCGATCATCGACTCCGGTGAGGCTGGAGAGGGTGATCTGTTCTTCGGCCTGCGCGGCGAGAACGTCGACGGTGGGGAGTTTGCCGGCGCGGCAATCGCCGCCGGGGCCTGGGGGGTTGTGGCTTCGCCGCGCTGGGCATCCGGTCTCAGCGGAGCGTGGGTGTTTGCGGTGCCCGAGCCGCTGACCGCTCTGCAGGCGCTTGCCCGCGCCTGGCGGCAGGAGCTCCGAGCGAGCGTCGTCGGGGTCACGGGATCTGTTGGCAAGACGTCGGTGAAGGACATCCTGCGGGCGCTACTGCCGGGGCGGGTGCACGCCAACCGGGAGAACCTCAACACCGAGATCGGTCTGCCGCTCACTGTGCTCGAGGCGCCGGCCGAGACCGAGCTGCTGGTGCTCGAGATGGCGATGCGCGGTCGCGGCCAGATCGCGGAGCTGGCCTCGATCGCTGAGCCTGGGGTGGCGGTGATCACCAACGTGGGGCCCGTCCACGTCGAGCTGCTGGGATCGGTCGAGGCGATCGCTGCGGCGAAGGCGGAGCTGCTGGATGCGCTGCCGGAGGGCGGCACAGCGGTCGCGCCGGTCGAAGCCGGCGAGCTGGAGCCCCACTTGGCTCGCGCCCCCAGGCTCGTGCGCTTTGGGACGGGAGGGGACGTAGAAGCGGCGGAGTGGCACGTCGCAGATGGGGTGACGGAGGCGCTGGTCGTCACTCCGGCCGGCTCGCAGCGCTTTCACTTCCCGTTCACCGAGGGGCACAACCTGACCAATGCTCTGGCGGCAATCGCCGCCGGAGTGACGCTCGGCGCGCCGCTCGGGGAGATGGCCGACCGTGCTGCGAGCATAGGCTTCTCCCGCTTCCGGGGCGAGCGCCTCGAGCTTGGGGACGGGATCATTCTGGTCAACGACTGCTACAACGCCAACCCTGTGTCGATGCGAGCGGCGCTGGACCATCTCGCCTCGCTGGGCGCCGCGCGCCGCATCGCGGTGCTTGGCGAGATGGCCGAGCTGGGGGACGGCGCAGCGGGATATCACCGCGAGGTGGGAGCACACGCACGGTCGGCGGGCATCGACACGCTGATCGGCGTTGGAGAGCCGGCTCGCGATTACGGCCCGGACGAGCTGGTAGGCGATCCCGAGGAGGCCGCCGAGCTTCTCGCTGCCCAGCTCGGAACCGGTGACGCGGTCCTGGTCAAGGGGTCTCGCTCCGCCGGGCTCGAGGCGGTGGCGGCGACCCTGAGGGAGCTGCTCTGATGGGCGAGGTGCTGATCGCCGGCATGGCGGCGATGCTGATTTGCATCTTCCTCGGCCCGAAATTCATCGAGCTGCTGCGGGTCAGGGAGTTCGGCCAGCACATCCGCGAGGACGGCCCCCAGGAGCACCTGGCAAAGGCGGGAACGCCGACGATGGGCGGGCTGATCATCTTCGCTTCGATCTGCGTCCCGTATCTCGTCCTCTCCGACCGCGACGCTCAGAGCATGGCCGTGTTCGGTGTCGCGCTCGGCTGTGCGGCGCTCGGCTTCGCCGACGACTTCGTGAAGCTGGTGAAACGCCGCTCGCTCGGTCTCTCGGCCCGCTACAAGCTGCTGGTCCAGCTGTTCCTCGCGCTCGGCCTGTGGTGGGTGGCGCGCCATGAGGTCGGCCTCGAGCCGACTCTCTTCTTCCGCATCGGGGACGCCAGCCTCGACCTCGGCCCGGTCCTCTACTTCGTCCTCGTCTTCCTGGTCATCGCCGGCACCTCCAACGGGGTCAATCTCACGGACGGCCTCGACGGGCTCGCGGCCGGTTCCTGCGCGATCGTCCTGCTCGCCTACACCGCGATTGCCTTCATCACCAACGAGCAGCAGAACCTTGCGCTGGTCTCCGCCTGCCTGGTGGGCGCCTGCATCGGCTTCCTCTGGTTCAATGCCTTCCCGGCGTCGATCTTCATGGGCGACACCGGCTCGCTTGGCCTCGGCGGCGCGATCGGGGCGCTCGCCGTGATGACGCAGACAGAGGTGCTGCTGATCATCATCGGCGGCATCTTCGTGATCGAGGCGCTCTCGGTGGCGGTCCAGGTCTTCGCCTTCAAGACCTTTCGCCGCCGGGTCCTGCTGATGGCGCCGCTCCACCACCACTTCGAGATGATGGCCTGGTCGGAGACCAAGATCATGCTCCGCTTCTGGATCATCGCGGCGGTCTGCTCTGGGATCGGTTTCACGCTGTACCAGCAGTCGATCGGTCGCTGAAAGCCGTAGCGGTTCGCCGCCGCCACGGGTCGTCGAGGTTCAGGCGGCGAGGTCGGTGGCGCCGCCGATCGGCAACCAGCGGAAACGCTCGCGGACATCCGCGGGTGCCTCGGCAATCTCCCGTTCGATTGCCTCCCGCCCTTCCCGAACGTGCTCCCAGCCCTCGTAGTGGATCGGGATGGAGGTCTGCGGCCGAAGCAGCTCGCACAGCTCCACGGCCTCCGCGGCGGTCATCGTGTAGCGGGCCGAGCCGGAGATCGGAAAGCGAACGCCGCCGAGATGCAGGAGCGCGAGGCCGACCTGGAGGCGATCGGCCACCTCGCGCACCCCGTCGTAGAGCACCGTGTCGCCGGAGATCCAGAGGGCGCCGTGCTCCTGCCCTCCCACTCGAGGGCGAAGCCGACCACATCGCCGACGATCGGCCGGCCGTCGAAGCTGGCTGAGGCGGCGCCTGCCAGGGCGACGTTGAAGAAGACGCTGAGGAAGGTCATCGGGTAGAGGCCGATGGCTGCCGCCAGCACCAGGTTGCCCTGCGAATGGGTGGACAAGCTGAGGTAGCCGGAGAAGTAGAGGAGCGCGGCGGCCCCGGCCAGCCCGCAGCCTGCTCCCATCAGCGCGATCGACACCATCGTCGGTTCGCGCCGGATCAGCGCCCACGCTGTCTTCGTCAGGCGCCAGCCCCGTTCCATCCTGCCCTCGTTGGGGGCGCCGCCCTGAGCCTGCCCGCTCTCCATACCCATAGCGATCGGCGGGTTAGCGAGAGTGGATGGGGCAGTCCAGGCGGCTACGACACGCGTTCGAAAGCGATCCACACGGCGGCGCGGTCCTCGGAGTGCGCCTGCGGGCTGCTCGCCTGCAACTCGAAGCTGTTCGCCTCACCGACGTCGAAGGAGATGCCCTTAGACGCAAGGCAGGCCGTCATGTCGAGCGAGAAGCTGAACGTGTCGGCGGGGCTCGCGGGCTGGTCGGCCGCGAGGTCGCCGAACCCTCCACCGCCGAACAGGGTCGTCGTCGGGACGAGGTTCGGGTCGGCGGTCGAGTAGACGCTCTGGTCGCAGCCGAACGGGCCCTGCGCCTGGTCGAAGAAGTACGCGTCGTAGTTGAGGCCCCCCATATCGATCCAATTCCCGGTCTCGGGCGGGATCGGCTTGCGCTGCGGGCGCCATCCGACCACCCTCACCACGACGTGGCCGTTAGGGCCGGCTTTGACCGGGAAGGGGTCCTGCGCCGTCCCCGGGCCGCCCCAGACGATGGGGTAGGGGATCGCCGCCGAGTTCCCCTGCCCGTCGTCGTAGGAGACCGGCGCCGGGGTGGTGATGAAGACGTACTGGACGGTGGCGACCAGGGCCTCTTCGGGGTTTTCGGGGCCGGTTCGAATCCGCTGGATCAGGACGTCCCCGGCGCGAATCTGATCGCTCCTCGCCCCGTGGCGGAACCTGACCATGCCGTAGCCGCCGCCGGCCGCCGCGACGCTCTCCGGCGGAGCGGGGACGAGCGAGCCGAAGCCGTCGCCGTCGGGGTCACAGCACTCGGGGAAGTGCTGCCATTCCCAGGGCGGGGAGATCGGGGGGACCGCGTCCCAGACGGTCGCCGTGCCACCCGGGATGCAGTAGACGAGCTGACCGCAGTCGAGCTCGGACGATTCGACGGGGAAGGTTGAGATGTGGAGGTCACCGGTCGTGGAAAGAGCCGCTTCGACTTCGGCGTCGCTCAGGCCCGGCATGTTGGCGTTGGCCGCTTGGAAGAGGCCCTCCTCGAGCAGGGGGCTGACCACGAAGTCGCCCGAGGCGAACTGCGGCCCCTCCTGCGAAACGCGCGCCGAGGCGCTCGAACTCGCAGCGCCGGTGGGCGTGGGGTCGAGGTTGTCGACCACGAGGTCGCCGTCGTCGTCGATGTCGAGCGCGTTGGGGACGCCGTCGCGATCGAGGTCTCCGGGGGCGCCGTCGCCGAGCTCAGACACCTGCACCCGGCCGAAGTTGCCGACCCCGATCGGGATCCCGTTGGTTGCCGTGGCCTCGCGCCCTTCGTCGACCCACCTGCTCCACTTCCGTGTATTGAGCTGCGCGGTCGCGTAGCCCGCAGCGGAGTCGATCGTCACGTTGCCGAGCCGCGCGCCGGCCTTGAGGCCAACGACCGCCACGAATCCCCTTGCGCGCCTCCTGACCGCCCTCAGCCTCACCCTCGCCGCCTTCAGCCTCCTCCTCGTCTTCTTCAGCGCCCTCCTTGTCCTGCGCAGGGCCCTCTTCGCCTTCTTCACCGCTCTCTTCCTGCTCTTCGCGCGCTGCTTCTTGGCTTTCCGTGCGCGCCTTGCAGCCTTCTTCACCCTCACCTTCGCCTTCCGCAGCGCCCGGCTGGTCTTCCTGAGGCTCTTCTTGGCGGCCCTGACCGGGTTCCCCCTCTCCCTGAGCAGGATCGGGCCGGCATAGGTGCCGTTGGGGGCGCGCAGCTGCAGGGTCACCTCGGTCGCCGGCGGAGTCAGGTTGAAGGCGCCGCTCGCCGCCAGCTGGGCCCTGCCCGGACCGGTCTCGGCCAGCGCGATCACGGTGTAGCCGGGCTGGCTGAGCGTGCCGGTTATCGGTTCCGGCGTGGCTGCGGAGGCCGATCCGCCGAGCAGGATCACGCCGAGGACCGCGGCGCAGGACGTAGACACGCGGACGCTCCAACGCATGGCTTGCACCGTAAGCGACATCCGGGCGGCTGCCATCGGCGATCAGCCGCAGGCGATGGTGGATAACTACGGAAATCGGGCCTGCTCGGCCACCATGTGCGATGTTCGTCGTGTGGCGGACCAGCGGGAGATCCTGCGCCGTGCCTACCGCGCCTTCAACGCCGGCGATGTCGACGCCGCGATCGAGCTGACGCACCCCGACGTCGACTGGCCCAACGCCTGGGAGGGCGGCAGGGTCGTCGGCCACGCCGCCGTCCGCGACTACTGGAGCAGGCAGTTCGACGCGATCTCCAGCGAGGTCGAGCCGCAGTCCTTCGCCGAGGAGCCCGATGGTGCGATCGTGGTCGAGGTCCATCAGGTGGTCCGCGAGGCGGATTTCAGTGCCGCATAGGCACGAATTTCGTTTCCAAATCCGCTGACCGAGGCTGGCGCCCCGCTTCAGGGTCTCCTGGATCCCCCTGGCGCTAACCAAAACACGCCTATTGACCCAAGGTCAATGCAACTGCTCGAGAGGTCTTCCGCGTCCGACATATCCCGCATTTCAAAAGAACAGAAAAGGCCTTTTCGGAACAGATAGGGTGGAAAGTCATCAGTCGAATGCAGTGAGTGAACAGGTTCGGCCGGGTCGAGATCGAAGGTATCTCGGATGAGCGCGCCGCCGCCGAAGAAGCCTCGCCCGCCCCGGCCCGAGGGGCCGTTCCTGGTCGTCGGATTGGCCCGGTCGGGGCAGGCCGTCGCGAAGCTGCTGGCCCGCGGGGGAGAGCCGGTGCGGGGGGTGGATTCCGGGCATCCCGAGGGCACGGCAGGGCTGGAGGCGGCCGGCGTCGAAGTTCTCCTGGATACGGATGGATTGGCTCTCTTGGAAGGAACCCGAACGGTCGTCAAGAGCCCCGGCGTGCCCCGGGAGGCGCCGGTGATCGCGGCAGCGCTGGAGCGCGGCGTAAAGGTCGTGGGCGAGCTGGAGCTGGCCTGGCGGGCGGTCCCCAACCGCTTCGTCGCGGTCACCGGCACGAACGGCAAGACGACGACGGTCGAGCTGCTGGGCCACGTCTACCGGACGGCCGGAGAGCCGGTCGTGGTGGCGGGCAATGTGGGCACGCCGCTCTCCTCCCTGGCGGCTGACGTCGATCCCGGCGCCACCGTCGTCTGCGAGACGTCGAGCTTCCAGCTCGAGGACACCGAGGCCTTCGCACCCGAGTGCGCCGTCATGCTGAACCTCGCACCGGACCACCTCGACCGCCATGCGGACCTCGACTCATACCTGGCGGCGAAGCTGCGGATCTTCGCCAACCAGGGCAACGACGACGTCGCGATCCTCAACGCCGACGAGCCGGCGCTGGCGGGAGTCGACCTCGGCGGCTGCGCGCGCCGCGTCGCCTTCTGCCGCGGTGCGGCGCCGAGCTGCGAGGTGGCCGTTGCCGAGGGCACGATCTTCTACGACGGCGAGCCCCTCCTGCGTATCGAGGAGCTGGGGCTTTTCGGAGACCACAACGTCGCCAACGCGATGGCCGCCGCCGCCGCGGCGCTCTCGATGGGCCTCCGCCCGGATGCGGTCCGGGAGGGGCTGCGCAGCTTCGCCGGCGTTCCGCACCGGCTGGAGCGGGTCGCCGAGCATGGCGGCGTCCTGTTCGTCAACGACTCCAAGGCGACCAACGTCGCCTCGGCCACGGTCGGCCTGCGTGCCTTCGAGGGCGGGGTGCACGCAATCCTCGGCGGCAGCGAAAAGGACGAGCCGTTTGCGTCTCTGATCGAGCCGCTCCGCGAGAGCTGCTCGGCCTGCTACCTGATCGGCGCCGCCGCCGACCGCCTCGCAACGGAGCTCGCCCCCGTCGCCGAGGCGGGCATTCCGCTGAACAGGTGCGCCGATCTCGAGGAGGCGGTGCGCCGGGCCGCCGCCGCCGCCGGCCCCGGGCAGGTCGTCCTGCTCTCACCCGCCTGCGCGAGCTTCGACGCATTCGAGAACTTCGAGGCCCGCGGCGATCGCTTTCGCGAGATCGTCGAGGGCCTGCGGTGAGCCCCCGGAGCCGGCCCGCCAAGCGGCGGCGGCCGGGGAAGCGGAAGGGGCGCTCATCGCGAGCGGCCAGCCTCCCCACCGAGTACAACATGCTGCTCACCGCGACCCTCTGCCTGCTTGCCCTCGGCGCGGTGATGGTCTTCTCGGCAAGCTCGACGACACGAGTGCTGAGTGACGGCGGCCTCTCGGACAGCGCCTTCTACCTGAAGCGCACTGTGATGTTCGGTTTGCTCGGGCTGCTGCTCATGCACCTCACCGCGAGGCACGGCCTTGAGGCTGTGCGAAGGCTCACGCCCGCGATCCTCGCCGTCTCGCTGGTTCTGCTGGTTGCCGTTCTGGGCGCGGGGACCAGCGTCAACGGGTCGAGCCGCTGGATCGGCTCTGGCTTCCTGCAGTTCCAGCCGTCCGAGCTGGCCAAGGTGGCGCTGATCCTCTACGCGGCGGATCTCCTGGCGCGCAAGCCGAAGCGAGTGCGCACGCTCGAGGGCCTGAAGCCCCTGCTGTTGGTGGCGGGCGTCGCTTCGCTGTTGATCGTCATCGAGCCGGACCTGGGGACCGCGCTGGTCATTGCCCTGGCCCTGGCCGCGACGCTGGTCGCCGCCGGGGCACGATTCCGAGACCTGGCGCTGATCGGCCTCGGACTCGCCTTCCTCGCCCTCCTGATGACGGTGGTAGAGCCCTACCGGATGTCGCGTCTCACGGCCTTCCTGCATCCCACCGCCGACACCACCGGCGCCGGTTTCCAGGCGATCCAGGCGAAGATCGCGCTCGGCTCGGGAGGCATCTTTGGGGTCGGTATCGGCAACGGTGTGCAGAAGCTCTTCTACCTCCCCGAGGCCCACACCGACATGATCCCGGCGGTGATCGGCGAGGAGTTGGGGTTGATCGGGATCCTCGGCGTGATCGGCCTCTTCGCGATGTTCGGCTACGCCGGCCTTCAGGTTGCCAAGAACGCCAAGGGCACCTATGGCAAGGTCCTGGCCGCGGGCCTCACCTCGCTCGTCCTGACGCAGGCGACCATCAACCTCTTTGCCGTGATGGGGCTGGCGCCGCTCACCGGGGTCCCCCTGCCGTTCGTGTCATACGGGAACAGCAGCCTGCTCGCCACACTGTTCGCGGTCGGACTGATCCTCAACGTCGCCCGCGGGGGGACCGCCCGCGCTGGCAAACTGCGCGTCGTCGAGGGTGGGCGCTCGCCCACGCGCGGAAGGAGCACGAGTGCCAGGAGTCGCAAGAGTCGTGGTGGCGGCCGGGGGAACGGCCGGTCACGTCGTGCCGGCCATGGCGGTCGCCGCCGAGCTTCGGGCTAGCGGCGCCGAGGTCTCGTTCCTTGGCGCCCGCGGGCGGATCGAGGCCGAGCTCGTCCCCGATGCCGGCTATGAGATCGAATACCTCAGGGTGCGGGGGCTGGACCGCCGCAACCCACTCCGAGCAGCGGGAGCCGCGCTCGAGGCGGGCGCATCCGTCGTTACCGCGCTGCGGGCGATCAGGCGCAGGCGCGCGGACGTGGTGATGGGAGGAGGCGGCTTCGTCGCCGGCCCGGCCGGCATGGCAGCTGTCCTCAGTCGCACGCCGCTCGTCCTCACCGAGGCCGACAGCCACCTGGGGCTCGCCAATCGCATCCTTGCCCGAGGCGCACGGCGGGTCTGCCTCGCCTTCCCAATTGCCGGCAGGGAGGGCGAGCACTACCCGGTCACGGGGCGCCCCGTGCCGGCCGCCGTTCTCGCTGCCGACCGCGAGCGAGCCCGCGAGCGATTCGGTGTCGCGCCCGGGGCGCGCTGCCTGCTGGTGATGGGAGGCAGCCAGGGCGCACGCTCGATCAACGAGTGCGCTGTCGAGGCGTTCGCCGAGCGCGGTGGGCGCGACTTCGACGTCGTCCACGTCGCTGGAAGGCGCGACTTCGAGGCGCTGGAGGACCGCCTCGCGGCGGCATCCCACAACGCCCGCTACACGCTGCTCGCATACGAGCCGGACCTGGGCGACTGCCTCGCCGCCTGCGACCTGGTCCTCGGTCGCGCGGGCGGCTCTATCTTCGAGCTCACCGCGGCCGGGCGGCCGGCAATCCTCGTTCCGTACCCGCATGCGGCTGCGGGCCACCAGGAGGGCAACGCCGCCTGGCTGGCGGAGGCGGGAGCCGCGATTGCAATCGGCGATGGAGAGCTCAGCGCCGGGCGGCTTGCGGAGGAGGTCGAAGGGCTGCTGCGAGACCCGGCCCGACTCGCCGCGATGGCGGCCGCCTCGGCGCGGCTGGCCAAGCCCGATGCGGCTGAGAGGATCGCCGCCGAGGTTCTGGCGGCGGCCGGCGCATGACGGATCGGGTGCAGAGGCGCGAGTGGGCCGCCCGTCGCCTTCACTTCGTGGGGATCGGCGGCGCGGGAATGAGCGGGCTCGCTCTTGTCTGTCAGGAGCTTGGAGCGAGCATCACCGGCAGTGACCGGGCGGACTCTTCATATATGGAGCGGCTGCGGATGGCCGGC
>Ga0210110_1000779_pt1 | contig 10234 bp, 9 predicted proteins | sample China_Galinas_PW_2_FD_184865 | JGI IMG/M metagenome (GOLD analysis project Ga0210110, IMG submission 184865) | Wetland microbial communities from San Francisco Bay, California, USA, that impact long-term carbon sequestration - China_Galinas_PWB_D1... | ecosystem: Environmental > Aquatic > Marine... | reverse complement strand
GGGCGCGTGCGACGGCAACCGCCAAGACCGCGGTGATGGTCAGGAATGCCAGGCTCATCAGTCCGCGATGCGCGGTCCCGGCGGCAACGGTTGCGAGGAGCAGGCCCCCGGTCGCGAGCGCGCGCGTCAGCAGGGTGGCCCAGGCCGAAAGCCAGCGCCGGCGCAGGCGGGAGGGAAGGGGGAGCCTCACAGCAGGGCCCCCGAGACATAGCTCTCCACCAGTGCCGCGCAGGCGACGAGGACGACGCCAAGGGCGAATGCCCGCAGCGCTTCAGGCCGGCCGAGGGTTCCCCGCCGGGCGCGCAGATAGGCGAACAGCACGACGAGAAAGCCACCGAGCTCGAGGGGCGCATGCGGCGCGATCCGCGCCACTGCATGGAGACCCAGAGCACCCACCACCCAGCCGATCGCAACGAGGTTGACCGTGATGAGAAGCCCGACTGCCAGGTCCGTCAGCCAGAGTGGAAGGAAGCCGGGCGCGAGGGCTGGGACGCCCCGGGGCTGAAGTAGGGTTGCCGCGGCGAGCAGGGCGCAGATCTCCAGGTTGTTTACGAAGATCGCCGCCGCGTCGGCCGGCGAGCCGGCGCTGGCCGGAGGCACGACGAGGCTCAGCCGGGACGCCCCGACCGCCGCCCCAGCCACCGCCCCGACGCCCAACGCGCCAAGGGCGAACAGGACCAGGCGTAGCTCGTCCCGTCGCGGCCCGGCGCTTGTCATCTCTGCCGGCCGGGCGCTCATGTCAGCCGCACCCTTATTGCCTCGAGCGCCACCTGCGCAAGCCGCAGGGCTGACTCCGCGCCGTCCTCGCTGATGTCGGGAAGCGTGGGTACGAACACCAGCGAAGCGCTGCGAAGATCGGCCGCGCCCATGAGCTCATGCTCGACCGCCGAGCTGCGCTCCTCCCGCTCGCACACGACGAGGATCTCCCGGTCTGCGTTCAGCGGGAGCGACCTCAGCGCCGCCCGAGCCCGCCTTGCTCCGGCCGCGGAGCCGGGCGCCACCCAGAGGAGTGAGGAGGCCTGCTCGGCCACCCATCGCTCCACCGGCCGCTGCAGGGTGCCGCAGTCGACGATCGTGACCGGATGGGCGTCGCGGGCGTCGTCGAGCAGGCGCGACAGCCCGTCGATGTCCGGGGCATCGTCGAAATCGGGGTCGCGGCCGATCAGCCGCAGCCTTGCCGTGAGCGGCACGAACAGGGGCGCCCCAAGCGCGTCGGCCGCGATCGCCGTGGCGGCCTGGGGAAGCGAGAGCGGCGAGCCCTTCCCGGCCATCGCGGCGAGCGATGCGCCGGGACCGCCGGTGTCGCAGAGAAGGATCGGCTTTGGGGAGGTCCGCTGGACGTGCATCGCGGTGAGGAAGGCGAGCGTGCTGGTCCCGGCGCCGCCGGCGATGCCGCAGACGGCGAGAAGGGCCGGCGGGGCGCTTGGCTCCTGCCGTTCGGCGCCGGGCTCCTGCAGCACCGAAATATTCGGCTCGGTGCTCATAGCTGCGGTTCCCAGGCGGTGATTGCGTAGCCGCGCGGTCCGACGCGATCGAGTCGCGCGAGGTAGAGCGCGTAGCGAGGGGGGCTGAGCGCACCGCTTGCGTCCAGCAGGTGCTCCCGGGTCACCACCAGGGCCGTCCTGCTCTGCGGCGCCGGGGTGCTGAGCTTCATCATGACCAGGCTGCCCTGGGCGCGAACGTCTTCGATTGCCGGCAGACTCAGCCGCGCCTGCTCGTAGACGACGCTTGCCCATGCCCCTGCGCTGAGCCCCACCATCTCGCGCTTTGCCGCAGGGGTGAGCACCGTGTTGCGGTTCGCCCAGTGCTTCGCGAAGCGCCGCACCACGGATGCCGGTGATCCGGCGAGCCTTGCCGCCCCGGGCGCCTGGGGGGCAAGCTCGGACTCCTTCTGCGCGGTCGCCGCCGGCCGCCGGTCTCGGGGCTCGTGGCGAGTGGGCTTTTCGGGTAGCGGGGGCAGCAATCCCTCGCTTCCCGTCGTGCTGCGGTTGAACGCCATCGCAAGGCCGCCGACGCAGACGAGTGCAGCGAATGCGCCGAGGAGGATCAGCTGGTGCCGCGCTCTCATGCCTTCCTTCCTCTCTTGCCGCCCTGCTTTGCGCGCGAGTCCGGCGCCGCGCCTGGGCCGACGGGGAAGGCCTTGACCCACTTTGCGGGCGGGCCCAGGACCTTCGGGTAGCAGCCGTAGCAGTTGCTCTCCCAGGAGACATGAATGTGCGGCGGGCATCCGCTGGCGCGCGAGCAGTGCGCCGGATCGCCGTGGTGGTAGTAGCCGTTGTAGCCGATGAACCTGATCGCCGGCACCAGGTTGCAGAGGCCGCCAGCGGACTTGGTGAGCCCGTTCGCCCCGCACCCGGAGGTCCAGCCCAGAGCTCGGGCGAGAGCCAGGGCGCTCGAGTCCCAGTCCTTCTGGGAGTCGCCGTTGGCCGGGACCATGTCCATGGCGGTCCCGTCCCCGTGCGTTTCGTGTCCCGTCTCCCGAGCTGCCGTTGCCTTGAGGTGGTACGTGCTCAGCACCCAGACGGCGTCTGGCCAGATCCGCGTGTCCACCGCCTCGGGCGATCCTCCCCCTGCCCAGAGATTCGCCGGCAGTGCCTTGAACGAGCGAGGCTGATAGAGGGTGACGACCTCCTTGACGTTCGCCGGGCCGGTCGCCGTCAGGCTGCTGCAGGCGGCGCCGAGGCTTAGCGAGTCCAGGCCGCCGCCGCTGATCGCCACGCCCTGCAGGTTCTTGATGCTTTTCACGCCGGAGGCGGAGCCGATCAGGCGATGGATCCGGTTGTAGGTGGCGACCCCCTCGTCGAGCCACTCGGAATAGCGTTCGGGATAGGCCGAGACCTGCACGTCCTGCGCGAGGACGGGGATCGGCTGCCCCCGGTCGAGCTTGCGCAGTTGCAGGAAGAAGGAGATCGCGGCGTCGATCACGTTGTCGCGGTTTCGCCCGCCGCCCGTCCAGGTGGGGAGGGGACGTTGCTGAAAGACGCCGGTGCTGTCCCCGTCCCCGCCGCGGATGTTCGTCATCGTCGACTCGACGAAGCCGACGTCGAAGGCGGTCACGATCTGGCGCGGGGTCATGTGCATCACCTGCCCGACCAGGTAGATGCGGATCTCGATCTGGGTCTGGCTGAGGTCGTCGGGGTCGGCGTGGTGATTGGTCTGGATCGGGACGGCTTCGTCTTCTTCCCCGCCGCAGCTGTTGGCCGAAGCTTCGAACAGGGCCAGCGGCGCGACGATCACGAGGATGAAGAAGGTCAGGGCTCCGCCGCCGATCGCGATCAGCTTGAAGGCGGTCGAGCCGAACAGCGGGTCCTGCTCGTCCCCTCGGTCGCGCTCGCGCCGCAGCCGAATCGAGCTGAGCCTGCCGAGCGATCTCGTCAGGCTCCCCTGACCTCTGCCAGTCCCACCGCCCCCGGCCGAGCGCCCTGCTGCGGCAGTGCCGCCTTGTTTCGCGGCTTGAGCGGCGCCGGAGCGGCTCGCGGCTCCGGCGCTAACGCGCCCCGCGGCCGCGCTCGCGGCCTTTGCACCTGCAGCTGCTCCAGGTCCGGGCACGGGGCACCATTCCTCGGCGGGCGGCTAGGCCGCCGCCTGCTCCTCTGTGGGTCCGCGACCCGCTCGCGTCTCGCGGGTCAGCTGATGGATGGCCGCCCACACGTCGCCGCCGTTCTCGGCGATTGCCTGGTTGCGGCGCGGAACGTCGCGATGCGGATCGGAGGTGAAGGCCCAGTACTCGCTCGGCCCCAGGCGCAGCGACACCTTGCCTCGCCCGCGGGTCCCATTGATCCAGAACATCTCACTGAACTGGCCCTTGACGGTGCGCAGCCTGGCCAGGAGCGCGGCCTCCTCGTCTGAGAGGCGGGCGGTCTCCTGGATGAAGGGGATCTCCGCCGCCTCCTGGGCCAGGTGGATCTGCTGGGTGCAGTTGCGAAGCAGCGCCCGGCCGTGCTCGGTGTCGAAGTCGCTCAGCGCCTGCGAGCTGACCAGCAGGCACATTCCAAGATGCCTTGCCCGCCGCGCCAGTTCGTTGAGGAACGTGCCGGTGTCGGCGGTCTCGAGCAGCGCCCAGCACTCGTCGATCATCAGGATCGAGCGACCGGTGAACAGCGGGGCGTCCGGTCGGGCTGCTTCCTCTTCGCACGCTGCCGCGTGGGCCTCGACCCGCCGCTTGACGAACTCGGCAATCACGAAGGTGACGGCCGGCAGCACGTCCTTGGGGACCCGCCGCGTGTCGAATACGACCAGCGGAGCGTCGGTCGGCACCGACGTCCTGCGATCCATCAGGTACGCGTAGCTGCCGTCTCCGCAGAACTCGCCGAGGCGGGTGGCCATGTTGCGCAGTTCCAGGGCCATCTCCGGCGCCGCCGCGGCGTGCTCGTCGGCGCGCAGCTCGAGCTCGTCGCGAAGCGCCGACTCGCAGGGCTCGGTGGGCTCGGTTGGCAGGCAGGAGCGCAGGTAGACCTGCCGGATGGCGGCGCCGAGGTGAGAGCGCTCGCTCATCGTCAGCCCCTCTTCGCCCATGATCGTCGCGTGCAGGCTGAGGAGGAAGCCGATCTTCTCCTGGCTCACGTTGCTGGGGTCCTCGACGTCCCACGGATTGATCGCGAAGTTGGTGTCTTCGGCGCCAATCGTGATGTGCTGGGCGCCCTCGAGCAGGCGGGTCAGGACCTCGAAATGGCCGGCTCGGTCGACCACGAAGGCCCGTGTCCCGTGCGCGATGTGGCGGGAGAGAAGGACGTTCGCCGTGTGGGTCTTCCCCTTGCCCGACTTACCCGTGAGGACCATCGAGTGGTTCTCGTGGCTGCGGTCGTAGACGTTGATCCGCTCCAGGGTCCGCAGCGGCTCGGAGAAGGCGAAGGGGACGCCGCTCGGGGAGCCGCACGCGGTCCCGACCAGCGGCACCATGTCGGCGGCGTTGCGGGTCACGTAGCGCTTGGTGTGATGCGCGACGTCGATTCCCAGCGGCAGGGTGGAGCGCCACAGCGTCTCCTGCTGGAACTCGCCGCGGTTGACGCGGCAATCGCTGGCGGTCTCCAGCTCGTTGGCCGCCCAGTCGACGGACTCGCTGAGGAAGTCCAGGTCGGGTTCGGGGCCGGGCACCCTTGGCGTCTGGTAGATCGAGACCTGGAACACCGAGGCGCGAACCTTTCCGCCGAGCTCACCCAGCGCCTCCAGGTGCTCGTCCTCCTGCGCGTAGCGCTCCACGTCGGGCGGGCGCCCCTTGGCCTCGGCGCCCCGGTTCACCGAGAAGGTGCGGTTGTACTTGCGTTTGATCCGCGCCCGCTCGCGCCGGCGGTCCATCGCATGGACGAAGACGGACATCCTGAAGGAGGCGCGCGTCATCATCGGCGCCATCAGCCAGCCCCACTCGCTGGCCTCGACGATGTTGGAGACGTAGATCGTCTGCTCGACGTCGCGGTCGATATAGGCCCATTTGTCGGAGCTGCGGAAATCGAGCCCGGACTGCGCCACGGCATCGCGAAGGCGCCCGGCGGCGCGCTCGGCCGCCTTCTGCGCCCGCGGCGTATCGAGGTCGACGAGCACCTCCGGTCCGGCGCCTCGCGAGCGCACGCCCGCGTCGGCCGAGCTGGGGTTGAAATAGGACCAGAGGTTCCTGACGACCTCCTCGCCGTTGAGGATCCGCGCGGGAAGTCCGGAGGCCTCGATCTCAGAGCGGATCGCATCGGTGTGCGCGAGCGACTGGCGCATCAGGCGGCGGTGCGAGGGCAGGTCGTGCTCGAGATCGCCGCTCTTGAAGCGCGTGCCGAAGGGCAGCGAGGACAGCAGCTCGGACCGCTTGTCGCTCGAGGGGGTGAACGGCACGACCACGAACGCACGCAGCTGGGCGGCGGCCTGGTCTTCGGAGTTCTCGTTGAGCGACTCCTCCATCGCCGCATACAGCCGCCAGCGAGAGAGGTTCACCGGGTCGACCGAGGAGGCCTCGCCGGCCCTCGGCAGCTCCCCGGAGTGAGCCGCCACCTCGCGGCGGGAGGCCTCGAGGAGCTCCGCCAGGTTGACGGGCCGGGAGTCGACCAGGAACTGGACGCTCTGTCCCGGCCTCAGCCGGGAGATCATCTGCTGGAAGGAGGCCGCCACCTGTGCCGCCTCCTCGCGGGAGAGGAGCAGCGGATTCAGCGGGGTCACCTCGATCGTCCGCACGAAGGCCCCGTTCGAGGTGATCATCAGCCCGCTGCGGTCGATTGCCTCAATCGGCAGGAGCTCGCCGGCCTGGCGCATCTCCTCGGTCGCCACGTCGCGATTGCGGCTCAGGACTCCCACAATGCCTCCAGGTCGATTGGCTTGACAGTCGATCTGCGTTCACGCGCGGTTCGCGCCGGCGCGGTGATCACATAGCCGGTGGGTCTGGGCCCCGGGCCGGGGCGGTAGCGGCCGGGGACCCTCCACCACCGCCAGGCGGAGCGGATGAAGAGCCAGGCGTCGAACTCGGTGACGCCGGCGATCAGCGCCGCGAGGCCCGGAAGCCCGGCGACGTAGACAGCGGTGAAGAGCGTCACCGCCCAGGGAAAGGGGCTGAGGTAGAAGCCCCACACGAAGGCCGAGGCGGCGCCCAGCAGCACGAGCACCCACTGGAGGATGGTCAGGTTCCAGATCCGAAGTTTGTCCTCGAGATGGCGGTAGGGGACGTTCATGGTCAGCTCCCTCCATTGCGTCGAGGCTGGGAGCGGGGCACGCGTGGCGGCGCCGGTCCGGAGGACCGCGGCTCGGCAGGCGGCACCCTGCGGCCCCCGCCCGGGGCGCTCTCAGAGCCCGATCCGCCACCCGACTCGACACGGCCGAGTGCGACCCGGCGCTGGCTGGGAGAGGCGCGACCGAGGACGCCGAAGGCGCTGCGGTGCTGGTCGTCGACATGCGGGTTGTCGGTCATGGACCACTCTGCGAATGCTCCGGTCGCCTCTTCGGCGCTGCCGTGGTAGGCGGCTTTCTTTGCCGCTTCGAGCAGGGCTGGGCGGCTCTGGAGGTCACCCACCGCAGAGTCGACCTCTTCCCGAGTCACCGCCGTCCCGGAGGCGGAATCGGCGGCCAGTGCGTCTCGGCGTTTGGCAATGGCGTCGACGCGATCGGGAGTGAGTTTCATGGTGCGCGGGCCACCAAAGGGCCCCGCTCCCCGCTCCATGGATTTTTCGTCGGCCTCGGTATTGCCGCCTGCAGCCTGTCCCCCCGTGCCCGCCGACGTTTCGGTGCCGCGGCCGGCGCCGGTCGCAGCCGCGGAGCCGGCGCTGGCCGCGGTTTTGCGGGTCGGGTCACCCTGTGGGGCCTTGCGGTTCGCCGTCTCTTCCCCTTTGGGGGCCTGCGAGGTTTTGTCGCGCAGGGTCCCCGCTGCCGCTTTCCCCCCCGCCTTGCCCGCCTCTTTGGCGCCGGTGCCCCTGGTGGAGCCCGGGGCCGATGGCGCACCCGCCGATCCCTGGGCGGCGCCGGCGCCGCCCGACGTGGCTGCGCCGGCGGCCCCCGCCGATCCGCGAAGCGCCTGGGCTCGTCCCATAACCGCCCTCCCGGCGTTGGGGGCATAGCTGAAGCCTGCGCGGACAGCCATCCCGGTGCCGATGTGGCGAATGGCCCCAGGCCGTCCGTGGAAGAAGGGAGCCAGCTGGAGCAGGCGACGCGGCAGGACCAGCGCGAGGTAGAGCAGGGAGATTGCGACCAGGGGGCGGACGATCGTCACGTTCAGCGTCGTGCCGAAGATGCCCTGGTCTTTGCCGGTGTTGTGGAAGGAGAACGTGTCGGCGCCGATCGCGGCAAAGGCCCCGAAGATGAGACACCAGATCACGGGGATCGCCACCACGACCGCGAGCGTCCGCAGGCAAAGCCGCGCGATGCCGGCCAGCTCCGGAATGGGCCAGACGACCAGCGCCAGCGGCATGGCGCAGAACAGGATGATGGTCAGCGCCGTGATGACGATCTTCATCGCCACCAGGGCCAGCAGCATCAGGATCCCGACGATCGCGATGACGATCGCCAGGAACATGGGAATGATGCCTCCGGTCAGCGCGCCGCCGCCGAGTCCGATCACGTCAAGATCGCGGAACAGAGCTTTTAGCTGAGCCTTGACCCCGCCGCTCAGGATCCCCGACTGAAGTGCGTTGGAGAGCCGTATCGCGAGGTCGAAAATCTGGGGCCAGAGGCCGATCAGGGCCGCCGCGACCGCGGCGCGCGCTACGCCCTCCGCTCCCGCGAAGGCGCCGTCGCCGGTCAGGCCCGAGCTCCAGAAGCGGACGATCGAGATGGTCATCGTCGCCGCCAGCAGCCCTCCGGCCCCGACCGCGATGCTCGACTCGAGCTGGCCGACGTGCCCATCCGAGAGGTTCGGGATCGTCGTCATCCACTTGATAAGGGCAACCGTGATCTCGGATTGCAGGCCGCCGAACAGCAGGCTGATGATCGCCTTGAAGCCGTCCAGAAGCGTGCCCGTGACGGCCCCACCGATTGCGTCTCCGATGCCGCCGAGTGCGCCCCCCACAGCACCGCCCACGCCGCCGATTGCACCCCCCACCGCACCGACGGGATCAAAGCCACTGGCAGTGGCTTCGGGCGATTCCTTGATGCGCCTAACGACGGCCTTGGCGCAGCGCCCGACCTGGGTCTGCTCGAGGTTGCCGTTGAGTGCCCGGGTCGTGCAGGCGGCGGCGGAGGCAATCGTCACCGGCGCGCCCGGGGAGACGGTCTTGGCGGCGGCGAACCCCCTTGCCACCAGCTTTCGGCACGATCCTTCCTGGCCGCGCTTGATCGCCCCGTTCCCGATCAGGACGTTGCACGCCTGCCGGGGACTCGCGTCCGCCGGCAGGCTCTTGAGGTCGTCCCTGACCGACGCCCAAGCGCCCAGCGGCATGGCGATGCAAAGGGAGATCGCCAGCAGAGCCGCGAGCAGCGGTGCGATGCGGCGGACGCGAAGCCGCCGGCCCGCGCCCGCCAGCCGGATGTCGCCAAACGGCCCCATGGTCGTCCGCTAGCCGGCGAGCGTCGTCCCGATTCCGACAACCACCACACCCGCGACGACCTGGCCCAGCATTTTCGCCGCATGCCGGTGGCCGATGGCCATCAGAATGCCCCCTCCCAGGATGCCAAGCGGCACCGCGGCCAGCATCGTCACGAGCAGCGGGTCCTGGAGTTCCTTCGCCACATTGGTTATCGCACCCCATTTGCCCTTGTGTTCCGCGTGGATATTGGCGGCCTTGAGAATGACGTTGGCGCTGGCGAACTGAAGCACCAGCCACGTGGCCGGCACCGCGGCGAGAATCGGGCCCAACAGGCTCCTGGCCCGTCGCTTCTTCTCTACGTGGCTCATTTGTGCTTCCTCCTTTGCTGATGGGCCAGACCCATTGGTGGACATGCGTGATGGGTGTACGCCCGGCAATCGCCGATCCCCCACCCGCTGCGGGCCGACTCTCCCTGCACCTGGACGTTTCTGGACGCCTCCGCACCGGACCGGCGCGAAGGACCGTGGGTCAGTCGCCCGCGGCGACCTTCGAGTAGGCGATCGAGAGGTTCACCCGGGCGTTCGCGACGAGCCTCTCGACGGCCTTGCGGGTGACCACCCGCCCGCCGCTCTCGCTGAGCTCCCTCGCGACCTCCGCCTGGCTTCGACCTTCGAGCTGACACCTGACGAACGCGACCCGCTGACGCTCGGGGAGTTGGGCCATCGCCAGCTTTGTGGCCTCCAGCTCCTCGGTCAGCTCGTGAACCTCGTCGGTAAGGATCGGATCGCTGATGCTCTCCGCCGCCTGGTGCGGCTCGTCTCCGGTTCCTTCTGGAGCCGACCTCTCCAACCGACGCCGCTCTCCCCGCGCCTTGTCCAGTGCGAGCTGCACAACCTTGAACGACACGAAGCCGGCCGGGTTGTAGATGGGCGAGCCGTCGGCGTCGGGTTCCTGCTGGCTGACCCACGCCTGGAGCAGGGCGTCCTGGACGAAGTCGTCGATGTGGCGGGCGATGAACTCGTGCGAGAAACGGGACTTGCAGTAGCCGGCCAGGGACCGCTTGGCAATCACGAGCAGCGAGTCACGCTGCTCCTGGGTCCACTCCTCGATTGCTTCCGGCAACCCGGCGACGGCCGTGCCCATTGCTCGGTCTCACTTTCATCAGCGCGTGGAACGACGACTTCACGTCGCCTCCGTCGCGGCGTGTTCCAATTCGAGCCGCCGGCGCAAGAGCGTCTCTGCGCGAAGCTGTCCGGAACGCAGCGCCATTGCGGCAAAACCATCACCAAGACGTTCCTGAGGCGAGA
>Ga0210110_1000778_pt1 | contig 10239 bp, 11 predicted proteins | sample China_Galinas_PW_2_FD_184865 | JGI IMG/M metagenome (GOLD analysis project Ga0210110, IMG submission 184865) | Wetland microbial communities from San Francisco Bay, California, USA, that impact long-term carbon sequestration - China_Galinas_PWB_D1... | ecosystem: Environmental > Aquatic > Marine... | reverse complement strand
CAGAAATGGATCAAGTTCCTCGGGATCGTCAAGACAAGGCTTCGGCGACTCGGCAAGGCGCTGAAGGCCGGCGAACGGCTGAAGGCAACCCATGAATCGATCAATGTCGAACGGAGCAGCAACGCGACCAACAACGTCGGCTTCGCCTTCGAATTCCACTACTGCCGCCTGACGCGCTCGCGCTTCAGATAGAGGTCAGTCCGACGATTCGGCGCCGGTGCGGGTGGTGAGTCGCGAGGCGGCGCCTCCAGAGAGGGCTCTGCGGAGAAGGCCCGGCGCCAGGATGCGAAGGACCGCCGCCAGCCCATAGAAGCGCGGCACGTAGCGCTCCGCTCTGCCGCGCAGGCCGGTCTGGACGATCGCATCCGCAACCCTGTCCGGCTTCGACACGAGCCAGCGGGTGAGCGCCCGCTCGCGCAACTCGGTAGCTGGGAATCCCTCCGTGGCGACGAATCCCGGCAGGACGAGGCCCACGTGCACCCCCTGGGAGCGCTCCTCGGCATAGAGCGAATCGCTCCAACCGATCAGGGCGAACTTGCTCGCCGAATACGAGCCGGAGCCCGAGCGAGCTACGCGCCCCGCGGTGCTCGCCACGTTGACGATCGCGCTTGGTGCCGATTCCCGCAGCAGGGGAAGCAGTGCCTCGGTCAGGCGGACAACGGCGTCGAAGTTGAGGGCCATATGGCGATGGACGTTTGCGTAGCCACCGCCGGCGAAGCTCGCGCGCCAGGCGGCCCCGGCATTGTTCACAAGCAGGACGAGGCGCTCATGATGCTCGGCAACGTGGGCCCGGACCCGAGCTGGAGCATCCGGGTCCGTCAGGTCGGCGGCGACATGGGTCGCCCTGCAGGGAAGCGACTCGGCAAGCGCCCGAAGCCGATCCTCACGACGCGCGACAAGCACGAGCTCGATGCCCGGCTCACGTGAGAGCCGCTTCGCGGTCGCCTCGCCGATCCCGCTCGAGGCACCCGTGACCAGCGCTGTCCTCGCAATCGCTCCCACCTACGGAACGCTATTCGAATCGCACTTTTGGCCACAGCGGTCCCGCCAAGGCGACATACTGGTACGGCGCAGATGCCTGAAGTCCCAATTCTTCTCGACAAGCTGCTTCGCCCAGGGGCGCCATCCGGCCACGAGGGGCCGGCCGCATCGGTCTGGCGCGAGGAGGCATCGGTCGCCTCTCTCTCGACCGACGGCATCGGATCGTCGATCGCTCGCATCGGAGAGGGCCAGCCACTGCTCGCCGTGGTCGGCCACATCGACGAGATTGGGCTGGTAATCACACATATCGACGACAAGGGCTTCCTGTATTTCTCCCCAATCGGTGGATGGGATCCCCAGGTGCTGGTGGGCCAGCGCGTGGAGGTCCGAGGCAGGGACGGCATCGTGCCGGGTGTGCTGGGGCGCAAGCCGCTTCACCTCCTCGATGCCGACCAGCGCAAGAAGATGGTTGAGATGAAGCGTCTGCACATCGATGTAGGCGCCACAGATCGCGAGGAGGCCGAGCAACTCGTCCGCGTCGGTGACCCGGCCGTGATCTCGGCTGAGCCCCTGCTGCTGGCGGGCACGCGCCTTGCCTCCCGCGCGATGGACAACCGCCTGGGCGCCTATGTCGCGCTCGAGGCGCTTCGGCGTTGCCATGAGCGGAACTCGCTCAGCTGCAGCCTGGCTGCGGTCGCTGCGGTCCAGGAGGAGATCGGCCTCTACGGGGCGCGGACCTCGGCCTTCGAGGTGCAGCCCGACCTGGCCGTTGCCATCGATGTGACGCACGCAACCGACGCGCCCGAAATCGATGAGAAGGAGATCGGCAGCCATCCGCTCGGCTCAGGCCCGGCGATCGGTCGCGGCTCGACTCTCTCGCCGAAGGTGTTCGAGTTGCTCGTGGACACGGCCGAGGAAATCGAGATCAAGTACACGATCAGCGCCAGCGGGCGCAGCACCAGCACCGACGCCGACGCAATCCAGATCTCCCGCTCCGGAATCCCAACCGGCCTTGTCTCGATCCCGCTGCGCTACATGCACTCGCCGGTCGAGTTGGTCGACCTCACAGACGTCGAGGCAACCGTCGAGCTGATCGCCGCTTTCGCCGCCCGCCTGCGGGAGGGCGTCGATTTGACCCGCTGAAACTGGTGGGCGTTGCGCCGTGAGGCTCAGGCGCCAACTATCACTCTGTCGCGGCCTCCGGACTTCGCCGAGTAGAGCGCCGTATCCGCTCGGTCGATCAGGCCATCCGTGTCAAGCTTGCCGGACCCGGAGACGGCGACGCCTATGCTGATCGTCACCGAAACCCCCACCGGTTGCCGCTCGCGCACCGCCGCCCGCAGGCGCTCGGCGATGTCGACCGCGTCCACTTCGGTTGCGCCGGGCAGGACGACGAGGATCTCCTCGCCGCCAACCCTGTAGATCGAGTCGCCGGCGCGCAGCGCGGCGCGCATCGTGTACGCGACATCCTGGAGAACGGCGTCGCCCGCCGCGTGTCCAAATCGATCGTTTACACCCTTGAAGTTGTCGAGGTCGCAGAGCAGTAGGGCATGCGAGACTTTCCCATCGCCGCTCGCTGGCTGACCGTCGAGCTCACTGAGTCGCTGCTCCAGCGCATTGCGGTTGAAGAGACCGGTCAGCGGATCGAGCGTCGAGCGATGGCGGTGAGCGCGATCTGATTCGACCAGGGCGCCGGAGAGCACAACCGTGCTGAGGACCAGGGCAACAGATGCGATCAGGTGCTGATTGTGCTCGGAAGCGGTGGCCGGGTCGAAAACCACGGTGCTAACCAGCAGCAACGCCAGGATGTAGGCGGTGCCGACCAGAATGCCGCGTGGCTCAAAGCGGGCCCCGAGCGTGATCGCCGGCAGAGCAAACCACATAAGAGCTGGGCTGGCGGCGCCGCCGGTCATCACCACGGCGTCCGCGAGCAGCAGTGGAAGGATCGCCCAAGCGGTGGCGATCCAGAGGGCGGGATGCGCGCTGCCGACCATGAATCGATCGGCGACCGTGAAACCGCCGAGCCCGGCCAGGAGCGGTGCCATCCACCACCAGCCCACTTCTGAGGCAACCAACGCGAGGGCAATGGACAGGATCACAAAGGTGGCCAGCCGGTACGGGCGGAGGCGCACCTGCATGTCCAGCAACCGTTCGCGACGCGCCTCGTGGCGAATCGAAGCCAGTGACTCGTTTTGTGGAATCGACCTACCCGGATCGGTTCCCCCATAGGACGGGCGTGTAGATGCGGTCGTCAACTTCACTCACGTCACATCGGCCTGCAGGCTCAGGGGCTTAACGTTGCAGAGGAGATCCCGGCGCACTCGCGCTATTCGATGACGAGCAGCTCCTTCGACAGGCCGCTGAGGTTGCGGCAGCCGTTCTCGCTGACGACAACCAGGTCCTCGATCCGCACTCCGAGCTCGCCGGGGATGTAGACGCCCGGCTCAACCGTCACGACCTCGCCGGCGTCCAGCAGATCGTCTGAGCGCTGGGAAAGGCGCGGCGCCTCGTGCACCTCAAGGCCGACACCGTGGCCGAGCCCGTGGCCGAAGCACTTGCCGAAGCCGGCCTCATCGATCAGTTGCCGCGCCGCTGTGTCGACGGCCTCGCCGCCGACCCCTGCCTCAACTGCGGCCAGGCCTGCGGCCTGCGCCCGCTGCACCAGGTCGTAGACCTCCCGCGCACGCTCAGCCGGCTCGCCGGTGGCAAACGTGCGGGTGCCGTCGGAACAGTAGCCGTCGAGCCTGGCTCCCATGTCGAAGACGACGAGCTCCCCACGGCCGATCTCGCGCTCGCCCGGCTCGGCGTGCGGAAGCGCACCATTCGGCCCGGCGGCGACGATCGCCGGAAAGGACGGCTCGGCGTCGAGCTCGCGAATCCGCGCCTCTGCCGCCCGAGCCACGTCGCGCTCGCTGCGCCCCGCAATGCCGCGCTCGAGGCTCCAGCGCCAGACGTCGTCCGCCAGCTCCGCCGCCGCAGCGATTGCCTTCAGCTCGGCTGCGTCCTTCACCCGACGCAGGCGCTCGACGGTCCCACCGGCCGCCACCAGCTCCACCCCGACGGGCAACTTCTCGTTCAGTTTCGTGAGGGCCCGAACCGGGAGATGGTCGTCCTCGAAACCCACCCTCCCAGCCAGGTGCTCGGCGATGCTGGGCAGCCATTCGCTCTCGACCGTCACGATATCCCAGCCGGTGACCTCCTCCCCGGCGCGCTCCGTATACCTAAAGTCCGTGAAGAAGAGTCTGGTATCGGCCCCACAGAGGCAGGCGCCATTGGTGCCACCGAACCCCGTGAGATATCCGACGTTTACGAGGTCCGTGACCAGCACCAGGTCCAGCTCGCGCTCGGCGAGCCCACCGGCAAGGCGATCGCCTCGGTCACTCATCGCCCGACGGGTTCATCCAGCGCCCGGGCCAGGACCCCGAGCGCGTCGCGATAGCCGGTGGGGCCTTTGCCCGAGATCTTTTCCAGCACCAGCCCCTCGAATACGGAGACCCGGCGCCAGTCCTCGCGCGCCTCGACGTCGGAGAGATGGACCTCGACCGCTGGAACGCCGCTGACCTGAAGGGCATCGCCGATCGCCCGGCTGTAGTGCGTCCAAGCGCCGGCGTTGACCAGTGCACCGTCGGCGAGCTCTGGCACCCGGTGCAGGTACTCGACGAACTCGCCCTCCGCATTGGTCTGGAAGAAGATCGCCTCCAGGCCGATGTCGTTGGCCCAGCCCTTGATCTTCACCTCGAGCTCGCGCAGCGATAGTCCCCCGTACAGCTCCGGGTCGCGGCGCTCGAGAATGTCGAAGTTGACCCCGTGCAGAACCGCAACGCGATTGTGAGCGCCGGTCATCCTGAGCCCAACCTTTGCGTCTCCCTCAGATCGTGCGAATCGGGTGTGGACACTCGCCTCGCCTTCGCCTCATAGCTCCTCAATCGCCGCCCGGACCCTATCCGGATCGAGGATCTGCCCGACACGCGGAGCCCCAGGCTCGGCGAGAAGCACAAATCCGACCCCCTTGGCCGTGCGCTTCTTGTCGCGCTGCAGGGCGTCAAGCGCGACGTCGAGCTCAATCTCCGGATCGAGGGAAACCGGCAGCCTGTGTCGGGTCAGGATCCCCGCGACCTCCTCGCGAAGCTCGGGAGCGTCCGAAAGGCGAAGCGCCGCCAGCAGGCCAAGCCCAACCGCCTCGCCGTGGCGGTGGTGCGAGTAGCCCCCCGCCGCCTCGATCGCGTGACCGATCGTATGTCCCAGGTTGAGCGTCGCCCGAAGTCCTTCATCCCGCTCGTCGGCGGCCACCACGGCGCACTTGTGGCGAGCACAGGCGAAGACGATGTCGTCGAGTGCGGCCGGGTCCAGCGCATCGATCCCCCGCACCTGCTCCCACAGCTCACCGCCGGCCAGGAGCCCGGTCTTGAGGGCCTCGACAAAGCCCGCCGCCAGCTCCTCGGGCGGAAGGCTCGACAGCGTCGCGGTGTCGGCGATAACCGCGGCCGGCGGATGGTACGCGCCCGCATAATTCTTTCCCTCGGGCAGATCGACCCCGGTCTTACCGCCGTATGCTGAGTCGACCTGGGCAACCAGCGAGGTCGGGACCTGCACGACCGGGACACCGCGCTGGTAGGTGTGGGCGCAAAATCCCGCAAGGTCGCCGACCACGCCACCCCCCAACGCCACCAGGTGGTCCTCGCGGGTCATTCCGGCGCGGGCCAGCGCACGCAGCACCCGCTCCAGCTCGGCCATCGTCTTGGCCCCCTCACCCGGCGGAACGTCGACGCAGGCCTCGAGCGGCGCCAATCGATCGCTGTAGAGGGCGCCGACCTGGGAGTCGGTCACGCAGAAGCGCCTTCCCTCCAGGGGCCACCAGCCCGCGCCGAGCAGGCCCGGTCCGACAAGCACGGGGTATTCGGCCGAATCGCTGGCCGCCCAAAGCATCCTGGCGTCCTCCGGCAACCCCGCGAGCGCCTGAACGGCGGGCAGTGCCCGAGTCACGATGTCCGGCTTCCCCTCCGGCAAGACAACGTCGGCTAACCCCTCATATAGCGGGAGGCGCTCTTCGAACAGCGCGTCGAACTCGGCCCGATCCCGCGCCAGCGGCCGATCGCCGCTTCCGGCAACACGCTTCCATGCGGTGTCGGCGTCCACATCGAGCCAGACGACGGTGTGACGAGCAAGCGCCGAGCGGACGCCGTCGGAGAGGATCGATCCGCCGCCCAGCGCCACCGCTCCCCCGTCCACCTGCTCGAGAAACGCAACGGCGACCTCCTCCTCGCGCGCCCGAAACTCCTCCTCCCCACGGCTGTCGAAGAACTCCGCAATTGACATGCCCAGCGCGCGCTCCACCAGCTCGTCGAGCTCCGTCACTTCCAGACCGGTCGCCCGCGCCGCCTCGAGCGCCCGCGACTTTCCGGCCCCCATGAATCCGATGAAGACGACTGCGGGCCGGCTCACCGGCTCATCCCCGCCAGTCGATGCGCTTCTTGTAGGAATCGAGGGCGGCGAGCACGTCGTCGATGTGGTCGCCGCCCAGCTTCTCGAGGTAGCAGCGGCCAAGGGTGAGGCAGACCATCGCCTCGGCAACGACGGCGGCGGCCGGGACAACCGTCGAATCCGTACGCTCGCGCAGCGCCTCGGCAGGCTCCCGAGTCTCCGTATCCACCGAGCGCAGCGGCTTGGTGAGAGTTGAGATCGGCTTGATCGCGGCGTGCACCGAGAGCGGCATGCCGTTGGTCATACCGCCCTCGAGGCCCCCCGCGTGGTTGGTCTCGCGGAAATAGCCGCGCTCCTCGGACCAGAAGATCTCGTCATGGGCGGCGGATCCCAGCCGCCCCGCGACATCCCACGCTTCGCCGATCGCGACCCCCTTCACCGACTGAATCGAAGCGACTGCGCCCGCCAGCCGACCGTCGAGCCGGTCTTCCCAGGAGACATGAGAGCCCAATCCCGGCACCAGTCCGAAGGCGCGAACCTCAAAGCGGCCGCCGAGGCTCTCGTTCGCCTTACGCAGCCGGTTGATCTCCGCGACCATCGCGGCGCTCGCGTCGGGATCGAGACAGCGCACCGGGTCGTCGTCCACCTGCTCGAAGTCCTCCGGCGCAAGGTCGGGGCGCTCGGGGGCGGTCACCGAGGCGATCTGCGTCACGTGGCTATGGACGCTGACCCCGACCGCTGCCAGGAAGGCGCGCGCGATTGAGCCGGCCGCCACGCGCGCCGCCGTCTCCCGCGCGCTGGCCCGCTCCAGAACGTTGCGGATGTCGGTGTGTCCGTACTTCTGGGAGCCGACCAGATCCGCGTGTCCGGGGCGCGGCAGGTGGACTTCCTCCACCTCTGCATCGACAGGCCAGGGATTCATTCGCTCTTCCCAGTTCGCGTAGTCCCGGTTGGCGACAAGCAGGGCAATCGGGCCGCCCAGCGTCCGTCCGTGCCGCACACCCGAGCGAACCTCGACCGAATCGGACTCGATCTGCATCCGGCCGCCCCGCCCGTGGCCGAGCTGGCGACGCGCCATGTCGCGATCGAGGGCCTCCCGCTCCAGGACGAGGCCCGCTGGAATGCCCTCGACGATCGCCGTCAGGCCCGGGCCATGCGACTCGCCCGCGGTCGTGAAACGGAGGTTGCTCATTGACGCAAGGCTATAGGCGCACGTGGCCGGCGACGCCCGCCGAGGCGTTTGGCAAGCCGGCCGTCCCCGGACGGCTAATCGTCCGCACGTCCCTTGTCCTCGCGGGCCGCAGCGCGCATCGCCTGGAGCGGCGGCTCGTAACCCGTCCAGATCTCCAGTGAGAGGGCGCCCTGGCAAACCAGCACCTCGATCCCGTCCACCACGGTCGCCCCGCCGGCCTTGGCAGCGGCCAGCAACTGGCTCGGTGCCGCTCCGTATACGAGGTCCACCACCGTCTGACCGGCAGAGAATCCGGAGGTGCTCAGGGGAAGCTCAGCGAGGGCGTCCTCGCCGCAGAGCCCGACCGATGTCGAGTTGACGATCAGGCGGTAGGTGGTGGCGTCGGGCACAGAGACAGGCGAGCCGCCCAGCTCCGCGCAGAGGTTGCGAGAGCGAAGCTCCGTGCGGTTCCAGACATCGACGTCGGCTCCCTCTCGCAGCAGGGCCCAAACCACTGCCCGCGCAGCGCCGCCTGCGCCAAGAACCAGCGCTGCCTCGCCCTGAGGAGAGGTGGGCAGCGCCTTCAGCAGCCCCTCCGCGTCGGTGTTGTCCGCGTGGATCCCATCCTCGGTGAAGCTGAGAGTGTTGGCCGCGCCGATCTCCCGCGCCGTCTCGGACAGCGAGTCCGCGAGAACGAGCGCCGCGCCCTTGTGTGGAACGGTGACATTTGCGCCTACAAATCCCTCCCCCGGCATCGCCCGCGCGCGCTGCTCGAACTCGTCCGGCGAGACGTCGATCGCCTCGTAGCTCCACGCCCCGGCAAGCCCAAGCTCAGCCAGAGCCGCGCTCTGCATGGCCGGCGAGCGAGAGTGCGCCACCGGGTGCCCGAGGACGGCCAGGCGCCGCATCATTCGCAGGTGTCCGGCGAGCGGCCGCCCGCGGCTTCGCGGGCGCGGTTATAGCGAGAGACGTCGGCTTGGAATTCGGCATCGGTCGTCGAGAAGGAGTGTTTCCCGCAGGTCCCCGGCTTCACGACGTAGTAGAGGTAGCCGGCCTTCGCCGGATGAGCTGCCGCCTGGATCGAGGCAAGGCCTGGGCTGTCGATCGGCCCCGGCGGCAGACCGGTGTTGAGCCGCGTGTTGTAGGGGGAGTCGACCGCCAACTCCGATTCGGTGAGCGGCTCTTCGTAGTTGCCCGTGGCAAAGCGAACGGTCGCATCGATCCCAAGCGGCATCCCCTCGTGCAGGCGGTTGTAGATGACGGCGGCGACAAGGCGCCGCTCGCTTGCAACCTGGGCCTCGCGCTCGACCATCGAGGCAATCGTCAGCACGTCGTAGGTGGTGAGATTCTTGGAACGCGCATAGCGCATGTTGACCTGCTTGATGCGTCGCTTGAAGTCCCGCAGCTGCAGCTGGACGAGATCGGCGGCGGGCGCGGCCGCCTTCAATTCAAAGGTGTCAGGAAAGAGAAAGCCCTCGAGGCTCTTGGCGCCCGACCCGCCATACCTGGCGGGTTTCAGGTATTTCGAGCGCACGCTCGCCTTCATGTAGCTGCCGCTCAACCCGACCTCCCGGGCGACCTGGGCCGCCTGAGGCCGGCTGTAGCCCTCGGGGATCGTCACGGTGGTCGTCTTCTTTGCCCGAACTGTCGAGAGCGCGTCGATCGCCGCGCCGTAGCTCATGCCGTGGGCAAGCACATACCGCCCGGGGTATAGGTCGGAGCGCTTGCCGGCCAGGGTGACCCGGAACTGAAACAAGGTCGAACTTGAGACGACGCCGTCGCGATCGAGCAGATCACCGACCTCCGCGACGCTCGCCCCCTTGGGAACGGTGACGACGACCCTCCCCGAACCCTCGCCTCCAAACGGCTGCATGAGGGCAACGAGGAACCACACGAAGAGGACCGCTGCAAGGACGGCGGCGATCCGCAGCGGGTGGCGGCGGGCGGCGGACAGAGCATCTGCGGTGCGGCTGGGACCGGGGCTCCTGGGCGGTCCGGGGCTCGAGGCTTCCGGCGGAGGCGGGGCGGATCCTCCCCGACCGTCCCGCTGGCGACGGCGCTCTTCGCGCTCGCGCCAGCGCCTCTCGCGCTCGGCGGACGCCGGGTCGTCGGATTCGTTGAACCGCTCGCCCGTGAGCCAGTCCTCAGTCATCGTTCGGCTCGCCGCCTTCGCGCGCCTCCCGGCCGGCCAGGTACGCCTGCAGCAGATGCGCGGCGGCAAGCGAGTCAGCCGGTGCGGTTGCGCCCTGGCGGCGGCTCGCCTCGGCCATTTTGGTGGTGAGTCGCTCGTCGTAGGTCTCGACCGGCACATCGAGCATGACTTCGAGCTCCGCGCAGAAGGTGCGCGTCAATCCTGCCTGGGCACCTTCCTCACCGCTGAGGTGAAGCGGCAGCCCCACGACGACCAGCTCGACGCCGTGCTCGGCCACAAGCTCGGTCACAGATCGCGGCTCCGGCGGTTCGATCACAGGCAGTGGTGTGGACAGGGTGCCGGTGGGGTCGGAGATCGCGCAGCCGATCCTGGCGGTGCCGTAGTCGAGCGCCAACACTCTCATCTGAGCCAGTTTCCCGAAGGCTCGATGTGGGCTATCCCCACGCACGTATGACCCCGCACGCCGTCGCTGGATCGCCCAACTCGGCCTGCGTCATCCCCGCGCCCGCTCATG
>Ga0210110_1000776_pt1 | contig 10243 bp, 8 predicted proteins | sample China_Galinas_PW_2_FD_184865 | JGI IMG/M metagenome (GOLD analysis project Ga0210110, IMG submission 184865) | Wetland microbial communities from San Francisco Bay, California, USA, that impact long-term carbon sequestration - China_Galinas_PWB_D1... | ecosystem: Environmental > Aquatic > Marine... | reverse complement strand
GGTGCTGGTGGAGCGCGAGGAGGTCAAGCGGGTCGGCGTCGTGCTGATCACCGGCGATCGCGGACTTGCCGGCGCCTTCAACACCAACATCATCCGCGACGGCCTGCGGTTGCGAGACGAGCTGCGCGAGCAGGGCGCAGAGACGGCGTTCTCGGCGGTGGGCCGCAAGGGCGTCTCCGCCCTCACCTTCCGCAAGCAGGACCTTCGCACCTCCTATGTCGGCTTCACGGATCGCCCCGGCTTTGCCAACGCGCGTGAGATTGGCGAGGAGCTGACCGAGCGCTACGTTGACGAGGACCTTGACCGGGTCGAGCTGGTCTACAACCACTACGTCTCGCCGCTCACCCAGCACGTCTGGCGGCAGACACTGCTGCCCCTGCAGCAGGCCGATGTGATCGGCGAAGGCATCGAGGACGAGGAAGAGGTGGCCGAGGAAACCGAGATCGAGAAGGCGCACAGCCGGGCGCTGTGGATTTACGAGCCCGATGCCGAGGAGCTGCTGGCGCAGCTGATCCCCGAGTACGTGAACATCTCCGTGTACCGGGCGCTGCTGGAGTCCGCCGCCTCCGAGCTGGGCGCGCGGATGACGGCGATGCGCAACGCCGCGGAGAACGCTGAGACGATGATGGATGACCTGACCCTCGAGATGAACCGGGCCAGGCAGGCGGAGATCACTCAGGAGATCCTTGAGGTGGTCGCCGGCGCCGAGGCGCTCGGGTAGCAACAGACTTCGATACAGAGACGAGAAAAGGAACAAATGGCTGAGAGCAACAACGGAGCGAACGTGGGGCGGGTCGAGCAGGTGACCGGCGTCGTCGTCGACGCCGTCTTCCCGGACAAGCTGCCCGAGATCTACTCGGCGGTGAAGATCGAGATGGCCGGCGACGAGGACCGTGAGGCGACCGAGCTGGTCTGCGAGGTGCAGCAGCACCTCGGCGATGACCGGGTTCGAACCGTGGCGATGGATGCCACCGACGGCCTGCAGCGTGGCGACAAGGTGATCGACACGGGCGGGCCGATCACGGTCCCGGTGGGAGACGTCACCCTGGGCCGCATCTTCAATTTGCTCGGCGAGCCGATCGACCTCGGCGAGCCGGTCGAGGCAGGGGAGCGCTGGCCGATCCACCGTCCGGCGCCCAGCGTCGAGGAACTGACCCCGACCCAGGAGATCCTCGAGACGGGGATCAAGGTGATCGACCTGCTGGCGCCCTACGCGAAGGGCGGCAAGGTCGGCCTGTTCGGCGGCGCCGGCGTCGGCAAGACCGTGCTGATCCAGGAGCTGATCCGCAACATCGGCGAAGAGCACGAAGGCCTCTCGGCCTTCTGCGGCGTCGGCGAGCGCTCGCGAGAGGGCAACGACCTCTGGCTCGAGATGAAAGAGTCGGGCGTCATCGACAAGACGATGCTCGTCTTCGGTCAGATGAACGAGCCGCCCGGCGCGCGCCTGCGGGTCGCTCTCTCGGGCCTCACCATGGCCGAATACTTCCGCGAGCAGGGCGGCCAGGACGTGCTGCTCTTCATCGACAACATCTTCCGCTTCGTCCAGGCGGGCTCGGAGGTCTCGGCGCTGCTCGGCCGGATGCCCTCGGCCGTCGGCTACCAGCCGACTCTGGAGACGGAGATGGGCGGTCTGCAGGAGCGAATCACCTCGACCTCGCGCGGCTCGGTCACCTCGGTGCAGGCGATCTACGTGCCGGCCGACGACCTCACCGACCCCGCACCGGCCTCGGTGTTCGCGCATCTCAACGCGACCACCACTCTCTCGAGGGCGATTTCGGAGAAGGGGATCTACCCGGCGGTCGACCCACTCGACTCGACCTCGACCATCCTCAAGCCGGATGTGGTCGGCGACGACCACTACCGGACGGCGACCGAAGTCCAGGAGGTGCTGCAGCGCTACAAGGAGCTGCAGGACATCATCGCGATCCTCGGCATCGACGAGCTCTCCGACGAGGACAAGCAGACGGTCTCGCGGGCGCGCAAGATCGAGCGCTTCCTCTCGCAGCCGTTCTTCGTCGCCGAGCAGTTCACCGGCCGCAGTGGCGAGTACGTGCCGGTCGCCGAGACCGTGCGCGGCTTCCGCGAGATCCTCGACGGCGAGCACGACGACCGTCCGGAGGGCGACTTCTACATGAAGGGCGGCATCGACCAGGTGACCGAGGGCGCTGCGGCGGCCGCCGCATAGGAGGTCAGCTTGGCCGGCGAGCACAGCTTCGAGGTCGAGATCCTCACCCCCGAGGGCGAGGTCTTCAGCGGCGAGGTCCGCCAGGTCTCGACCCGCACCGCGGGTGGCGAGATCGGCATCCTCGCCAACCACGCGCCGCTGCTGGCCGCGCTGCGGCCGGCCGAGCTGCGCCTGCAGATGGACGGGTCGGAGACGAGGCGCTACGCGCAGGCCCATGGTTGGCTGCAGGTCTTCGGCAACCGGGCTCGCCTGCTGGTCGAGGAGGCGATCGAGCCGCAGGACCTCGACTCCACTGTGCTCAAAGAGCAGCTCGCCGACGCCGAACAGCGCCTCGCCGAGTCCGAGGAGGGCAGCGGCAAACGGGCGCGGGCGGAGAAAGACCGCGCTCGCACTGAGGCATTCCTCGCCATAGCGCAGGGATGAGCGGGGAGCTCGTAGCTCTCGCCACCCGGCTGGTCGGCTACGACACGTCCGAGCCCGAGGGCGTCCTTGAGGCAGCCGGATTCGTAAAGGGGTGGCTGGAGGCGCGCGGGATCGAGGCCTCCGAGGAGGAGGTCCGCGGCCTGCCCGTGCTGCGGGCCGAGGTTGGCCCGGCCGACGCCCCCACCGTGGTTCTGCACGGCCACCTCGACGTGGTGCCCGGCCTGCCCGACCAGTTCGACCCCAAGCTCGACGAAGACCGTCTCTATGGGAGGGGCGCCTACGACATGAAGGGGGCGCTGGCGGCGATGTTGCTGACCACGGCGGCCATGCGGGGCCAGGAGCGGGTGCGGGTGCGACTGGGTATCGTCGGCGACGAGGAGTCCGAGGAGGAGGCCGAACGCGGCTCAGACCATCTCGTCGACGGCGGCTTCGTCGGCGATTTCGCGATCACCGGCGAGCCGACCGATCTGCACATCGGCGTCGAGGCGAAGGGCGTGCTGGCGGTACGGATGGACGTGGGCGGGGTGGCGGCGCACGGCGCAACCCCGTGGCTTGGCGACAACGCCGTCCTGAAGGCACATGACGTTTTCCGCACTATCGAGTCGCTACCGTTCGCACGGCACAGCTCGGAGCTCTTCGACCGCCCGTCGATCAACCTGGGCCGGATTCTGGGCGGAGATGCGCTCAACAAGGTGCCCGACCGATGCGCGATCGACGTCGACATCCGCTACCTGCCCGACCAGGACCCGGCCGCCATCCTCGAGGCGCTGCGCGGGATCGCGGACGTCGAGGTGACGCCTCTATTCGCACGCCCGCCGGCGGTGGTGGATCGCAATTCCCCCTTCGTGCGGGGCCTGCGCCGGGCCGCCTCCGCAAACCAGGGTGGAGAGCCGATGAGCGTCGGTCGCGATGGGGCATCGGATGCGGTCTCGTTTTTGAGGGTCGGAGTCCCGGCGGTCGAGTTCGGCCCGACCGGCGGTGGGCATCACGGCCCCCGGGAGTGGGTCTCGGTCTCCTCGCTGGAGGCCTACCGCGACACGCTCGAGTCGTTCCTGCGCTCGCTTCCGGACCCGGCCGCCGATGATTGAGCCCGCCTTCAAGAAGCCTCCGCCCAGCGGTGATCACGAGCCGCCGCCCAAGCCGAGGCGGTACTGGTGGCGCTTCACGCTCGCCTCGGTGCTGATCGTCAGCGTCACGGCGGCGGCGACCGCGACCAGCATCCTCGTCTACGTCGACAGCATCGCCAAGGCGCTGTCCCACAACAACAAGCTGCAGCGCAAGGTTCAGCGTTTCCTCTCTCAGACTCAGGGCGGTGAGCCGGAGAACATTCTCATCCTCGGTTCCGACAAGAGGGCAAGCGAACCCGAAGACCCCGGGCGCTCCGACACCACGATTCTGCTGCGGCTGGACCCCGACCGCAACGCGATCGCGCTGATGTCGATACCACGCGACCTCAAGGTCTACATACCCGGGTACGGGACCGAAAAGTTCAATGCCACCTACAGCTACGGCGGCCCGAAACTGACCCTGCGGGTGGTCAAGGAACTGACAGGGCTGCCGATCAACCACGTCGTCAACGTCGACTACCTCGGTTTCGTTCGGGCCGTCGATGCGATCGATTGCGTATACGTCGACGTCGACCGTCGCTACTACCACTCCAACCTTGGCGTGCCGGTTGACCAGCAGTACGCGGAAATCAACGTGCAGCCGGGCTACCAGCTGCTGTGTGGGAAAAAAGCACTGCAGTACGTCCGTTATCGCCACACCGACACCGACGTCGTCCGAGCGGCGCGGCAGCAGGACTTCCTGAGCGACGCGCGGCAGCGGGTGCCATTGGACCAGCTGGTGCTCGATCGCAACGAACTGATCGACATCTTCACCGAGTACACGACCTCTGACATCAACGACAAGGAGACGATGCTCGAAGTCCTGAAACTTTTCGTGGCCTCCCGCAACGCGGCGATCAAGGAGGTCCACTTCCCGGCCGAACTGGGCCCGAGCTTCGTCTACGCCTCCCCGGAGGCGATCTCCGAAGCGGTTGACAAGTTCCTCGGGATCGAAGCGAGCGGCGGCCCGCGCGGCTCTCTCGAGGAAGCCGAAGCCAAGGCCAAGTCGAAGAAGAAGAAGAAGCGCAAGAAGCGGCACCGCGGTCGCGGCGGCAAGGGCCACCTCGTGAAGCCAAAGCCACCCGGCGACGACGGGTTGGTCCCGGCCTCCGAAGCAGGTGAGCTGGAGGCGAAGATCGTCGCCCGCAAGGTGGGCGGCGGCTTCCCGGTCTTCTATCCGACCCGCCTTCCGGCCGGGGCCTCCTACGTGGAAAGCAACAGCTACCTGCACATCCAGGACCCGCGCGTCTACCACTTCCGTGACACCAGCGGCAAGCGGCATCCCGCCTACCGGATGGTGCTGACCCTGGGGCTCCCCGACGGCACCCACTACTTCGGGATGCAGGGCATTCGGGGCTGGACGGACCCGCCGATCCTCTCCAACCCAAGCCTCACGAAGACGATCCGGGGCCGCGACTACGACATCTTCGTCGACGGGGATCGGGTCAAGATGATCGCCTGGAGGCGGGGCGACAACGTCTACTGGATCTCCAACAGCCTTCTGCAGGTGCTCACCAACGACCAGATGGTTGGGCTCGCTCGGTCGGCCAAGGTGATAATCCCCAACAAGAAGCCGAGACAGCGGAGGGCGCAGCGATGAAGGCAGATACGGAAACGATCGGCGTGGTCGGAGTCGGATGGGTGGGCCTGGTGACCGCCACCTGCTTCGCCGAGCTCGGCCACCGGGTCGTGGCGCGCGACATCGTCCCCGAGAAGATCGCGGCGTTGGAGCGCGGGGAGACGACGATTCACGAGCCGGGGCTCGACGAGCTGCTGGCGCGCAACGCCGAGCGCATCTCCTTCACCACCGATATGGGCGAGCTGCTGGACTCCGCCCGGCTGCTGTTCGTATGCGTGGACACGCCGCCGACCGCCTCCGGGGACGCGGACCTCTCCCGCGTCCGCTCGGTGGTCGAAGAGCTGCAGGCCGGCGGCAACCACGTGCTGGTGATGAAGAGCACGGTGCCGGCTGGCACGGGGGCCGCGATCAAGCGCGACCTCGACGGCTTCTCCTACGTCTCCTGTCCGGAGTTCCTCAAGGAGGGCAGCGCGGTACAGGACTTTCTCAACCCGGATCGCGTCGTGATCGGCGCGGACCCGGGGGACAAGGAGGCCGGGGACCTTGTCGAAGACCTGTATGAGCCGCTCGACGGAGTGCGGGTCAGAACCGACGTCACGAGTGCCGAGATGATCAAGCTCGCCTCAAACGCGTTCCTCGCCGCGAAGATCTCCTTCGTCAACGAGATCGCCAACGTCTGCGAGGAGGTCGGCGCCGACGTCAGCGACGTCGCCCACGGGGTCGGCCTCGACGACCGGATCGGGCCGAAGTTTCTCCAGGCAGGCCTCGGCTGGGGCGGTTCCTGCTTCAGCAAGGACGTCTCGGCGCTCAAGCAGCTTGCCGCCAACTCCGGCTACCACTTCCAGCTGCTCAACGCGGTGATCGAGGTGAACGAGCTCCAGAAGCGCCGTGTCATCAAGAAGCTGACAAACCATCTCGGCTCGCTGGTGGGGAAGCGCGTTGCGCTGCTCGGGCTTGCGTTCAAGCCGAACACGGATGACATGCGCGGGGCGTCCAGCCTCGTGCTCGCCGCGCGGCTGCAGGGCGAGGGAGCGGCGGTCAGCGCCTATGACCCTGTCGCGATGGATCGAGCCAGGCCCGAGATGCCCGAGGTCGAGATGTGCGACTCGGCGCTTGAGGCCCTCGATGGCGCCGACGCGGCCGTACTGGTCACCGAGTGGCCCGAGTTCGCGGAGCTCGACTGGGACGCCGTCGCGGAGCGAATGGCCCGGCCGCTAATCGTCGACGGCCGTAACTTCCTCGACGGCGACGCGATGCGTGCCGTGGGATTCGAGTACGAGGGGATCGGCAGGGCATCGGAGAGCGCCGCATCCGCGGCAACCGCCGACTGAATGCAGGCAATCGTTCTAGTCGGTGGCGAGGGGACGCGGTTGAGGCCGCTCACCGCATCAATCCCAAAGCCGGCCCTGACCCTCGTCGACCGCCCCTTCCTCGCCTACATGATCGAGTGGCTGGCGAGCCACGGAGTGACCGAGGTGGTCTTGGCCTGCGGCTTCCTGCCGGACGTACTGCGCGAGGCACTGGCTGGAGAGGAGGACCGGGCGGGCGTCAGGATCAGCTATGCGGTCGAGCCGGAGCCCCTGGGCACCGCCGGCGCGATCCGCTTCGCAGCCGACAAGCTGGGCGAGCGGCTCGACGATCGCTTCCTGGGCCTGAACGGCGATGTGCTGACGGACTTCGATCTCAGCGCGCTGCGGTGGGCCCACGAGGAGCGGGGCGCACGGGCCACGATCGGCCTGCACAGCGTCGAGGATGCCTCTGCCTTCGGCCTGGTTCGCAGCGGCGGCCAGGGTGAGGTGCTCGAGTTCATCGAGAAGACGGGGGAGCGGGCGCCGGGGGAGGTCAATGCCGGCATGTACGTACTGGAGCGCTCGGTGCTCGACCTGATCCCCGCCGGGGAGAACGTCTCAATCGAGCGGGACGTCTTCCCGCGGCTGGTTGGAAGCGGTCTCCATTCCCTGCCACTCACCGGCTACTGGATGGACATCGGGACCCCGGAGCGCTACCTGCAGGCGAGCTGGGACATCCTCGAGGGACGGGTGAGGACGCGCGTCGAGCCGACGCTGCCGGGGGTTCTGTTCGGAGAGGGCGTCGACGTTGCCCCAGACGCAAGGATCGGCCCCCGCGCCGTGCTCGGTCCCGGCTGCCGGATTGAAGCCGGCTGCGAGGTTCGCGAATCGGTCCTGCTTGCCGGCTGCACAGTGGGAGAGGGGGCGCGGATCAGCGGTTCGATCCTCTCAGCCGGTGTCGCAGTCGCAGCAGGCACCGAACTCGAGGGCGCGGTAGTCGGTGCGAATGAGAGGGTTCCGGCGGATGATTGAGGACGTTCTCGCAATTCCGGACCACGTTCGCGACGCGCTGTGGCGGGTGGAGTCCGCTCGCCTCAGGCTCGCGGAGTCCGCCGGCGTACTGGTCTGCGGAATGGGTGGCTCGGCGATCGGAGGCGACCTTGCAGCCGCCGCGCTCGGCGACCGCCTGACGCGGCCGTTGCTCACGGTACGGGGCTACGAGCTGCCGATCTGGGCGACGCCCGAGTGGGCCGTGCTCTGTGTCAGCTACTCGGGGGAGACTGAGGAGACGCTTGCCTGCTTCGACGCCGCTGAGGCACTCGGCGCGGAGCGAGCGGTCGTCAGCACCGGCGGCGCCCTTGTGGACGCCGCCCGCCAGGCGGATGTCCCGGTCGTTGGGTTGCCCGGCATCCTGCAGCCCCGCGCCGCGGTCGCCTACATGCTCGTCACCGCCGCCGAGGTTGCGGCGCTGGCCGGCGCCGCGCCACGGGTCCACGGCGAGCTGGATGCCGCCGCTGCCTTTCTGGAGCAGAGCAGGGAGGACCTCCGGGCTCGAGCGGCCACCATCGCTGCCCGCCTCGACGGCACGGCCCCCGTCGTCTACGGGGCCGACCTGACGGCGCCGGTCGCGCGTCGCTGGAAGACCCAGGTGAACGAGAACGCCAAGCTGCCTGCCTTCTTCGCGGAGCTGCCGGAGGCCGACCACAACGAGCTCTGTGGTTGGGGCGGCGCATCCGCGGGGGGTTGCGCGCTCTCGGCCGTCCTCATCGAGGATGCCGACCAGCACCCGCGCGAGCGACGCCGCTTCGAGCTGACCGCTGAGGGAATTGCCGCCAGCGGGGCGACGGCGCTCAGGGTGGAGACCGCCGGCGAATCCCGGTCCGAGCGGCTGCTCTGGGCCGTGATGCTCGGCGACCTGGTCTCGCTCGAGCTCGCCAATGCACGCGGCGTCGACCCAACTCCGGTCGAGGCGATCGAGAGCTTCAAGACCGCGCTTGGCCGTCCCTGAATTCGCCGGCGTCCGCAACGGAGCGCCACTACGTATCCTTGCCTGTCCAAATGCCGGAGCGTCCAGCGCACGCGACGGCCGGAGAAACGAGAGACCACGAAAGGAACTGATGGCAACCGCCGCCTCCAACTACGACATCGCCGACATCGCCCTGGCCGACGCCGGGCAGAAGCGGATCGAGTGGGCAGACCGCCAGATGCCCGTTCTCGCCCAGATCAGGGAGCGCTTTGAGCGGGAAAGGCCTCTGGACGGGATCCGGATGGCCTGCTGCCTGCACGTCACCACGGAGACCGCGAACCTGGTGCGCACCCTGATCGCCGGCGGCGCCGACGTTGCGCTGTGCGCCTCGAACCCGCTCTCGACGCAGGACGAGACCGCGGCGGCGCTGGTCGATCGCTACGGCGCGGAGGTCCACGCGATCAACGGCGAGGACAACGACACCTACTACCGTCACATCGAGACCGCCGTCGACAAGCATCCCCACATCACGATGGACGACGGAGCCGACGTGATCAGCGTTCTGCACGGGAAGCGCCCCGAGCAGCTCTCGGAGGTCTACGGCGGAACCGAGGAGACGACGACGGGTGTCATCCGGCTCGAAGCCTTGGAGGCCGAGGGCAAGCTCGGCTTCCCGATCGTCGCCGTCAACGATGCCGACACCAAGCACTTCTTCGACAACCGCTACGGCACCGGGCAGTCCACCCTGGACGGTGTGATCCGCGCGACAAACGTGCTGATCGCCGGCCTGCGCGTGGTCGTCATCGGCTACGGCTGGTGCGGCAAGGGAGTGGCGATGAGGGCCAAGGGCCACGGCGCCCACGTGATCGTCTGCGAGGTCGATCCGCTGCGGGCGCTGGAGGCCGTGATGGACGGCTTCGACGTGATGCCCGGAGTCGAGGCCGCCAGAGAGGGCGACGTCTTCATCTCGGTGACCGGCAACCGCGACGCGATCGCAGGGGAGATGTTCGACGTGATGAAGAGCGGCGCGATCGTCGCCAACTCCGGCCACTTCGACGTCGAGATCAACAAGGGCGATCTCGACGCGCTCACCGAGTCGACCTACGAAGCGCGGCCCCTGGTCGAGGGCCACCGCCTCAAGGACGGTCGGGAGATCTTCCTGCTGGCCGACGGCCGACTCGTCAACCTGGCCTCAGCCGAGGGCCACCCGGCTGCGGTGATGGACATGAGCTTTGCGAACCAGGCGCTCGCGGCGGAGTTCATGGTCAAGAACCACGAGACGCTGGAGACCCGTGTCCATCCCGTCCCTCGCGAGATCGACCAGGAGATCGCCCGCCTCAAGCTGGCCTCCAAGGGCGTTGAGATCGATCAGCTCACGGACGCCCAGTCGAAGTACCTGGCCAGCTGGGACCAAGGCACCTGAGAGGCGCATCTAGCGGACGCCGATGCCCGGTATCCGGAAGCGGCCGGCCCGAATCGTCGGGTCGGCCGTCTTGGCGATGCTCGCCTCCAGCGCCAGCTCCTTCTCCAGGTCCGCCGCCTCGTTGTGCTGGAAGTCGACGTCCCCACCCTCGAGCAGCTGGATGAAGATCGCGACGAAGCGGGGCTCGAGCTGCGTGCCGGCAACCCGGCGCAGCTCCTTCATCGCGTCGTAGGTTGAGACGGGGGAGCGGTAGGAGTCACGGGCCGTCATCA
>Ga0210110_1000775_pt1 | contig 10245 bp, 8 predicted proteins | sample China_Galinas_PW_2_FD_184865 | JGI IMG/M metagenome (GOLD analysis project Ga0210110, IMG submission 184865) | Wetland microbial communities from San Francisco Bay, California, USA, that impact long-term carbon sequestration - China_Galinas_PWB_D1... | ecosystem: Environmental > Aquatic > Marine... | reverse complement strand
CCACCAAGGCGCGAAGGCACCAAGAGAAGGTGGTTTGTAGGGACCTTTGCGCGGACCAGAATCCGTGCAACCACTACTTCCGAATGGCGATAGCGCTGGCGATCGCCCCCCCTCCCCTCGGGAGGGGGCTGGGGGGAGGGCCGACGGTGCCAACGATTGGCACTTTTCGATTTCTCCCACCGTGGCAACAACAGCGCCCAGCCCTCACCCTGACCCTCTCCCAGCGGGAGAGGGAATGACACACCGACCGGCGAGCCCTTGTAGGCTGGCGGCGTCGCGGGTATCACGCGAAGATCATGACGAGTGACGGACCCCTCGGGAGCAACGACCCCACTGCGAGCGGCGATCCCATCGCAAGCGACGAGCCCGTCGCCCAGGATCGCGCAAGCGGTATGCGCACGGCCGGCGCTGCTTCCGGCGGAGATTCGGCCGCGTTTCCCGAGGGCGTCTACTGCGTTCGCTGCGGCTATCACCTTCGCGGCACGGTAGGCGCCCGGTGCCCTGAGTGTGGCTACGACCTCGCAGGGTACCGCTCGCCCGCCAGCGGCATTCCCTGGTCGAACCGGCGTAGCATCGGCCGGGTCCCAGCGTACTTGAACACGGTCTGGCTCGTCACCGTCCGCACACGTAAGTTCTGCGAGGAACACGCCCGCGAGGTGAGCTACCGCGACGCACGGTTGTTCCAGCTCGTGACGGTCACGCTGGCATTCATCCCGCTGGCCGTGGCGCTATGGTGTGGCGTTTGGTACCTTCGCCCGTACGTACAGCGGCAGCTCGACAACCAAGGTCTTTCGCTGTCGTGGGAGAGTTTTGTGGCGTATCGCTTGATCGTAGAGAACTGGTTGTGGCCGGTGGTGACGATCTGTCTCTGGGGCTGCCTGATCATGGTCACCGGCGTCCCGAGTTACTTCTTTCATCCCCACTCCAGCCCGATGCGCCGCCAGAATGCGGGTGTCGCCATGAGCCACTACGCCTGCGCGCCGCTGTCGCTGATGTTCGTTCCGATCGCTCTGGCACTCACCATGCCCGGCCCAGTCATCGTTGCGACCCTTATCCTGATGGCCCTCCTGATCCTGTTGTGGTGGATCAACCTAGTCAGACTTGCACGTGGGATGATGCCGGAACTCCGGATCCGGCAGACCGTGATGGCGCTCATGACCCCGCTGCTTTGGCTACTGCTCGGGTTCTTGATTCTTGGCGCTGTGCTCATTGTTGTGTTCTGGTGCGGCGTTGTTCTTGACAGCCTTCGATGAAGCAGCCTCACGCCTGGCGGGGCCGTCGGGATTGCCATTGAGGAAGAACACAATGTCGCAGCGGGGGCTGCAATCGCGGCCCTTGAAGGGGTAGTCACCGCCATCGTCGATTCCGTTTTCGCCGACCGAGTAGAGCACCGGCTCCGCCCGGTCCGGCCGGTAGATCAGTGGGCCTGGCGACTCAGCGAACGGATCCTCCGGCACCGACGCCAGATAATCGGGCACAAGTTCGTCCAGAGTGTCGGGAAGCGAGCCGTGATCCATCTCGAACAGCCGGATGGCCAGGGCGATCGCCGCCATGCGACGATAGGCGATGGTCCTGAAAACGAACTTAAAGATCAGCGATGAGTTCTCGTACGTACCAGTCACCGGACAAGTCACGAGGTGCAGGCTTGAGGTTCCGGTGTGCAGGGACATCACTGCCTCCTGCGTCTGTGGAAAGCGCTGAGCCATGGCCAGTTCGGCCAATTGCGATTCCCAGTCGATTGCCCTACCCGCATCCATGACAACGGCCGGATTCACCATCCACGCCGCCGGTCCGCCGACCGTGGAGGCCGAGATGGCAGGCTGATAGTACGAAGAAAGCTTGGCCGTTTCCCACAGGAAAATGAGGTTGGCCCGCTCGCCCATGTGTGCCCGCGCAAACGACTGTTGAAACCGCCTGACGTCGAGCAGCTCGCCGATGAGAAGCTTGGCTCGTTGACGCAATGGCTCCCTTTGGTCGTCCTCATCGATCCGCAGCCGGTGCGCGTAGTCCTCCACGACCTCGCAGGTGAGCCCCGTACACACGTCCGACACCAAAAGACTGGTGGTGAGTGGGCTCTCGCTGATGGCCTCTGAGTATCGGAGCGAATCGCGCGTCATATCTATCGCCCGCAATAATTCGCCTTTCGTAAACTCAAACGCCGCGGCATAGGCCAGCAGCTTCGCTAGCCCCCGCTGCGAGGAGTAGGGCAGGATTCTCTCGGCGATCAGATCGGGGACTGTGAAGCTCCAGCCGATCTCCTGTCGTTCACGCGCTCGGCGGACCAGCTCAAGGGCCGCAGCATTCTTGTTGTAGAGTTCTCGCGCAGCGTCGGCGTCAGCGGCGAATGATCGGTCGCCGTCGAGAAAATCCATCAAGCCAGCGCCATTTGCCGCAGTCACGACTACATTCTTGATTGCTTGTTCGTACAGTTTGGCCGCGTTGTCTTCGTCGTTAATCTCGGAAGAGAGGGCGTCGAAGTCCTCGAACGTGACCGGTCCGCCGGCCGCACGGCAGCGTGCGACGCCCGCGCGCATGCGCCGGTCCGCTTCGAAGCCCCACCAGATACGCACGGCCGCCAGCAGCACGATCAACGCGGCCGAGGCGACGCCGATGCGCTTCAGCCACCAGTATCGCGGCGGGATAGGGTCTACGTTGTTCTCACGTACAGTCGACATTGCACGATCGTCATCGAGGCATCGATGTCGCCGCTTGGGCGACAAGCGTCAGCCAGCCACTCGATGCTCAAAGATGCGACGAGCAACTCCCCTCCTTTGTTAGGGAGGAGCTGGGGGAGGTGCTCGCACATGCCATAACGTCGCAACGGGCCGTCAACTAAACGGCCAAGAAACAGACCCCCCTCAATCCCCCCTTAACAAAGGGGGGAAGTTCCAGCCCCCAGCCGTGGTGTCTTGGTGCCTTCGTGGTTCGCTGCCCTGACGTTTCCGCGTCCAAGCCACCACTACCGATACTTCCCCTTGAACTTCTCGGCCGGGTACTTGAGCGCATTTTTCTTCATCTTCTGTTCGAGGGCCGCGGCCAGGTCGATGCCCATCGTCCCGGCGAACGAGACAACGTACGCCAAGATGTCGGCCAGCTCGTCGCGCACCTCGTTCATCAACTCCGGATCGTCCTTGACGGCCGGCAGCTCGTCGGTCCGCATCCACTGGAAGTGCTCCATCAGCTCGGCCGCCTCGATCGCGATCGACGCCGACAGATTCTTCGGATCGTGAAAAGGCTGCCAGTCACGTTCCTCCACGAACGCGGCCATCAGGTCAACCAACTCCTGCACTGTCGTCTCGCGATCGTTCAACGTGCGGTCTCCGGTCCGGCGGCGGCGCGAACTCGTCCTCGAATCACGCGCCGCGGGTTTTGTCCCATACGCTCCACCGCAACATCCTAACCGACTGCGGTTACAAGTGGGCGGACAAACCGCGGCCGACCGGCGTTTTCCGCGCTGGGCGGATGCACGGCCCGTCCGTGCCGAATCGTCGTCGGCGTGCTACAATCCCGGCCGACGCCACGCTTTACGGACAAGGTCGTCGCGGAGCACCGATCGCGAAGCCGGTTGGCGCGACGGTCCATGTGCATGGGGAGCGGCACGCGTGCGACAGGCCACGAAAGACCGGCGATTGATTCTGCCATTGGTCGGGGCAATTGCGGCCGCGAGCAGTCTCGCCGCGACCGCCGCTGCCGATCATGCCGGCGGCACGATCACGATCGAACAGCTCGAGGCGCGAGCCATCGTCGCCCTCGAGCACAAAGGGCCGTATTGGACGGTGCGCCGCCAACTCAACGACGTCGTCGCGTACATGAAAAAACGCGGTCATGCCGGCCCGCTCATCATTCGCTACGGTGCGGACCCGACCGGGCCGCAGGCCGCGTCGCTCTCCAGCCTGGTGGGCTTCATCACCGACGGTGACTTCGAGCCGGAGGCGCCGTTTCGACGCGTCGAATTACCGGCCGAGCAGGTTGCGACAGAGACTTTGGCGGCCGGGTCGGCCTTCTCACCGCGGAAGTTTGAGGCACTGACCAAATGGGCGAACGAGCACGGCTACGAATCCACCGGTCCGATGGCGGAGCTGTATTACAACACGGTGGGCGCCGCCGAGACGCAGGCAGGACCGAGAAAAGTCGTCCTCCAGGTCGTGGTGAAGTCGCGTCCGGGCGGGCCAAGTTCGAAGATCGGGCCGACTCACACCGAGCCGCCGACGGCCACACAGCCTGCTACCAAGGAGCCGGTCGTGGCCAAAACGGCGACGCCGCACGTCTCCCAGGGTGAGGACCAGGCGGCCCATCCAGCCAGTCCGCCCGAGCCCGCGAAGCAGGTGGCCGTCATCCGGAAGCCCGTCGTGTCTGAGGCCGCCGGGACCGCGCCGGCCACCAGGCAACCTGTCGGCACAACACCGAAGGCCGACTCATCCCCGCCCAAGCCGGCCGCACCCGCAGATGACGGCTCGAAAACCATCAAGGAACTGCTCGAAAGCGGCCAGGTGGATGCGGTGGTGGATCGCCTCCTGCCCGCCGATCGGGCGATCCCCGAGGCGAACCAGATCTGGCTGGGGCAGGTCGTGTTTCGGGTGAAGGCGGCCGCCAAGGGCATGGATCGGGTTTACCCCGGTAAGGGCAAGACATTGCAGGAATTCTCGGAAGCGTTGCAACGCCGTTTCAACGCCGTCTCCAAGCTGCGGTCGCCTCATTCGACGGACGAGGCCGTCGTCCGTGTCGATCCCGAACACCGGGCCCGCGCCTCGAGGCGTCAGCGTGAACTGCTAATGCGGTTGGACCGGTTCCTGGCTCGAATTGCATTCCAGACGATTCCTGCCTCGGGCGTGGTTCCCGAGGTGGGAACCTTGGTTGGCGAGGTGGATCAGGAGATTGATTCGTGGTACGGCCCGACCGCCGCGAAACCAGACAAAACCTCTGGAAACTGATCTAACGTATTTCGGCACAATAGATTACGTCTGATTTGCCGCATTGTATCGTTCGCGCAAATACTGCGGATTCGGTCGCGAATTGTCCGAAGATTGTTGCCGAGTCGTTGTTTTTCGATATGCTTTTGCGGCTTGGGACAAGGCGTCATGGCGCCGGCGCTTGTCCAGGCGAAATCAAGACCACAACCGAGTTTGTGAGCATAGACAATGACGACGGGTGTAGAGACCACGCAGTCGGGTGGGACGGCGGTGGCTAAAGCCTTGAACAGGACGACGTACCTCGAGTTCGAGAAGCCACTGGCCCGCATTGAGAACGACATCGCGGAACTGGAACGCGAGGACCACGAAACCAACCGGAACCTCGCGTCCGACATCAAGCAGCAGCGCACGCGCTATCGCACGACCTTGCGCCGTCTGTACACGAACCTGACGCCCTGGGAGACGGTGCTCGTCGCGCGTCACCCGCAGCGCCCGCTGACCACCGACTACCTCAAACTCATCTTTCGCGACGTGTGCCCTTTGCACGGTGATCGTTGCTTTAGCGACGACAGGGCCATCATCTCGGCGTTCGCCCGAATCGGGTCGCACCGAGTTATGGTGATCGGCCACAACAAAGGCAAGGAGATCAAGGAGCGGATCGCGTGCAACTTCGGTTGCGCCCACCCCGAGGGTTACCGCAAGGCCCTGCACAAGATGCGCCTCGCGGAGAAGTACGGCCTGCCGATCGTTTGCCTGGTCGACACGCAGGGCGCGTATCCGGGCATCGGCTCCGAGGAGCGCGGCATTTCGCACGCGATCGCCGTCAACCTGATGGAAATGGCCCGGCTCAAGACGCCGATCGTGAGTGTGGTGATTGGTGAGGGCGGCAGCGGCGGGGCGTTGGGCCTGGCCGTGGCGGACCGCGTGGCCATGTTTCAGCACTCGTTCTATTCGGTGATTTCACCGGAGGGCTGTGCCGCGATTCTTTGGAAGACGGCCGAGCGTCGACAGCACGCGGCCGAGGCCCTGCGGCTCACCTCCAAGCAATTGGCCAAGCTCGGCGTCGTGGACGATATCATCCACGAGCCGGTCGGCGGCGCCCACCGCGACCACGAGACAACAGCCGCCAGCCTCGAAAAGTACGTCGTCAGCACGCTTGATTCGCTCAAGCGGCTCAAGAACACCACGCTGGTGCGCAAGCGTCAGGAGCGCGTGCGTCAGTTGGGCGGCTTCTTCGAGTCACCGTCGGAAGCGAAAGCGGCGGCCGAGGAGGAGGCGGCGAAAAAGGCCAACAGCACGCGGCGCTCGACCTCGCGGACGTCGCGAATCGGCTCGCGCATCGCCCGGGCGGCCGGTGTCGGAAGCTAGGTCCGCTAGGTGGCCGGAACGAAGCCAGCCGACGCGCCGGACGCGGCGCCCGTACCGCTATCTCGCCACTACACCACCGACGTATCGTTTGACATACTCGGGCGTTCCGTCGAGCACCGGCCGGTCCAAGTCTATCGCAAGATGATCGCCAACACGCGGCCGACGATCGTCTTCGGTGGGTTTCATGGCGACGAACCCAAGTCGGTGTACGTCGCCTACCGCCTGATCGAGGCGCTGGCTTCGTCAGAGGACGAGTCCCGGCCGGGCTCATGGATCGTCGTACCGGTCGTCAACCCGGACGGCTTCGCCCGGCGCAAGCGTCGTAACGCGAACAAGGTCGACATCAATCGGAATTTCCCGACCGTGAACTTCTCGCCTGGAAGTCGGCGCAGTCGCATGTGGGGTGGCCCGTCGGCGGGAAGCGAGCCAGAGACTCGATGCGTCGTGGATCTGATTCAGGCCGAACGGCCCACGGGCATCGTCACGATTCACTCGATCGGGCGAAACCGGTACTGCAACAACTACGACGGACCGGCTGACGATTGGGCGACGAGCATGAGCCGGCTCAACGGCTACCCGGCGACGGCCTCCATCGGCTACCCGACGCCGGGAAGTTTCGGCACTTGGGCGGGGATCGAGCGACGGATTCCGACGATCACGCTCGAATTGCCGTCGCACCACTCGTCGAAGCAATGCTGGCAGGACAACGCCCGGGCGCTGCTCGTGCCGGTTTCTCATTGACGGTGGCAATTCATCGCGGGCGGATTGCCGGACCGTACGACCCCTCGTAGAATGCCTCGCTCCGCGAGGGGACCCTTCCAAGAACCACCGGTGTGCGCCGGCGTTTTGGGAATGCGTATCGCTGCTGCCGTTGTGGACGTGATGCATGAACGCTCAGGGACAAACTGCCGTCGAGCTCGACGCCGCCAAGCGGCGTCGCGAAGAGCTGCGCAACGTCATCGCGATGACCGTGCCGGTCGTCGTGACGACCAGCTCGCGTGCGCTGATGGACCTGGCCGACTTCATCATGGTCACGAAGCTCCACCTGCCGGAAGCGCAGGCGGCGATTCTTCCGGCGCAGGTGATCATGTGGTCGTACATCGTGATCGGCATGGGCATCGTGTCGATGGTCAGCACGTTCGCGGCGCAGCACCTCGGGCGCAAGACCTACCGCGAATGCGGGGCGTACGCGTGGCAGGGGCTGTACGTATCGCTGATCTTCGGCGCGATCGCGTGGGCCCTTCGCCCGATGCTGCCGGGGCTGATCATCTGGGTGGGGCATGACCCCGTCGTCCAGCAGCAGGAGCTTGCCTACGGGCAAGTGATCCTGTTGACGGCCGGTCCGACGGTGGCCGCCAACGCGCTGGGCTGGTTCTTCATCGGTATCCACAAGCCCTGGACCACGATGTGGTCGGCGTTGGAAGCGAACGTGGTCAACATCGCGGTCAGCGTCGTGCTCGTGTTCGGGTTCCTGGGCGTTGAACCAATGGGCATCGCCGGCGCGGCGTGGGGCACACTGGCGGCGGTGATCTATCGAATGCTTCGGCTCGGGCTGACGATGTTCGCGCCGTCGCTCCAGGGAAAATTCGCTGTCCGGGCGACCTGGCGACCGTCGTGGCGGCGCATGCGCAATCTCCTTCGCGTGGGGATGCCCTGCGGCTTGCAGTGGTGCTGCGACGTCGTGGTGTGGGCGGTGTTTATCAACGTGCTGATCGGGCGGACCTTCGGTACGGTCCATTTGATCGCCACCAACACGGCGTGGCAATACCTGCGTATCTCGTTTCTACCGATTGTCGGCTTCGGCCAGGCACTGACGGCGCTCGTCGGGAAGTCGATCGGGTCCGGCGACACCGACCGCGCAAAGCGCGAGACACGCCTGTCGGTTCGTCTGACGTGCGTCTACATGGGAACGCTGTCGCTGGTGTATGGCGTGTTCGGCGGGCCGCTGATTGCGCTGTTCAACAACGCGCCGGAGGTCGTGGCGATCGGCGCCAAGATCATGATCTGTGCGGCCGTGTTCCAGCTCTTCGACGGGCTCGCCATCAACTATACGTCGGCGTTGCGCGGGGCCGGGGATACATTCGTGCCGTCCGTGTTCTTCATGGTCAGCAACTGGGTTGTGATCGTCGGCGGCGGCTGGACGATGATCGCGCTGTTCCCGCAGCTCGGCAGCGTGGGCCCGTGGATGGCGGCGTCGACGCTGCTGGTCGTCGCGGGTATCTTCCTGTGGTGGCGTTGGCGGAGCGACGTGTGGATGAACATCGACCTGTTTGATCATGAGGACAATGCCGCCTCGTCCGAAGCACTGTCCGAGCCTGCCACCATGGGCGCGGTGGCGGCCGTGGTGCCGGACGCCGTGGAACCCTGATTCGTGGAGTCGCGCGACGAATGAGCCAAACCTTGCGCATCGCGGCGATGATCTCCGGCGGGGGACGCACCGTGCTCAACCTGCAGGACCACATCGAGTCGGGCGAGGTTGACGCCCGAATCGACGTGGTGGTCAGCTCGCGAGCCGATGCGCCGGGCGTTCAGCGTGCGCGGGACCGCGGGCTGTCGACCATCGTCGTCGAACGCGGCCCGCTGCCCGAGGAGGAGTTTCAGAATCGCCTTTCGGAAGCGGTGGGGGGCGTCGATTTGGTATGCCTGGCGGGCTTCCTTTGGCTGTGGCGGTTTCCCGAAGCGATGTATGGCCGGGTCATTAACATTCATCCGGCGCTGTTGCCTGAGTTCGGCGGGCCGGGCATGTACGGCCGGCGCGTGCACGAGGCGGTGCTGGCGGCCGGGCGGACCGAAAGCGGCTGCACCGTCCACGTCTGCGACGATCAGTACGATCACGGCCCGGTAATCCTGCAGCGGCGCGTGCCAGTGTTGGAAGACGATACCCCCGAGACGCTGGCGGCCCGCGTGTTCGAGCAGGAATGCCTCGCCTACCCCCAAGCAGTGGGCATGTTCTGCGACGGGCGCATCCAGGTCTCGGGTCGGCAGGTTCTCATCAAGCCATAAGTTCGGGCGAGCCCGGACGGCGGCCAATGCAGCGCGACCACCGTCCGGACCGAGCGCCCGTCCTCCCCCTTCGGAAAACACCGCGACGGTCGGATGCTCAGACCGCCACCGGCGCTTCCGTCCCCAAGGCCCCAACGGGTTCGAGGAGGAGCAGGCCCCGAACTCGCGCGTCAGGAAGTCGCGCCGGCCGTGCGTACCCCGACTGCGGCATCCCGGACGATGAGCACTGCTCGATCCGGGACACGGCTCGACCGCATGGCGGAACTACCCATCCGCCGACTTCCCTCCGATTGTTGCGCCAGTGGAACAAGCGCGCCTACGCCGCGCCCGTTCGGGTGGGGAGAGGTTTCTCAGATCGCGTCGTTGCTCTGCTTCAACGACGGCAATCACGAGTTTCTGGTTACGAACGAATCAACAACGACCGCCGCGGGCCGATCCCTGCTGGAATGTCAGTCTTATCTGATCGGCTCACGCATTGAATTATTCCCCCGAGATTGCCCGAGGCAAGCCGCCGGCGCGTTTTCCATCAGAAATAAGCCGAAGCTGATCTGGCGCGCGGGTGGCAAACGGGCGATACGCGAAGTGTTCACAGCGTGCTTGCGACGTCGCCATTCTTGCCCATGTCACACGGCATCCGTGCGAAGCTCGCACGGAGGGGATGCGGCGTCAGCGGACCTTGATGTTGGTGATCTCGAGCCGGCCGGTCTTGAGGTTGTAGAAGAGCCGGTCCTCGTCCATCTGCAGGGGAAGTCGCCCCGGCCGGCGCTTGATGATCCGCGCCTTGCGCGAGGCACTGCCCTGGATCGCCAGCAGCTTTCTCGGCTGCTCATAGACGAGCCCGTCGCTCCACACCTGGAGTCCTTCGCCCAGATCGTTGAACTGGACCTTGTCGTGGGCGGAGAACTGGCGCAGCGAGCTCGTGCTCAAACGCCCCATTCGTTCGCTGCGTGGCTGTCTCTGCCGC
>Ga0210110_1000771_pt1 | contig 10267 bp, 7 predicted proteins | sample China_Galinas_PW_2_FD_184865 | JGI IMG/M metagenome (GOLD analysis project Ga0210110, IMG submission 184865) | Wetland microbial communities from San Francisco Bay, California, USA, that impact long-term carbon sequestration - China_Galinas_PWB_D1... | ecosystem: Environmental > Aquatic > Marine... | reverse complement strand
ATGCCTTTCTCGGCCGCGCCTTCACCATGCAGAGCTCACCGTTCACCTTGCTCTATGCGACGCTCGGCGTGGTACCGCTGTTTATGCTGTGGGTGTATCTGCTCTGGGTAATCATGCTCTACGGGCTGGAGGTGACATCGCTGTTGCACACCGTCGGCACGCGGATGGTCGGTGGAATGCCGCTGCGCAAGGAACTGCCCGCGTTGACCGACCCGGCCGCGATCATCCCGGTGATGCGCGTGATCGCCGACCAGTTCGACTCGGGGCGGAAGATCGCGGTGAGCGAGATCGTCGAGGAGACCGGCCTGCACGTGCGGGCGGTCTCGTTGATGGTCGACGCCCTGGTGGCAGGCAACCTCGTCCACCGCATCGAGGAGGAAGAGGAGCCGTGCTACGCCCTGGCTCGACCGGCCGATACGATCAAGACAAGCGAGCTGCTGGGCATCGCCCAGAAGCTGACCACCGCGGAGCACGACAAGGATGATCGCGGGTGGACGTGGGTCCGCTCGCTGCACGAGGCGGAGCTGGATCTGGGCGTACACAAGGCACTGGCGGAGATTTGAGCGGCGTCCGGACACGACCATCCAAACCTGGCGTGTTCGCGCATCCCCGGCGCTACGCGCGCCCCTGCCCCGACATCTTGCACCACGGGCTACTCTGAACTGGTCACCGTGATACTCAGCGTGAACGTCCGCGCAGGCTCGACATCTTCCCAAGGTCGGTGGTAGACCATGGTCAGGGTCGTAGACCCGGGCGACAGTGCGGTGAACTTCCAGGTCTCGATCTGACCGCATCCGGGCTGTGGTATCGTGCACTGCGACCGGCTGCTCGTACTCGTGTGCTCGAGCACCGCTTCATCCAGGTCGGTCAGCTCCCATTCGTAGCCCGTCGATGCGTTCCCGGACAAGACGATCCGAAGCTGCCCTTCGACGCTCAGGGACACCTCGGTGCCGCTGTCGTTCTCGTCGAGTATCACCGCTTGCCCGGGAATGAGGGGACATCCGCCCGACAAGACGAGAATCGTACATGGAAGGCAGAAGAAAAGCGGGCGTCTCAGCAGGCAGTGCGGCTTGTTCATGGTTGGACCTCCTCAAGGTGCGTCATGCCGACGCCTTCGTGATGCATGGGTGGCTGGCTCGTCGGAACCGACGTCAGATGCTGAAGGCTCGGCGTTCATCGTCAGGCCTCGCCTCTCCCTGGCGCCCTAATTCTCGCGGCTCGGCAAGTGTCCGCCAAGACCCGGCCCGCACACGGGCGATCAACCGTCTCGATCCTGAATGGCGGGAGCGCCGTCAACGCCTGTCCCGCCCCGCGGCGGGGTATGCGGGAGCATGCGGCGTACCGTCCGGCGACGATCGAATTCAGAAAGATCGGGGAGCGCTCCACGGCCGTTCAACATTTCTGAAAGCCGGCCGTGTCGCCCGCGGCGACGAGCCTTATAATCGGCGTGAACGGCGACGCGGCAGGCGAAGCCGGTTTAGCCGACGGATTGTGCTCGCTGCTCGCAGAGCAGTGGCACAGGATGAGAGCCGCGACCGTGAGGGAGCGGGCCGGATGACTGGCGCGCTCGATACAAGAGACCCCCCTCAGCTCCCCCTCAGCAACGGGGCGAAGGGAGACGGCGGGCGCCGAGGAGAACGCAGCACCGCGCGGGCTGAAGCCCGCGGCTCAGTGCGCGTATCCATGAAGAGGCTGTTCGTTGTCAAGTAGCGTGATGCATTTTCTGGCCTTCCAGCTCGGCGTCAGCCCCCGAGGAGGGGATTGAAGCCGAGGGGTTTGGGGGCGAGCAGCCCTCAAGGGGCACGGCGATCACGCACCGGTCCCCAAGGTGGTTTCCGTTCAGTACGAACCGCGTTCCACGTATCCATTCGGCCTCATGCACGAAGCACGGGCCCACGATGTCGCATTCGAGCGGCGGCTCACGTAGGGTCACGGCGTTGTTGCCGGGCGCGACCCCGACTCACGCCAACAAGACTTCAGCCTGCGACGCTCGATGCCACTTCACAGTGACGACGCGGTGCGGAGGCGTCCGGCAGGGCCGGGACCTCCACATAACGGAACGCTTGGTCTCGTATCAGCAAGGTAAACGCATCCTCCAACATTCGCCTGGCCACGGCCACGATGGCCGTCGGCTTGTTCTTCTTATCCGCAATGCGATCGAACAGGTGTCGATAGACCGGCACCCGGCTCACGCTGATCCACGCGGCTTCCACGAGCACCCCGCGCAGGTGTTTCGAGCCGCGATGGGTGATGCCGCCGCTGTAGTGACTCGTGTTGCTGTCCCGCACGACGGGCACCAGGCCGGCGTAGTTGGCCACGGCCGCTCGAGAACGGAACCGTTCGAGATGACCGAGCTCAGCCAGGATCGTCAGCGACGTGAGCAGGCCGATACCGGGCATCGTCTGCAAAAGTGCCGCCTGCTTGCTCCAACGCTCCCGGCGTGCCAGCGTTCGCAAGGAGGCCGTCGACTGGCCGATCGTGCGATCGATCTGGTCCAGCATGTCAAGATAGCGATCCAAGATGTCCCGCCCGCTTTCATCCACGTCCAACGAGGCCAGAAACGCTCGTCCCGCCGAGGTGAACAGTTGCTCCGGCGGCAGTATCCCGCGACGGTGAAGGACAGCGTGAATACGGTTCTTCAGCATGGTGCGCATCCGCACGAGGTCGTGGCGAGCCCGTAGGTGCTCTCGAAGGGCGAACTCCTCGTCGTCGGGCATGTAGCAAACGGGCAGTTTGAGGTTCGAGCTGGCCAGCTCGCAGAGCACGGCCGAGTCCAGGCGGTCACATTTGCAGACGCTCTCGGCAATGATCCGAATCTTCCTGGCGTCCAGCACCTCGGCCGTCAGGTCCATGCCCGCCGATGCCCCGTATTGCGTCAGGATTCGCTGAATGGCCCGGGAATTCGTCGTGCTCTCCAGCACCACCCGGACCCGCTCGCCGTGCTGGACGGCCTGCCGCTCCACGGGCGCCAGGTACTCGGAAAGATCCAGCAAGGTGTTTTTGCACCGCCCTTTGCGGATGACCTCTCCCTCCGCATCTTTCGCGTGAACAAATGAGTTGCGAACGTGTACGTCCATGCCTACAGTAATCATGGCTGTCCTCCTAATGTTTGGTTGGCCCGCTACGCGAGGCCGTTGGTACGAGAATCGTTAGACACGAAAAACGTACCGGAGGACAGCCTCTTCATGGCATTAGGGTCCGCTGTGCGGACCGAAGCGGCGGCGTTCGGCACTGCTCACAGAGCAGTGGCACAAACGGACCGACGCCAAAGAACACTGAGTTGAGACGGCGAAACAGACACGCTGACGAACTTGATGACGATGACGACCACGCAGACTTCGACGATCGATGACCTTCGCGCCAAGCTCGAGCAGAACGAGCCGCTGAGCCTCGAGGACGGCGTGCGTCTGTACGAATCCCCGGACATTCACACGCTTGGCGAGTTGGCCAACGGCGTGCGCGAGCGTCTGCACGGGCGAAGCGCCTACTACAACATCAACCGGCACATCAACTACTCGAACTACTGCGTGCTGCGTTGCAAGTTCTGCTCGTTTTACCGGAACTTGCCCAAGTCCGAGGAGACGCGCGAGCTCGACGTGGTTCACATGGACGGCGGGTATGAACTGTCGCTCGACGCGATCGTCGACCAGGCGAGAGTGGCCTACGCCCGCGGGGCGACGGAGGTTCACATCGTCGGCGGGCTGCATCCGAAGCTTCCGTTCTCGTTCTACACGGACCTGTGCGCGGCCATTCGCCAGGCGTGCCCGCATCTGCACATCAAGGCGTTCACCGCGATCGAGATCATCCACTTCACGCGGATCGCCAAGCCGCGGCTGTCCATCGCCGAGGTGCTGACGAAGCTGCGCGAAGCGGGCTTGGGTAGCATGCCCGGCGGCGGGGCGGAAATCTTCGACGACCGCGTCCACGACGAGGCGTTCAAGAACAAGGTCGGCGAGGCGGAGTGGTTCGAGGTGCACCGCACGGCCCACGAGCTCGGCATCTTTACCAACGCGACGATGCTCTACGGCCACATCGAGACGCCGGCCGAGCGCATCAAGCACCTGATCAAGCTGCGCGAGCACCAGGCAGAGAGCCTCGCGTCGCGCAAGGCGCACTTCAACACCGTGATTCCGCTGTCGTTCATTCCGGACGGGAGCGAGTTCGCCGACATGCCCGGCCCGAGCGGGCTGGATGATCTCAAGACGCTGGCCCTGTCGCGGCTGATGTGCCCGAACATTCCGCACATCAAGGCGTTTTGGATCATGCAGACGCCGAAGCTCGCCCAGGTCTCGCTCAACTGGGGCGTGGACGACATCGACGGCACGGTGGTGTACTACGACATCACCAAGCGCGAGGGCGACGGCACGACGCACCAGGAACTGACCGTCGACAAGCTCAAGCGACTGATCGTGGAGGCCGGGTGCAAGCCGGTCGAGCGGGACACGCTCTATCGGCCGGTGATCCGCGACGGCTCGTCGTGGCACGTCGAGGGGGAGCCTTGGTCCGTACCGTATGACTCGACCCGGCCGGTGACGGTCGAGGCGAATTCTGGCTTGGTGCAGTTGGGCTTAAACGAATAGGTGGTCGGAGGTGGATTCGGCCACCTCGGCTGGGATAAGAACGAGAACCGACGTTTGCACCTGAGGCAGCCCCATCGTGCCTAATCCTGCCGCGAAAAGCCCATCATCGCGAACGCTCAAGCGCACGATCGACGTGATTTGGTTGATCGCCGGTATCAGCCTGACGGCCCTTTTGTTCATCGGACCGCAGGACGTCACGTGCGGCGACGTAGCCGATCACTTTGATCCGATGAGTGGACTCGTGTATGTTTCCCTCCTCAAGCCGTGGTGCGAGCCAGCCATCTGGGTTGTGGGGCTGGCCTCGATGGCTGCTCTTCTCATCGCCGGCGGCATCGCGCTTGCCCGGAAGCTCTTTCTTCGATGTGCGGTGTCCCTAACACTTGGCTTGTTGGCCTTTCCGTACGTCTTCTTGGTTCGGTTCTTTACGCTCGGCGCAATCTGGACCGTGTGCAGCACGCACGTGGGTCCAGACGGCGCCACCTATGCCTTTCTTGACTCGAGCTTTGCTCAAGGATCAACGATGGCGCTCGGTCGTTCCGAACCTGATGGCTTACTGTACAAAAGCTATGGCATACTGGGTGAAACCAACGGAGATAGCCCGCGTAGCTACGCACTCCTTGTCCGCCCGACGGACAAGGTAACGAACGCTTATGGCAAGCTATACACCACAAAAGTCTGGATTCTCGGCGTGCGTCGTGACAATCGTTGCTACTTCGCATACTCCTTCGCGAGCAAGCGCTTCTACGGGCACGGCGATGTTGAGACAATCTCGCCGTTTCTGTTGATCGATCAGGACGATCGGCTCTGCTCGGCGGACGTGGACACGCTTCGCACGCAAGCGCAGTCTGCGGACCAGCATGGCCTCGCTCCGCGAGAGGTATTCACCAAGGCGCTTCGGCATCCAAATGAAGAAGTACGTGCCGTCGCGGCGGAAGTCTTGAACCTGCTCGATGCCAACGCACCGGCAGGCGATTGATGTGTCGGCGGGTGGAACCCGCCCTACGCGTCAACGCCACCCTGTTGGTCCGCACAGCGGACCCTACGACCCCACCTTCTTCGTCCATTCGGAGATGGCCTGGATCACCTTCGGGCTGAAGTCGCCGGTGAAGCCCATGAGGAAGCTCTCCTCCATGTCCTCGGCCGGCTGCCACATGTGGTCGACGCCCTCGACGACCGTAAACGTGCCCTTGCCCTCGTGCATCTTGTTGACCGTCGCGGCGATCAGCTCGCTGCAGCGGCGGAGTGCGTTGAAGTCGCTCCCGCCCCACAGCGCGAGCACGTTGGTATCGACGCGCGACCACTCGTTCGGAAGATCGAGTGACGCAAGCTGATGCCAGTAGGTGTAGGGGGCACCCAGGACGATGTCTTCGTCGCCCCGCTGCAGCATGGGCCGGGCCACCGCCTCCACCGCCGGATGGCTCCGGAACACATCGGCGGGCGACTGTCCGCGCACCATGCATTGTGTCACGAAGGTCTCTAGCAGCGGCGTGTTTTTCTTGATTTCCTCTTCCTCGCGAACTTCCAGCTTCCATCGCTGCTTCGTGAGTTCCATGACCACGTCCGCGACCGGATTGGCAAACGCGGCCCAGGTAATCACGCCGCGGACGTTGCTGCCGGCCGCGACCATCGGCGCAATCGCCCCACCGGACGAATGGGAGAGCACGAAAACCCGCGCGGGGTCCACGAAAACATACGTGCCGAGCTTCTCCAGGGCCTCGCGGAAGCTGCGGACATCGTCCTTGACCGTCGTGACCTTCACGTCCACGCCCTCACTGTCGCCGACGCCGAGGCGATCCACGCGCATGGTGACGAATCCGGCCTCGTCCAGCCCCTGGATCAGGGAGTTGTAGGGATGACGCGGCATCAACCCGACGTCGACGGTTTGCGGCGCCAGCCCCTGAATGAACAGAACGGCCGGCGACTTCTCGGCCTCCTTCGGCCTGGTGATGATCGTGCGGACCCGCCTTCCCTCGGGGCCGGCGCTATCATAGAGGACGTCGTACTGGTCGGATGTTTCGCGCGGACGCTCGATGAGCGTCAGATCGGCGGTGACCTTCTTGCCTTCGCGCATGACCGCCATCTTGATCGTGTCGCCCGCGATGTAGCCGCGCATGAGTCGTTGCAGGTCGGGGATGGACGAGCACTTCGCATCTCCGATTCTGACGATCACGTCGTTTTGCTGGAGCTTGGCGTCGGCGGCCGGTGAGTCGGGTCGTATGCCGTTCACGAGCACGCCCTCGGCGGATTCCAGGCCCAGTTGCTTTTGCATCTGTTCATTCAACGGGGCGATCATGATGCCCATCAGGCCGCGTCTGGGTAGCGGGGCGGCCACGGTCCCGGCCGCCAATGTCGTCAGTGCGAAGGCAGAAACCAGCCAGTGGGTCGATCGATGGTTCATCAGCTTCTCCTTGATTTGGCCACGTGTGCGTGTTGCGCGGCCTGATGCACGATCGCCAGGCCGGCAACGTCGCAAGATTCAGTGCGGGCGCGCACCACCCGCCATGAACGTAACCTGCCGGCCCGCCGCAAGCGCTGTCAGAACCTGTCGCAATTTGTGGAATTACGGCGACGCATGGGCGCAATCACCCGACCGCCACGGCCAGGGGCGCACGCACATGCGTGAACTGCGAAGTGACCACCACGGACTCGCTGAGCACGTCGAGTTCTTCCGTACCGTAGGGATAGTCGGCGTCGAGCCGGTCCCCGCCGCCGTCGGTGAACGAGATGCAATCGCACAGGCGCCACCGACAACATCCGTGCACGAGCGTGGCCTGCACCTGCCAGCCGCGCTCGAGCAGCCACGCCGCGAAGTGCCGCGCGAGCAGCGTCTCGGCGAACGCGACGTCCACAAGCACACAGTCGTCGAGCGAAGCCGACGAGACGTCGCCATTGCGGCTGTACTCGATGGCCTCGCCGCGAATCACGACGCACGGCTCCATGTCCTCCGCCTGCCCGGCCGGCACGGTCAACAGCGCCCACGTCTCCGGCACGCCCTCGTCGGCGTCGTCCAAGAGAACGAGCACATCCCGATCGCCGTCCGTCTCGGGCGTCGGCCACGACGGGACCCCGGTCACCTCCAACGCCTCGCAGACCACGTCGTACAGATCCTGCGGTGTCATGGGCTGTTCCTGCGATCCTCGTTTCGCTGCGGATGTTCCCCGGCGCGACGATGCCTCGCGCCACCCTCGTCGCTGGGATTATCCCGCGATCCCGTCCGGCGCACAATACGCCCCACGCCGCCAATTCGTCAGGCCCTCGCTGGCACGGCCGGGGCAAAACCGCTACAAGTAACAGGCTCGGATGCGGCCGCACGAAACAAAGACGTTGCCGTAGACGTTTTCCCGCACCGGCTTTCCCAGGAGGTATTTGCGTGCAACGCTATGTGCTGACACTGCTTGCGGCGAGCGCAACACTGACCGCGGCCGCTCGCGCCCAGGATGCGCCGGTGGCGTGGACCGGGGCGACGATTCTTCCGATCAGCGGTGAGCCGATCGAGTCGGGCACCCTCGTGCTGCAACGCGGCAAGATCGTGGCGGTCGGGCCGGACGACCAGGTGGCGGTTCCGCAGGATGCCCAGCGCCTGGACGGGACCGGCAAGATCATCATGCCCGGGTTGGTGGATACGCACAGCCACGTCGGCGGGATCGGCGGGGCCGACTCTTCCGCGCCGATTCAACCGGACATTCGGATCTTCGATTCGATCAACGTGATGAACCCTGGCTTTCGGCGTGTGGTGGCTGGCGGCATCACCACGATGAACATCATGCCGGGCTCCGGCCACCTGCTCAGCGGACAGACCATTTACCTCAAACTTCGTCGCGCCGAGACCATCGACGACATGATGTACCGCTTTCCCAACGGCGAGCCGATGGGCGGCATGAAAATGGCCAACGGCACCAACTCGATGCGCGGCAAGCCCTTCCCGGGCACGCGCGCCAAGAGTGCCGCACTCGTGCGCGAGCAGTACGTCAAGGCGCAGGAATACCGCGAGAAGATCATCCGTGCGAACGGCGATCCGGAGAAGATGCCGAAACGCGACCTCGGCCTCGACGGGCTCGTCGAAGTACTGGACGGGCGTCGCGTCGTTCACTTCCACACGCACCGGCAGGACGACATCATGACCGTGCTGCGGCTGGCGGACGAGTTTCACTTTCGCGTCGTGCTGCATCACGTGTCCGAAGGGTGGATGGTGGCGGACAAGATCGCGGCCGCCAAGGTACCCTGCTCGCTCACCCTGGTGGACAGCCCGGGCGGGAAGCTCGAGGCCGTCAACATGGTCTACAAGACCGGCGGCATTCTGGAGCGCGCCGGCGTGAAGGTCGCCTTCCACACCGACGACTGGATTACAGACTCGCGTCTGCTTTTCCGCATGGCGGCGCTCGCGGTGCGGGCGGGGATGTCGCGAGAAGGCGCGTTGAAAGCGCTGACGATCAACCCCGCCGAAATGATCGATCTCGGCGGCCGCATCGGCACGCTAGAGCCGGGCAAGGACGCCGACTTCATCGTGCTCACCGGCGATCCGCTGAGCGTCTACACGAAGGTGCTCGAGACGTGGGTCGAGGGTAACAAGGTGTTCGACAGATCCAACCCTGACGACCGGCTGCACGCCGTCGGCGGGTTCGGCGCCGGGTCAGAGGAGCGGCCGTACATGTGTTGCTACGATCACGGGGAGGCCGGCCAATGAATCTTCGAAGGACGTCAAACCTCGGCGCGTGTGTGTTGATCGTTGCAATCTTCTGGGCGAGTTCCACCCGGACCTTGGCCCAGGTGGCGGTGCGCGGCGAGACGGTGCTGACGATGGCCGGTCCGCCGATCGCGGACGGTGTGGTCGTCGTCACGAAGGGCAAGGTCGCAGCGCTGGGCCCGGCCGCGTCGACGCCGATTCCGGAAGGCTATCGCGTGCTGCAAGCAGTCGTCGTCACGCCCGGTTTGATTGACGCGCACAGTGTCGTCGGATTGAGCGGCATCTACAACCAGAAACACGATCAGGACCAGCTTGAGCATTCGTCGCCGATGCAGCCGGACCTTCGCGCGATCGACGCCTACAACCCGCACGAGGCGCTGATCGACTGGGTGCGCAGCTTCGGCGTGACCACGCTGCACACCGGGCACGCGCCGGGCGAGCTGATCTCGGGGCAGACGTTTGTCGTGAAAACGACGGGCAACACCGTGGACGAGGCGCTGGTTCGCGAGTTTGCGACTGTCGCCGCGACGCTCAGTACGCAGGCGCTCAAACGTGACAAGGGCAAATCACCCGGCACGCGCGGCAAGATGGTGGCGATGCTTCGTGAGGAACTGATCAAGGCTCAGGAATACCTGAACAAGCGCGAAGAGGCCGACCCGGAGAAGATGCCGGCGCGAGACCTGAAGCTCGAAGCGTTGGGACGCGTACTGCGACACGAGGTGCCGCTGATGGTGACTGCACACAAGGCCCAGGACATCGCCAACGCGCTGCGCATCGCCAAGGAGTTCGACATCCGCATCATTCTCGACGGCGGGGCCGAGGCGTACCTGCTGATTGACGAGCTCAAGGCCGCCAATGTGCCGGTCATCATTCATCCGGCCATGCAGCGGGCGTTCGGCGAGATGAAGAACATGAGCTTCGAGACGGCGGCCAAGCTGCGGCACGCCGGGCTGCGCGTCGCCTCGCAGAGCGGCTATGAAAGCTACGTGCCCAAGACACGCGT
>Ga0210110_1000770_pt1 | contig 10276 bp, 13 predicted proteins | sample China_Galinas_PW_2_FD_184865 | JGI IMG/M metagenome (GOLD analysis project Ga0210110, IMG submission 184865) | Wetland microbial communities from San Francisco Bay, California, USA, that impact long-term carbon sequestration - China_Galinas_PWB_D1... | ecosystem: Environmental > Aquatic > Marine... | reverse complement strand
CCCTGACCAGCCAGTGCAGCGGGTTGTAGCGTGCCACTATGCCCGCGTCCGCGGTCGCCCGGCTCAGCACGGCATGGCGGGCGAAGCACAGCAGGGCCAGGGCCAGACCATAGCCCAGACGCCGCCACGCGGGCCTGGGGGCCGGGAGAAAGACCGCCAGCAGGGCCGCGGTCAGCATCGCGCCGGCCTTGACCGGCGACAGCACATTGAGCCCGGCCGTCGTGTTCTGCACGAACTCCGCATCAAGCGGATACTGTACATCCTGCCAGGTCGGATAGCGCTGCATGGCCGCGAGCAGCTCGAGGGCGGCGATCTGGAACAGGGCCCAGACCGCCACCAGCGCCACGCGCAGCCACCGGGGAGAGAGTAGGAAGAGCATCCATACCAGCAGTCCCATGCCGCTGTCCGAGAGCAGACCGATGGGTTGGTCGAGACCTTGCTCGAGCAGGCGCCAGAGAGCGGGCAAAAGGAAGGGAAGGGCGCACAGGGCCAGGCGAAGGCGGCTTTTCAAGGTGCGTCGAGAACCAAGGTTGTGGATGAACGTCGAACCGGTTGGCCCTCCGCGTGACGGGCAGAAGGGTTGGCGTGCGGCTGCCCGGTCAGCCATGACCGGCCCGAGGGCACGGGGTCGGTCGGGAGGCCCGAATATCGAGAGCCATGCAGGGAACCACCTTCGCAGACTGGCCTCGATCGAGCAACACATTATCCTAAGTATGGTTGCTCGGATCTCTCGGTTGACCCGATGCCGTGTCCCTTTCCCTACGCGAGGCAATGGAGCACTGGCAACTGGGGTGTGGTTTCCGTACTGGTCACGCCGCCACACGGACCGCTTTGCGAAGTGGCCGCAGAGTGAGCTCGACAGCTGGCCATCGATCGCTGAGGGCAAATGCTCGAAGCTGAACGAGGTGTTGACCCGTCTCGTTCTTTCATCGTGCACCGCAACGCTTTAATCTCATCTCAAACAGGCTTTTGGATGTTGCCTCCACGTTCCCACTTCCAAGTGGCAAACCGAGCTAACGAGCCCGGGCGTAGTTCATTCGGTCGGCATTTTCAACAAATGGGGGGTCGGACCATGCTATCCTGTTGATGAAGAAGCAAAAAGGCCCGAAAGACGGCCGAAAATTCTGCTTAGAACACCCCTTTTGGGGCCAAAAACGTGCATTTAAGGTGGGCAAAGCCGCCGGGAGCGGCGTGCCCACCGTCTTTTCGACTGCAAAGGCAGGGATGCCGCCGGCGGCCATGCCACAAACCTGCTGCCTCGATGCGAGTGAGTGATTTCATTCGGCTGCCGGGAAGTTCTCGGCAACGCGCTCGACGTAGGTCCGGGGCGAGATGACCGAGGCCCGATCCGGGGGATGTTCGATGAGCAGACGATCGCCTGTGATCAAGACGCTGCCCGCGTGGCTTTCAAGCAGTGCCCAAAGGTGATTGTCGCCCGGATCGGGCGCCGGATTCACCGGTTCCGGGTCTCGCCAGATCGCGTTGGCGACCAACTCGGTCAGTAGAGAATCGATCTCTCGCTCGGTCAGGCCATGCAGTCTGCTGAGTTTTGGCCGGAGCAGAACCGCTCGGTACTCGTCGAGCAAGGCTGGAGACAACAGATAGATGATCGAACCCGACAGCATGTGATCGACGATCCGCGCCACTGGGCTCTGAGCGTCCTTGGTGATCAGACCTGCGGTCAGGACGTTCGTGTCGACGACGAAGACCTGCGGGGTCATTGTCCGCGCGCGGCGCGCGTCTCTTCGACCGCCAGCGCCAGGGCTGCATCGGCGTCAAGATCGGAGCGCGCGCGCGCTTGATCGACCAGCGATCGGGCACTCGCCTGATCCCGAATGCCGCGAAGGCGCAGGCTTTCCTCGATGATCGATGCGATCGAGCGTTTCTGCCTGGCCGCGGTCTCCTTCAAGGCGCGGTGTAGATCGTCGTTCAGCGTGATGGTAAGGCGACTCATGGCACGTATCCAATATATAGGATACGGGTCACATTAGCACCAAGACACCATTGCCGCCAGTCAGCCGCTGGGTTTTGTTCACCACAGAGGACACAGAGGGCACAGAGGGAGAATGAAGAGGGGCGGGTCGTTCGGGAGGGGTGTGTCGTCGGTCGGTGAGCTGATCGAGGAACGCGGCCACGTCGGCATCGCTGTCTGGACGGTGATCCCAGCGCGCGCTTGAACCGAACAGGTACAGGGACTTCAGGTGCTCTCCGTGCCGGGGAGCCAGTAACTTCTTGAACGACGCCAACGTGTGCCGCGACGGTCTTTGGCTCTACCAGTACGGCTTCGACCGAAAGGAGAGCGGATTCATCGATGGGGCGTACTTCCGTGGTGTTATCCTCTCTGAACTGGCGGTGGCCAGCAGGATCTTCTGCGTTCGTCCGATTAACCACCGCTGGAAAGTGGAACTGCCCCGGAGCTTCCCCGAGCTTGACGACCTGAAGACGGAGACCGGGTTAGAATCTGCTAACATTTGGCATATTGCGCTCACACTATCGGAAATTGAGACGCATTTTCCGAGATGATTGCCTTGATACCGCCATCATCGAGTCCGTGCAGACCAGATTGATGCCAGGCAAAATACTTGGCACCCAAACGTCTTCCCTTGGCTCAGGAACGGGAATTGTCATGCAAGCCAAAACACGCAAGACCAACGCTTATCTCGGTTATTATTGGACGGTTGGTATCGTGCTGGTGTTGTTAACCGCCTGCTCTCCCACCGTTGACAATCTAGCGCCCAGCATCGCGTATCCAGGCGACAAGATATTGATAACCGGGGAATATTTAACGGTCGGCGGGAGCAATCCGCTGAGCGTCGATTTCAACGGTTTGATCGCCAACTTCCAGCCTGTCGGCGACGCCGTCGAAGCTACCGTGCCCCAAGGGGCAACCACTGGACCAGTACATGTAACAACAGGCTATGTCAGCTTTAGTTATCCAGGGGGGCACTGCAACTAGCCCTTTCGATTTTACAGTCATAAGCTCCACGTTTTCAGAACAAGAAAATAATGATACACGGGGAACAGCAAACGACGCTTACCTCGCGCAGGCGATCAATGGGAGCACAACAAATACAGACGAAGATTGGTTCAAAATAAATAGTGGGCCATTCGGACCGTGGGGGTATGGAATCGAGATAGCGACCGAGCCAACAAACTTGCCTGCGGGCGTTTCACTTCGGGTCACTGTCGAAGGATACCGGTCGGACCTAAATGCGATTGGATACTTGGCGACGTACGACGACGATAAGCCGTTTAATTTGTGGACGACACATTCCCCTGGGACGGACATTTTCTTGAAAGTTGATTGGGACGGCTCAACCTCGCAAAGCTTTACGGCAAATTATACGCTCAAGATTTCCCGAATCGCTATTAGTGATAGTAATGAAACAGACGACTCTATCGGCGCCGCCAAAAAAATAGCAATGGTGAATGGAATAGGTCAACATGGAACATCATACTTGTGTAATATATTCAAAGGTGGCGAGAATGTCGGGATGCCGGACTTCTACTTTTTCGAGCCGACCGGCGCTACCGAGATTGGCATTGTAGTAATTACCCCATCCTTAGACCAAAGCGACGGTGTATACGTGGGCCTTTACGACAACAGCCAAGCATATAGGGGAGGAGTTCAAGGGAGCAACGTTGCCGCTAGTTATAACCTAACCCTTACCGGAGGGGAAACGGCGACCGGTCAATGGTACATAGAGGTGACCAATGCCTGGGACGATTACAACACTATTGGCGCGGGACCGGGCGACAAAATGCCGTTGAGCTGCAAAGCGCCATACGGTATTACGGTGACTGCGAACTAACTAAAGAAGTTTACGAGACCGACCCCCGGGTGTGCCCCCATTGCGACGGAGAAACACGCTTCCTGGCCGTGATCGAGGAGCCAGACGTCGTCGAGCGCATTCTGCGTCGCCTTGCTCTCTTCGGATCGGCCTTGCCACGCACAAACTCGCGGTCAGCGGCCGGAGCCGTCTTGTGGGCTAGGATGACGCCCTTGAGCTTGGCCGTGACCTCCGCCTTCTGCGCGCCCCATACACGTTATGCGAGCGCGCCCGCGGCGAAGGGGCGGCGGTCCCGGGGGCGACGATCTACCACGGTCACGATGGCAGCGGCCAGCGGCAGGTTATTGGTGGGGATCGCGGTTACAGCGGCGGTCTCCAGCTCGACCGGGCCCGCGCCTTCGAGCTTTGTCGACGCCGCCACACGGGCAATCCGTGCCGAGCCCGCGATCTACGCGCTCGTGGTCGACGCCAAGACAGACTGCGCGGCGCCATTCTACCTGCGTCTCGGGTTCCAACGCTTCCAAAGCCAGCCAGTGCGCCTGTTCATCCCGGTGGCGGAGATCGCCCATCGCCTTGCGCGGTACCGCTGGGCGTCTCTCATCAAAAAGCGCCTGGCCTTCTTGGCGCTGGCCCTGCACCGGCTCGGCGTACGGGTCACCGGCTTCGACAGCCGCCACAGCATCGCCGGCATCGGTGATTCCGAGGTCAATGGCCTGGCCATCGAGGAGGTGGGCCGCCAGATGCGGATCTATCCGGGCCGGCGCGTCCAGGTCCATGGCTCAGGAAAGGGCGTGGTGGTCAGCGCGGGTGCCGCCTCGGTGACTGCCCAGCGGCCGCTGGTCTCTGCCGGACGTACGCCCAACGTGCCCGAGGGTCTGACCGAGCTGTGCCCCCTCGACCGCAACGGCCGACCCGCGGTTGACCTGGAGAAAGGTGGATGTCCACTTTCTTTTCTACAACCCGGACCTGGTGGTCAGCGCCTACAACGAGCTGGGCGGCAATCCCTGGTGGGAGATCCGCCTCACCCTGGGGCTGGCCCAGAAGGTAGCGGTGCAGGGGCTGCTTGGGGCGCTGCTGCCGGTGCCGATCGACAGTGCCGGCAACCGCGCCGAAGGGGCCTTCGATCACCGCGACCATCGCAACCTGGTGTTCCGGAAGGTGGATGCCATCGGCCACCCCATGACCTCGCTCTCCGAGCTGGCCGGCGACTTCGGGCTGCTGTGCGAGTCCCAGACCACGCCCTTCGTGCCCTATTTCCAGTCGGGCCTGGACGCCCTGGCCTGGCGCCAGGAGGTGCCGGAGATCCTCTATCCGGCCAGCTCCATTCCGGGGATGCGCGAGATCGGCAGCTGGCCGCTGCAGACCTGGGGCGGGGTGTATCCGCGCACCGGCTGGACCACCCAGCCCGAGGAGCCCAAGGCGGCGGCGATCACCGCCCAGCGCGCCGGTGACATCGTCACCCGTGAGGGCCAGCCTCATCTGTATATCGCACTCGACGGCCCGGACGTGTGGGGCCAGAAGGTCTGGCCCCCGGGTCCTCTGGTCGAGGACAACGCGAGCACGGGCATCTGGCAGATGCTCGCCCCGGTGGCCGATAGCGACTGCGACGTGTTCGGCACCAACGACCTGATCAGCGACAGCGGCTGGAGCGGCGGGCGGGTCGATCCCGAAGGCGACTATGTCTGGACCCTGTGGCGCCCCTACCAGTGCTGCGAGCGCCGCGGCTGGTGGTTCCTGGCCGATATCGACCTGCTGGGCGATCCACTGTGAGGCGCGTTCCGATGTTGAGTCTCGGAAGGTCGGGTCGGCTGCGCACCGAGATCGGCCCGATCACGCTCGCCTGCCTGCTCAACGCCCTGGTGGCAGGCGCGCCCCCCCAAGCCGCCCAGGCCCCCACCGAGGACGGACTCTGGTACTACGAGATCGGCGGTGCCGAGCCGGTCTCCCCACCCGCCAACCCGTCGGTGGTCTCGGTCACCCTCGGCGGGTCGGCCGACCTCAAGCTCGGCTACAGCTGCGGCAAGTTCGATCCGCTGGCCGCGGTCACCCACACCCTGAACGACATCGCCCACGGCGTGGACGACATGATGAATGCCATGGTGGCGGCGGCCATCGCCGCGCTGCCGGCGATGATCCGGCAACGCGCCAACCCCGGCCTCTACGACCTGTTTCAGAACGCCCTGCTGCAGGCCGAGGAGACCCTGCAGCTGGCCACAAAGTCCTGCGAGCAGATGGAGGCGGAGATCGCCGCCGGCAAGAACCCCTATGCCGATCTGCTCACGCTGTCCAAGGGCAACGACTGGAAGGTGCAGATGGGTATAGGGGGGAATGATGCGGTCAGCGCCAAGGAGGCAGTGGAGGACGCCAACGGCGAGAACGGCGTGCCCTGGATCGGCGGCCAGGCCGGTGGGTCCGGCCAGCCGGTGCTCAAGTTCACCGGCGACATCGTCCAGGCCGGCTTCAACATCCACCTGAACCGCCCGGTCACCGCCACGGGCACTGTGACCGGTGCGTCGGTTCCACGTCTGGCCGAGATCTGGTCCAGCCCCGGCGAGGCCCGCGACTGGGTGGTGGACGCGGTGGGGGAGAACATCGTCACCACCTGCGACACCTGCCGCAAGGACAGCATCCCCGGCATTGGGCTGCTGCCCAAGCTGCACCAGGAGTCCACCGCTGTCACCGGCGAGCTGCAGGGGCTGATCAGCGGATCACGGCCCCCCACACTTGCCAACCTGGAGCGGGTCACCGCCCCCGGGGTGGCCATCACCCGCCAGGTGATCGAGGCCATCCGCGAGATGCCGCCCTCCGAGCAGGGACTGATCATGGGCCGCCTGGTCTCGGAGATCAGCACCGCCCGCACACTGGAGAAGGCGCTCTATGCCCGAAGGCTGCTGCTCACCGGCCGCCAGGTCCCGGAAGTCTATGCCACCGAGGTGGCCCGGGAGCATGCCGATGCTTCCATCGCCGAGCTGGACCAGGAGATCGACAGCCTGCTGATGGAGATCCGCGCCCGCCGCGAGGTGGTCTCCGACACGGTGGCGGTGCTGCTGCAACGGGCCGCCGCCCGGCGCCAGGCCTCGTTGCAGGTACCGACCGTAGGCCCCGTAGATCCGCGGCCCCTGAGCCATGGCCGGGCGCAGTAGGGCAGGGCCGATGCGAAGGGCCGGTCTCATCAGCCTGTCACTGCTCGCACTCGCCGGGGTGCTTGTGGTGGGAAGCCTGCTCTGGCAGGTGCTGGAGCTCTCGTCCTTGGCGACCGTCTCCGGGCGGGTCGAGCGCCTGAGCCAGGTGGCCGCCCTGATCCGGCTCAGCCTCATTGTCTTGGTCATTGGACTCTGGCCGCAGATCATTAGCTGGGGCTGCGGTCGGGACGGGTGCAGTGAGCACCGCCGCGTCGACCTGCTGGCCCAGCGCTGGCGCCTGCTGGGCTGGCTGCTGCTGATCGAGCTGTTGCTCGGCCAGCGGTTGATCGGGCACCTGCTCTCAGCGGTCACGGGGGCCCTGGCATGAGCGTCGACAGCTATTTGGAGCTGTTTACCACCCTGTTCGGCTGGGCCTTCTACGGCGTGCTCTGGGACGTGCTGGTGGCCACCGGTATCGTCTATCTGCCGTTTCTCGGCATCCTGATCGACAACTGGCGCGAGCCGGCCGAAGGGGGGCAGTTCGGCACGGCGACGGGGCTGTCACTACGGCGCATGGAGATCGAGCTGTTCATCGCCCTGCTGGTGGTGGTGCTCGCCGGTCAGCCGGCCGCGCTCACCCCGCTCAACGCCGGCACGCTGAGCTATGCGCCGCCACCCACCCTGGATGATCCGGCCCCGGCCACCGCCACCGTCGCCTCGCCCCAGAGCACCTATGGCAGCAGCGGCTTCGGCGGTGCACCGGCCACCGTCAACCTGCCCATCTGGTGGTATGCGGTGCTGGCCATGTCCTCCGGGATCAACCACGCGGTGGTGGCGGGCCTGCCCACTGCCAGCGATCTTCGCAGCTACGCCCAGCAGGCCCAGCTCGCCACCATTGCCGATTCCCGGCTGCGCCAAGCGGCCAGCGATTTCTTCAGCGCCTGCTTCGTGCCGGCCCGATCCGAGTATCAGGCCGAGCGTCCGACGAGTGGATCGGTCACGAGCCTGCTCGGCACCTACGGGGCGGACGACCCCGACTGGCTGGGCTCCCACGTCTACCGCGACGCCGCGGGCTTCTACGACCGCTTGCGCGCGATCCAGCCGGTGCCCGGCTGGCCCTACGATCCGTCGCGTGACACCGAGTACGACCCGGCCTCACCGCCTACCTGGGGCCGCCCCAGCTGCAAGCAGTGGTGGGAGGACAGCACGCTCGGGCTGCGCCAGCGGCTGATCGACGCGGCCGATACCACCGCCACCGGTCTGTCAGGAACGCAGGTAGCGCTCTGGTTGTCCCGCCATCAGCCGATCGATGGGCTACAGGAGGTTCTTCAGTGACCAAGCTACGCGACATTGTCACCATCGATCACGGAAGCCGTCCGGCGGCAATAAGGCTCGACGATGCCCTGGCCGGCGGCGCCGGAGACCTGATCGATGCGTTTACGCCGACCCGTTCGTCGATCGCAATTCTGCGGCATCTGCAGCGCGCGGTGCTGCCTAACGCCCGCAAAGAGTTCCGTGCGATGGTTTGGCACGGCGTCTACGGCTCGGGTAAGAGTCATCTCGGCGTGCTGGTCGGGCATTTGCTGGGATGCGGCAGCGGTGGCCCCGAGATGCAGCGCTTCCTCGGGCGGCTCGCCAATCAGGGGGAGACCGGCCTAAAAAGCGAAATCGAATCGACCTTTCTACCCGACGACGATCCGGACGCACGGCCCTATCTCGTGGTTCCTTTGTACGCCAGCGACGCCCCCACCCTGCCTAGCAGCCTGCTCGAAGGCCTATACCGGGCGATCGATGCCACCGACGGCCTCGACCCGGCGAGTATCCTTCCGAAGACCGAGTACGGGGCGGCGCGTGAGCGTCTCGAGATGATCCTGGAACATCACCCCGAACACCGCGAGACACCATTGTCTCACTGGGACATACATTGCGCCGCGTTCAATCCCGCAGAACTCGGCCGCGAGCTCGACAACATCTCACCAGCGGCCCTGGAGGCGTTCAAGAAGTGGCACCCGAAGGTCTCCGCGGGCGCGCTATTCGACCCCCAGGACTATGGTGGCAAGAAGCTTGTTGATGCCTACCGGGAGGCTGCGGATGCGTTGGCCGGGGAGCACGGCTACAAGGGGATCGCGGTCATCCGGGACGAATTCGGCTATGCAATCGAGAGCCTGATCGCCCAGCCCCAGCGCCGTCAGATCGAGGAAATTCAGGCGTTGCAAGATTTCGTGGAAGTAGTGTGTGCGGCGCCCCAGAGGCACACCCTGTTCATCGCGATGACCCATCGATCGCTTCGAGAGTATGGCGTCAGCGCGCAGGCGTCCGCCGCCGTCAAATTGCGACTGGAGACTATTGAGGGGCGATTCACCCAGACTCCGCTCGAGCTGAAGGCCTTCGAGGCTGAGGGCTATCACCTACTCGGCGCCCTGGTCGCCCCGACGGAAACCGGCCGAGCCTCCCTTCAGCAATCGGCGGCGCGAGCCGATAACCTGGCACGAGTCTGCGCTCGGATGCAGCTGTTTCACGCACTTGCGACAGATATCGCAGCCATCGTCGAGGGGTGCTACCCGCTGCATCCGGTCACTGCCGCGGGCTTATTTGCGATCGCTTCCCACGGCGTCTACGCGCAGGCGAATCGAACGGTCTTCACTAGCAGGACACCCTCGCCGTGCTGTTGCTCGCCAGAGTGCTCGGAGACGACTTCCAGCCCACTGACGCATTCCTCGCGGCGACTCTATATGACCAGGACTCGGCGCCGGCGAGCCTGTTGCAGGATCTGGAGGATCTATCCAACGCCGGAATGATCTGGCGGCGCCAGGCGGAGACTCCGGTCTGGGAGCTCGAAGGCGGCGGTGGGACGCAGATCGGCGGCCTTATCGAAGAGGAGCAGGCGAAGCTGGAGAAACGGACCTTCGCTCAGATGCTCGCAAACGACACGGAGCTTCGAGAAGACCTACTGCCCCAATGTGGCGTCCACGATCTGCACCCGTCTGCAGGGGGCATCATTCGCTCCTTTCGCGTCGATCTTTTCGATGACCCGCAGACTCCGAAGATATTTGATCTTCCTCACGAGGGGTTGTCGGCGCTAGTCTTCTTTGCACTACCGTCGAGCGATTCCCAGGCCGCAGAAGCATCGCGTTTCATCGAGGGCTTGGAGTCACCCGAGGCCCCTACTTATGTGTGGCTGCCGAATCGAGGGCTGTCGGACCTGCTCGAAGGTCTGCGCCGCTATCGCGCGATCCTGAACCTCTTGCAGAGCGCCGGACTCGGAGACGGCCCGCGTCGCCAGTTGCAAAGCAAGGCAGACCAGGTGCGCGCCGAGATTCGGGACGCTTTGAATCAGCGGTTGGGGCGGGAAGCATTGCGACA
>Ga0210110_1000769_pt1 | contig 10281 bp, 7 predicted proteins | sample China_Galinas_PW_2_FD_184865 | JGI IMG/M metagenome (GOLD analysis project Ga0210110, IMG submission 184865) | Wetland microbial communities from San Francisco Bay, California, USA, that impact long-term carbon sequestration - China_Galinas_PWB_D1... | ecosystem: Environmental > Aquatic > Marine... | reverse complement strand
CTTGCGCAGCTCAATCCAGCTCTTTAGAATCGCATAGAGGGCTGTTGCAAGCCCCCCTGTGCCAACTGTCACCAGGATTTCAGCGAGCATCGGAGGCCCGAATCGTGCTACCCGCTCCCCATGATCTGTTGAAAGGTCTGTCCACCGCGACAATGCTGGACTTTTCGCTCGCTCTTCCTCATTGTCACAATCGGACCATCGATCTTGGTGCTGGTCGATGATGGCGCCGGCAGACTGGAAGAACTCAGCCAGTGGTCCCGCATAGGGCTCCATCTCGCTCTCAAGGATGTCCCCATCACCTGGCCAAAGCTCCAGAATCACCTCATCTGAATTCGGGCATCTCTGTGGCTGCATGGATTGTCTCCAGAGTCGTGCGTTCTGCTCGCGCATTAACCAGCTTAGCGCCAGCGACCGATGGATGGCCTCGCTCTCTCCGACGCCCAAACACCCGCCCTTCTCGCCGGTGTCATCGGGAGCAGTCTCAGGGCCAAACGGGATCGGGCGATCCTCGCGACCTACCTCTACCACGCGCTGCGCCGCTCCGAGCTGGCGGAGCGGCGCGGTGTGATGCACTTCGCCGTCCGCGGGAAAGGTTCGAAGACCAGGTACGTCCCCACCTCCCCCACCGCTCTCCCGGCGATCGCCGAGTACCTTGACACGGCGGGCCACGGCCTACTGGGCCGCCTTGCCGCCTGAGGTCCAGTTCGTCCATGCCGAGGCGCTCCAACGCCTGCTGGCGTCGGCGGGGCCATGGGCGAACGCAGCGCGGAGAGTCAGCCCCGTCCGGACTTGTTCTTGCTCGGGTCCACGAGGTCGTAGCTGCTGCCCGGTTTCGTGGTCGGGGGGAGGGTCTCGCCCTTCACGCTCGTCACTTCGCGGCCCTTGCCGCCTCGGGGACCGACCTCCCGGTACTGCCCGGAACGCGGGGCGGTCTCTCCTGGTTTCAGACCTTTCGGCTTGGCCATTAGGCCCTCCTGCCCATTCGGGCGGGTGCGGTGCCGTCATGCTCGGATGGGCACCTGGATGATCGGGTTCAATTGCTGGAGCTGCGCGCGGTACGTTCGCACGACACGGTCGTACAGATCCTTCACCCGCGGCGCTTCGAGGCTGATCACCAGCGCGTAGTGGATCCGGCGTGGCGCCCTGTCGGCGTGTCCCTCGGACCGCGCGTTGTAGTGGATGTCGAAGACGGGGTCGTGCAGCGACGTGGCTCGCTTGCGCTTGCGCGCGTGGAGGCATGTTTCCCACTTGTGGGCATCGCTGCGCAGTTCCTGCTCGGGGGCGTACAGCTTCGCCGGCTGGAAGAACTCCGCCCTGTCGGGGAGCACGGCCTCCTCACGCCCGTACTTCGTCATGTCTGGGCGGAAGACGATCGAAAGGCCGCTGCGCGTGTAGTTGCCCGGGTGCTCGGGATCGACTTCGGTGGCGAAGCAGAAGGTCGCCGTGATATGGACATCCCCCGTCAGCGGTTCACGCGGAGTCGGGATGCGGATGCGCCTGTACTTCGACGCGGTGATCTGGTCCTGGTACACGACGCGGACACACCCCTCCGGGCACACGGTGAGTGCGTCGAGGTTCTCCGGGAGGCGCCCCCACCCGACCTCATCTCGAGAATGCCCACCATCCTCTGTGCAGTGGATCAGCAGGGCCTTGATCGCCAGGGGGTTGAGCACCTGGCCGAAGTGGGCGCGAACCGCCGCACCCCCTCGCATGCCCGACGGCGAGGCGTAGCTCGTGCCCGCCACCGCGATGACACGACCCGCGTGGTCGGGGTCACACACCCAGAAGGGCTCATGATCGCTGCCTCCGAAGGCGACGAGGTCCGGCTTGACGATGCCCGGCGAGCGCCCCGGTCCGCGCGAACTGTACTCGGCGCGGCTCCACTGACCGTCGCGTCGGTCGGCCGCGCCGATCGTGAGCCCGTTCACGCAGTCCGAGGGAACCTGGATACGCCACGGCTGGACGGCCGGATCCTCCGGCTCGTCGCCGGTGTTTCCCGCGGCGATAGTGGTCAGGCAACCCCCGTCAGACGTCCGTTCATCGAGCACCGCGGTCCAGGCGTGCACTTCTTCATCATCGACCTGCAGCGTGGGACCGATGCTCAGCGAGATGAACTCATAGGGTTTGCTATCGAGAACCGTCTTGATCCGTTCGAGAACCTCGTAGAGTTCGTATGGATCCTCCTCCGAGCGGGTGTCGAGCACGCGGTAGTGGTCCACGCAGCAGACGGGCCGCTCCAGTTGGTCGCCGTTCGCGGAGCCGAACAGCACCGCCGAGGTCACCGTCTCGCCGTGCCAGAGCAGATCGGGGTGCGGGTCGCCCACTCCCGGCACGTCGTGCGCCTCGGACCAGGCGAGCAGAGGACTGCCCTTGTTCAGGCCGCCATCAAAGACTGCGACGCGGAGATTCGGATCGACGGCGTCCTCATTGGGATACGCGACCTTACGCGGTCGGTTGCGCTTGCCACGCAGGATCTGTGGTGTCGTTCTGAGCCGGGGCATCTCGCGGAGCACGCGGAGGAACGAGAACTCAGCGATGTCCCCGGCCTGGCTCGGGGGCGCGTGCATCCGCAAAAAGCACAACCGGCCTGCGTAGAAAACACGCTCAAGGTCCGGCTCGAGCCGGTGTTCTTCGAGGAACTCCTGGAATCCTCGGATGATGAACCTGTCCTCGCGGCTCTCGCTCGCGTGGAGGACGACCTCGAGCGGGACTTCGTCTTGATGGGGCAAGCGCTTCACGCGGGCCTCTGGTGGCACGGCGGCGATCTCCTCGATCGCGGGAAGCTGCTTCGAAGCGGGCTTGCTCATTGACCAGGTCGGCAGCGACTCGGCGAAGCGTGCGAACGCAGACCGGTTGCCTGCGACGAAGAGCTGGGTGGTGACCGCCTCCTCCGGATCGCGGCCCCTGCTCCGCTTCTGCGGCTTGATTGAACGGGACTTGCTGCCGACGGCACGAAGCCCCGTCTCATAGAGCAAGCCGCCGGGGAAGTAGCTCTTCGCGAAGTACTCGGGGTGCAGTGTGAAGGACGCGACGGTCTGGCCGTTCGGACACGCGGACTCGGGAAGAGCCCTGAGCTCGCGAACGGTGTTCTGGAGCATGCCGGCCAGGCGGTTTCTGGCCTCCTCAAACGAGTATGGCGGGAGCTTGTCCCCCCCACCGCTCCTGATCTCGACCGGCTCGGTCAGGCGTTCCCCGTAGCCGAGCAGGTAGTTGGGTCGCTTGGCCATCCTCTACACCTCTACCGACGTTCGTTCACGCTTTCGGATCGTGTCTCTGCTGACACCTGTGATTTCGCTCGCACGGCGCTGCGAAAGCCCGGCCTGGTCAACGAGGAGAATCGCGAGTTCCTGTCTCTCTGGCCGCTCGAGACGCTCTGACGCGGCCTGAACGAGCCGCGCGAGCGCCAACTCCACTGCCCCGCCGTTCAGAGCGGCCATCCTGAGCATCTGACGCACCCGCTGCGTTGCGTCGCTGAAGGATGAGCCCCTCATGGCGATGCCGAGCACGTCCGGCCACACGGACCTCTCGTCGGCATCGAGCAGATCGCGGAACACGGCGGCCAGGTGCTCGCTGGCCGGGACCGGGAAATCAACGATCATCTCGAAGCGGCGCCACACCGCAGAATCGAGCAGATCTGGGTGGTTCGTCGCCGCGAGCAAGAGTCCGCTCGCGGGCCACTCGTCTATCTCTTGGAGCAGGACCGTGACCAGCCGCTTGAGTTCGCCGATCTCGGTCGTGTCGTCTCGGCGTTTGGCGACAGCATCCAGCTCGTCGAGCAGGAGTACGCAGTCGTGGTCTCTGGCGTAGTCGAGGACAACGCGCACGTTGTTCCCCGTCCGGCCGAGGAAACTGCTCATGACCGCGGAGAGATCGAGCGTGGCGAGCGGCCTTCTGAGTTCTCTGGCGAGCCACTTGGCGGCGAAGGTCTTCCCCACCCCCGGGGGGCCGGTGAACAGGATCGACCGCGTCGGGTCGATGCCGGCCTCCTTCAACCGATCGAGCCCCCGCTGCTCTTCGACGATCTGCCGCAGGCTCGCCCAGGTGGCCTCGTCATACACCGGCTCAGTCTCCAGCACCGGCGTTTCAGCGAGTCGGACCAACGGCAGGCGTGAATCCGCATCGACGGGGAGCCCGGCGGGCTCGGCACGTCGGGCGGGAGAACCACGAGCGGGTGATTTGCGGAGCAGCTCGGTGAGGTCGGCGGCGAGGGCGGCATCGGAGGACTTGTACCGTCGGGCGAGCTTGCGGACCAGGGTGTGCAGATCCTGCGAGCGACCCCCGAGGGCAATCCGCGCCAAATGGAACAGATCGTCTCTCATTTCGTGCTGTTCGCCCGATCCTGCCATGAACACCTCCTCATCAGCTTCCAAGCGTATCATGTGATGGACTAGTTGTCCACCAATATCGTCCAATTAGTCCGTTTCCTCCAATCTTCCCCAAAGCCCCCCGGCACAACCTGGTCACGGCCCGGCCGCGTGACGGCCAGCAATGGCCCGTTCCCACCGCTCCGGCGTCCACCCTTGTGCCCTGGCGATGTCGAAGGGGGCGCGGCGGTGCAGCTTGGCGACCCGGACGCAGGCGAGTACGAACCGCTCGTCCTCGGTCAGCTCCCGGGGCTTCGGTCGGGGCGGTCGCTCCTCCTCGCCCCCCCCACTGCTGCCGGCCTTCGTCGGTGCCATACAGGTGCTTCTTCATCCGCCGCTGGGCCTCGTCCTCGTCGGCCAGCGTGATGAACACGGTCTTGCGTTCGCGCAGCAGCCAGTAGAACAGCGCCCCCGCCCGGCGGCCCCGCGACCGGGCCCGCTCGGCCAGCGACACGAACTCGAGCCTGCCGGGCTCCCCCGGCCTAGCCAGCCCGAGCGCGACCGCCTGTTGGTGCAGCTCCAGCAAACGGCCGGTGTCGCGCAGATCCTCGGGCGTGATGTCGCGGATGCTCGGGGAACCCGATGTTCGCCGCCTGTTCTTCTTCCTACTGCCCAATGCTGAACGAAGAGAGGCACCAGACGGTCCTGCCCGCGTGGGGGCGGGCCTTCTGGTATTTCGATTCCCCGTCAGGGGAGAAGAACTGTTCTGATCAGGGGTGGCAGATCGACCCGGAATCTCGACGCCGGGGCTGGCAGATCCGACCCCCCCACCGCTCTCGTCGTCCGACGGGTTCCAGTCGGTGTTGATCGCGTCATGGGTGCCGTAGCGGTTGAGCAGGTACTGCGGCGCCTCGAGCGGCACGAGCCAGCCGAGCTCGATGAGCCGTGCGCGCGCGTCGGTCACCGTGCGCGGCGCGATCCCGAAGACCTCGGCGATCCACTCGCGCTTGGTGCGCCCGTCGGTGCGGTAGGCCTCGTGCTCCTTGTGCCAGAACAGCGAGCGGATCAGCGTGGCGATGACGACGGCGGTGACGCCGCGGCTGAAGCCCGCCGCGAGTGCACGGACCACCCGGCGCGGGACGGGCACCGACCGCCGTGGGTGCGGCAGCCTGTTGAACATCGTCCAGAAGCCCGCCACGTCATCAACCGCGAGCTGGTCGATCGACACGGCGTGCTCGATCGCGTGATCGGTGATCGCGACCAGGCCGAGGCGGCCGAGCCGCCGCACGTCGGCGAAGAGCTCGGCGTCGGCGCTCGGCGATCCTGACCTGCCCCCCAAGAACTGGTCCGGCCTGAGCGTTAGTCTCGGGCGGACCAAGGATGGGGCATTTGATGGGCAGGAAGCGTTACTCGGCTGAGGAGATCGTCAACAAGCTTCGTCAGGGCCCGTGGGCTTGGGACCAAGGTCGGCATGCCAATCAGCCGTCTCGACAACTCGAGAAATCTGACCCAGTTCGGTTGGCGGATTCGGGTCTATTGAGCGGATGCGAGCCTCCACTCGTCTCAGTTTGCCCACACGTCCAATTGCTTGCATTTCCTCTGAAAGCAAGGGGTCATTTGATGGGTGATAGCCATAATCCATGAGAACGTATTGCTCCGCCTCATTGGCGACAATCTCGTGAATGACGATGAGCCAGTCAGAGTAGGCCCCACGGAGTGCAGCGATCGTGTCTCGTTGCAGACTCCGCTCCCCGTTTCGCGCCGCAATACGTACTGCCACCAATCCTACGAACAGCGCGGTAATCTACGGCACCCACGCACTTGAGTTCTCAGCTATCCACCCGAATGCCTGCTGCAGCATATGCAATCTCCTTGTGAGAGCGACATGCCTTTCCGAACCAGCCCCCCCTGAGCGGTAGTCTGAGGATCGACAACGGAACGCACCTACGATGGCCAGAACACAGTTCCTGGGCACAGGTCATCTCAAGCGACAGACCTAAGTGGATGGCAGCGTTCAATAACAGCACGGTAGTGGGCCATAGACACGTGCGTGTACCGCTCAGTTGATCTGATAGAAGAGTGCCCAAGGTAGGACTGAACGACACGCAGATCAGCTCCATGTTCAAGGAGGCGTGTAGCAGCTGTGTGTCTGAGCATGTGCGGAGTGATCCGGCGATTGATGCCAGCGTTGCGAGCCACATGTCTGAGAATGTGTCTTATACCTTCTGTAGTCACACGATGGCCCTGGGTGTTGAGGAACAGTGCTGTTCCGGCTGGGTGGAGGGTGGTCCGCGTCGCGAGGTAGCCGTTCAAGACCTCGGTGTCTTTGGGATGTGTTAACAAGGCGATTCTCTCTCTGCTGCCTTTGCCGAGAATCCTCAACGACCGCTCGTCAACCAAGTCGTCGGTATTCAGGCTGCAGAGCTCGGCGACACGGATTCCTGTCGCTAGGAGAGTCCGCACAACCGCCGCATCTCTAAGCGCAAGTGCAGATGCACGACTGTTCTGGGTGCTGTCTTTGGTGCGGCTTTCCGCGCCACGCACCAGGGAGGATACCTCCTCGACCTGCAGTGTACGAGGTAGCCGCCTAACAGAGCCAAAGCTGGTGCGAAGATCATCCACGGGAGAAGCCTGTAACTCGCCTCTATCGACCCAGTGTCGAAAGAATCCACGGACGCTGGCCAGCTTGCGTCTCAGCGAAGACGGGAGGTATCCAGACTGCCGAAGCGAGAGTAGCCACCCTTCTATCATGCGGCGATCGACCTCGTCAAGGCACCGGTCCTTACCAGTCGCTACACAGAACTGGCCGAGGTCAACTCGGTACGCTGCAATCGTCTTTGCGCTGCGACTGCTGAGCTGAAGCCATGACTCGCAGAACTCCGTAACTGCACTTTGGACTGATAACCGGCTCCCGGCGCTGAGGCCCCGTTGATTGTCACTCCTGGTGTCCATAGAGACACCGGGTATCGGCCCAGGATGCGTCATTCTTTTGCCCGGTTCACCCGTGCTTTGGATAACGGGCGGTTATCAGTGACCCGAACACGCCATATCACGCGTTCACATCAGGCGGTAGTCACGTGCGAGGACGCTGCAAGGGCGCGGGGCATCCCGCTCAGGCAGGAACTGAAGACGCTCATGCTGTTTGCCAACCAGCAATTGACTGCCGTACATCTGTCCGGAGCCGACAGACTCATTCGTCGCGCGGTCCGGCGCACTGTTCACGCACACGACATCCGCTTCGTGCGCGTTGATGAGCTACGGTTGTGGGATCTTGAGCCTGGAACTATCAACCCCTGGTCTGTCCCGGCGGACACCGTTCACCTCGTCTGCCTTCGAGCCCTGGCGATTCCTGTTCTAGCAACCAATGATCGCACACTGACAGGGAGCTACTTCTTTTCGTCATCTGTTCTCCGTGAGTTGCCCGGCGTCGAGATCGGCGTATTCGGCAGGGCACGGTCATGAACCGCGCCAGGGTCGTTATCATTGCGGACCTCGTCGCGGATCGGGTAGAGCCCACAGGGTGTTCGACCGACCTCGAGTCCGTAGAAGCAAGCTACCTCAGCGAAGTACGAGCATCTCTGGAGAGCAGTGGCTTCACGACGGTTGTGTACCATCATCCGAGACAACTCGTCGAGACTTCGCGGGAACACCGAGAAGACACGGTTCTCTCGCTGTGGGCGGGGAGCGAGTCACGCAACCGCAAGGCGTTGGTGCCCTCGATCTGTGAGACTCTGGGGCTGTGCTATGTCGGCGCCGACGCCTATGCCCAACTCCTTTGCGCCGACAAGGCAGGCGCTTCGCACTTCGCTCACCGGCATGGCTGGCGTACCCCCGAGTCTGTCGTCGTGGAAACGCAACACGAGGTGCCGCTGCTCGATGGCGTACGGCCGCCACTCATCGTCAAGCCAATTCGGGAAGGCGGTTCGATTGGAATCCTCGCCCGCAACTACTGCACCTCGACCGAGAGCGCCCGGGCGCTCGCTCTCGAGCTTCTTCAGCAGCACCGTCAGCCGGTCATCGCCGAAGAGTTCATCGAGGGCTCAGAGGTGAGCATCTCATTGCTCGGGGTGGGCGGCGACGTGCAGGCTCTGGGCGCATCAAGGCTCGAGTTCAACGGCTCAGTGACCCTTCCGCCCGGTTTCATCTACGGCGTTGAAGTGAAAAAAGCGGGTGCACTCGACAGGCGATGGGTTCCCGAGCAGTCCGTGCTCAATCCGGAACTGAAGGCTCGCTGCATGGCTCTCTTTCGGTCACTCAGCAAGATCGAGTTACTCCGCGTCGACGGCCGCATCCGCGATGGGGAATTCGTGCTCCTGGAACTGACGCCCGACATCCACCTTGGGCGACGCGCTTCGTTCTCGCAGGGGCTGGTGTCGGCCGGGTGTGCCCACGAGGAATGGCTCGCGGCTGCAATCGTCAATGCGCGAGATGCGTTCCGATCTGGAAGTGCCAGAACGAGGTAAAGCAACAATGAAAGGGGAACCGCCGCCGGAATGCGTATTCCTCGTCCTGGCACACACCACCCGACAGCCGGAAGCTCCAATACTCGTCATGCTGCTCGAACGATCCGCGTGCTTCGGAGAGGTACTGGCGTCGCGTCTCCGCCCAGCCGAGCTCCTCGGCTGCCCAGTACATGTTGAACAACACAACCCGGCGTAGTACCGCGTCCCGTTCGTGCCCTCGCTCCAACAGCTCCTCCAGCCTCGCGCGACAACTGCCCGCAGCTCTGCGGTCGCGGATCAGCGTCGAAGCGATCAGGAGGTTGGTGTTAAGGGCGAGGCGATCAAAGTCTGATGTCGCGGTAAGCAGCCCGCGGCGGAGCAGCTCGGACGCTTCCTGCGGTGCCCGTTGCTGATACAGCGCGAGTACCGCCATGTTGTTTACTAAGATGTGATGCTCGAACGTGATCTCCGTGGTTCTTTCTTCGGCCTTGCGCAGGGCATTCTCAGCTTCATCGAGCAGCCCAAGCCTCGCGTATTGCATCCCCAACCCAACGAGGACCTGCATCTCGTTCTTGTGGTCGCGGGCTTTCTCGTAGTACTGCAGGGCTTCGTGGAGCGGCTCAATACTCTCGGACACCCGGAGCACAATCTCCGCATTCCGCAGGAGGATTGGGTATTCGGGCAGCATGTTCAGTTGGGGAGTCGCGGCCAGTTCAGCGAACCACTCTCGGGTCTCGCGATCACGGTTCATAGATCTGAGGCTAATCATCCCGATGAGCCGGAGCGTGGCCCAAAACGACTCTCCTGCTGGGGCTTCGCCGGAGGCACATGTCACTTCGATCGTCTCGACAGCCTCCTGGTGCCGGTCTTCGCGGTTCAGCAGGGCGACGTGGTACGCGATCCAGCGGTCCGTGCGGGCTGGGAGCAGAGAGAGTACTGCGCGTGCCTCGTTCATGAGCCCGATCTCGAAACACATATCAACGACGCTCCACGCGATACGTTCGATGTGTCCGGAGACTCGTGTCAGCCTGAGCGCCTCGACTATAGGTCTCAGATACGCGGGGCCCGTGGTCGGCGTGAATGCAGTGCTCATCAATCGGCGTAGGCGATCGATGTGCCCAAGCAAACGCTTTGGAGCGACAGGAGCGAGGAACTCAAAGACGTAGGCGACCGCATCGCGCTCGGCTACGATGGAGAAATCGTCATTCGCGATGAGGCGCGCGTAGTGGTCACCGAATACGGTGCGCCAAACCGTCGCGTGCGTCTCCCATCTGGTGTCGGATTCGATGGCCGCGATCAATCTGTCGTGACCGAGGCTCCACCCCCCTTTGCTTCGCTTGATGAGCTGGCGATCCACCAGAGATTCGATCACAGCACTGAGGTCGTCGGCGAGATGAGCAGCGCCTTCGCTCTCCATGAGCGCAAGGCGGAGCGTGTCCTCTGCGAGCTGTGACCGATGGACATGGGTCGCTACCAACACGCCGAACTCGTGATCATTCAGGCGCCCGATGTTGATCTGTGCGGGAGTCGTATCG
>Ga0210110_1000768_pt1 | contig 10291 bp, 8 predicted proteins | sample China_Galinas_PW_2_FD_184865 | JGI IMG/M metagenome (GOLD analysis project Ga0210110, IMG submission 184865) | Wetland microbial communities from San Francisco Bay, California, USA, that impact long-term carbon sequestration - China_Galinas_PWB_D1... | ecosystem: Environmental > Aquatic > Marine... | reverse complement strand
GGACGCGCCATTGCCGCGATCGCCCGAGGCGACTTTCCGTTCAGCACGGGCGAAGTATTCAACGTCGACGGCGGCTGGCACCTGAGGGCGCTGTGACCCCCTGCGGCGCCGCGCGCCCGCATTGCTTACCAACTGCCGCTACGGCGAACACCTTCGGCACGCATCCCGGCAGAACCCGTCGATGCAGAGCCCGCCGCTGCACTCGGCGTCGATGGTGCACGGCGTGGCACCGCACGTCACGGACGACGGACACACGCAGGGGCCGGCACCAAATGCTTCCGAAGCGTAGATCGTGCCGCCAAATGCATCAACGGTGGCGGAGATCGTGTTGAAGTCGATCGGGCGCTCAGGAAAGACTGTCTGAGGGTCCAATTGGCAAATCTTCTTCGACGGTGCCGACGGATCAGCGAGAAACTTGCCCACCTCCGCGGAGATGTCACCGAAGTCCGGTTGGGCGGAACCGCTGCCGTCGAAGGGCGCCACGATATCCCCGAACTTGCCGGTCTCGATCACCCGCTCCGTCGAGTAGCAAGCCGGATCGGACAGATCCACGCAGCTACTGAAGACGGCGTCGACCGTGTACGTCGAACCCGGAACAATGTCCCCGCCGAAGACGGACACGGTCGGCGTGTCGGACCAATCCCGGAAGACCGGATCACACGAGAGCGGCGCGACGCGAAACGTCTTGTCCGGCTGACTGGTGTCCTCGTCCGGCGCGTCGAACGGCTCGCCCACCCACCGCACGTCGTCGGGCGGGACCGCGAACCCGTCCAGCGACGTCAGCCGCACGCGGATGGCCATCGGCTCCCCCGCACAGTCAACGCCGTTATCCGGCGTGTCGAACGTGAGGTATCGGTTGCCCGGCGGGCCCACATCCGGCGAGACCGAAGACGGGGCGAAGCAATCGACAACGGGCGGGCTCAGGTAAGGCTCCACCGAACTAAAATAGTAGGCGAAGGCGCCGTCGACGGTCCGGTTGCTGCTGTAGGCGCACACGTTGCTGCAGTTGTAGCCGCAGCAGCCGGAGAGCTGCCCGACGATCTCGCCGGCCGAATCGACCACGGGCGAGCCGCTACTGCCACCCTCGATGGCGCCGCTGATATCCCGGCTGTAGATCCAAGCCCCTCGCGGCCAGCCTCCACAGGTTCCCGTGAACGCATCGACTTGATGATGCGAATAGGCCTGCGGCGCCCCCGACGGGTGGCTGACGCGATGCAGGTCGGCGCCGTCGGTGTAGGCAATGGGCGTGCTGTTCCAGCCGAGGTACGTGCTTCCTGCCGGCGGCGTCTGGGAAAGCTGCAGCAAGGTGAAATCGCCCCACGTGCCCGTGGCCACCACCGTGGCGCCCACCGTTCGGGGCGAAGGAGCCGCATTGAAGCTGCCGGTACACGCCGTCGATCCGCACGGAAGCGTAAACTGGAAATAAGCCACCAGGTTGCTCGCCGTGCTATCGGAGCTGATGCAGTGGTTCGCGGTCAGGAAATACGGGATCTGCGTGTCCGGATCGGTATCGGCGATGAGGCCACCCGAGCAAATGTAGATATACGCGCCGTCGATCCAGCGCATCTTGGCCACGGCCCCCTCGGCATCGTTGACAGCCGGCTCGTCGACGCAGGAGTTGTTCTCGATGCAGGAGGCGTTGTACGTGCAGAACGAGGCGATGCCGCCATCGGTCGCCGGCCCCGCAAAATCAATCGCCACATGCGCCACCTTCGTGATTCTCAATGACGCGTGTTCCAGATGCGCCCCGTGCAGCAGCACCGTCCCCGAGTCACCCATCACGGGATCCGACCAGAATTCCCCGGTTTGATTCCGCCCCGTGCCGGTGTAGGGACCGTACGCTTCGCCGGCGTCGTTCAAGAAGTATAGCTCGGCCCCGTCGGGAATCAGGACGTTCTCGAAGCGAACGCGAATGGCAACCGCGCCGGGAGACGTGATCGTCGCCGCCCAGACGGACTCGTCGCCCTTCGTCGGACCGGCGTGGACGCGCGGCGACGCGACCGATCTGTGCGAAACTCTCGCGGGCGCGAACGTGATTTCGGGCGTCAGTGATTTCACCACACCGACCCGCATTGGCGATTCGTTGGTGCTCGCGTCACGGACCAAGTCCGTGAGCTCCTGGTCCGTGATGCCAACGCTCGCGGTGGCTCGCTCATCTGCCGCCGGCAGAATCGACGCGAGCCGTTGATGCAGGGCCGACTGACGATCGAGGAACTGCTGACGGGTCAGCCCGGCGACCGCCCGCTCCGACTTGACTCGTGTGACCCGCGGCGCTGCACGGTTCCCAACCACGACCTGCCCCATCGCCACGGCCGCAAACGCGACAGAAGCGAGGGCGACCAGCCACAAGCGACTCGTTCCATACGTTCGATGCATTACCGACTCCCCATTGTTACTCGCGCCCGAAAAACATACACGTCGCGATCAAACACGAAAGAATCAGCACGGCCGCTGCGCCCGAACTGCAGCAGCCACGATGCGAGCTAGACCATGCTCTATCGCGGGGCGCTGCTGATTTCGACTTCTCAGACTCGGGGTATTTCACAAGGCGCGCAAAGACCCCGATTGATTCTACTCCGGTGAATAGCAAATCCCAAGTGCAATTTGACACGGCCTGCCTTTTGGCGGTCGCGTCGGCGTCGCGGTCGGTTTTTCCGGCCGCAAGCGGACACCATTTTCACAGTCTATCCAGGCCTTCGGACAGCCACGCCCGGTTCCGGCCGTAGTAGATCGACGCCACGCGGTCGGGAGTTCCGAATCACCAATCGCGGACCCATCCAGCAGTTTCGACGGTGCATCAAGCTCGGCGGACTCTGAGGACGGAGCGCACCGCCACGGCTTCAAGTTTGTGGTGCCGACGTGGTACTCCAAATGGCTACGAACCCGGCCCCGCAGCGCTGTCGAAGATTTCCTCTTTGAGCAACGTCTGGCCGCGCGTGGCCGTCATGAAGCCGAACACCGCCAAAGCGATGAGCACTCCGTTGGCAAACCAGACGTTGCCGACGTCCCACACGCCGAAATCAAACGTGGGAACAAAGTACGTCGCCACGTGGTGGGTGAATTCTGCCGCCATGAGCGTCAGCAGCCCGAAGCGAAGGAGCGCCGTGGCATTGTAGGCCGTCCACACGGCCGCGATCATCAACACGCTGACGATGTGCCCGCCGCTAGGCCAGGCGCACACCAAAAGGAACAACAGAGGATGACACCGACCGTGGCACGGTTGCGCCTGCGAAGGACCGCCAGGGCGACCACCAATAGGAACAGGATCCAGAGTGAAGTAGACGCAGCCGCTCCGATGGCATTCGACAACGCCGAGAGGGTGTGACGCATGGAGAGGTGGCCGCTGGCGATGCCGGCCCCCCAGTATCGCCCCATGGGCCAGCCGAGGATGTTGCCGATGGTCTGGCAGATCATGAAGCCCAGGTCGGCCGTCATGCCGATCACCAGACCGATCAGGACGTCGCGCCCGATCAGCGGATCCGCAAGCCGCCCTGAAAGCAGCCGCGTGATGGAGACGATTCGTTCGGGCCAGGCGCGACGCACGTACGGCTCCAAGGCAAGATAGAGCATCGATCCGTAGGCACCCCAGAACAGCGCCCAGCTCAGAATTCGAAGCACCGTATGGTAGACCCGAAGCCCATTGCCCCAATGGTCCGCAATCAAGAAGATCCAAACCGCAGTCGCGGCAAAGATCACGACACCCAGACGCACGGCCCCGCGGCGGTCGCCCCGCCCCAGACGCCAATTCCGTTGGGCGAACGCCAGGCATGCGATCAGAACTCCGATCATCAGCGCCGCGACGACGGGCCCGAGCGCGCCACCGCCCCGACCGGTTGACGACGTCGAGGCCGACTGAGACACGGCCGCTCGTGACGGCACCAATTTGAAGTACACAGGGTGGCCGTACAGCGATCCCGCTTCCACCCGGAGTGTCTTTCCTTTGGTCAGGCCGCCGCCTCCCTCCCATGCGTACAGTCGATCGCACCCCACCGTGGGTGTTCACGTAGGCGGAACGGGCTTCATCGACGCGCGGTTCAACCCGGCGGCCGCAAAAAGCGAATCGAATGTACTCTCTGCGTCACCTTCGTTCGATGAAGGCGATGCAGCTTCGGCGTGGTTCGCGACCACATTCAGTTCGAGCAGCTTGCCTTTCTGGTCGAAGATCGCGCCCGACATTCCGGGCACGTTGGGCGCCGGGTCGGTCCGCGTGACGACGCCCATTTCAGATACAGGTACGAGTCGAGATTGACTCTCACGATACCAGAACCGCACGTGGTTCCCGCGGAAAGCCTCCAACCCGTACGCCCAATCCGCAGGCGGATCGGCGAGCCCCAGGGAATGAAGAAGTTCCCGCGCGTTGTTGGCCAGCACGATCGGCGGTTTTTCGGCCGACCTGTCGGCCTTGCGCGAAAGATAGGTCGCCAATCCGGCGTAGACGATTAGTGCCCCCAAGAAGCTCGCGAGCAGGATGAGCCCGGTTTTCATGGACACCGAACCACCCTCGCCCGCCACGGCGACCAGCTCGGGCGAGGGCGTCTCACCTGCCGCGAGCGCCGCCGCCAACGGGTTCGCCCCGGGCAGGGCCGCGGCGACGGCGAGCGCCGAAGAGGGTCTGGCAGCCGGGTCGAGCGCGAGGCATCGTTGGATGACCCGCTCCACGGCCGGATCGACGCCGTCGGTCAGATCGGAAACAGACGAAGGCGTCGTACTCTGGAGACCACTGATCTGCTCGCGCGTCATACCTTCGTACAGGCGCTTGCCGGTAAAGAGCTCGTAGAGGACGAGCCCGAGCGAATAGATGTCACTCTTGACGGAGAGTTCGCGCCCTTCGAGTTGTTCGGGGGCCATGTACGCCGGGGTGCCGGCGCCGATATCGTGACCGGCCAGTTCGTCGATGAAGCCGGCAAGACCGAAATCCGTCACGCGGACCTTGCCGCGACCGTCAATCATGACGTTGTGCGGCTTGAGATCACGATGAAGCACGCCCTTGTCGTGGGCGGCCGCCAGACCCGCGCAAAGCTGTCGGGCGATTTCGACCGCTTTTTCAGCGGAGGGCTTGCCGATGCGGCGGAGCAGTGAAGCGAGGTCTTCCCCGTCGACAAATTCCATCGAGATGAACTGCTGTCCGTCGGCCTCGCCGATGTCGTATACACGGCACACGTTGGGGTGCGAAACCTGGCGGGCCACGCGCACCTCGTGGTGGAACCGCTCGAGTCTTCGTGCGTTACTTGAAAGCGCCGTCGGAAGAAACCTGAGCGCGACGGATTGTCTCAGCTTCAGGTCGTCGGCTCGGTACACTTCGCCCATGCCGCCTTTTCCGAGCAATCCGACAATGCGGTATCGATCGGTCAGCATGGTCCCGGGCGTGAAGCGGGACTGATCGATGGAATCGGAGGAAGGGGCCGGTGCGGCCGGACGGCGCGCGGGTGCCGGAGGCGCCGTTTCCGTCGGGCCTGCCGCGGATTCCAACAAAGCACCACACGACGGGCAGAACCGGCTCGCGTCGTCGATCTCGGCTGTGCAGGATGGGCAGGTGATCATTCCGGTCACCGTAACGGATCGCCACCAGCCCAGCCATGTAGGGCTGTGAAGAGGTCCTAACTTTGGTACGACAGTGAAACTTCTGGCCCGACACGAAACAGTGGGCCACGCGACGTTCAGCGCGCAACCTTCAGCTCCGAAGTGCCCGCCAGAGATTTTCGGCCCATGGCTCGAACGCCCTTGATACCGAGCATCCTAGTCGCCGCGGCCGTATTCGCAAATTGCGATAGTCGCTCGCGATTTGTTGAGCCGTTTCGCGACAGAATGGACTCTGTGGCCTGTCAGATGACCCGTTCGGATCCGGCAGGAAGGGGCAAGCGCCGCGGACCATTACTAATGCGGCACGCAGTCGCCGGCCTGCTCCACGCAATATCCCGGGTCCAGGCAGATGATATTCAATGACACATCCGTGTCGCCACCACATCCGCTGGCGCAGTACTGCCCATCGGCACAGCCGGCGTTGCTGGAGCACGGGTTGCACAATCCGGTGTTCACGTCGATCGTGGTGTCGACGCAGGAAGGCACGGACTGGCACGTGTCGCAATTGCCTACAGACGCGCAAAGCACGCAGCTGTCCCAGCACGCATTGCCCGTTCCGCAAGGGTTTTGATAGATGCACTGTCCCGGTTCGGGAAGCCCGTCCGGATTCGACGGTTGACATTCCACGAACAGCTTGCAAACGCCGACCGCATCCAGGCAGTTCATCCCGCACTCCCCGCAATTGTAGGGATCACTCTCCCAATCGACGCATCGCCCATTGCAGCACGCCGTGCGCGAACCATGTTGAACGGCGTTCGCGCAGTCCACATCGGCATCAATACCCGAGCCTTCGGAGAGGCAGCACTCCTGGCAGGTGCCCGTCTCGCCGGTGACCGCCGCGCGTGCTCCCTTGCAGCAGTAGAGTTGGTTCGAGTCACCATCGTAGCAAACTCGCGCCTGATAATCGCCTTCCGGGACGGAATCCTTGCCGTCGCACCGCCCGCCGTAACCGACGAAGTCTGCGGGGATGCATCGCATCGACCGATCGATCATTTCGCTGCAATTGCCCGAGACACACTCGAAATCGGCGTTGCATCGTGCGCCATCCGGAATCACACCCACGGCGACGCACTTCGGTTGTTGGATGCCTACGTCCGTGCATTGGCCGTCGGAACCGTCACTCCGGACGCAAGCCGATCCGAACGGAAGGTATTCGTTGGTTGGACAGTTGATGCTTGCGCCGTCACAAAACTCCGGCACGTCGCACGCCCGAATGTTCGGATACGGCCCGGCGGGACCTGGCGGGCGGCACAGCGTGCCCTCCGGCTTCACCGTATCAGGAGGGCAACCGGGGTACGCCGCATCCGCCTGATCGCAGAACTCAGGCACGTCACAGGGGCCGGCGGGAAGACGACAGACGATCTGTTGCCCGTTCGGGCCCGTATCGAATGGACAGTTCTTGCCCGACCCGTCGCAGACCTCGGCTTCGACGTCACATCGACTCTGGCGCGGCCGGCACACGATTCCGGCCGGCTTGACCTCGTCGGGTGGACAGCTGGCGCTGTCGCCCGTGCAGGTCTCAGGCACATCACATTCGCCCGGGCCGACGATGATAGTTCCCCACGTCGTCTCATCGATGATCTGACCGGCGCTGCGGCAGACAGATCCTGCATCCTTGAATGCGTCCGGCGGACAGTCGCTGCCGATCCCGTCGCAAACCTCCTCCACGTCGCACGCACCGGCCTTGGCGCGACACACCGTTTCGGGACCCAGCTTGACGTCGACACACGGTTCATCGGCGATGCCCGAACAATAGTCCGCGACGTCGCAATCACCCGCTTTGTCGCGGCAGAGAACCTTCGACGATTCAACGCGATCGTCCGGACACGATTCACCCGGGACGCCGGAACACACCTCGTCCGGATCGCACAGATCGCCCGAACCCGGGTTGCACACCGTTCCCGCCTTCGCAACGGTGTCGTCCGGGCATCCGTGACCGGGAACGCCCGGGCACACCTCGTCCGGATCGCACATATCGCCCGAACCTGCGCGGCAGACGAAGTCCGTCGACTTGAGAACATCCTGGGGGCAAGCCTCGCGGGCTACGCCCGTACAAAACTCGTCCGGATCGCACACGTCGCCGGAACCGGGGCGACACAGAAGCCCCTTCGGCGATACCTGATCTTCCGGGCACGGCTGATCCGGCACGCCAGGGCAATACTCGGGTGGGTCGCATTCATCGCCGGACCCCGCTCTGCAAACCTGATTGGGCGGCAAGAACACGTCCTCCGGGCACTGGCCGGTGACCCCATTGCAGAATTCTGGCGGATCGCAAACATCGCCCGACCCTGAGTTGCACAGCGTTCCCACAGCAACCAATGACCAACCGCTCGGATTCTGATCCGGCACACAGATCCGGCAATTGAACGGGAACGCGTCTCGCACCCCCTCCGCAACGAAACTTCCGTCGATGATGCAGCCGGGAGGCAGCGAGAACGCGGCGAAGAACCTCGACACGTCAAACAAGTCGACATCCGAACCGTCTTGCCCAGTGAAACAGTCGCACCCTGGATCGGGGATGACATCTGGACCCGAAAGGCAGGCCGCGAGCCCGGCGTAGTCGGTCCAATCCAGATTGCCGTCGGCATTGGGGTCTCCAAGCCTGGAGGTGCCGGTGCAAGGTCCATCGCCTAAGGCAGGTGACGCCCCCACCACGAACCCAACCAGAACGGTCAGCGACGCCCCAACGACGTATGGATGGCTGTAGCGCAGGTTCCCTTGCATCGACTCTACTCCCAATTATCCGCGGCCCAACAGGTCTCAGGCGAGACACGCCGATCATTCCCGGAACCGGCCCGTTTCGAGAAAAGGCGAGTGCTCGTATCCTAATCCGCCCGGACCAACCGAATCCAGTCACCGTTTTTGGTCTTTTTGTTGATATCTGATCGCCCACGCCTCGTGACGTTCCCTACGGGCCTGAGAGCGCCCGGTTCTGTCTCTGTCCGGCCGCGACGCCACCGGTCACGAAGAGAGCTTCAGTTTCGCAGGCGAATGCGTTCGCGGGACCAGAATCGAACGGAAGTCACTTCGGGACGCTCACTTAGCGCAATGTTCGGTGGGAACGCCTACCGGTTGGGAGGGACCGAACAACTCCGCAAATCGGTACTGCCGCATGGTGGCACGACCCGGCGCGCGTCGGACACTGGTGCACGTGAACGACCTACACAGCGGGCGACGCGACTTTCAGCGCGCAACATTCAGCTTGGAAGTGCCCGCAAGGAAATCTTGGCCGACTGCTCGAACGTCCATTGTTTCGAGCATCTTACGCGCCTTGGCCGTTTTCGCAGACAGACGCAGTCTTTCGCATTCTGTCGCACGGTTTCGCGGTAGTAGGCCGCGCAAAACGGTAGTCCGGTCGACAACGTGATATGTCGGATGGCGCACGTGGGTCTGGCAGCGGCCCTCGACAAAGAAACTCTGAACGTCCCCCGTCATCATGAACGACGTCGTTGTTGGCCGCTGGAGCCGAAGGTTTCGGGTTCGAGTCCTGACGGGGACGGAACTAGCGGTCTACTGCTCGCCGCGCAGCTGGCGTTGCAGGCTTACGAGATCAGGATATACCCACTGCTCGACGATCTTGCCGGCAACGATCCGAAAGATGCATACCTCCGTGATCTCCACCTTCCGACCTGTCGCCGGTTTGCCTGAAAACTCGCCAAGATTGGTGCCACGAGATCTGAACTTGGTCACAACACGGTCCCCGTCGGCGATGGTATCCTCGACAGTCTCCGTCCAATCAGGAAACGAACTACGATGAGCCTCGACGCTTCTCCGGATGCCGGCGGGGCCGTGAACCGTTTCTCCCGGGAAATGCCCGACAAAATCGTTTGCGTAACTCTCATGGATCACGTTCAGGTCGCCTTTGCTCCAAAGCTCGGAGTGTTGTTTGTGGATGAGCTTGATATTCGCTCGCTCCACCCTATCCCCGGGCGCGGCGCATCCGCTGAGGCTCGCCGCGAGTATGGCGCAACAAATGAGTTGCAATTTCATTCACTGCCTCCTGAAGCATGGATCCAAACTGCCCAGCGACGGTGTCCGTTGCCCGCCATTCTAATCCGCCGAACTGGATTGCAAATCCTTATCGCCATCGTCGAGAGTTAGATTATTCTCCCTTGCGCGTTTTGAACGATGGTCGTCTGGAGCCGATGGTTCCAGGCAGGAATCCTGACGGGGACGTTGCTCACTTCCGTGCTAAACCTCCGTTTTGGGTATCGTGAGGGACGATTGTCTCGCTCACCTGCCTGTCGGTTCCACGCAGCCGGACGCTGGGCTCCTGCAGCGCCCTGGCTTTCGATCAGCCTTTGGACACGATATTCCCCTCATTCGGCGCGACATTCGATTGCGAGACGATGCATGGCAGTGGAAACAGGTGAGCAACTCGGTCCTTACGAAATCCGTGCGCCGCTCGGCGCGGGCGGCGTCGTTTCGGTCGGCCCCACCGCGGAAACCAACGAAGCGCCCCACGAAGGGTAATAACGGTACGTTTCGTCCGTCCCGGCCGTACAGGATCGGCAGTTGATCATGCCGGTTACCCGGCATGAACGCCTACAGCGCCGCGAAACAGCCGCGGCAGAGACGCTCGTCCGTTACCACGAGGGTGCTACAGTCGGCTCGAGACGAAACAGCGGGCGACGCGACTCGAACGCGCAACATTCAGCTTGGAAGGCTGATGCTCTACCATTGAGCTACGCCCGCAGATCGACGCAAAGGG
>Ga0210110_1000762_pt1 | contig 10332 bp, 12 predicted proteins | sample China_Galinas_PW_2_FD_184865 | JGI IMG/M metagenome (GOLD analysis project Ga0210110, IMG submission 184865) | Wetland microbial communities from San Francisco Bay, California, USA, that impact long-term carbon sequestration - China_Galinas_PWB_D1... | ecosystem: Environmental > Aquatic > Marine... | reverse complement strand
GTAGTGCGCGTTCCCAGCCCTTACTAGGGCCGGCTGTGACCGGCGCATCTCTGCGTCCTCGGTCGCTCGCGTGCAGAGCACGCCACGCTCCCTGCGTCCTTGACCTGCTTGGTCACATCCACCCCTAGTAGGGGCCTGGATCGCTCATAATGGCGACCGTAATGTCGACGACGATCGAGAAGCCGCGGCAGGCGGGGCCGGGGTCGGGGTTGGGCGGCGAGTGGCGGGTGATCGTGCGCAACGACAACCACAACACCTTCGAACACGTCGCCGAGACGCTGGCGCGGGTGATCCCCGGGGTCAGCGTCGCGCGCGGCCACGAGATCGCCCAGACGATCCACCGCACCGGCCAGGCGATCGTCTGGTCGGGTCAGCGCGAGCCCGCCGAGCACTACTGGGAGCAGCTCAGCGCCGCCGGCCTGACGATGGCCCCACTCGAGCGCGGCTGACACATTTGGACAGGGATTCGCTCCCGCGTCCGGGGGGCGGCTACTCGGCCGCGACGAGCGTGTGCCAGGCCGGCAGCAGCGGCAGGTCGTAGAGGTCGATGACCGCCGCGCGGGCGGTCTCGATCTCGGGCGAGAACCAGTAGCGCTCGAAGTCGCTGCGGCTCTCCCAGAGCGAGCTCTGGACGAAGTGCAGCGGGTCGTCGATCGAGCGGGTGAGCGACCAGCTCCGGGCGCCGAAGGCGGGCATCCGCGCCGCCGCCGGTTCCCAGAGGTCGAGCCAGCGGTCGGCCTTGAAGGGGGCGATTCGCCAGTCCAGCGTGCAGACCTCAGTCATCTCTACGCTCCTACCTCGGCCCGGATCGCGCCGGGGCCGCCCTCGTTGTTGCCCTCGTCCTCGGACTCCGCTCCGACCAGGATCGAGATCTTGCCCAGGTGCTTGTTTTCGTGCAGCAGCTGGTGCGCCTCGGGGACGCCCTCGAAGCCCATCGTCTTCCAGAGCACCGGCCGCACCTTGTTCTCGGCCATCAGCTGGTTGGCGCGCATGCACTCGTAGGCGTTGGCGAAGTGCGAGCCGATGATCTGCTTCTGGCGCATCCACAGGTAGCGCACGTCGAAGTCGAGCTGGAAGCCCGAGGTGGCACCGCAGATGACGACTTTGCCGAATGGCTTGACGACGAAGACCGAGGTCGGAAAGGTCGCCTGGCCGACGTGCTCGAAGACGATGTCGGGGGCGTCGCCGAGGATCTCCTTGACCCGCTTGGCGAAGCCGCGCGAGGCCTTGAAGCGCTCCTTGTCGGCCGCCTTGTCGGCGAGGTTCTCCGGCGTGCGCATCATCTCGCCGAACTCGCGCCGGTTGATGTAGTCGACCGCGCCCAGCTGCTTGACCAGCTCGCCCTTCTCGTCGGAGGAGACGACGCCGACCGCGTTGGCGCCGGCCGCCTTGCAGAGCTGGGTGGCGAAGACGCCGAGCCCGCCGGCCGCGCCCCAGATCAGCACGTTGTGGCCGGGCTGCAGCTTGCACTGGTCGATCAGCATCCGGTAGGCGGTGAAGTAGGTCAGCCCGTAGGCGGAGGAGTCGACCCAGGAAAGATTCTGGGGGCGGGGGAGGAGCTGCTGCGCCTGCACCTTGGTGAACTGGGCGAAGGAGCCCCAGGTCGTCTCGTAGCCCCAGATCTGCTGGCTCGGCGCCGCCAGCGGGTCGAGCCCGTGTACCTCGACGTCCTCGTAGGAGGCCTGGTTGCAGTGGACGACGACCTCGTCGCCGGGCTGCCAGCGGGTGACGCCCTCGCCGACCTTCCAGACGATCCCCGAGGCGTCGGAGCCGCCGATGTGGTGGCCGAACTCGGGGTGGTCGCCGTAGGGGAAGACGGAGACCGGCTTGCCCAGCGCAGCCCAGACGTTGTTGAAGTTGACCCCGGCGGCCATCACCCGCACGATCACCTCGAAGGCGCCCGGCTCGGGCACATCGATCTGCTCGAGCTGGAAGGCGTCGGTCGGTTCGCCCTGGCGCTCCTCGCGGATCACCCACGCCGCCATCGTCTCCGGCAGCGTCCCGGGCTCCACGTCCAAGTTCGCGACTGCGCTCGTGTCGACTGCCAAAACCTTCCTCCAACCGGTCGTTTGCGGGCGCGCCGAATCCTAGATGAGAGTCGCCGCTCGCCGCGTCAGGCCGCTTTGGACTCGGCTGCCTCGGGCAGCTCGACCGCCGGTCCCTCCGGATCGCCGTCCTCCTCGAGCTCGCGCAGCTCCTCGGCGACGACGTGGCGGACGGTGTGCTCGATCTCTTTCGGCGCCTTCTGCTCGTCGCCGGACGCGGCGCCGAGCTCCTGGAAGCGCCGCATCTGCGGCAGCACGCGGCTCTCCACCGAGGCGACGGCTTTGTTGTAAGCCCTGACCGCCGACTCCAGTTGGCCGCCTGCCCTGGCGAAGTGGTCGAGGAAGACGCCCATACGGCTGTGCAGGTCCTTCGCGTTCTGAGCGATCTCCTGCGCCTCGGTGGCGAGCCGCTCCTGGCGCCAGCCGAGCTCGATCGTGCGCAGCAGGCCGACCAGCGTGGTCGGCGTGGCGATCAGGATCTTCTCTTCCAGGGCGTAGTCGTAGAGCGCGGGCTCGGCCTCGAAGGCCGCGTGCAGGGCCGCCTCGGAGGGCATGAAGCAGACGACGAAGTCGGGAGTTTCGCCGCTCTCGAACTGGTCCTGGTAGCGCTTTGAGGAGAGTTTCGAGATGTGGTCGCGGACCTGGCGCGCGTGGCGCAGCAGCTCTCCCTTGCGGCTCGATTCGTCCTCGGCTTCGAGCACCTCGAGGTAGGCGTCGAGCGGCACCTTGGAATCGATCACGACGCGTCGTTCCGCCGGCAGCATCACCACGGCGTCGGGGCGCAGCAGCCCCTCGTCGCCGTGCAGCGTCTTCTGCACGACGAAGTCGACGTGCTCGGTCATCCCGGCGATCTCGACGCAGCGCTTCAGCTGCACCTCGCCCCATTCGCCACGCGTCTTCGGTTGGCGCAGCGCCTTGACCAGGGTGCCGGTCTGCGTACCGAGGTCGCCGAGGCCGATCTTCATCTCGTCGAGCAGCGTCTTCATCGCCCCGTCGGCGGCGCGGCGGTCGCGGCCCAGGGTCGAGACCTCGCGCTCGATCCGCTTCAGGTTCTCGCCGATCGGCTCGGTCAGCCGGCGGAATTCCGCTTCGCGTTTCTGCAGCGCCGCCTCGGACGCCTGCGCGTCGACTTTGCGCGACTCCTGGTTCATCCGCTGCAGGTCAGCGACCGCCCGCGAGGTCGCCGCCTGGATCGCCGGCCCCAGGTCTGGCGCCTCCGGCGCCTCCTCGCGCGGCCGCCCCAGCAGCGCGTAGAGCAGCCCGGCGGCGAGCAGGACGACGGCAATGGCCAGCGCAACGGTCACCGGACGATCGTGACGAACGGGGCAGACGCCACAGTCGGGCCGGTTCGCCGCATTTTCCGCCCTGAAAGCAGACGACCCGCCGGAGCGGGTCGAGTGCTGTCGAAGCGGGAACCACCCCGCGCGCGGCTGATACCCACCCTGAGATTAACACGATGGACCGCACCAGCGCTCGACTTCGCACCGGACCGAGTATCTGCGGAGGGCGCCGGACTCGAACCGGATCCTGTTGGTAAGACAGGACGCAACGGGTATCAGCCGTGCGCAGCACGCCTGTCTGCTTCGACCCTCCACACCGAAATATATTAGCTGAGAGACAGGCGGCTACAGATCAGGGGAGCAGGACGTCGTTCTTCGACGAGCTGCGGTACGGGCCGACGACCAGCTTCGCCGGCCTGGCGCTCGGGACGTCGGCGGCGCTGACGCGGTAGACGCCGGTCGGCAGGATCGCCTGCATGTCGATGTTGTTGTTGGCGTAGAGCGGCTTCGAAGTGAGGTCTTTGCCGCGGCCCCGCACCTGCAGGTGGGAGTCGACGGTGGTCAGGTTGGCGGCGACGAAGACGACGTTGAGCGGCCGGCGGGAGCGGACCGGCGGCTGGCTCGTGTGCGCGTTCTGCGGGATCTGCTGCGTCGGTTCGGGCCCGACCGCGATCCGCGGCGGTCGCACCGTCACCTTGCCGTCGCTGACCGTGACGCTCACCCGCGTGGGCGGCTGCGGGCGCGGGTCGTTGGCGTTCGTTTCAGCCCCGCAGCCGGCGCCGAGCAGGGCGCTCGCGCCGAGCACTAGGGACACGGCGGCCACCGACACGCGCGGCGCCGCGAACAGTCGCCTGCCTCTCCAACGACCCATCGCTGCGGAATCTAGCCGAACGGCAGGTCGACGACGCGAGCCGTAACGCCATCTTCACCTACGGCGAGCTCGCTGCCCGGCTCCGCCTCGCGGCGCACGACCGCCAGCGCGATCGGCCCGCGGGCGGGGGAGAGGGCGGCGCTGCCGATGCGACCGACCTCCTTCTCACCCAGTCGCAGGCTCTCTCCCGGCGCCGCGAGGGCGCTCAGCTCGAGCCCGCGCAGGTGGCGGTTCGGCCGGCCCTTGTAGTGGAGCCTGGCGACCGGCTCCTGGCCGATGTAGCAGCCCTTGGTGAAGCTGACAGCGCGCTCGACGATGCCGGCCTCGATCCGCAGCACCCCGGCCGCCTCGGCGCCGACCTCCGCCGCGCCTGCGGTTAGCAGCGGCTCGCGCAGCTTCTCCGCGTCGGTCGCCGTGGCGATCAGGTCGATCCCGGCGTCGGTCCCCACGGCGAGGCACTCGATGCCCTCGATCGCGGTCGGCTCGCAGGCGAACTCGGGCAGCGCCGCCGTGCCGGCGACCGCGACGCTGCGCGGCCCGATCAGCGAGCGGATCGCCCGCTCGTCGGTGACGTCGGCAACCGTGACCTCGCGGCCGATTTTGTACATCTCGAGGTGGCGCCGCGCCGCCTCCAGTGCGCCCGCCTCGGTATCGATCCAGAAGTCCTCGTCGGCCGTGCGCAGCAGCCGCATGTCGGCCTGCATGTGGCCCTTGCGATCGAGCAGCGCCGCGTACTGGCCCTCGCCCGGCGCCAACGCCTCGACGTCGTTGGTCAGCTGGCCCTGCAGGTAGTCGGCCGCCTCCGGGCCGCTGACGATCAGCTTGCCGCGCTCGGAGCGGTCGAGCAGGCCGCACTCCTCGCGCAGCTGCCGGTACTGGGCGTCGAGCTCGACCGCGATCGCATCGCTCATGCACCGATTGTAGGAACCCGCTCAGGGCGCGGTAGAGGTTTGAACCGCATAGCGGCGCAAACCTCTACCGCGGTCGGTCGGCGGCCGCCTCTTTTAGATATGGCAAACTCTTTTAGGCATGTCTAAACCTTCGGAGGCGATCGAGGACTACGCAAAGGCGATCTACGCGCTCTCTCGCGACCGCGCCGGGCCGGTGCTGAACGGCGAGGTGGCGGAGCGGCTCGGCGTCGCTCCGGCGACCGCGACCGCGATGCTGCAGAAGCTCGACGGGCTCGGCCTGGTCGTGTATCGGCCCTACCGGGGGGCGACGCTGACCCCGGCGGGGGAGAAGGTGGCCCTCGAGGTGATCCGCCACCATCGCCTGATCGAGGCCTACCTCTCGGAGGCGCTGGGGATGCCGGACGACATGGTCCACGCCGAGGCCGAGGTGCTCGAGCACCACATCTCCGAGGAGCTGGAGGAGCTGATCGCGGCGAAGCTCGGCGAGCCGAGCCACGACCCGCACGGGATGCCGATTCCCGGGCCCGACCTGCGGCCCCCGCCCGATCCGCGATGAAGCTGCCCGAGGACCCGCCCCTGGTCGAGAAGGCCCCCACGGTCGAGGACGTGCTGCCCGGCGAGGCCGCGGTGGCGCTGGCGGCCCGCCGCTCGCTCGAGGGCCGGTCGCATGGGGTGCGTCGCATCTGGCCCTTCCTCGGGCCGGCCTTCGTCGCCGCCGTCGCCTACATCGACCCCGGCAACTTCGCCACCAACATCGCCGGCGGCGCCAAGTTCGGCTACCTGCTGCTCTGGGTCGTGCTGGCGGCCAACCTGATCGCGATGCTGGTGCAGACGCAATCGGCGAAGCTCGGCATCGCCACCGGCAGCAATCTCGCCGAGCTCTGCCGCGAGACCTTCTCGCGCCGCGTCTCGATCGGCCTCTGGCTGCAGGCCGAGGTGGTCGCGATGGCGACCGACATCGCCGAGGTGGTCGGCGCCGCGCTCGGGCTCAATCTGCTGTTCGGCATCCCGCTCTTTCCCGCCGGGCTGATCGCCGGCGCCGGCGCCTTCGCGATCCTCGCCCTGCAGCAGATGGGCTTCCGCCGGCTGGAGGCCGGGATCACGGCGCTGGTCGGCGTCGTCGTCGCCTCCTTCGTGATTGAGCTCTTCCACGCCAAGCCCGACGCCGGGGAAGTCGCCAAGCACCTCGTCCTGCCCGGCTTCTCGGGCACCGAGAGCATCCTGCTCGCCACCGGCATCATCGGCGCGACGGTGATGCCGCACGTCGTCTACCTGCACTCCGCCCTGACCCAGCGGCGGATCGTCGGCCGCGACGAGGGGGAGAAGAAGCGCATCCTCGGCTTCGAGAAGGTCGATGTGGTGATCGCCCTCTCGCTCGCCGGCCTGGTCAACCTCTCGATGATGATCGTCGCCGCGGCGCTCTTCCACGCCGGCGGCCTGACCGGGATCGACTCGATCGAAGGCGCCTTCGACGGCCTCGAAACGCTCGTCTCCGGCAACGCCGCGACGATCTTCGGGGTCGCCCTGCTCGCCTCCGGCTTCGCCTCCTCCTCGGTCGGCACGATGGCCGGCCAGGTGGTCATGCAGGGCTTCATCCGCCGCTCGATTCCGCTCTTCCTGCGCCGCTCGCTGACCCTGGCGCCGGCGCTGGTCGTGCTCGCCGTCGGCTTCAACCCGACCGACGCGCTGGTGCTCAGCCAGGTCGTCCTCTCCTTCGGCATCCCCTTCGCCCTGGTGCCCCTGCTGATGCTGGCGCGGCGCCGCGACATCATGGGTGCCCTGGCGAACCCCGGTTGGCTGACCGCGCTCGCCGCCGTGCTCGCGGCGCTGATCATCGCGCTGAACGTCTTCCTGATCGCGGACCTGTTCCTCTAGGAGTCCGGGCGGTGTGGGGAGGTCCGGGTACCCGACCGGGCGCTGCCTTTTTCGCCGGTCGCGTCGCGACTCTCGCTGAGAGTCCCGCTGCGAAAAAGAGACCGCCGCGCCCGCTCGGGCACTCGGACCTCCCCGTCGCGGGACGGTTCAGGCCAGGAGCTTTGCGGCTAACTCCGGCAGCTCGCGGGCCATGCGGGAGCGGGGGACCACGGTGTCGATTCCCGCCGCCTCGGCGGCCTGTTTGGTCTCGACGTTGACGTGGGAGTAATAGCCGAGGACGGGGATGCCGAGGCCGGTCAGAGCTTTCGGGTTCTCGCCGTCCAGGTCGGCGACCAGAAGGTCTGCCTCGTCGAGGGGAGCTTCAGCCACAGAGGGCGCAAGTGTCACTTCGTGGCCCGCCGCCGAAAGCATCGCTTCGACCTTGCTGCCGAGCAAGAGGTCGGGAGCTACGGCTACGACTCGGGCCACTAGATCGCGCGGCGCTGGCGGAACTCTTCGCGCACGCTCTCCGGGCAGCCCCACATCTGAACGACCTCGGAGCGTCCCTCGCGCACCTCGCGTACCTGCATCTCGCCGGTCGTGCCTTCGGCGTCCAGCTTCTCCAGAACGCCGGCGACGCTCTGCGCCGCGGCGGCGTGACCGAAGCTGTGGGCGACCAGCAGCCGCCAGTCCCAATCGGCCTCCGAGTAGGGCTGGGCGTTGACCTGGCTCAGCGCCACCGCCGTGTCGACGTAGCGGCTCTCGTCGTCGATCCGCAGGTCGACCTCCAGATCCGTCCAGTCGGGCGGGAGCGAGTCGAGCACCTGCCTGAAATCGGTCGCCAAGCTCACGACCCAAGCGTATCTCGAAAAGCCGCGTCCACATCCAGCGGCCGCTTCAGCAGGCCGTGCTCGAGGTCCCAGGCCGCCCATTCGCGCAGCACCGCCGGGTCGAACGGGGCCGGCTTCAGGTCGGGCAGCAGCGCCCGCAGCTGCGCCGCCTGGTCGCCGCGGTCGAGGCTGGGGACTTCGGCCAGCAGGTCGTCGAGGCCGCGCCGCGGGTGCGCCGTGACGAATTCGTAGCCTTCGCTCGTCGCCGCGAGCATCGATTCGACCAGGCCCGGTTCCCGTTCGACCGTCTCCTGCGATGCGGTCAGCACCAGCTCGGGGTAGGGCGGCGCGCCGTAGCGGTCGACCTTGAAGATCCGCACCGGGACGCCCTGGCGTCGCAGCGCCACGCCCTCGGCGTTCCAGAAGCCGGTTGCCGCATCGACCTTGCCGGCGGCCAGCGAGGCGACCGCGTCGAAGCCGATCGTCACTCGGCGCACGCGGCTCGGGTCGCCGCCGTCGGCGCTCACCTCGGAGTCGACCACGGCTTCGTCGGAGGGCAGGCCGGTGACGCCGACCGTGCGCCCCGCGAGGTCGCGGGGGCGCCGCACCGGGCCGTCGGCGCGGGCGATCAGCGCCGCCAGCGGCCGCTGCACGATCGGCATCGCGCCGACCACGTCGAGGCCGCGCTCGCGGGCGATCCCGAGGTCGTGGATGTCGAGGATCGCGAAGTCGGCGCGGCCGGAGGCGAGCAGCTTCGGCGCGTCGGTCGATTCGCCCGGCTGGCGGATCGTCAGGTCGATTCCGGCTTCGCGGTAGTAGCCCTGACGCCGCGCCGCGTAGATCCCGGAGTGCACCGCGTTGGGCACGAAATCGAGCACGAGCGTCGCGCCCTGAGGCGCGCCCGGTTCAGCGCCATCCCCGCCGCAGCCGGCCGCCCCGGCGAGCGACAGGGCGGCCGCCAGCAGCGCGACAACCCGTCTCATTCGAAAGGGAAAACTATTCAATCCCCGTTCCGGATAGACTGCCGCCCCGGAAATCCGTACTAGGGAACGGGAATCAGAGGAGGCATAACCAGTGCAGCAACGAGGACTTGCGGCATATCTCGCCGAGCTGATCGGCACTTTCCTGCTGGTGTTCGTCATCACCAGCGTGGTCGTCCTGTTCGTGGCGACCGGCAACCAGGCTCAGTTCGGCTCCGACTATGCCGTCGTCGGCCTTGCGCAGGGGTTTGCGCTGTTCGGGCTGGTGGTGATCTTTCGCGCGGCGAGCGGCGGTCACTTCAACCCGGCGGTAACGCTCGGCGCCGCCGCGATCAAAAAGATCGCGCCGGTCGACGCGCTGATCTACATGCTCGCCCAGCTCTCGGGCGGCGTGCTCGGCGCGCTGCTCTGCAAGGGGCTGCTGCTCGACGAGGGCCGCGCGACCCATTACGGCGCCGCCGAAGTGAGCGGTCTGCTCGGAGGCAACTTCCAAGGCTCGATCGTCGAGGCGCTCGGCGCCTTCGTGCTCGTCCTGGTCGTCCTCGTCGCCCTCTACTCGAAGGACGGACCGAAGGAATGGGCGCCGTTCGCCTACGGCACGACGCTGACCTTCCTCGTCATGGTCGGCGGCCCGCTGACCGGCGGCTCGTTCAACCCGGCGCGCTGGTTTGGCCCGGCCCTCGTCGGCAACGAGTGGGGCGGCGTCTGGCCCTACATCGTCGGCCCGATCGTCGGCGCCGCGCTCGCCGTGGCGGTGTTCAAGTTCGTGATTGAGGCCGCCAGCTCCGGCCCGGCGGCAGCCGGCCGACCCGCGAGCGGGACCCCGGCCGCGTCGAAGCCCGGCGCCTCCGCCTGAGCGCCGCCATCCTCTGATTCTCTCGCCGCCGGGCCCACGTGGCCCGGCGGCGGCCTGCCCGCAGTAGTAGCTTGAGCCCCGTGCGCCGGGTCACCTTCTCGCGGAACTACACCCTCTCGCTGTCCCGCACCTGCCAGTGCTACTGCAAGTACTGCGCCTTCGCGACGAGACAGGCGCATATCCACTCGCCCGAGGCGGTCGAACGCAAGCTGGACGAGGCAGAGCGACGCAACGCCAAGGAGCTCCTGGTGCTCACCGGCGAGCATCCCGAGGTCAACCCGGAGGTGGCCGCCAAGCTTGGCGAGTGGGGCCACGACGACTTCACCGCCTACGTCGTCTGGGCCTGCGAGCGGGCCTTGGAGCGCGGCATCCTGCCGCACACCAACATCGGCGTGCTCAGCTCCGAGGATTTGTCCCGCCTGCGGGAGGTGACCGCTTCGCAGGGCCTGATGCTCGAGTCGACGTCCGAGCGCTTGATGGACACGGTCCACGCCGGCTCACCGACCAAGCATCCGGCCAAGCGCCTGGCGACGATCGAGGCAGCCGGGGAGCTGAAAATCCCCTTTACGAGTGGAATTCTCGTTGGCATAGGAGAGACGCAGGAAGAGCAAGTGCAGTCGCTGGAAGCCCTGGCCGAGCTCCACCGCGAGTACGGCCACCTCCAGGAGGTGATCCTGCAGAACTTCGTCCCGCACCAGCGCTATT
>Ga0210110_1000757_pt1 | contig 10349 bp, 11 predicted proteins | sample China_Galinas_PW_2_FD_184865 | JGI IMG/M metagenome (GOLD analysis project Ga0210110, IMG submission 184865) | Wetland microbial communities from San Francisco Bay, California, USA, that impact long-term carbon sequestration - China_Galinas_PWB_D1... | ecosystem: Environmental > Aquatic > Marine... | reverse complement strand
CGCTCGAGCGCGAGCTGGGGCGGCACTACCGCGAGGTGAAGGAGCTGGCGTCCGAGGCCTCGGACTCCAACGGGGCGGCGTCGCGGCTGGGCGACCTCAACGAGCGGATCCGCACCGGAGAGCAGCGGATGAGCGAGCTGCGCCAGCGGGCGGTGGCGCTGGGGCGCGAGCTGGTGGACGAGGGCGAGGTGGCCGACGCGCTGGCGGCGTTCGACCCGGTGTGGGAGACGCTGACGCCCAGGGAGCAGGCCCGCGTGGTCAAGCTGCTGGTCCGGCGGGTCGAGTACGACGGCGCGGCCGGGACGCTGTCGGTGGTCTTCCACTCCGAGGGGCTGAAGGGCGTGGCCGAAGAGGTCGCGGCCGGCGTGGCCCGGGGGGTCCGGGGGGTCCGGGCGTGAGCGCCGAGCCGCGGATCGAGCTGAAGGTCCATTTCGAGCCGAGCCGGCGGGGGCGCAAGCGGGCCGTGGTCGGCGAGCGCCCCGCGCCGCCGAAGCAACCGGGCAGGTTGCCCAGAGTCACGCGCCTCATGGCGCTTGCGATCCGATTCGACGGGCTGATCCGCGACGGAGAGGTCAACGACCTGGCCGACATCGCCCGGCTCGGTCACGTCACCCGGGCGCGGGTGACCCAGATCATGAACCTCATGCATCTGGCGCCGGATATACAAGAGGCGTTGCTGTTCCTGCCTCGGGTCGAGGGGGGACGCGACCCGATCACCGAGCGCGACCTGCGCCCGATCGCGTCGATCATCGATTGGCGTAAGCAGCGCCGAGCGTGGCGCGAACTCCGCGCAAGCTGATTGTTAAGATTACAAACGTAACGTATACGGCGTGTGCGGCCGACACGTTGGGCGGTATAGTCGCCCCGTTCGACACAGCACATCTTGCGACCGGGCCGAGACACGCCGCGGGGTGGAGTCCCGGCCGGGTCGGTGTGGCTTGGCCGCGTCGAGGCGTGGGCAGCCCAATAAGAGGATCCACGCATGGCGCGTACGAGGACGCCGTCGCAGTCGTTCTGGAAGGACGATCTGGGTCTCAACCTCGAGGAGCTGACCGAGGGCTTCGATGACGAAACCCGGGCGGCGTGGATCGACAAGCTGAACGGGAGGCGAGCGCGGATCATCTGCGATGCGCTCGGACTCGAGGGCCACTCGGCGCAGAGCCGCAAGGAAGCGCTCCGCGGCACCGATAACGAACTTGTCCCCTACTACCTCGTGGACCGCTTCGCTCGGTTCAAGTCCAGGGTCGCCGCGCTTGAAGTCGCGCGCGACGTGCTTGCGGACGAACAGCTCGACGCGTGCATGACGTCCTCGGGTGTCGGAGACACGACCGCCCTGCTCCTCGCCATTTTCGTGCGCCGGTGGCGTGAGCTGAAGACGGTCGCGCTGCTGGACCGCACTCATAAGTCGGGCTTCGCCGGCATGCGCGTCGTGGGCGCGGGGCGCAAGGCGAAGCATCCCCTTCCCGAAGTCCTCAAACTCGGCTCGCTCAAGACGATCCTCGCCGCCGCGGACAGGTCCGCGCAGGATCGGCGCACGACCATCTTCCGCGGCGTGCTCGAGCGCAACGGGCGCGTGCAGGTGTTCATGCGCCGGGCCGAGCGACCCGACCAGATGGTCCGCCCCCAGGGCGGCGTGATCCACGGGTTCAAGCCGGAGTGGATCATCCTCGACTTCGAGCCGGACGCGAAGCGGGTCCGCATCGCCTCGCGCACCACGGTCGTGCCGCTCCAGGTCGCCAACCGCATCGCGCTGGCGTGCTTCGACAAGGACTGCCGGTACGTCAACGACAGCGACGCGACGCCCCGGGCGACGCTGGAGGCGTTCCTGGCGCACCTCCGCAACGACACCGACGGACCGCTGACCCTGGTCGAGTTGGCCTGCAAGTCGGCGCCGCTCAAGGGCTCGCCGGCGCTGCGGATCTCCCAGGCCGATTCGCGGCACCTCGGCGCGTCGCTCGACCACTTCGAGAAGTCGGTCGGCCCGATCCCTCTGGACAACATCGACAGCGTCAAGGTGCTGTTCCACAAGAAGCGTGTGACGATCATCCTCGATGAAGCCGAGGACGGCACGGACGCGTTCGACGTGCAGTACTCGGACAGCCGTCTGAACAGGCTGGAGCGCGATGAGTTCGTCGCTCTGCTCCGCGAGACCCACGGCATCACGATCCACTCGACCGAGAAGCACTATGCCCGAACGGCGTGAGGAGATTGACCGGCTCCTGCTGGACGGCACGACGATCGCTCGGCCCGGCGGAGACCTGCTGGAGCTGGCGGATCTGCTGGTATCGCTCGGGCTCGTTCGCACGAGCGTTCGGACCTACATCCGGTGCGCCAACCCCAAGGACCGCGATTTCCCGCCCCGCAACCGCCAGTGCCGCGGCCGCGTGTATCTGGAGACGACGCTGGACGAGCCCGGGCACGACTACAAGTGCCCGGAGTGCGAGCGGCCCGTCTTCCCGTTTCGGACCGGAAAGCAGCGGTTCCGAGAGCTCCAGGTCTCCGTGCTCGAGACCGGCGTCCTCAAGTACATCGGTACCCGGCTGTCCGGCGCCGAGGAGATCACCCGGGGCGTGTTCCGCGTCGAGCACGACGACTCCTGCGTGGATGTCTGCGTCATCGAGGCGTGCGAAGACGCGCGATACCTCTCACCCTACTGGAACGCCGAGTACCCGACGCTGTACATCCCAATCCACGGCTCCGGCGCCGAGCGGTGCCCCCGGCAACTGGAGCCGCACGAAGTCCTGCCGCTGGCCGCGCTCCTGTGCGCCGAAACGACCATCGCGAAGGCCATCAAGTCGCTTTTCGACGAGAGCGGCGAGCCTCTGGCCAGCACGCCGGATGGCGCCGCTGCGGCCGCGGGCTCGGCGGGCGCCGGGCCCAGGTTTCGGCCGCCGCGCACGATCATCCACCGGGGCACACACCACGACTGCCCGGATCTCACGAAGAAGCAGACCGCGTTCCTGCAGGTCGCCTTGCCGAACGCCGAGACGCGGGTGGAAGATCTCATGCATCAGAATCCCAGTGCGGTATGGCAGGACAAGTACACCGGCACCGAGGTCCAGCGCGACCGCATCACCAAGCTGATCTCACGAGTGAATCAGACCCTGTTGGCGTGTACTCCTCCGCTGGAGTTCAAGTTCTCGCTGCGGTCGGGGAGCAACTACGTCACCCGGCTCGAGCCGCAGCCGGCTGACAGGACCACTGACGCCGCTGACAATCCGCTGACAAACGGCTGACCAAACTGTCAGCCGCGCCCGGCCAGCATGCCTTCGACGGTCGTGAACACACACGACGACCGCGAAGGAGTGCCGGCCCATGTCCCATCCGCTCGATCCGTTCATCCCCTCCACCCGCGACCTCATCCGCGCCAAGGCCCGACGCCTGTGCCGCAGGAGGGGCTTCGGCCCGTCCGATCTCCCGTGCGTGACGCAGGAGCTGTGGCTGCACATCGCCGCCCAGTTCGACACGTTCGATCCGGCGATTAGGCCCTGGGAGTGCTGGGCCTCGGTGATCCTCGACCGGCGCTGCATCTCGCTGTGGCGGCAGAGGAACGCGGACAAGCGCACCCCGGCTCGCGATGAATGCTCGCTCGACGAGTCCGTCTCCGACGCCGACGGCCGCCCCGTACCCCGTCACGAGACCACGCTCGAGGCGGCGGACGACCCGACCCGCCTCCGCGACCTCGAGCGCGATGTGGCCCACGTGATCGCCTCGCTGCCGGATGATCTCCGTGCCGTCGCGCTCGCGCTCGCGTTCGGCACACAGCACTCGGTCGGCGGCGAGCTCGACATCTCGCGGCGTTCCATGACGAAGGCAGTCGATCAGCTCCGCGAGTTCTTCCTCGACGCCGGGCTCGACCAGTACCTCTAGGCGCGCATGTCCCGTCCCGGCCCGCGTAGGTATCCGGTAGACCAACCACGAACGGAGAAACCATGTCACGACAGGCGTACCGCTACGTGCTCTGCCGCCCCGTGCCGTTCCCCGAAGTGATGGCGACGTTCGACCTGGCGCTGATCGCGGTCGAGAGCATCTACGGCGCCGAGCGCACGCGGCTCGACGCGCGCCACGCCTCCGACGCGGGACGGCGGACGCTCGTCATCGACGCCGGCACGCCGGTCGGGGGGGCGCTCAATCAGGTCTTCACCGGTTTCGCCCTGCGCGAGTTCGGCCGGCACGCCTTCAAGATCGAGCGCGTCGACCCGCTGGATCGGGAGCCCGAGCCCGCCGAGGCAGCGGCCTGACGGTGCCCGCGAGCCCGTCACGGCGGACGGGAGGGGGTGGCGACGCAGCACCGGCGGTGCGCTTCGACCCGGCGCACGTGCCGGACGCGCTCCGCGAGCGGCCGCAGTGGGTCGTGTGGCGCTACGAGACGCGCGGCGGCAGACCCACAAAGGTCCCGATCGATCCGCAGACGGGCAGAGGCGCCAGCTCCACCGACCCGTCGACGTGGACGACGTACCACGATGTCGTCGCCGCTTGCCGCGCGAGCGACGCCTACGCCGGCGTCGGCTACGTGTTCTCAGCCGACGACCCGTTCACCGGCGTCGATCTCGACGGGTGCGTCGACGAGCACGGCGCCATCGTCGCCGGCGCCCGAGAGATCATCGACTCGCTGAACTCGTACACCGAGATCAGCCCCAGCGGGCGCGGCGTCAAGATCTTCCTCGCGGCCCACAAGCCCGAGGGCGCCGGCTGCCGTTCAAGGGCGATCGAGGGGTTCAAGGAGACCGAGGTCTACGACCGCGGGCGGTTCTTCACGGTCACCGGTCGGCACGTCGCGGGCACGCCGCCGGGCGTCGAGGAGCGGCAGGCCGAACTCGACGCCCTCTGCGCACGCCTGTGGCCCAAGAAGCGATCTCGCCGCGCGAAGCCCCCCACCGCCGCCGGGTTCGACGGCGACGATGAGGCGCTCGTCGAGCAGGCCGGCGCCGCGAAGAACGGCGAGCGATTCAGACGCCTCTGGGCGGGCGACACCTCCATGCACGGCGGCGACGACAGCGCCGCGGACCAGGCCCTGTGCAACATGTTGGCGTTCTGGACCGCGCGCGACGCGGACCGCATGGACCGGCTGTTCCGCCGCTCGGGGCTGTTCCGCGAGAAGTGGGACGAGCGGCGCGGCGATCGCACGTACGGCCGGATGACCATCGAGTGCGCCATCGCTGACTGCACCGAGGTTTACTCGCCCGGGCGCGCACGGCCAGCGGCTACGACTCCCCCGAACAACGGGACCGCCGCGACGACCGACGATGAACCCGCGATCCCCCTCGGCCAGCGCGACCCCGCCACCGGCCGCCTCGTGCTCTCACCCCGCCGCACGCTCCCCACCGCCGAGGCCTACGTCCGTGAGTTCCACGACCACCCCGACGCCCGCACCCTGCATACCCACGCCGGCGCCCTGCTCGAGTGGGACGCCAACCGCTACCGCCAGGTCGAGGACGAGGCGATCAAGCACCGCCTCCAGCCCTGGCTGCACAAGGCGCTGCGCTACGTCAAGACCCGCTCGGGCGAGCTCGAGCTCGCGCCCTTCGAGTCCAACCCCACCACCGTCAAGCAGGCGCTCGACACGATCCGCGCCCACACGCACCTGCCCGCGACCACCACTTCGCCCTCGTGGCTCGACGACAAGGACCGCCCGCCGGCGCTCGAGATCCTCCCGTGCCGCGGCGCCAACCTGCACATCCCCACCGGCCGCGTCCTCGACCCGACACCGGCGCTGTTCACCATCAACGCCCTCGACTTCAACTACGACCCGGACCCCGAGCCGCCCGAGCGCTGGGCGAAGTTCCTCGAGCAGCTCTGGGGCGACGACCTCGAATCTGTGGACCTGCTCCAGGAGTGGTTCGGCTACTGCCTCACCGCCGACACGGCCCAGCAGAAGATGCTCCTCCTCGTCGGCCCGCGCCGCTCGGGCAAAGGCACCATCGGCCGCGTCCTCACCCGCCTCGTCGGCGCCGCCAACGTCGTCGGGCCCACCACCTCCAGCCTCTCGGGTAGCTTCGGCCTCCAGCCCCTCATCGACAAGTCGCTCGCCATCGTCTCCGACGCCCGCTTCACCGGCGACGCCGTCGCCACCGTCGTCGAGCGCCTCCTGTGCATCTCCGGCGAGGACACGCTGACCGTCGACCGCAAGTTCATGGGCTCGGTGAGCATGAAGCTGCCGACCCGATTCGTCTTCCTGACCAACGAGCTGCCCCGCCTCAACGACGCCAGCACCGCGCTGGCCGGCCGCTTCCTCGTCCTGCGCCTCACCACCAGCTTCTACGGGCACGAGGACCCGACGCTGACCGACCGGCTCATCGACGAGCTGCCCGGCATCCTGCTCTGGGCGATCGAGGGCTGGAAGCGCCTGAAACGCCGGGGCCGCTTCGTCCAGCCCGCCAGCTCCGAGGAAGCCATCCGCGACCTCGAGGACCTCGCATCCCCCGTCAGCGCCTTCGTCCGCGAGCGCTGCGTCGTCGGCCCCGGCCACCGCGCCTGGATCGACGAGCTCTACGACGCCTGGAAGGGCTGGTGCGAGGAGGACGGCCGCACCGTCGTCACCCGCAAGCAGATGTTCGGGCGCGACCTCGCCGCCGCCGTCCCCGGCATCGCCCGCCGACGCGGCACCGGCATGGCCTCGTTCTACGAGGGCATCGCCCTCAAGGAGGACGACTCATGACCCGCGCCACTGTCGCGCACTGTCGCACACTGTCGCGACAGTTGACATTGCATTGGGATCCCCTACCCGCGCGCACGTGCGCGCGCGCACACGCCGGCACGCGCGATTGGTGTAATAGGGACTGTCGCGACAGTCTGCGACAGTCTGCGGCAGTAGCAGCAGCGATTAGGTACTTCCCGGCAAAAACTGCGCGGTTAGGTCGGCGGGAACAGCACCCAATGCAATCAGAGTTTCGTGCGCTGTCCGGTCCGGTTTTGGGGACCCCCACCCATCCCCGCGACGTTCGCCCGCGTGGCGCCAGGGCCGCCCCGTGGCCCCCGTCCTACGCCCTCTGGCCGAGGACGCGACGTGGGCCGCCCTGGGCCGCGACGTGGCGAAAGGGCGGGCCCGCCGGACGGCGACCCGCGAGCCGGCCAACGCACCCGCAACTTCACCCATGAGAGACACCCGTCTAGGAAGGCGCCATGAACATCGAATCGCGACCGATCGGAGAGGTCCGTCCCTACGAGCAGAACCCGCGGCTCAACGACGATGCGGTCGATGCCGTCGCCGAGAGCATCCGGCGCTTCGGCTTCCGCCAGCCGATCGTCGTGGACAGCGATGGCGTGATCGTCTGCGGGCACACCCGCTGGAAGGCAGCCCAGCACCTCGGGCTCGAGGAGGTGCCCGTGCACGAGGCCCGCGACCTCACGCCCGAGCAGGTCCGCGCCTACCGCATCGCGGACAACAAGACGGCCGAACTCGCCGACTGGAACATGGACCTGCTGCCGATCGAGCTGGCCGAGCTGGGCGAGGTCGGCATCGACTGGTCGCTGCTCGGCTTCGACACCGACGAGCTGGCCAGGCTGATGGCCGGTGAGGAGGGCGTCACGCCCGGGCTGACCGACCCCGACGCCGTGCCCGAGCCGCCCGACGAGCCGGTGACCAAGCCCGGCGACCTCTGGGTGCTCGGCGACCACCGCCTGCTCTGCGGCGACAGCGCCAGCGCCGAGGACGTGGACCGCCTGCTCGACGGGCAGCCCATACACCTGGTCAACACCGATCCGCCGTACAACGTCAAGGTCGAGCCGCGGAGCAACAACGCGATCGCGGCGGGTAACTCGTCATTCAGCGCGCCCGAGCGGAAGCACCACCAGAAGTTCGACCTGGCCCGCCACCCGGAGAAGGCAAAGCCGACGGCCAAGAAGTTGCGGGCCAAGGACCGACCGCTCGAGAACGACTTCGTCACCGACGAGGCGTTCGACGCGATGCTCGATGCGTGGTTCGCCAACATCGCCCGCGTGCTCAAGCCGGGCGGCTCGTTCTACATCTGGGGAGGGTACGCGAACCTCGGCAACTACCCCGGGCCGCTGGAAGCCAACGGGCTGTACTTCAGCCAGGGCATCGTGTGGGACAAGCAGCACCCGGTGCTGACCCGCAAGGACTACATGGGCGCGTTCGAGATCTGCTTCCACGGCTGGCGCGAGGGGGCCGGGCACAAGTTCTTCGGCCCCAACAACGCGACCGACCTGTGGCACGTCAAGAAGGTCAACCCGCAGTCGATGGTGCATTTAACGGAGAAACCGGTCGAGTTGGCCGTGCGTGCGATCCAGTACTCGTCGCGCCCGGGCGAGCATGTGCTCGATCTGTTCGGAGGCAGCGGCTCGACGCTGATCGCGGCCGAGCAGACCGGGAGGAAGGCGTACCTGATGGAGATCGACCCGGCGTACTGCGACGTGATTGTGCAGCGCTGGGAGGAGTTCACGGGGCGGACGGCGGCGCGTGAAGGATGCTCTCCATGACAAAGACCGGGCTATCAGCGCTAGTTCGCCTCGCAGATCCAGATGGCGTACGCGAATGTGCTCCACAGGTCACTGAAATAGTCCATCCCACCGGTACGAACGCGATACACCGATTGGATTCTCCGAGCATCCGACACTCTGCATCCCCATTGCATGAGAAGCTCGCGCGGATCCGTCGCGAATTCGTTGCAGTGCTGAAGAACGGCACGGTCGTTGCGGTGTACCATCAATTCGCGCGGGCGCTCTGGGCGGGTGCGCAAGTCTCGAATCAGTGCATACAGCAAGGAGAACACAGACCGAGGAGCTCCGCCAAGGGGCGCCCCGCCAGGTTGCCGAGTCGCGTCACCCAGCCGCCCATCTTGCATCAAGCACAAAGCTCCAGGGCGGCACCAGCTCTTATTCGAGTTCGTGTCTTCGGGGGGTGGAGAGTGCCAGAAGACCAGATTGGAGCAATCTGCTATCGCCGTACATTCCGTGAGGACCTCTACCTTGTATGCCATACATGTTTCGCGAACCCAGGGCCTTTTGTGGTCTTCGCCTCCCGGTCGACCCCGTTGCACGAGCCCGTGTTGGTCAAGATGGCGATCCAATGTTCTGATCGCATCAATAGTGCGCCGTGGCCACGCCTGCCTTTCGAATCGAGCACCAAGCGACGGTCCAATCAGGCCCAGTTGAGTGTCGATCTTGGCCGTACTCGTAGTTTCCAGTGGCGAGTCCGTGATCTGGTCAACGTAGCTGTGCAAGCGGCGATCGTCCACGTACAGAATCTCGACGGGAGCGGCCATGGTGCTCATTGTATGAGGACAAGCCGGAGAAACAGCCCCGACGGCAGGCGAGGCTGGGGAAGAGGCGTGAGGCGGGGCCTACCCGTACCCGAAGGCCGCGTCGGCCGGCCCCTTCTCCCACAGGGCGTGGTACTCGGTCATCGCGTCCTCGAACGCGGCGCTACCCGCGGTGGCGTGGGTGCGTCCGTGCCGCGGGGCGACGACACCCCGCTCCTTGAGGAACGCGAACGCGACGGCGGCCTGCGTCCACGGAGCGTCGGTGGCGCGACGCAGGTCCTCGAGCACGAAAGTGCCCTCGGCCTCGTCGATCGCGTGGGCCACCCCCTCGAAGATGTCCCCGTCGCATCGGTGCTCATACGACTCGCCGCGCTTCGGGATGACGGAGCGGACGAGTACTCCGCCCTCATCGACGCGGAAGGTCTCGGTCCGCTCGCTCGGGGGCGGCTCGCGGCAGGCCGCGACGGCGTGCTCGAGCGCGTCCCACTCGTCCGCGGTGAGCATCTGGGCCTCGCGCGCGGCGAGCAGGGACTCGGCGGCCTCGAGGACGGTGCCATGGCGATCCATGTCACGTGTGGCGCTCATGGTCCCTCCTTCCCGGCTCGTACATCGTGCCGCACGCCTGGCACTCGACGCGCTCGTCGTCCTGCCAAACCAGGCGGTCCGCGTCGCGTTCCCCGCAACGCGGGCATGCGTCCTCCGGTGCAACCTGGTTGTCGTCGGCGTCCATGCTCACGCCCTCTTCGCGGCAGTGAAGAGCCCGCGGGCGTGCTTAACGAAGCGCGCGTCCTTCCCCTTCTTGGAGATCTCGCGGATGATCGCGGCGTAGAGCGTGGCCTCGGGCGTCTTGCCCTTGGTCTTCCAGCCCTCGGCGATCGCCCGCTCGGCGATGGTCTTGGCGTTGAGCGGCTCCTTCGCCTCGGCCAGGACCTTGGCGGCGAGGTCGAGCCCGCTCATGCGGTGGGCCTTCGCGGCGATCTTGGCGACCGGGTCCTTGCCGCTGACCTTCCCCCCAGAACCCGGTCCACGTCGAGCGATAGTCTCGTCGGTGGATCAAGGAGGATCTGGGCATGTCGAGGAAGCGTCATTCGGCGGAGGAGATCGTGAACAAGCTGCGTCAGGCGGAGG